>Ga0209415_10000915_pt1 | contig 56328 bp, 49 predicted proteins | sample PeaSoiSIISIP2007_FD_187696 | JGI IMG/M metagenome (GOLD analysis project Ga0209415, IMG submission 187696) | Peat soil microbial communities from Weissenstadt, Germany - SII-SIP-2007 (SPAdes) (version 2) | ecosystem: Environmental > Terrestrial > Soil > Wetlands > Peat | place: Germany... | reverse complement strand
CGGGACAAGCCACTCTCGTGATTCTCGACCTGCTGAAGGAAGAGCATCATCCGCTGACAACGCTCGATGCGTATATAGGCGGCCTGAGCTTCTCACCTACTGGAAACAAAGTCGGTTACTTCACCGACACCAACACTCTAGAAGTCCGCGATGTCGCCCATCCGGATCAGGCCATTCGCGTGCCCGCGGAGTACGGCACCATTTTTTGGGCTCCTGATGAATCGCGTGTGCTCGTAAAATCGGGAGTTGAACGCGAAGAAGGCGATCTCATGTGGGTATCGCTCTCCGGCCCTCCAAAAACCACCGAGCTCGACCCCGCGGAACACAAACCACGATCAAATCTGATGACTTTCGGTCCAGGTCTTTTTGCCGGGCAAACTTTTCGCGATATGGCACTTTCCCCTGACGGACATTCGCTGGCCGTCATACTTCCTGATAAGCGCACCTTGCAAGTTTACGATCTAAAATAAAAAGTGTTTCTTGCCCGCAGGGTCCACTCCAGCGCCTCATCCCGCAATTCTATTTAATCCATCAGCCGCCGGTGTGCCTTTAAAATACAGTGATCCATCACCACTAATAGCCCCGCATAATGGGCGCGAGAAGCTGCCCCTTCATCAATCACGCCCTCCTGCATCCAGACCGCCCTTGCTCCAATCCGGATCGCTGCCTCCACGACTTCCCGAACTTCCTCTGAACGTCGGAAAATATCCACGATATCAATTCGAATTTCTTTTGGAATGTTTTCGAGGCTGGCATAGGCCTTTTCTCCGTGAACTTCCGTCTCGTTGGGATTTACAGGAATAATTCGGTAGCCCGCCGATTGCAAGTATCTTGCGACCCCAAAACTGGGCCGGTTTCGCTTGGAGGATAGCCCGACTATGGCAACGATTTTCGCCGAATTGAACAAATCTCGGATTGCTTCGTCACTGGGTATGCCGGAAGCCATTCGGTAGCTATCTTACTTTATTTCGTGAGGGTATCTTCGGACCGGAACACGGCCATCGCCTGGGCAAGCGCCGCCAGGAATCTCTCGTTTTCGTTTGCATTCCCCACCGTTACTCGCAGGCCGTCCGGCATCCCCATCCAATCCAGCGGGCGCACAATCACGCCAAGTTTCTCCAGCGCGTTGGCGACCTCGGAGGCGCGCTTGGCAACCTCGAAATACAAGAAATTTCCGAACGACGGAACAAACATCATCCCCAACCGCTCCAAACCCCTGGTGAGCTGGGCCATTCCTGCGCGGTTGGATTCCACAGAGCGCCGGATATGATCCACATCTCCCAGCGCGGCAAGTGCCGCAGCCTGCGCCACGGCCGAAGTATTGAACGGCGTGCGAACCTTGTTCATTTCAGCAAGCAATGGCGCTGGCCCGATCCCGTACCCAATCCGCAGTCCCGCTAATCCATGCACCTTGGAAAACGTCCGCAGCACCAGCAGATTGGCTCCGCCGCGCACGCGTTCTATCGAGCGCGTATACCCGGGATGCTGCACATAATCACAGTAGGCCTCATCCAGTACCACCATCACATCTTCCGGAACGCCGCGGAGGAACGCATCAAACTCATCCGCGGTAAACAGCGTGCCCGTGGGGTTGTTGGGATTCGCCAGGATGATGTAACGCGTCCTCTGCGTTACAGCCCGGGCCAGCGATTCCAAATCAAATGCGTATTCCTTCAGTGGCAACGCCACCAGGCGCCCGCCCGTGGCTTGAATCGCGATGTAATACAGGGGAAAAGATCCCAGCGAGGTCAACCCTTCATCATCCGGACGGATCAAAATGCGGGCAGAAAGATCAATCAATTCGCTGGAGCCCAGCCCCAGGATCACATTCTCCATCGGCACGCCGTGCAGACCCGCCAAGGCTTCCCGAAGATAGTAACCACCTCCATCGGGATAGCGATTCGATTCCGTCAGCGCCTCACGCCCTGCTTCCACGGCGCGCAGGGACGGCCCCAACGGATTTTCGTTGGACGCCAGCTTGATCGCGCGGACCTTCAGGTCGCGCTCCACTTCTTCAATCGGACGTCCCGGAACGTAGGGATTGAGTGCGCGAATGTATTCGGGCACGCGTTCTTCAAACAATTTGGCCATCCGCGTTGGATTCACGAAAAAACGTCCTTCACTTTCCTAAATGCCAACTCTCATCTACTGTCGCCGATAGTATTCAATACGTGCGAACTCCAAATCGGGTTACTTCTCTTTTTTTGAGTGTGTTGCCGTTAGACTCTTCGCACTTCGTCCGGGTTTCACGCCTTCCAGTCGCGCCAAATGTTGCTCCAGCTTTCGCAACTCCACTGGCGTCACCGGGCGTGCCTGGCCCTCCGGCAAATCACCAAGCTCCAGGTTTGCCAGGTCTATGCGGCGCAACTTCTCCACTGGGTGGCCAGTCTGAAATAGCACATGCCGCAGAACGTCTTTGCTCACGCTCGAAAACCTCACCTCATACCATGGATTTGGCGCCACCTGCCGGCCCCGCGCTGCCGGCAACAGTCGCACTTTTCCTAAAAGTTTCGCCGCTAGCCGAGACTGCTCCTCCGTGCTCAGACGACCTTTGACTTTCACCCAATAAGTCTGCGGTAGCTTCCCTGCTAATTTGAGTATTCTGTTTGCAAGCTCGCCATCATCGGTGAGCAGAACCAGCCCGCTTGATGCGTAGTCCAACCGCCCTACCGGGTAAACCCGCCCCGGCAAACCGCGGAGCAACTCGCGTAACGATTGTCTCCCCTCGGGGTCTGCCAGCGTAGTCACAACTCGTGCCGGTTTGTTCAAAACAAAACTGTGATGCTCCTCCGGTACTTCCACGACACGTCCCGCGACTACAATCCGGTCCCGCTCCGCATCCGCCTTGGTGCCCAATTCCCTCACAACCTGGCCATTGACGCGCACTTGTCCGCTCTGGATCAGTTGTTCCGCATGCCGCCGCGAAGTGATGCCTGCGTGTGAAATTATTTTTTGGAGACGCTCGAGCATGGAGACGGGCTGCCTTCAGTCTTGAGTGGATCTGCTGATAATTTGCAGTGAAAACTCGGCCTGACGGCTTGGCTGGAAATCAGATTATGAACTGCTTTCCGCCGTGTGCGATTTCAATTCCGCTGTTTCATGCGATTCAGTGCTGTTTCCGGGATGCCCAATGTTTCCCTGCGCGTTGCTTACGGGCGCAGCTTCGCCCGTGGACATCACTGGCGGCAACGCTTCCGAATTTCCATCCGCAATATCCTCCGGCTCAATCGGCGCGATTCCTTCGTCTGATCCCAGCGCCTGCCTGGCAAGCGCCTCGAACTCTTTCAAACTCGGCAACTCATCCAGATCCGATAGCCCGAATCGCATCAGAAACTCTTTGGAGGTTCGATACAGGATCGGCCGCCCAATCACCGCCTTGCGCCCCGCAGTAGTAATCAGCCGTTTTTCCAGCAGAGTCTGGATCACACCTGCGCAATTCACTCCGCGAATCTCCGTAATTTCCGGTTGGGTCACCGGCTGCTTGTAGGAAATCACCGCCAGCGTTTCCAGCGCAGGCATGGTAAGCCGGAGGGGTGGCCGCAGACTCTTGATGAACCGCCGCACGGCGTCGTGGTGTTGCGCCTTGGTATAAAACTTGTACCCCCCCGCCACCTTGCGGATTTCCAGCCCGCGCTCATCTGCAGCGTAACTAGCCACTAGTTCGTCCAGCACCGGCCGCAGTTCGGATTTTTCCACGCCAATTGCCGAACACATCTGCTCAAGCGAAGCAGGCTCGTCCGCCGCATAAATCACGGCCTCGAGCGCCCCCTTCAATTCCGCTGGATTCATCGTCCCCCGCCGTTCTTCCCTTGTGTGTGTGGCATTACAAATACTGTTCGTCAATTTCCGTCAGCGGCTTCAGCGACCCATCCGCCGCAAACACAGTATCGAACATTTTATGCTTTCGCAGCCGTATTTCCGCGAACTGTTGCGCTTGCGTCAGCACCACCGCTTGCAGCCGTACCATTTCCAACACCGCCAGGAATGCCACGATCATGGCGTGGCGGGATGCGCACGACTCGAAAAACGCGAGCAGGTCGACACCCTCCACTTGAGCCATCAGCTCCTTGCGAAGCAGCTCGATCATCTGCGCCACGGTAAATTGCGCATGTTGCAGCTCGATCTTCGTTACGGTCTTGCGCCGGTCCAGCACCTGCTGAAAAACTTTCACCAGGTCCACAAGAGAGACCACCAGTTCCGCTTCGGTTCCCTCCGTCTCGTAGAGCGACATATCCGGCTTCGACCACACATGCTGGAATAGCTGCTGTTTCTCCGCCAGCAATTGTGCGGCGTTCTTGAATTTCTCGTGTTCCACCAACCGGTGCACTAGCTCATCCCGAGGATCCGTTTCGCCTTCGGCAAGCGCCATTGGGTCCGGAGGCAGCAGCATTTTCGACTTAATTAGGATCAACGTCGCGGCCATGTAAATAAAATCAGCCGAGACGTCCACATCCAACTCTTCCAGCCTGCGCAAATAATCCAAATATTGCCCGGTAATTTTTGCGATAGGGATGTCGTGGATGTCCATCTCCTGCTTACGGATCAAATCCAGCAGCAGGTCCAGCGGACCCTCATAAATCGGGAGGCTCACTTTGTACGGCGCGGTTGCTTGTGAAGTCGGTTCCATGAACTAATCCCCCACCCCTGAATTCTTCAACGCGGCCGGCTGACTCGCCTTCCCCACGTTCGCCCTCTTTGCTTTCCATCCAAACACAGCTTCGCGCACCCGCTCCATTGTCGCCTGTGCCGTCTTTCGCGCGCGCCTCGATCCCTCATCAATAATCTCCAACACGCGCCCCGGATGCGCCTCCAATTGTTGCCTTCGTTCCCGCATCGGCGCAATCCACATGATCAAATTGTCCGCCATTGCGCTCTTGCACTCGATGCACCCAATCCCCGCCGTCCGGCAACCCACATTCGCCCATGAAAGCGTTTCCGCGGGTGAAAATAATTTGTGCCAGTCATACACCGGACAAACATCCGGATTCCCCACATCCGTCCGCCGCCTCCGCGCCGGATCGGTCATCATTACTTTGGTCTTCGACCGAATCGACTCGTCGTGCTCCCCCAGCTCAATTGCGTTCCCATAACTCTTCGACATCTTCCGCCCATCAGTCCCGGGTATCCGCGGTGTTCGCGTCAACAGTACGTCCGGCTCACTGAGAATATCTTGAAAAATGCCGGCGTCACGGCCTGCCGCCGAGGCAACCTTCTTCAAGCCGTTTGCGATTCCGTTTTCAAGTACTCGTGATCGGATCGCAGTGACAATCTGTTGCCAAATCGGCCGATCAAGCTCTTCGGGATACGGACTGTTGTAGGCGTTCATTAGGAGCGATGAAATGTCTATATTCAGAACCAGACCGATATCCTGAAGGTCCTTTTTGGCGCTCTTGTGAAGGAATCTTCCGTCCAGCTGGAAGCCGTACAGAAAGTTAAGCCGTCGCACGATCTCCCGATTCAACTCCACGTGTGCAACCTGATCTTCGCCCACCGGCACAATCAACTGGTGATTTGTCTCGCCATACATCACAATGTCCGCCGCCTGCAGCACCGGGTATCCGAGGAAACCGTACATGTGAAGATCTTTTCCCTTGATGTTCTCCAGCGCCTCTTTGTACGTCGGCACCCTCTCCAACCACCCCAGCGGTGTAATCATCGAAAGCAGCAAATGCAGTTCCGCATGTTCCGGCACGCTCGATTGCAAAAATATCGTGGATTTCTTCGGGTCCAGCCCCGCGGCAATAAAATCTATCGCCACTTGAATGGTGTTCTCAGCAATCGCGGAAGTATCCGCGTAATCGCTGGTCAGCGAGTGCCAGTCCGCGATGAAGTAGTAGCATTCGTTGGAAGGATCGTCTTGCAGCCTAACCCAATTCGCCAAAGCGCCGAAATAATTCCCAATGTGCAAGCGGCCCGTGGGTCGCATCCCAGAAATCACTCGCTTTTTCTTTGTGCCCTGTCCGCTACTCAATTCCTCATTCCCTCTCGGTCACTGCTTCTGTCCGCTGGCCGTGCGCGCCGACTCTTTCACTCCCCCGCCCGCCTGCGCCAGCAAATCCCGCGCAATCACCATCCTCTGAATCTCGCTGGTCCCCTCGTAAATCGAAATCACGCGTGCGTCGCGATACATCCTCTCCACATCGCTCTCACGCGAATATCCCGCGCTGCCATGAATCTGCACCGCCTTGTACACCACGCGGTTCACCATTTCGCTGGCGTACAGCTTCGCCTTTGACGCAATCGCCCCGCGCCGGCTGCCGGAGTGATCCCTCATCCACGCGGCCTGATACACCAGGCATCGCGCCGCCTCGATTTCCGTTTGCATGTCCGCCAGCATCCACTGGATCGCCTGAAACTCGCTGATCGATTGTCCGAAAGCGCGCCGGTCCTTCGCGTATTTCACCGACGCCTCAAGCGCTCCCTGCGCCAGTCCCACCGCCTGTGCGCCAATTCCAATGCGCCCTCCATCGAGCCCCTCCAGCGCCACCTTCAACCCCTGCCCCTCTTCCCCCAGCCGATTCACCACCGGCACTTCACAATCCTGAAACACAATCTCTGCGGAGTGAGAACTGCGCAACCCCATCTTGTCTTCATACCGGCTCAACTTAAATCCTGGAAACGTCCGTTCCACCAGAAATGCCGTAATCCCCTGCCGTCCCGCCGTCGGGTCCGTCTTCGCAAACGCAATCAACACTCCTGCATCGCCGCCCGTAGTCACCCAGCTCTTGGTCCCATTCAATTTGTACACATCGCCGTGCCGCACAGCGCGCGTCTGTATCCCAGCCGCATCCGACCCTGCTTGCGGCTCTGTCAAACAAAATGCGCCCAGAATTTCCCCGCGCGCCAGCCTCGGCAAATACTTTTTCTTCTGCTCTTCGGTCCCATGTTTCAAAATTGGCATGCCCGCGACCGAGTTGGTCACACTGAGCGTAACCGCCATTGAGGCGTCCACGCGCGCCACTTCTTCAATCATCACCGCATAAGTGATCGAATCTGTGCCCGTCCCGCCCCACTCCTCAGGCAACAGCATCCCGCAGCAGCCTAGCTCCCCCAACCGTCTGATTTCTTCCGCAGGGAAATGTTCTTCTTTGTCGTACTGGCGGGTCTTCGGGCGCACCTCCGTCTCCATGAATTGGCGGACGGTATCCCGAATCAGTTTCTGGTCGTCGGTAAGAGAAAAATCCATCGTTTCGGGTGTAGACGCGATGCTAGCACACCCGCGCAACGTTTCCCAATATGTTCACTCAATCCTGTAAGAGGCGATTATCAACTATTCACCAACGAATCGAATCAATCTACAATCCCTTCAAGCTCTCATGCAGATTTGTATCGCGCCGCGAGGAATCCCGTGGCCACAGTGAGGTCGACGTCCGCAATCAGCAAACCTTCTTTACCATACGGCTGGTAGCACATCAGCGTGCCATCCGGCCGCACTACTGTCGAAGTGGTCGGTGAACCAGCGCTCGAATGATTCACACTCGCGAAATAACAAGTGTTCTCCGCCGCGCGGCATAACATCGCTTTTTCGTGAAATGTGTTCGCGGGATCGCCGAATGTCAATGGCACGTAACCGCCATGCTCAGCTTCGTGGAAATGAGGGTGGAAAACGATTTGCGCACCATTTCGCACCGCCCACCGCACAGTTTCGGGATATCGCCAGCCCTCGTGGCAGATCGAGATTCCGAACGTCAGCGGCCCGGTCTGAAAAGTCCGCCGGCCAGCGCCGGCTGAATAGGTGTTTTCTTCGGAAGGATCGAGTTGGACTTTGTCTTGGAAACCGGCAATCGTTCCATCCCGGTTGATGAATAACGCGGAGATTAACAGGCCCTCATCAGCAACGACGCGTTCGGTGCCCAGGATCACAGCGATGTTTGCGTTTGCAGCGGCCTTTGCAATCACCGACCACGCGCGTTCCAGGAATACGGGGTCAGGCGGGGGCACCCCCTTTCCTTTTGCCCGATATCCGGGTACGAAACATTCCGGAAAACAAATCAGCCCGGCACTCTCGTCCGACGCCCGAGCGATAGCTTGTTCCGCTAACGCGATGGAATCATCAGGGTTGGTGGGGTATCGGATGTTGGCCAGTGCAATCCGAAACAAATTCACTTCCAAGTTCCAGTCTTCGACGTCACAACAAAAACGTCCGCAGCGTCACCCAAGCCCCCAGCACCACCAGCGCCACGCCAACTCCAAATGTAGAGGCCCGGTGATACCACTGCGGCTCCCCCGGATTCTGGTCGTTTGTGCTTACCAACCAGCCATTCTTCAGGTGCTTTCCCTTAACCGCATTTCGAGTCAGCAATCCGCCCACAATAAGAAGTGTCAGCCCCAGGGCCGCCACCTGAATTCCCAGAACCCGTCCCCATATTGGGCCGCCACCGGTCATCGCGCTCACTTACAGCTTCAGCAATTCGCGCAGCCGCTTCGTCTGCGCCCGGCTCACCGGAATTTCCGAACCTTTCTTGTCATTCATCTTTAGCACGTAGCTCGACTTGAACCACGGCACCACTTCCTTAATGTGATTGATGTTCACTAGGTAGGATCGGTGCGCCCGCCAAAACTGCTCCGCATCAAGCGAAGCCTGAAGCTCTTCAATCGTGCGGTAATTCGATGTGCCTTCCATTTCCCGCGCGACCACCGTTATTAATCCATCTTCAATGCTCGCGAACACCACGTCTTCGGCGTCCACCAGCATCATGCGTTGCTGAGCCTTCACCAGCAACTTCACCGGCTGTGATTTCGCCAATCCCAGCTGGGTCACCAATGATTCCAACTTGTCCGCGGGTGAGGTCGTGGCTTCCATGATTCTCTTGGCTCGCGAAATCGCCTTGGCCAGCCTCGATTTGTCAAACGGCTTCAAAACATAATCCACCGCGTTGACGTCAAACGCCTGCACCGCGTAGTGATCGTACGCCGTCGCAAAAACAATGTGCGGCACGCGCATCTTGCGGTCCACAAGTTTCTTGATTACGCCGAAGCCGTCCAGCCCGGGCATTTGCACATCCAGAAAAACTAGGTCCGGCGAATGTTCTTTAATGAGGCTCAGCGCCTCTACGCCGTTCCTCCCCTGCCCCACAATGCTGATCTCCGGAAACATCTTCAGCATGAAGATGAGTTCGTCCCGCGCAGGTTTCTCGTCGTCAATGACCAGCGTAGAAATTGTGGCCGTATTCGTTTGCGTGGAATTGGGCATGTCGCGAGCGTCACCGCTCGTCAAGTCAGTATAGGCGCGGGACTCGCCGCTTTCAATCTGGCTCAAACGCTCATGGATTGATCCCGGTTCGCGTTGTCCAGGGGACCGGCCATGTTGATTAGTTCAGTTTCGTGGAGCTGCCTCAAGCGCGTGCGCGATCTGATTGCCTCGATTCGCAGGCGCCACGCTTTTTCCCTGAAATACCACTGCGCGCACCCTTTCCATCGCGTGAATATCCGACAGCGGGTCGCCCTCCACCGCCACTAAATCCCCCTCCTTCCCCACCGCCACCGTTCCCAACGACTGATCGAGTCCCACTAACTCGGCGCTATGCTTCGTAGCCGCAACCAACGCCTGCTGCGGGGTTGCACCGTATTTCACCATGGTGATCACTTCATCGCGCACCGTTCCCTGCCCCGGCTCGTATCCCTGATCCGACCCCGCCGCTATAAAAACGCCGTTCTGCAGCGCCAGCTTGAAGCTGGCAAATTCCCTCTCGCCAATTTCACGCGCCTTGCGCAGAGAATAATCCGCCATGTGCATCTCCTCGCCGTGAGCTAAAATATTGTCAACGATGTACACCGTCGGCACATAGCTGGTATGCCGCGCTTTCATCAAATTTACAGCCTCTATACTCAAGCCCGGCCCGTGTTCGATCGAGTCCACACCTGCGTTGATTGCCGCCAGAATCGTTTCCAGATTCTCGCAGTGCGCCGCCACCTTCACACGCAGTATGTGCGCCGTCTGCACGATCACGCGCAATTCCTCCGGTGAAACCTGCTCTGCATCCGGCGAGTCGAGCGGCGACAGCACTCCGCCAGACGCTAATATCTTGATCACCTTTGCTCCGTATTTGAGTTGCAGATGCACGGCCTTCTCGGCGTCATCCGGTGAATTGATGAATCCGTTCAGCGGAATGTAGTAATCCGTCAAAGGAATTTTCGCCGGAAAGGTAAATTGATCCCCGTGACCCGCGGGAATAGAAATCGCGTGCCCTGCTGGAATCATGTGTGGCCCTGGAATCGTCCCTTCATCTATCGCGTCGCGCAACGCAACATCAAGGAAGTCGGAAGTCCCCAGCACGCGCACCGCGGCAATCCCCGACCCCAGCGCGTAGCTCATGGCCTTCTGCGCGCGCAGCGCCTCCACCCCTTCCGATGGACTTGCGCTGCGGGGTCCCGTCCAAATGTGTATGTGCGCGTCAATCAATCCCGGCAGCACGGTGTAGTTGGACAGGTCCACCTGAGTTGCGCCGTCCGGAACGGCAAGATCCTTTCCCACGGCGGTCACTTTCCCGTCCGTGATTATCACCGCGGCATTGGTTATCGGAGACTGTTCCGCGTCATAGATCAATTTCCCACAGCGCACGTACACCACATTCGGCGCTGCCCCTGCAAAATTCGCCGCCAGCAATGCAAGACACATCAGAACTGCCAATCGAACGCCTTTCATTCGCATTCCTCCCGTCAGGTAGGTCATAAAATGTAAGAGACCATCCTTACTCAATAGTCCCTTGGGAATCGGAAATCTGATTTGGTGCCGGATTATAGTCCAAAGCCTATGACTTCGTTCAACCGTCTCCGCACCCGCCTCGCGCGGTGCCCACTTGACATAGAAAATTCAAACTTTCTATTATAGGATCTGATTTTGAAATCATATTCGGAGCGGGCAAGACAGCACTCATCATTCTGTAGGTCCGCAAGAAGTTTCCATGATCACAGCAACCGGCTTAACGAAGAAGTACTCCTCGACGACTGCCGTCGACAATATCTCATTTGAAGTCCAGAAGGGGCAGATTGTCGGCTTCCTTGGCCCTAATGGCGCAGGCAAAACCACCACCATGCGCATGCTGACCTGTTTTCTCCCGCCCACGTCGGGCACGGCGGTGGTCGCGGGTTTTGACGTCCTCGTGCATCCGATGGAAGTCAAAAAGCACATCGGCTATTTGCCCGAATCTCCGCCGCTCTATATGGATATGACGACAGGCGAGTACCTGAACTTCGTCGGCAAGCTGAAAGGGCTTTCCGGCAATGAATTGAAATCTCGGATCGATTATGTCTGCGATCGCTGCGCTATCGCTGACGTCAGAAAAAAACTCCTTGGCAAGCTCTCCAAAGGGTACCGTCAGCGAGTAGGGCTGGCTCAGGCCATCATCCACAATCCCGATGTCCTGATCCTTGACGAGCCCACCTCCGGCCTCGATCCCAAACAAATTAATGAAACTCGCGATTTGATAAAGGGCCTCGCCGGTGACCACACCATCATACTCAGCACTCACATCCTTCCCGAGGTTGAGCAGATCTGCGAACAAGTCCTGATCATCAATAACGGCAAGTTGGTTGCCAAGGACTCCGTACACAACTTGCAAAACCGCGCCCGCGGAATTCAATCGATTTTCGTCGAAGTGGCCTCGCGCAACGGCGACGTGAATTCAGGCGCCGTGGTCGAGCGCATTGAGCGAATTCCCGGGGTTAACCGCGTCCTTTTGAAAGACACCCGCAACAACCTTGTCATTTGCGAAGTCGAAAGCAAGAAAGACTCGCTGGTTCGCGGCGATGTCGCGCGCGCCATCGTCGAATCCGGCTGGGATCTAAATGAATTGCGGCCTGCCGCCATGAGTCTCGAGGAGATCTTCTTGCAGCTCACAGGAAGCGACTCTCCAGCTCCCACCTCGGTGCAACAGGCGGCTGCCAAAGGGGCCGACTCGTGAAAAACACCCTCATTATTTGCAGGAAAGAACTTCGCAGCTACTTTGCTTCGCCTATTGCCTATCTGCTTCTGGTGATGTTTGCGTTCATTTTCGGCTTCTTTTTCTGGAATTCACTGGGGTATTTCGTTTACATGGGCATGGAATCCCAGATGCGTGGCGAATCGTTCCCCATGAACTTGAACGAGCAGATAATCCGCCCGCTGCTCTCAAACATTTCTGTCGTCGGCCTCTTTTTTATTCCCTTGATCTCCATGCGTCTTTTTGCCGAGGAAAAACGCACCGGCACTATCGAGCTGCTGGCAACCTCTCCAGTCAGCGATACGGAAATCGTCCTCGGTAAGTGGCTGGCAGCTTGGATGCTCTATGGCTGCATGCTTCTTGTTTCGGCTTTCAGCTTCGCTTTCCTCTTCGAGTTCGGCAATCCCGACTGGAAGCCACTTTTAATCGGATTCCTGGGCCTGTTCTTGCTAGCCGGTGGACTTTTGGCCATCGGAACTTTTGTCTCCACTCTGACCAAGAATCAAATCGTCGCTGGGGCTGTCACGTTTGGCATCTGCCTCCTTCTCTGGGTCATTGATTGGGTCAGCGGATACAATTCTTCCACCTGGGCGCGAGTGCTTTCCTACTTGTCTGTGATCACTCACTATGATTCATTTGCCAAGGGCGTTCTCTCTATCAAGGACGCCGTATTTTATCTGTCTCTGATTTTTGTGTGGCTGTTTTTGACCGTCCGTTCCATGGAGTCCTTGCGGTGGAGGTCGTAAGTGAATTACCGGCTTCTTAAAGCGCGCCAGACTAAATTTGCAGCGTACGTAGCCGTCTATGTCCTTGTGATTCTCAGCATCGTCACGGTTGCAAACGTCCTGGCTGACCGCTACAACAAGACATTCGATACCACATCAAACAAGCGCTACAGCCTGTCCGACCAAACTGCGAAAATCGTAAAAGGGCTTAAGGAACCTGCAACCATAACCTACTTCGATCAATCCACTCACTTCACACGCGCCAAGGACTTGCTCGACCAATATTCCAGCCTCTCTTCAAAAGTTCATGTGGAATATGTGGACGTCGAGAAAGAACCGATGAAGGCACGCGGGGCGGGTGTGCGAAATAATGGCACAACCATCGTTCAAATCGGGGCGAAAAAAGAGGAAGCCAAGTCACTCACGGAGGAAGACCTCACCGGCGCGATCATCCGTGATTTGAAGAGCGGCGTGCGTTCGATTTGCTTTGTTAGCGGCAGTGGCGAACACCAGATCGATGATTCCGACCGAAATGGTTATTCCCGCTTCAAGGATTTGCTCGGCAAAGAGGACTACACCACCAGATCCATTAATCTCCTCGAAAAGGCCGAAGTCCCGGCCGATTGCACGGTGTTGGTCGTGGGCGGACCGACCGGGGACTATCAACAACCGGAAGTGGACGCGATCAAGAAATATGTTGAAGTCGGTGGCCGCGCCATGATTTTGCTCGATCCGCCTTTAAAAATCGGCCGTCCGCAGATATCGGAAAATACTCCCTTGGCTTCGCTCTTGCAATCCTGGGGTGTGACTTTAGACAAGGATTTGATTCTCGACCTGAATCCCATCGGCCAGCTTGCCGGGGTTGGGCCTCAAGTGGCCTTGGTCACCAGCTATGAGAGCCATCCTATTGTCACCGAGTTAAAGGGGACTGCTACTGGCTTTCCGCTTTCGCGATCATTGGAAGTAAAAAATGCGGACAAAACTACAGTCGAGAAGTTGTTTTCCACCTCGGAAACCAGTTTGGCTACGGACAATTTGAGCTCGCCGAGCATCCGTCCGGACGATCCTAAAAACAAGCCCGGACCGTTTACCATTGCCGCCGCCGGGGAATACCAAACCGCCAATGAAAACTCGAAGGGGCGCTTCGTGGTCGTCGGATGTTCAGCGTGGCTTGCAAATTCGTTCATCGGTTTCAACGGAGGGGGGAACAGCGACCTCGGTCTGAATTCCATCAACTGGCTTTCGTCCGATGAAGACCTGATTTCCATCCGTCCAAAGCAGCAGGAAGACCGCCGCATCACCATGACTCAAGCGCAGTTGAGCATGGTCCGCTTGACCAGCCAGTTCTTGTTGCCAGGATTTGTCCTCTTTGTCGGCATAACCGTGTGGTGGCGCAGGCGATAAATCCTAGAAACTGGCTTCAGGGAGACACAGGGCATTCATCATGAAATTCCGTGGTTTGATTGTGGCTGTGGTGGTCTTGGCGGCTCTCACCGGATTTCTGTATTGGTCCAACCATCATCCAGCCTCGGATGATTCAACCAAGAGTTCCGTAGACGCTCCACCCAAGATATTGTCACTGAATGCGCCGGACATCGTTCGCCTGGAAATCAAGGACCGTGGGCAGGATGCCGTGGCGATTACAAGAGATGGTTCGGATAAATGGCAAATAACCGCGCCCAAGACGTATGGAGCTGACCAGGAGGCAGCGAGGAGTTTGGCCTCTGCGGCCTCTTCGATAAACTCTGATCGTCTGATTGAAGACAAGGCCACGAACCTCAAACAATATGGCCTTGATTCCCCTTTGGTTGAGGTGACGGTCGCTGAGAAGGACAATAAGACACAACATATTTTGATTGGCGACGACACGCCGACCGGCAGCGATGTCTACGCAGCCCTCGCCGGAGACCCGCGCGTTTTCATGATGGCCAGCTATGTCAAGAACGGTTTGGACAAAGGCCTCAAAGACTTGCGCGACAAGCGTCTCCTTACCCTCGACTCCGACAAAATCACTACTGTCGAATTAGTCGCCAGTAAACAGGATCTTGTCTTCGGTCGCAGCAAAGACGCCTGGCAATTCCTGAAGCCCACCAAGCTTCGGACGGATAGCTCCAAAGTGGATGACCTCGTCCGGAAACTTACCGATGCAAAAATGGATTTGAGCCTCACCGATGCAGACGCAAAGAAATCCGCGTCAGCATTTGCATCCGGGGCTCCAGTTGCGACTGTGAAAATGACGGGGGATGCGGGCAGTCAGGAACTGCAAGTGCTGAAAAACAAAGACGACTATTACGCCAAATCAAGTGCGACAGAAGGAGTAAACAGATTAACAGCCGACCTGGGCCAATCTCTCACCAAAGGGATCGACGATTACCGCAATTCCAAGCTCTTCGATTTCGGCTTCGCCGACCCTAACAGCATTGAAATTCATGACGGAGCAAAATCCTATTTTCTCACCAAGTCGGGCACTGATTGGTGGTCCAATGGCACGAAGATGGATTCCTCCACTGTGGACAATCTGGTGGACCAGCTCCGCGGATTATCCGCGGCCAAATTCGTCGATTCCGGATTCGCCTCGCCGGCCATCAGCCTCACCGTCACTTCAAACGACGGAAAGCTGATCGAGAAGATTCAGATTGCCAAGTCCGGCGACAACTACATCGCCAAACGCGAAAACGAATCCACTCTTTACCAGTTGACGTCCGATGCCATCGATGAATTGCGAAAATCCGCCGACGGGGTGAAACCTCTGCCACCGGCCCCGGCGAAGAAGTAAGTGCTACAGCTTTCAAGCTGATCGCTTTTACTATTGCCTTTTCTTTCGACTTTCCCGTACTCCCCTTTTCCCTGCTACCATTCTTCTGCTCACATAACTTTACCCGGAGGCATTCTTGGCAAAGCCGCGCACAAAAATCATTTCCAGCAAATTAATTTATCAGGGCAGAGTTTTCGGCGTCCGCCACGATCGCGTTATCGAACCGGGTGGCGTCAGAGCGACCCGTGACATCGTCACGCATAGCGGCTCTGTCGTTGTCCTTCCGGTTCTCCCAGATGGCCGCATTCTCCTGGTCCGCCAATTCCGCTACAGTGCGGGCGATTTCCTTCTGGAACTGGTTGCCGGTCGAATGGAGCCCGGCGAAAAACCACTGGAAGCTGCCCGCCGCGAACTCGCCGAAGAAACCGGCTACCGGGCAAAGCGCTTCGTGCAAATGCTGGACGTTTACCCCACTCCGGGCTTTGTCAAAGAGCGCATGTTCGTGTTCACTGCCACCAAACTCACTCCGGGCAAGATCAATTTCGATGAGGATGAACGAATCGAGGTCAAGCTGTTCACGCTGAAGACTCTGCTCCGAATGATCCGCCAAGGGAAGATCCACGATGCTAAATCGGTCGCCGGGATCCTCTACTACGCGCGTTACCTAGCGGGTGCCGGTGGCTAAACCTCGCTATTCGGCAATCCCCAACTTTCTTCCATAGGTCAGACAGCCCTTATTACCATTCCGAGCATCTATATGGACGGTTCGTGCCTTGTGGTACACTCCCGGCGCCCGCCCAACCTATGGACTATTCCGTCGGAGTGAAGCGAGTTTGCGGCGAATCGCCTAAATCGCACCAAACAGGAGGAATTCTACTTGCTCGGAAAAGTGAAATGGTTCAACAACTCAAAAGGGTTTGGCTTTATAGGACACGACGGTGGTCCGGATGTTTTTGTACATTACAGCGCTATTGTCGGCGACGGTTACAAATCGCTGGCCGAAGGAGACTCCGTTGAATTTGAGATTATTCAGGGCCCCAAGGGTCCGCAGGCGGCCGAGGTAAAGAAAGTCTCGTAAGCGGCAGATCATCCGCTACCAATTCCCCGCCCTGCGCGTGCGGCGGGCCGCGTGGTCCGAACACCGCTTCGTTCGGCGGCCCGCCGGCTTTCTTATTTGCCGGCTATCTCTTTCTTGTCGCATCCAACGTATAATCCCCACATGGACAACCGCGAAGTCGCCCATGTACTCCGTGAAACCGCACAACTCCTGGAAATTGATGGAGCCATGTATAACCGCTTCCGCGCCTACGAACGGGCCGCGGAATTGCTCGAGGGTTTGAGCGAACCCATCGAAGAAATCGCCCGCGACACCGACAAGCTGACCGAATTGCCCGGAATCGGCGATCGCATGGCCGAGCACATCCAGGAAATTCTGAAGACCGGCGATTACGGCACCCGGAAGAAGCTGCTGAAGAAATATCCGGCGACAATTCTGGATCTGCTGAAATTGCAATCGCTCGGCCCCAAAAAAGTGGCCATGCTCTGGAAGACATTTAAAGTCGCGACGGTGGAGGCGGTAGAAAAACTCGCCAGCGAAGGCAAATTGCGGGTGCTTGAAGGATTTGGCGAAAAGAGCGAGCAAAATATCCTGAAGGCCGCGCAAACATTCAAGAAAGCGGTCGGGCGATTCCATCTGAATGACGCGGATGAGACCGCGCAAAAACTTGTCACGCATATCATGAAGACAGGCGAAATGGTTGAGTCGGTAACGCCTGCCGGTTCGCTGCGCCGCGGCAAGGAAACGGTTGGTGACCTGGATTTGCTTGTAACGCTGGGCAAAAAGCACACGCAAAAAACCGTGGACGCTATTGCAGAGCATATCCTCACTTTCCCCAACATCGAGCAAACCCTTGCGCGCGGCGAAAATAAAGTCAGTTTCCTGCTTTCGAGCGGCATGCAGGTGGATGTCCGCCTGCTTGAGAAACAAGTCTATGGCGCCGCCTTGCTCTATTTTACCGGCTCCAAAGAGCACAACGTTTCGTTGCGGCAGCGAGCGCTGAAAATGGGTTACACGCTCAATGAGTACGCGCTCAGCACGCTTAAGGGCGAGAAGCCGGTGGCCCGCGAGACCGAGGAAGAAATCTACGCCAAGCTCAAGCTCGACTACATTCCTCCTGAGCTGCGCGAAAATACCGGCGAAATCGAGGCCGCCGCCGACCATAAATTGCCGAAGCTTGTCGAGTTAGGCGACATTCGCGGCGACTTGCAAATGCACACCGTGGCGAGCGACGGGAAAAACTCCATCGAGGAGATGGGCGCCGCCGCTCGCGATCTGGGGTACGAGTACATTGCGCTCACCGATCACTCACAAGCCGTGACGGTTGCCAACGGAATGGACGAAAAGCGCACGCTCGAGCAAATCAAAAAGATCCACGACGCGCAAAGGCGCGTGAACGGCATCCGCCTGCTTGCCGGCATCGAAGTGGACATCCGCAAAGACGGCACGCTCGATCTCAAGGATGAAGTGCTGGCAGAACTCGATGTAGTCGTAGCATCAGTGCACTCTTATATGAATATGGAGCGCGCCGAAATGACCGAGCGCATGCTCGCGGCTATCGAAAATCCTTACACTCAAATCATTGCGCACCCTACAGGCCGCTTGCTTCTCCGCCGCGAACCGTTCGAGTACGACATGGAAAAAGTTTTTGACGCTTGCCGCGAACGGGGGGTGGCCATGGAGTGTAACGCCTACCCCGACCGGCTGGACCTGCGCGACGCCCACCTGCGATTGGCGCGCGACAGCGGCGTGAAGATTGTCATTTCTACGGACTCTCACTCCACTCGCACGCTTCCTTACATGAAATACGGCGTACTGACCGCGAGGCGCGGGTGGATCACCAAGGCCGACGTGCTCAACACGCAGCCGCTCAATGCGTTCCTGGCGTCGTTGCGGGCCAAGCCCGGCGCACGCCAAGCCAGCAAGGCTGCGCACCCCTCCAAATCGAAGGCCCAAACGGCGGGCCGCAAAAGCTGACATTTGGGGCCGTCACTGCGTCTAAGGATTCCAAGGAACAGAAACCGGGGTTGAGGCGTATATATCCTTAGAACTACGGAGGCCTTCGATGCGTAAGAGCCTGTTTGCAGTGGCGATCCTTGCGGCCGCGGCGCTGTCCATGCCCGCGCAGGCCGATGAGTGGCACAAGTCCTACACCGTTTCCGGTCACGCTCAATTCCGCTTTTACACCAACGATGGAAGCATGGACATCAGCTCTCGAGAAGGAAAGGAGATCTCCGCGCGCGTGGAGACGACTCGCTGGCGCATCGATCCCTCTGAGGTAACCATCACCGAGCACCAGAACGGCGACAGCGTTGAAATCGAAGTGCGAGTGCCGCGAAATCACGGTTGGATCAGCTTCAACAACAATGGCCGATCGGTCCACGTAGAGTTGACTGTGCCGCGCGAAACCGACCTGGATCTCCATACAGGAGACGGGCACATCAACGCCAGGGACATCACCGGCAATTTGCGCCTGGACACCGGCGACGGCAACATGCGCACCGACAACCTGCATGGGACATTGCGGCTGCACACGGGCGACGGCAACATCGAAGGATCGATGCTGGAAGGCGCGCTGACTGCCGATACGGGCGATGGACATGTTGACGTTCGAGGGAAATTTGATCACCTCGAAGTTCATTCCGGCGACGGACACATCCAGGTGGCCGCGGAGTCCGGATCGCGGATGGCCGCGCCGTGGAGCATTCGTACAGGCGATGGGCGCGTGACGCTGGCGGTGCCCAATGATTTTGGGGCGGAACTAGACGCCCACACAGGCGATGGGCGCATTTCCGTGGACATGCCCGTTACCATGAACGGAACCTGGGGCCGCAACTCCGTTCGCGGGAAGCTAAATAATGGGGGCGAATCGTTAACGATTCGCAGCGGCGACGGGTCGATCTCGGTAGAAAGGATTTAGCGTGTTCGCTCTCGTTCTTCCTGGGAGCGCCGATCTCCTGATTGGCGATTTTCATTCATCCTGCCAATCAGGAGATCGGCGCTCCCAGGAAATGCTGTCAGCGATCCTTCCGGTTTGTACCACGAGCGGCACCCCCTCCCCCGTCGAATTCGTATGAATATCAAAACAAATGGGTTACGGACATGCATCGTCCAATGAATATCAATCTAAACGACTTACGGCCAAGCATCTTCTAAGTGCCACAGGGCTGCAACAAATTATTCCTTCAGGGCCACGGAGCCGCAGCGAATCGCGCTCCGGTGGCCGCGCCTGCAGTTGCAGGCGCGAATCCCCCGTCGGCCCGCTCGTTCTATACGAGCGGAATAGCCCCGCTCCGATTGACCGCATCGGGACGCACAAGACGCGCCCCCCACCCATGTTTTTGGTAACTGCGGATTCTAAAGCACTTTAAGTCCAATGAATTTGTAACTGCGCATTCTAAAAGAGTTAGCGAAAATAAAGTGGCTAGTGGCGAGTGACTAGGGGCTAGCCTAACCAACTCCAATGATGACGATTTCACCTCGCATGGATCAAGCGGGCCGACAGAGATTTGGAACTTCTGGTCTGCTTCCAACGAAGAACCTTACAGCGCGGATCCTAGAGGCTCTCTGTGTTGCAGGGGCGATCCAGAGTGCAGTTCATGTTAGCTATTCAAGTAAGTAATGTCAATAGAATATTTCGGGAATCTTCTGATCGAGAGCGTTCGAACACTTGTCATCCACCTTACCCGTCGTGGAGGAGCCAAGGAAGGGCCGACAGCCCGGGTTAGGCTACAATGTGGGCAATATGTTCGCCTTTGACAATAATATCATTCGCGGAGTCTTTGGCGCCCTCAGCATGGTTCTGTTCTATGGCTTTTCATTTTGGCGGATATTCAGAAGCAATCCCAAGAATAAGGTAATCGAGTGCGGCAGCTTAACCATCATGGTCTTCGTCGTGATGCTTGCCTTGTCCAGAGTTCCGAATTTCCCAATCGACTTCATAGCATGGCTGGGCCCTTTGGTCTTTCTTCTTTGCATGTTAACGATGGTCTTCTTGGTAATGCAAGGATACCGCGCTTTGCGCCGCCGCAAGACAGACTAAGATGATTGGAAATTCGGTGTCTTATCGCTCGGGGATTCCACTGGTGTAATTGAATGATGGCGTCCGCGCCTTTGACCGGCTTGGAATCTCGAAATAGCCAAGAACACTTAATGGCCCATCCCCTCCGTTACCCACTGCCTATGTAAAGAGCAAGAAGTGACCACCCGGTGACTGCACCTTGTCGTTTGGCTGGATATTTGCCGCACGGCGGCTCAGAATATTTCGCATGAAAAAGGGGCCCTTGGGAGTGTGGTTCAGCATCGCGCTGGTAATATTCGGTCTCTGCGCTTGGGCTGGCTTCGCCGTGGGATCAAAATATGCCGGGTATCGGTATCGTCAAAGGCACACCGATATTGAAAAATCCTACAGTCCTGAACAAGCGCGCCTGGAGTCCGATCTATCGCAATTCAGGTCGATGGAATTCCTGAAATTCCTGGTTAGGGCCACTCAAACCAATGCAAGTGTCCAGAAAGAATATCTACATTCCGAAATTGCCATGCTTGAAAAACAGGCCCGCCAACCAGACATGGAAAGAATCAAGAACGCGATTGAACTTGATCTGGGTCTGGCATACGTAGAGAAAGCGATGGCGGAAGAACGGGATGGCAAAAATGCACAAGCGCGTCAAGACACGGCTGCCGCGCAAGCCATATTTAGTTCTCTCGGATGGAAGGATTGTTCCGAGGAAACACTGCGAATAGTAGCTCGAAAGGACCTGAACTGGTTTGTTGAGAAGGTTACTGAAGGGAACGCTGCGAAATGACGCGCGCCGCTAAAATTACGTACTCCATAGCCATTCTCCTCGGACTTATCGCTGGAGCGACTATCGGCTTCGAGAGGACGGCAGTTTCCCTTGAATTTTACGACTCGATCACAACGTCTTTGGCTCCGGACGCGCTGGCTGACTATTCCTATTTGCAGTACAAGCACGCGGACCTGGAACACGCAAGACCTGCTCTGCAGAATTACGCAGAATTTCTGGAGGAATTGGAAAAAATACACTCGGATTGGTTAGAACGGAGAAAACTTTCTATTGCCTATGCGCGACTGGCGCTGCTGGAGGAGGCGGCAAATGACCCGGAGAGATCGAGCATTCTTATGGCAAAAGCGCGCTATTGGTACGCAGCCGGAAGTGGGGGTAAAGAGCCCTCAGACTCTGATATGAAAAAAGCAGTAGTAATACTTGACGAAAATAATCTGCGCTAGTGGAGGGTGGCCATCGGTTATCAAGCGGTGGCCTGATCGCGGGATCGATCGTGGAGGGCGTCGGCGAGGACGGAGGCGGCTCCGCTTAGGGCGGTTTCCCTTAGGCCGATGGTCCAAGACAATCGCGCGCCGGGTGGCGGGGATATTACCCAACGCTGAATGGTCGCGGGATTGAGAAATAAACTGTTGCCAGACACGTTTGAGTGAGTGGCTGCGAGAGGCCCCAGGTCTTCGGAACGACCTGGGCTACAGGGAATTCGCGAGAGGAATTGGTGCGAGTAACCCCTTCGATTTTCAGGCGCCCATCTGGTCCTTCCAATCTGAGATGACATTATAAAGAGGCAGGTTCGCCTGGGGCCAAAGAATTTCTGCCTCCGAACGGAATCCCAGAATCAGGGTTGCTTGCGGAGGAGGGATGGCGCCAGGACGATCAGAACATCGAGCGCCGTCTCTTCGGAGGTTGCGGTCACGGTTGGAGGAGCCGTCACCACTCGAAACTGGAGAGGATTCATGAATTGCTCGAAGACCACAGCTAAGGGATAGGGGCCGGTCTTTTTCTCGCGCAGAAGGAATTCGCCGTCGGCGTTCGTGTACACAACATCGTCGCCGATTCGGATGGCGGCGCCGGAAATGGGAGCGCCCCTTTCATCCCGCACATGCCCCTGAACTACGTATTTGGGCAGTTTCAGACCCTGGTTTTCGCCGCCACCGTGAGAATGGGGAGTCAGGAGGGTGCTTGCGCCCGCGGAGTAGCGCAGGCGGCCGTCTTGAGACCGGAATGTCTGGCCATTGACCTGGAAGTTGCCGAATAGTCTTAATTGCAGGGAAATGTTTAGGCCGCTGACCAGGGGATTGGCCAGGAAGGGCATGTAAAGAGTCTGGTAGTCCACGTTGACGGAAATGCGATTCGTGGTATAGCTCCCGCCAAAGAGCACCGTTGTGTTTCCCTGAGTGTGATTGATTACCTGGAGGAGGGTCAGCTTGGGAGAAATGATTTCCCGGATGTTGCCGGAAAGAGTGCTGGAGTGCGGCCGCGGGCCGGAGAGGGTCTGATAATAATTCGCGCTGGCATCTATGTGGCGGGTGATTTGGTGCTCGACCGAGAAACCATCGGCGACGTTGCGGCCGTTGAGTGCGTGCGATTGGAATATGCCCGCGCCCAGGCGGAAACGAGCAATATCGAAACCGGTTTGCAGCTGGTCCACGCTGGCGCGCTGGAAGGGAGCGTTGAAATCGGTGCCCTGCGGCGCAAGAAAGTCTTGATGACCGGCGGTGAACACGATGCTGGAGTAAGGCTTGACGGTGACAAGGATATTTCCACCATCGGCTTCGGTGGAGTAAACGGAAGGAGTGGTGAGCCGGCGAAAGCGATCACCCGCTTGAATGTAAGCGGCCTTCACATCGAGCCAGCCACGGTCGGCATCGAGAGTGGTGGCAAAGTAGGGTTGGTTGGAACCAATCCCTCCCGAGACAGCGGTCTTCAACCACTTGTAGGGATGCCAATCGAGACTCTGGATGGAGGTCTGCTGCCTGGAACCGACATTTCGCGAGTAGAAAGTGAGCTTATCCGAAAGCGGGATCTCCAAAAAAATCATACCCACGGGAACCTGCGACTGTGCCGCCTGGAAAAACTGAGATCCAAATCCGAGTGCCGTGGTTCCGGCGTAAGCGAAAATTTTGATTCCGCTCCGTTCCGTGGTGACGCCGACGCCGCGAGCCAGAAAATATTGGTCGGCACTGAAAATGTCAGTGGGCAGGCCGATGGCGATGGATTGATCGCCCACGGTGAGTTTGTAGCCCGCCAAAGTGGTCTTGAAAAGGGTGCCGAAGCGAAACACTCCATTGATGTCGCCGGCGCCGATGTAACCATCGTAATTCGGCCCCTGGAAACTAATGGAGCCGCCTTGAGAAGGTAAAATGTCGGAAGCGCCGGCTTCGATTCTGATTACTTGAGCGTGCAATGAGTTCGGAGAAAGCAGCAGGAAGCAGCTTAGAAGAAAGACTGCCGACAGCAGGGTAACCGGCGAATTGGCGCGGCGGGTCATGCCGCCCATCAATTTCTCGAAAGCATTTTCAGTGGATTTCGCTTCCTATTTTCTGTTCCAGCTGAAAATGTTCAAGGTGCAAGACGACTTTGGAAGGGACATCGGATGAGGTCCAAGGAATTTCGACTTCCCTTTCGCGGTGAGGGAAAACTGGGAAACCGTTCAAGGTGGTGCGATCTCTGCCTGAGCTCACGTCAGCCTCGAGCACGCGGCCAAATGCGGCACCGGTATTTTCAACGCGGACCACGACCTTCTTGTCGTTGGGGCGATACTCGGCAACTTTGACGACTAGCTCATCCTTCTTAACGGTTTCCTTGGGCAAGAGGTAAATCGTGTGCGGCAAGAGGATCTGGATGTTAAATCCCTGCGGAGTCTTCTCCTTGAAACCACCAAAGGTGGCGTAGACCACGCACCAGGACGGAATCACATCGGCCGAGGCTTCATAAAAAACGTAGTAGCTTTGCTTGGGCGGAATCTGAAAACTGCTGGCGGAGTATTTTATGTGCATGTTGGGATCCAGCGGTCCGTAGGTGATTTCGCCGGTATCGGAAACGGTGAAGGTTCGGGTATCCAGTACGACGCTGAGGGTTTGCAGGGTGTCATTGACGTACTCAATCCGGCCGCTAGCTTTCTTGCCTGGGCCCTTCACAATATTTTCATCAATGACCGGCCGGACGGTTTGCGCGGCGAGAGGCAAAGCCGGCGCCAGGAGCATGCAAATGCAGGCGGCCTGAAATGAGCATCTGCGTGCCCGTGACATGATTCGCGACAGAATTCTTAATGCGGCAATGGTCATAAGATTGTGCACGGCTTAGGGTGTGGCTTCCGCTTGAATATTTACGATGCCAGTATACGTATCCGCCGGCAACCGGGGCCTTACCGTTGTGTTGATGTTCCAGGCCAGCGATGCGCTGATCACGCTAATCCTGTTGGCAGGCGTGATGGCCTTGCTCGCAAAATTCAGGCCGGAGCCCCCGGCGGTGATGAAACCCGGAGCACCCCCTCGGCCACCCCGAGTTGCATTGAGCGCTCCGCTGGCAACCAAGGGAGCGTTGACCCCCGGCGTGGTGGTGATGGAAACGGCTCGTGCGGGAATCAACTGGCCGCCGGGACCCGCACCGGTCAACGCGGCACCCCTGTTGGGAACCCAAGCCCAGACTGTGACAGAGGTGCGGCCCGGCTTGAGTACCCATGAGGTGGTAATTACGGAGGGCACATTGCCAGGATTGGCGGCGGTATTGGGGAGCAAGTTAAAATCAACAATGTTTCCGCTGGTAACCGTCACAGAAAGAGATTCCGACATCGTGGCGTTGAGCGTCACGGTTCCGGCGTTTGAAATCCGGGCTTGAGCGTGGGCGGACCCTGGGAAAACCAGAAGAGCAAACATCAGCAAAAGGCCCGCGGTCGGGATGAGAAGTCTCCCGGCGCGTGGGCCTTTTCGCCAATGAATGCATGGTTTACCTAGGGGCATGGGACCACTATTTTAACTGTTTATGGTGTGGCTTGGGCTTGAATATTTACCGTACCGGTGTAGGTGTCTGCCGGCAGTTGGGGGACAACTGTGGTGTCAATATTCCAAGCGAGAGACGCACCAATCAAGCTGGCCTTATTGAGGCCCGTTATGGCCTTAGTGGCAAAGTTCAGGCCGGAACCGCCGGCAGTAATGAATGCCGGGGCGCCAGCAGCGCCACTGAGGGTGGTGTTGAGTGCTCCATTGGCAACCGCAGGAGCATTGAGGCCTGCAGTAGTGGTGATGGAAACGGCGCTGGCTGGGATGGTGGCAGGTGTCGCACCAGTTCCAGTAAGTGCAGCGGCCGTATTGGCCACCCAAGCCCAAACAGCGACCTGGGTGCGGCCAGGTTTTAGAACCCATACCGCGGTTACAACGGTGGGTGCGCTGCCCGCATTGGCCGCGGTGTTCGATGCCAACGTGAAGTTGACAAGATTACCGCTGGTCACATTTACTGTGAGGGATTCACCTAGTGTAGCATTCAGGGTTACTGTTCCTGCGTTGGAATTCACCGCCTGAGCGGCTGCTGGAGGTATGGTAGCGATCTGCACCAGCACCAGAAGCAGTGCCAGCCCAAGTACAGACCGGAATTTAGTGGTCACGATCGATTCTCCTTTGGGATTCGTAAAACTCTTCTACGGCAGTAATCAGAGTAGGAAAGAAAATTTCCGACGGACAATAGGACGGGGCCGTTTGGTGCCCAAGACAACAATAAACACGGAGGCACAAAATAAGCCTCTCAGTAAACACGTGTCGATGAATTCCTAATTGACAAATAGGGGCGAGCGCCCCGCCGGGTCAGGGGTAATGGGCCTTAGAACTGCAAGAACAGAGGCAGGATCACAACCGTTCGCCGCAGAGGCGACTAAGACGACCCGACCGATCCCCTTTCCCTATCAGAGCTTGGTGGCGCGGGTCATCAGGTAGTCTTGTTGCATGAAGTTTTCACGGAAATATTCTGCGGCAAGGGTATCGTAATCGCGACGGAAAACTTCCAGCTTGGCCGGATCGTTGGCACGGAGGCTCTCCACAAGTCTGATCATGGGGCCGGCAGTCTTTTCAGTCAGGGAGCGATAGTGCTGCACGCTGAGCGCTGGAGCGTGCACAGAACCGCGTTCAAAGCTAATGTCTTTGACTGCGGCACCGAGGCGTTCCCGAATGATGTTTTGGTCTCCCCATTCCACCGGCGACGAGATGCCGGGCGGCAAAGGAGGCATGTAACTCGCCGTCAGGCGGAACATCCGGCCAACCAACAGGTCCGGGGGCCAAGTGGAAAATGCGATGGTACCCGCGGGCTTCAGAACGCGCAGCATCTCGGACACAGCAAGAGCCGGCCTGGGTGCGAAGATGTGGCCAAATTGACTTAGGACGACATCGAAGGAAGCGTCGTTGAAGGGCAACTTTTCAACGTCGCCTTCCCGCCAGTCCACTGCGACTCCGGCAATCTGGGAGTTGGAGCGGGCGCGCTCAAGGAGTTCGGGGGTTAAATCAAGGGCGGTGACTTTCGCGCCCATCCGTGCAGCGGTGACTGAGACCACGCCGGTGCCGCAGGCGACGTCGAGGACCTGAAGGCTGGGCTTGACACCGGAAAACTTGACGAGCTGCGCGGCGGGCATCATGGTAACCATTTCCAGTGGAGTGAAGTGCGCCCAGCCCTGTTTCTGCGCGGCTTTGAAGGCCTCGAATGTGTCCATGATTCCCTCTCTTTAATTTGCCGACGGCTTCGAAGGAATTCGCCGGTCGTATAGCCCAATTGATTCTAACTCACAGCAATTTGTTGGGGAACGGCATTCATTTGTTATCATTCCCTCCATGAAGAAGGGGCCCTGGCGAGCGATAATTGAAGTGGGGTTTATTGTGTTCCTGTTTTATTCCAACTTGTTGATGGGGGCATTCACGCGCTCCGGGGCGGGGAGAAATCGGGGAGTGGCGTGGGCATTGGGCGAAATCTTTACGATGGAGAATTTGGTGATTGCGATGATTGCGGCACTGATTGGGCACCTTGTGGTGGATTTCTTGAGGAAGAAATATTAAGGAAAAAGACGAGGCAAAACTTTTTCACCGCGGAGTCGCCGAGGACGCGGAGGGGGCCGGAAATGGCGGGGAGTTAGTCGGAATTGGCGATTGGCGTGATGGATACGAAAATCATAAGACTAGAGCCGGCGAAAAAGTAGGCAAGGAAGGAACAATGACGCACACGGTATCTCGAGCTGGGGCGGCGATCTTTTGGGCGGGGCTGGTCTGCGGATGCATGGACATAACCGCGGCGTTTGTCACGTGGGGTATCAAAGGGATATCGCCAGCCAGGATTTTGCGAGGGATCGCTTCGGGGTTGATGGGAGCGAAGGCTCTGAAAGGCGGATGGGATATTGCGGTGCTGGGGCTGGCGTGCCATTTTTTCATCGCCTATTGCGCGGCGACGTTTTTTTATTTGGCATCGAGAAGAATTGAGTTCATGACCCGGCAGGCGATCGTTGCTGGCGTGATTTATGGAGTGATCATCTACGTGGTGATGTACTGGATGGCGAAGCCATTGTCGCTGGTGACGCCGAGGCCGTTTTCATGGACGGAGACGGTAGTGGCGATTGTTACGCATATAGTATGCGTGGGGCTGCCGATTTCGTTGATCGTGAAGAGGGTGGCAGCTTAACGCGCGGCGGCGGGGGCTTTGGAGACCAGCTCTACGTCAATGGTAATGATGACTTCGTCGCCCACGATCGCGCCGCCGTTGTCCAGCATGTGATTCCAATTCAAACCGAAATCCTTGCGATTGACTTTGGCGGTGGCGCTGGCGCCCATATGGAGATTGCCGTGACCATCATTCATCGGCGCGGAAGGGCCCTCCACATCGAAGACAACTTCCTTGGTTACGCCGTGCATGGTGAGGTCGCCGGTGAGCTCAATTTTGCCCGGACCAGCGGATTCGGCGCGCTTGGATTTGAAAGAGAGGTTCGGGAACTTGTTGACGTCGAAGAAATCCGGACCGCGGAGATCGCTGTCGCGGCTGGCTTCATGAGTGTCCACGGAAGAGGCATCAATCGTGGCGTCGATGGCAATCTTGGAAAGATTGGAGGGATCGTACTGAATTGAGCCGGTCATTTTGCTGAAAGTGCCGCGGACGGTGGAAACCATCATGTGCCGGACTTGAAATTGTGCGGACGAATGAGCGGGGTCGATTCGCCACTCAATGGATTGTGCGAAAGGCGCGGAGCCGAGCGCTGCTAGCGCAAGAACGAATATGGCCAGACGAACAATGAACCTGAACATCGATCCCTCCGATGGTTTTCGATGATCAACGCGTGTTGCCATGTTGCCCCTGACGAGAAACCAAAGAATAAACGTGCGCAGTTGCCAGCCAAAACAATTCGATGAACACCGAAAACCCTCAGGGGGTCATACCGTCCTGAGCTTCACAAACATGAATGACTTTACCTGTCCGAAAAAGGAATCGCAAGATTGACTGGAAGTGGATGACAAAGCGGGCGGAAATGCGCAGTGCAGATTCTGGGACAGAGCTAGCGGGAGGCCATTCCGTTGCAAAACCCAAGACAATCGCGCATAGTTAGCGCGTCCGCAGGGATTATTGAGTCAAGCAGGAAAGTACAAGAATCCTCAACACAGAAGCTTGGGGCGGCGGAGAAACGCCATGCGCGGTACGCTGTGGCAGGGGACGCGGAACTGAAGAATACTTAGAAAAATCGTCAGGGGGGAAAGGATGCATCGTCCGACAAAGATTCTGGCGCCAAAAGGAAAACTGGGGATATTAACGCCTGGAATGGGCGCTGTGAGCACAACGTTCATGGCGGGGGTGGAACTGGTGAGGCGCGGAGAAGCGCGGCCGGTCGGGTCATTAACGCAGCTGGGGACGATCCGGTTGGGCAAGCGGACGGAAATGCGGTCGCCTTTGATTCGCGATTTTGTGCCGCTGGCGAAACTGGACGATCTGGTTTTTGGCGGTTGGGATGTTTTCCCCGACACGGCATATGAGTCGGCGGCGAACGCGGGAGTGCTCGAACCGGGGCACCTGGCAAAGGTGAAGAGATTCCTGGGCGGGATCAAGCCGATGAAGGCGGCATTTGATCAGAGCTACGTGCGGAACCTGAAGGGGAAACACATCAAGAAGGCGAAGAACAAATACGACATGGCATTGCAGATCAAGGAGGACATTGCGGAATTCAAGAAGAAAACGAGGGTGGACCGCATCGTGATGGCCTGGTGCGGGTCGACGGAAATTTTCCTCAAGCCGCAAGAGGTGCACTCGTCCGCGGAGAAGTTCGAGGCCGGGATGAGAGCAAACGATCCGGCGATTGCGCCCTCTATGCTATATGCCTGGGCGGCGGTGACCAGCGGGATTCCTTTTGCGAATGGCGCGCCGAATTTGACCGTGGACATCCCCGCTATTTGGGAACTGGCGGCGGAGCATGGCGTGCCTATCTGCGGGAAAGATTTTAAGACGGGGCAGACTTTGATGAAGACGATTTTGGCGCCGGGGTTCAAGGCGCGTCAGATCGGGTTGAACGGCTGGTTTTCGACGAACATTCTGGGAAACCGCGATGGAGAGGTGTTGGAGGATCCGGATTCGTTCAAGACGAAAGAGGAATCGAAGCTGGGCGTCCTGGAGTATATCCTGCAGCCCAAGTTATACCCGGAGCTTTACGGGCACATGCACCACAAGGTGAGGATCAACTATTATCCTCCCCGCGGAGACAACAAAGAGGGCTGGGACAACATCGATATATTCGGGTGGCTGGGATATCCGATGCAAATCAAGGTGGATTTCCTGTGCCGGGATTCTATTCTGGCGGCGCCGTTGGTGCTGGATCTGGTGCTGTTTATGGATTTGGCGAAGAGGGCGGGGCTCAAAGGCATTCAAGAGTGGCTGAGCTTTTATTTCAAGTCGCCAATGTGCGCGCCGGAACTTTATCCGGAGCACGATTTATTTATTCAGTTGATGAAGTTGAAAAATACCTTGCGATGGATGAAGGGAGAAGGGTTGATTACGCACTTGGGAGAGGAATATTACGATTGAAGCTGTGCGTTAGCTTGGCAGAAGACCAGGAACCTGAAGGTTTTTACTCCAGAAGGCACCCTTCGGCTCCGCTCCCTTCGGCGGGCTCAGGGCAGGCAGGGCAGGCTCCGAACACAGAGATTGCACGAAGACCGCAATTCGATGTTTTCACTGCGGGCTTTGGCGAGGAATCCCATGAAAATAAGAATTCTGTTGCTGGTGATGGCAGTAGCTTGTGTTGGGGAATGTGGATCGATGGCGCAGGGAGGGCCGAAAAGTGAAGTGGCGCGCGTCATCTCTATGCTCGACCGAACGCACCAGTTTTTGGAGGCGGAGATTTCGCCCGATGGGACGCGCATCGCATTCGTGGAGCATGCCGACGTGGCGGCCGGCTCGTACATATACGAACGTGAATTGAAGGCAGCCACAGGAACCCCTCAGGTGATTACAGCGGCGAAGGGCGGCGCACATGAAGAACATGACATTTCCTGGTCGCCGGATGGAAAACGGCTCGCGTTTCTCTCCGACGCAACTAAGAGTGGCCAGTTGCAGCTTTGTGTGGCAGAGGTTGCCACGGGCGCGGCGAATTGCATAACTCATGTTAAGGGCAACCTTTCGGCGCCGAGATGGTCGGCCGACGGGGCGAAGATCGCAATGCTGTTTATCGAGAATGCGCCGCGAGCTACAGGGCCGCTGGCTGCGGAGACTGCGGATGAAGGAGTAGTGGAAGAACATCCCTTCGAGCGGAGACTGGCGATCGTGGATGTCTCTTCGGGAATTGTGCGACAGATCACGCCCGCCAACATGTACGTGTACGAATATGATTGGTCGCGCGAGGGGAAGCAATTCGCGGTGACAGCGGTAGAGGGATCCGGCGATGACAACTGGTATATCGCGCAGCTTTATACGTTGGACGCCGCAAGCGGCAAGATGAAGGCGATTTACAAACCACCCGTGGATATCCAGATGGCGCAACCGCGATTTTCGCCCGATGGACAAAGCGTAGCGTTCATCGGGGGGTTGATGAGCGATGAAGGTTCGACGGGCGGGGATATTTATGTTGTGCCAGCGAGGGGAGGGGATGCCAAGAACGTTTCGCCGCAGATTGGGTCGTCCCCGGCACGGATTGAGTGGATGCCGGATGATCCGAAGATACTTTTTGCAGGTCATGATGGCGGCGGTGTGAACTTTGGAACTGTGGATGTGACGAATCAACATGTGGAACAACTCTGGCGGGGAGACGAAACGCTTGGGGCAAATCAATTTGAATTTGGCTTCTCACTGGCGAAGGACGGAAATACTACTGCAGTGATCCGGCAGTCGTTCAGCATGCCGCCCGAGGTTTGGGTGGGCGCGGTGGGCGCGTGGAAGAAAGTGACCGCGATGAATTCTGCGCTGCGTCCGGCGTGGGGCAGTACGGAAAATTTGACGTGGACCAGCGACAACCTCCGGGTCCAGGGCTGGCTGGTGTACCCGGAGAAATTTGATCCGTCGAAGAAATACCCGCTGGTGGTTTCCGTGCATGGCGGGCCTGCCTCGGTGGTGACGCCGCACTGGCCTTCCAGCGGGGAGTTCGGGATGTTCCTTTCACCCGCAGGATATTTTGTTTTGTATCCGAATCCTCGCGGGAGCTATGGGCGAGGAGAAGAATTCACGCGAGCCAATGTGAAAGATTATGGCTATGGGGATTTTCGCGACATTATGAGCGGAGTTGACGCCGCGCTGAAAAAAGCATCTATTGACGAAAACCGCATGGGGTTGACGGGCTGGAGCTACGGCGGCTACATGACCATGTGGGGTGTGACGCAAACGAACCGGTTTAAAGCAGCGGCGGCCGGAGCAGGGATTGCGAACTGGCAGAGCTACTACGGCGAGAACAAAATTGATAAATGGATGATTCCCTACTTTGGCGCGTCTGTGTATGAGGATCCTGCGGTATACGCGAAGAGCGCGCCCATAACATTCATCAAGAATGCGAAGACTCCGACGCTGATTTTGGTGGGGGACAGCGATGGGGAGTGTCCGCCGCCACAATCGTATGAATTCTGGCATGCTTTGAGGACTTTGGGGGTGGAGACGGAGTTTGTGATTTATCCGCATGAGGGGCACCGGTTTGTCGATGCGGCGCACGTGCGAGACAGGATTGACCGGGTGACGGAGTGGTTCGACCAACATTTAAAATGATGCGACACCAAAAGTGAAACACCGCCGAAACCCCATGAAAACCCAATAAATACCCCCCTTTCCGCAGCCCTTCCGGTTACTAGACAAATTGGCCTAGTACAAGTGGTTCTTGACCATGAGGCAGAGGTACGTTAATGTGCGTCGTACCCCCCGGTACGACTCCGATATCCAACCTTTGAGGAGAAAGATGGACCCCAAGACAGTTTTAGAATTTGCTAAGAAGCATGGCGCGAAAATCCTAGATCTTCGATTTATCGACGTCCCCGGTATCTGGCAGCACGTCAGCTTTCCGATCGAACAACTCACCGAGAAGTCGTTTGAGGAAGGATTCGGGATGGATGCCAGCTCGATTCGCGGCTGGGCGTCCATCCACGAATCGGACATGCTGTTGATCCCCGATGCCAAGACACATTTTATGGACGCGTTCCGCGACACACCAACACTGGTGATGATTTCAGACGCGGTTGACCCACTCACGAAACAGCCCTACGGACGCGACGCTCGTTATATCGCCAAGAAAGCGGAGAACTATCTGACCTTGACCGGAATCGCCGACCAGGCGTTTTTCGGGGCCGAGGCGGAGTTCTTCATTTTCGATAACGTGCGATTCGACCAGCGCGAGCAGTATGGCTTTTATTTTATAGATGCCGAAGAAGGCCGCTGGAATTCAGGGCGCGAAGAACACAACCTGGGCTACCGCCCACGATACAAGGAAGGCTATTTCCCTGTTCCGCCGACGGACCACTACATGGATTTGCGAACGGAGATGACCACGCAGCTCATGGCGGCGGGCCTGGAGGTCGAATGCCATCACCACGAAGTTGCCACCGCCGGACAGTGCGAAATTGACGTCAAATTCGATTCGTTACTGAAGTCGGCGGACAACATGATGAAGTTCAAGTACATCGTGCGGAATGTCGCTTACCAATACGGCAAGAGCGTGACGTTTATGCCCAAACCGATTTTCGGCGACAACGGCTCGGGAATGCACACGCACCAGTCGTTATGGCTGAAGGGCAAACCATTATTCGCTGGTGACGGCTATGCGGGACTTTCGCAGATGGCGCTGTGGTACATCGGCGGGTTGCTGAAGCACGCGCCCGCGCTGGTGGGATTTGCGGCGCCGACAACGAACTCCTATAAGCGGCTGGTTCCGGGTTACGAAGCGCCGGTGAATTTGGCCTATTCGCGGCGCAACCGGTCGGCTGCAGTGCGCATACCAATGTATTCGGCAAGCCCCAAGGCGAAGCGAGTGGAGTTCCGGCCACCGGACCCGGCCTGCAACCCGTACCTGACGTTTGCAGCGTTGATGATGGCCGGTCTGGATGGAATCGAGAACAAGATTAATCCTGGGCAGCCTCTCGATAAGGATATCTACGACCTTTCACCTGAGGAGTTGAAGGATGTTCCTTCCCTTCCCGGATCGTTGGAGGAATCTCTTAAAATGCTGGACGCGGACCACAAGTTTTTGCTGAAAGGCGACGTGTTCAGCGAGGAATTCATTCAGCTATGGATTGAGTACAAGAGGAAGAAGGAAATTGATCCCGTGAGGATGCGGCCACATCCTTACGAGTTCATGCTGTATTACGACATCTAGACGCGACGGATCACCGCGGATTGAAACGCCCGTCCTTGAAGCTTTGATTTTGAAGCTATAGGGCGGGCGTTTTGTTTATGCACGGTAAATTGCAGAGAGCTTTCATTTTTTTAGTTGCTCGGCTACGCTGGTTCGCCACCGATGCATCCCGCATTCACAGGTGTTGCGTTTGCGCAACCTGCCAGCGCCGAGGCGACGCTTGCGGAGATTGAGAAGCTGCTTCCAGCACAACTTTGGGGGCCCTTGCCGGCGCTTTTGGCTCAACTTCCCGATCCGGACGGGGCCCTAAATTACCTCGAACGATATCTTCAAGCTCAAACTGCTGATGCCTCGGAGCGGCCAGTTGCCGAGGTGCTGCCGCTCCTGGCGCGACGGCCTGTCGCGCTGCATCACCTGCTGGTGATTTTCAGCTACAGCAGGTTTCTATCAGAGACGCTGTTGCAGCAACCCGAGTTGATTCTGTGGGTCGACCGGCCCGGGGCAGCGGGACATGGGAGTCTTGACCGGATCAAATCTCCCGAAGACTTGCATGCAGAATTTGCGCGCTTCGCCGCGACTTCGATTGAATTGACTCCGGCCCTGGTGCTGGCACGGTTCAAGAAGCGCGAGTATGTGCGGATTACGTTGCGAGACGTATTGGGTCAGGCGACGCTGGCGGAGACCACGGTAGAACTTTCACAGCTGGCAGACGTGTTGCTCGAGCACTCGTTGCGGCTAACGGAGCAAAAGCTGGAAGTCGCGTTTGGGTCGCCTGAATACATTGATACTGACGGAAAGAAAAAGGGTACGCAGCTGGCGGTGTTATCCCTGGGAAAACTCGGAGGGCTGGAGCTCAACTACAGCTCGGACGTAGACCTGATGTTTTTGTACGGGCATGACGGAACGACCTCGGGCGGGAGTGAAGGAGCCACGACCAACCTGGATTATTTTGTGAGGGTGTCGCAAGGGGTGCTAAAGACGATCACGGAGATGACCCAAGAAGGCGCCGTGTTCCGCGTGGATTTGCGCTTGCGCCCGCAGGGGCGTGAAGGAAACTTGGCGACCAGCGTGGCGTCGGCGGTTGAATACTATCGAACGACAGCGCGTGAGTGGGAGCTGCAGATGCTGATCAAGGCGCGCGGTTCGGCAGGCGATTCGAGCGCAGCGCGGAATTTCCTGGGCGAAGTGCAACCGCTGATTTACAAGCGCGAGTTCAATGTGGCGGCGGTGGAAGCGGTGCTGAATGCGCGCGAGGAGATCACGCGGGATTTGAAGAGGGCGGCGCCAACACAGCATGCGGCGGAATGGAATGTGAAGCTCTCACCCGGGGGAATCCGGGACATCGAGTTTCTGACGCAGTGCCTGCAGCGATTGTATGGAGGCGCGGAGAAGTGGCTACATTCAGGATCGACTCTGGTGGCGCTGCAGCGGCTGCATGACAAGGGGCACCTGACGGGGCGGGAGTTTTTCCGGCTGGCGGAGGCTTATCAATTCTTGAGGAAGGTGGAGCACAGGTTGCAGCTCCGGGATGGGTTGCAAACACACACGTTGCCTGAAGCCGCTGACGCGTTGGACCGGCTTGCACGGCGATGCGGTATTGAGCCGACCGCGGGTGCAGGTGGAACTCCAGCGGAGGAGTTGCTTCACAGGCTGGGGAAATGCTTCGCGGACATCAGAGAGATTTACGAGCGGATGCTTGCAAAGAGCAAGCCTGCTCCGTCCGCGCCCAAGGAACAATTTGAGGCGGATGCTGGGGCGGGACAATTGCTACGGCGATTGCAGAGCGGATATCCGCGGATTGGAGAAATTTTTGCCAAGGCTGCGGAGGGCCGTGACAATTTTGCGCGGCGAGGATTGACGCACTATCTGAGCTCGGCAGCGCTGGTGCCGGGGCTGCTTGCGCAATTGGAAACAAAAACGGATCTGGTATCTGGCGCCATGGAGCTATTTGCTTCCAGCGACTATGCGGCGGAATGTCTGACGCGCCGTCCCGAAGAAATATCCATCCTGGCCGAGCGCGAAACGCATGAAGGCGAGCTGACCTGGATTGCGGGGGAGATCGAGAAGCGCGGCGCGGAGCAGGTGATGGCTGATGTGCGGATCAGCTATCGCAGATCCACCTTTCGCGGTCTGGCAAATACGATTCGAGGGCCGGTGACGCCGTTTGAGACATTCGCGACGCTGTCATCGCTGGCCGAGGAAGCTATCACCGCGACATGTGTGGTTGCGGCGCAGGAGGCGCTCCCGGCTGATTTATTGAGGGGATTCCGCGCGGATGATTCTGGGGAGGGAGCGACTCTTCCGTTGACAGTTCTAGCCTTGGGGCGGCTTGGAACGGCGGAAATGGATTTTGGATCGGACTCGGACCTGGTGTTCGTCGCGGATGGATCGCTGGACGCGGGACAACGGGAATCATGGACCAGGTTCGCGGAACGAATTTCGCAGCTTGCGGCCAATCAAACGCGGGATGGTCTGCTGTTCCCCGTGGACACACGGCTCCGACCGCGGGGGACACAGGGAGAGATCGTTCCGCCCGCAACATACTTGCTCGATTATTTTAGAAATGAAGCAGCAGCATGGGAAGCGGCGACTTACTTAAAAGCGCGGCCGGTGGCGGGAAACTTAGAACTGGGGCGGCGGATCGTTGCGCAGATTCACGAAATCTCGCGCGAACGCTTTGCGGATCCTGCACGGACGGCGGCAGAGTTGGCCGGTACGCGCGAGAAGTTGGAGACGGAAGGAACAACCTGGGAACGCGGGCGTCCGCCGAAATCGGAATTCAAGAAGATGTCGGGCGGATTTTATGACATTGAGTACATCCTTGCGTTCCTGTTCCTGACTGGGGGGTTGGGAGAGGCTATCGCGCCCGGTGGGCACGTGTTGCGGCAGATTGCGGCGTTGGAATCGGCGGGATCGGGTGCCGCCCGACTTTCGACTACTACCGCAGGGGCGCTGCGTGCGGCGGCTCTGTTTTACCGATCTGTGGATCATGCTGTGCGCGTGGTGACTGGCCATGCGGTGAAGGGCGAGCCGGAGCCTGGATTGGCGGAGCGGGTGACCTCCCTGCTGAAAATGTGGGGGATGAATCTTCGTGAAAGCGTCAGCGAGGAGCTGGTGACAATGAGGATACAAACGCGGGCTCTTTATGAGAGATTGGTTCGGGGGAAAATGTAAAGGCGCGAACTGCGTTATCCGTGATTTCATCGCAGTCTAAACGATTCAAATAGCCAGATGTGACCACTCTCACCGCAATCAAAACACATTCTCTGATATGCATGTGGAGCAAACTAGATGCCTCTTCCCTTTGGTTCGGCTTCGCACACCGCAAACTCCGCCGGGCGGGCTTCGATTAGAGTAGGCACCGGGCCACGATGTACGGCGTTGGTGAGATTGTGTTATCGTTTTTAGTTCATGCTGCCGCGTCGCAGCGTCAATAATTACAACTCAAGGGAAATTAGATGAAGCTGGCATACAACGGCGTGGCTATTCCTTCCGAAGGCAAACCCATTGAATACATAAACGGAAAATTCGTTGTGCCGGACAACCCGATCATCCCTTTTATTGAGGGAGACGGGACGGGGAGGGACATCTGGCGTGCGTCGCGGCGCGTGTTTGATGCGGCGGTGAAGCGCGCATACGAAGGAAAGCGGCGCGTGGAGTGGTATGAGGTGTTTGCGGGCGAGAAGGCCTTCAACACCTTCCGAGTGTGGCTGCCGGATGACACGGTGGAGGCCATTCGCGATTTTCGAGTGGCGATTAAAGGGCCGCTGACGACTCCGGTAGGTGGCGGGATTCGTTCGCTGAATGTGGCCTTGCGGCAACTACTGGACCTGTATGCCTGCGTCCGGCCAGTGAAGTATTTCGCCGGCGTCCCTTCCCCAGTTAAGAACCCGGAACGGATGAACATCGTGATTTACCGTGAGAACACGGAAGATGTGTACATCGGGATTGAATGGAGAGCGGGGACACCTGAGGCGCGGAAATTGCTGGAGTTCCTGAACAATGAAATGCTGAAGGACTCCAAGAAGAGGATCCGGTGGGATTCGGGAGTGGGGATCAAACCGATGTCACCCACAGGGACCAAGCGGCTGGTGCGGCGCGCGATTGAGCATGCGCTGCTGACCAAGCGGCGCAAAGTTACGTTGGTGCACAAGGGAAACATTCAGAAATATACGGAAGGAGCGTTCCGCGATTGGGGATACGAGCTGGCGAAAGATGAATTCCGCGCGCAGACGATCACGGAGCGCGAGAGCTGGATGGTGGACAACCTGGACAGAAATCCCCAGCTGACGATTGAGCAGAACGCGGCGATGGTCGAACCGGGATTTGAGCAGGCGACCGATGCGTTTCGCGCCCAGGTTTCCGCGGAAGTGAAGCAAGTGCTGGATGCGATTTATGCAACGCACGGCCGCGGGCAGTGGAAACAGAAGTTGATGATCAACGACCGCATTGCCGATTCCGTTTTCCAGCAGGTGCTTACGCGCGCGGATGAGTATGAGGTCATGGCCACTCCCAACTTAAATGGAGACTATTTGTCGGATGCCTGTGCGGCGCAAGTGGGAGGCCTGGGGATGGCTCCCGGGTCGAACATCGGGGATGGATACGGATGCTTTGAAGCCACGCACGGAACGGCGCCAAAATATGCGGACAAGGACGTCATCAACCCGGGGTCGGTGATGCTTTCCGGGGCGATGATGTTTGAGTTCATTGGTTGGGATGAAGTGGCACGACTGATTGAGAATGGGATTGCGCGGACCATAGCGCAGAAGCGCGTGACCTATGATCTCGAGAGGCAGATGAACGGGGCGACGAAGATCAGCACGTCGGAGTTTGCCACGGCGATTATTGAGAATATGGTGAGGGCGGCTTCGGCGGATTAGCGATTTTCTAGCGAAAGTTTCGCGTTGGGACCTGGACAGGCTTCAGGGTCAATGACCAGGTTTAGGCGGGGATGAATTTCGGAGCAGTAGGCCCGGCCCCCTGAAAAGCAGTCGGAACTTGAAATTCAGTATTTTCATTTAGTCATCGTCAACCGTGCAGTGGCTGCACCACAGCACTCCAAGGAGAGGCGTTGCATGCGCAAGAAAGTGACAGTTGTAGGGGGCGGATTCGTGGGCGCGACTACGGCGCAACGAATCGTGGATCATGAACTGGCGGACGTGGTGCTGTGCGACATCATGGAAGGGATTCCCATCGGCAAGGGGCTGGACATGCTGGAGTCCACGCCTATTACGCGCTCGGACGCGCGTGCGATTGGAATTTCCACGGCGCAGGGTGATTACAAAGAGACGGCCAACAGCGACATCGTGGTGATGACCGCGGGATTTCCACGTAAACCGGGAATGAGCCGCGACGATTTGCTGAAAGCGAATTACGACGTGATTAAAGCGGTTGTCGAGCAGGTGGTGAAGTACTCGCCCAACGCGATCTTGATTGTGGTAACCAACCCACTGGACGCCATGGCGCAGGCTGCTTACAAGCTCAGCGGCTTTTCCAAGAACCGCGTGATTGGAATGGCGGGCGTGCTGGACTCGGCGCGAATGAGCACATTTGTGGCCATGGAGTTGGGCGTCTCGGTGGAAAACATCCACTCGTTTGTGTTGGGCGGGCACGGCGACGACATGGTGCCACTGGCACGGTACTCAACGGTAGCGGGAATCCCCCTGCCGGACCTGCTTCCTGCAGACAAGATTGCCGCGATTGTGGATCGCACGCGCAAGGGCGGAGCGGAAATTGTTAATTTGCTGAAGACGGGATCGGCGTACTACGCGCCCTCGGCGGCGGTGGTGGAAATGGTTGAAGCGATTTTGAAGGATAAGAAAAAGATACTTCCCTGCGCGGCGTACCTGGAAGGCGAATACGGCATCAAGGGATTGTTCGTAGGCGTGCCGGTGAAGCTGGGGGCACGAGGAATTGAACAAATCATTGAGATCAAGCTGACCACAGAGGAGAAAACGGCACTCGATAAGTCGGCGGCGACGGTACGCGAACTCGTTGGCGTGCTGGGAGTTTAAGCGGCGCGCGGCGGTTGTTCTTCGCGCAATTATTGGCCCAGGTCGTAGATGGTCAGGCGCGTGTATTTCGCGTGCATGCCCGTTGCATTCAAGTAGAGCCCCACCTCGCCGCGCGGATTCTCATCGAGCGCGCTGGTTCCCAACTGGTGGCCATTCACGGAGTAGGTGACCGAGGTTCCTCGAATTTCAATCGTAAGCTTGTTCGGTGCATTGAATCCTTTATTCACAAATGAGTCCGCCGTCCAGGGCTTGATGTCCTTCCATTCGGTGGTGTGATGAGACAAATCGTAGGAGCCGTTAGCGTCCACTCCGAGAAGATAGAAGAAATAGTTGGATCCTGAATCGGCTCCGCCGAAGGAAAGGCCATAATCAGAATTTTCGGCGCCCGAAGTAAGAGCGACGGTCAACTCAATGCTCACATGGCTGGGAAGCGCTCCGATTTTCTTCAGTCGGAGCAGGCAGTAGGAGTTGTCAGCAGTGTTCTCCATGACATAACCACCTGGCACATAGGAACTGACGCAGGGCTTTCCTATCTCTTGCGTCCAATTCCTATCTTTTACGAAATCATCATCCCAGAGGAGAGTGCGGCCCGTCGCCTGACTGCCGGTTGCTTGGGCGCCGGGAGCCAAATCGGTGACCAGGATATCGGTAAACACGGCTTCGGAACCGTTGGAATCCACGCCCAGGCCCATACCACCGTGGATCTGGTCCCTGGCGAGTATGGAGCCAACCTCCTTACCGTTGATGAAAAAGCGCGCGCGGGCGCCCATGATTTCAACCGCGAGACGGTTGGTGGCATTTAAGCCTTGTTTGATGGATGCGTCGGCGCGCAGGGGGAACGGGTAAACACGCTTGCCGCTGTTGAGGTAGGTCACAGAAAATTTCCCGTCGAACGTGAGGCTGAAGTGGTAATGCGCCTGGGCATCGCCGGGAAGAAAACCAAAATAGACGCCGAAATTTGTGTCCGCAGTTCCCTTTTGCAATGCGGCGGTGACTTCGATGCGCGCGTGTGGCTCCAAGTCTCCGGGCGGCGAGACTGGAGCGTCGCAAACTCCCTTGTCGGAAATATTTCCGACGACGTAGCCCTGTGATTCGTAGGCCAGATGGCAGTAAGTCGTGTCACTGGTGGGCAACTGTCCGCTGCCTTTGAGGGCGTCATTGTAGAGAACGGAGGAGGATTGAGTGGCTTGCGCGTGGACTCGGAAGGGCGCGGCGGGCAGAAGAAGCGTGAGGGCAAGAGCCAACAGAAAAAGAGTTCGCGACGCCCTGGACGAAATCCGGGATGACAGGTTACATCGTCCTCTCTGAGAGGAACAATTGTTCTGCAACACCACGCGGCCATCCTCCAGCGGCAGAGTATCGCACAAATGCAGGTGAAAAATTAGGGAAGAAACCTTTGGGCAATTTCGGTGTGTGCAGACACACACCGTCCTAATCGGGCCGACGTGTTGTGGCACAAATTATTTCCACGGCGGCCAGAGCTAACGCGATAGGGGCTTGAATTACGGCTTTTTGGCTCCTCCTGCCGGAGGCGCGGTAGCAACAAGCGTGGCCGCCTTGATTATGCTCAGCTTCGGGAAATTCTTTTCTAGATATGCCCTGCCCTGCGCGGTGGCCTTCCCTTGATCAGGCCCCTTGCCATCAGGCGGCCCGTCACCGTAGCCGTTGTAGAGCTTGTCAACCACATCCATTCCTGATGTCACTTCTCCAAACGGCGAAAACCCTTGCGAATCCAGAAAGGAATTATTTCCAAAACTGATGAAGAGCTGCGTTGTCCGAGTATTTGCTCCCGCGGTCGCAAATGTAATCTTGCCGCGCGTGTTGCTCTGGCTCACGCGATCGTCCTTGATCTCCGCTCGATCCCATGCTTTGGTGACTTCTGGATAGGCGCTCATTCCGAATTGGGCCATGAATCCCTTGAGAACCCGGTAAAACGCGGCGCCATCAAAAAAATGATGTTTCACCAGGTTATAGAAGCGATCGGCGCCCAGCGGCGCCCAGGCACGATGAACTAGGACGACGAAGTCTCCTTCGGTGGTTACGAATTTCACTTCAAAAGTTTCCGGCGCTTTGGCGGTAAGCGTTGCGGGATTCAATAGGGCTTTGTCATAGGAAGTCGATGATCCCGCAGCTTTCTGGGCTGGTGCGGTGCCCTGTGCCATAGCCGCCATCACAGCAGCCGTAACTGCCACCCCTGCTAGGATTCCCCGAACAATCGCTTTCATTTCGTCCTCCCCCCGAGCCTGCGCCCAATCGGCACCGCAACGGGATTCCGTGGAATTTACTTCGTTTCGATTTCGTCCGTTACTTTGCCGCTGCTTGCATCTGGCGGCTAACGCGCTCGACTTCTTCCATCACGCGCAAAGTGTTTTCGCCGAGGACCTTCCGAATGTCCGACTCGGAATATCCGCGCCGCAACATCGCTTCAGTCAGCTTCGGCAACTTGCTGCAATCTTCCATGCCCACGGGCATGACGGCGCCGTCGAAATCGGAGCCCAGGCCAACGTGATCCGCACCGACCAGTTTCACGGCATGATCAACGTGATCCACGATGGCCTGCCAATCCACCTCGGGCAGCTTGCCTTCGGCCATCATCTGGTGCGCAACCTTTTCGCCTTCCCGGACGCTGGCGGCTTCGTTTTCTCCGGCGGCCTTGTCCACCGCGGCGATGCGCGACTTCAATTCGGCGCTCTTATTTGAGGCGTCGCGATAAGCCTGACTCAAGAAACCTACGTGATAGTTAATCTGAATCACTCCACCCTTTGCGGCCAGGGCCTTGATCATGTCGTCGGTCATGTTGCGCGGAGCGTCGCAGATGGCGCGGCACGAGGAATGCGACGCAACCATGGGTGCTTTGCTGGCTGCCAGCGCGTCATAAAAAGTCTTGTCGGAAACGTGAGAGATATCCACCATCATGCCGAGCCTGTTCATTTCCAGAACGACGTCTTTACCGAACGGCGTCAGACCGATGTGCTTTGCGTCATCTCCTGAGGACCCGGCCCAATCCGTATCCGCGGTGTGCGTGAGAGTCATATAGCGCGCGCCAAGCTTTGCGAACTGGCGGAGGACGGCGAGATCGTTGTTGATCATGTGGCCGCCCTCCACTCCCATGAGCGCGGCGATCTTACCCTGAGAGTGAGCGGCGCGGACTTCCGCGGCGGTGGTGCAGAGCGCCAAATCCTGCGGATGCTTCTGGACTTGGTCGCGCACGGCCGAAATCAAATCTAACGCGCGCTTGGTGGCGGCGGGGCCGGTGATATTAACGGGCGCCCAGATGGAGAAGAAAATCGTGTTCAGGCCGCCTTCCTTCATGCGGGGGATATCAATGTTGCCTTGGGTGTCGCGATGGCCCAGATCGAAATGCTCGAAGAGCATGCGCTGCGGTGTGTCGTCATGCGTGTCCAGCACGATGGAGCTGAAGTGAATCTTGCGGGCGCGATCGGCGATATCGTCACCGGACATGGCGGGGATGATCAAGGCACACGCTAAAAGAGTGCTGCATGCAAGAATTGTGAATTGTCTGCGCATCATGATGAATGTGCACCCGGTTAGCCGAAGAGCCAGCCGGCCAACGACTGGCGTATGGCATCGCGATTGACCTGAGCGATTGATTCCGTCAAGGGAATGGATTTCGGGCAAGCGTGGACACAGTTTTGCGCGTTGGCGCAATCCTGGACGCCGCCGGGGCCGCTGATCGCTTCCAAGCGCTCGTGGGAATTCATCGCACCCGTGGGGTGCATGTTGAAAAGGCGCACCTGACTGATGATGGCCGCGCCAACAAAGTTGCTTCTGGAATTAATCTGAGGACAGACCTCCAGGCATATGCCACAGGTGATGCAGCGGGAGAGCGGGTAGGCTTTCTCCTGCGCTTCGGCGGCCATCTTTGGACCTTCGCCCATATCGTAGGTGCCATCAATGGGGATCCAGGCCTTCACGCGCTTCAAATTCTGAAACATGACGTTGCGGTCCACGGCCAGATCGCGGATCACGGGGAACTTGGTCATGGGCTCAATGCGGATGGGTTGATCAAAGTGATCCACAAGAGCCGAGCAGGCCATGCGGGCTTTGCCGTTAATTACCATAGCGCAAGAGCCACAGACTTCTTCGAGGCAATTGGAATCAAAGGTGACGGGAGTTGTTTTCTGGCCATCGCGAGTGATGGGGCGCTCGGCGATATCTCGAAGGCAGATGATAACGTTCATGTGCGGGCGCCAGGTGAGTTCAAACTCCTCCCAGTGCGGGCGGTCGGTTGGCGCCGCCTGGCGCTTCACTTTGACGATGACTTTCTTGTTTTCGGCCATGGCGCCTCGAAAACTTACTTTACCGCGTCGTACCGGCGAGCGCGCGGTGGAATCAAAGAAGTATCCACGTGCTCATACGTCAATTGAATCTTTCCGTTGGTCCATTTGGCGCGAGTGGTTTTCAACCAATCGGCATCGTTGCGCTCCGGGAAGTCCGGCTTAAAATGAGCGCCGCGCGACTCATTGCGCGCCAGGGCTCCGAGCGTGATCACGCGCGCCAGGATGAGCATGCCGTGCAGCTCTCGAGCGAATGAAAGCGTTTGGTTTGACCATTTGGTCCGGTCGGACAAATTCATTTTCTTAAAGCGTTCCTGGAGTTCCTGGATTTTCGCATCGGCGCGCTCAATGCCTGCGTTCTTGCGCGTCACGGTTACGTGCTCGGTCATCCAATCGCCCATTTCCTTCCAAAGGGTGATGGGATTCTCCTCACCCTGCTGAGAAATGAGGGCCTCATTCATTCCCTGCTGGCGCTTTTGTTCGCGCTCGAATATCGAGGACGGAACGCTCTCGCATCCCTTGTCGAGGCTGCGGCCATATTTCACCGAGGCGGGACCTGCGACCATTCCGCCATAAATGCAGGAGACCAGCGAGTTCGCGCCGAGGCGATTGGCGCCGTGATACTGATATTCGCATTCACCGGCGGCGTAAATTCCGGGAACGTTCGTTGCCTGGGTGTCGTTATCCACCCAGATGCCGCCCATGGTGTAGTGCACTCCGGGGAAGACCATCATGGGCTCAACATGCGGATCGACGCCCAGAAACTTTTCGTAAATTTCGAGAATGCCCTCCAGCTTGCGGTCCAGGATTTCCCGCGGGATGTGCGAAACATCCAAATAAACGGCTTGATGGCCGCCGACGCCAAGCTTCATCTCAAAGACGACCTTGTGAATGGCGCGGGTGGCAACATCGCGCGGGACCAGGTTGCCGTATTTCGGATACCACTCCTCGAGGAAATAGAAACGCTCGTTGACTGGGATGGAGTTGGGCGTGCGGCTGTCGTTTGGTGTCTTCGACACCCATACGCGGCCGCCTTCACCGCGAGCGGACTCGCTCATCAGGCGGAGTTTGTCCTCACCCGGGATGGCCGTCGGATGTACCTGGATGAACTCGCCGTTGGCGTAGTCCACGCCCCGCTGGAAAAGAGCCGACTGCGCCATGCCGGTGCAGACCACGGAATTCGTGGAGCGTCCGAAGATCGCGCCATTGCCTCCGGTGCAAAAAATTGCCGCGTCCCCTGGGAAAGTCTTCACCTCCATGGTCTTTAAATCCATGGCGCAGATGCCGCGGCAGACGCCTGCATCGTCAAGTACTGCGGAAAGAAACGTCCAGCCCTCGTACTTCGTTACCTTGCCTTCGGCCTCAAAGCGGCGCACCTGCTCGTCAAGCGCGTAGAGCAGCTGCTGCCCGGTGGTGGCACCCGCGAATGCGGTGCGATTGAAAAGCGTGCCGCCGAATCTGCGGTAGTCGAGATTGCCCTCAGGCGTGCGGTTGAACATGACGCCCATGCGGTCGAGCAAGTCAATGATGCCAGGCGCGGCTTCGCACATGCGCTTGACGGGGGCCTGGTTGGCGAGGAAATCTCCGCCATAAATCGTGTCGTCGAAATGCTGCCAGGTGGAATCGCCCTCGCCCTTGGTATTCTTTGCGGCGTTGATTCCACCTTGCGCGCAGACAGAATGGGAGCGTTTGACGGGGACAATCGAGAATAGCTCCACTGGAACGCCAGCCTCAGCCACTTTGATGGTGGCCATCAGCCCGGCCAGACCTCCGCCAACGACGATAATTTTAGGTTGCCTCATTTTTGAGCTTGGAGATAGTAGTCCAAAGGATGCCATCCGAAACGGAAACAAACTACGATGGTAACGCTCATGACCAAAAGGACTAGCGCAACGCCGACTCCCAAATAGCCCGCGGCGCGTTGTGACCGTACTGTCGCCGCCAGTCCCCACTTACACAGAAAATTCCAAATGCCCACGCCTAAATGTATGGAACAGGCGCTGACGCCCAGGAGGAAAAACCCAAAGAAATATGGATTCTGCATGGATTGAAAGACGATGTCGTATGTGGATTTGCCGTGGGTCAGGAAGCGTTCGCTGTAAACGTGCCAGCCCAGGAAAAAAAATGCGATCAGGCCGGTCCAGCGTTGGAGTGTAAACATCCAATTGCCGACCCAGGGATATTGGGAGACGTTAATCTTGCCTCGATTCCAAACATAGAATCCGTAAAAGGCATGATAAAGAATCGGGAGCCAGATGATGCAGATTTCGAGTGGGAGGCGCCACGGGACTGTCTGCAAGGCGTAGGATGCCTCGTTGTACTTGCCGGAGCTTACCAGCGAATAACTGTTTTCCCAGATGTGGTCGGCCATGTAGGCGCCGACGGGAATCAGTCCAGATAAGGAATGGAGTTTGCGAAGGAGAAAGCTGTGGTCAGTTTGGGCGGGCGAGCCAGCCATGAATTCCCTTAACTCCCCTTGCGCGAGCAAAACTGAGTCCGCGTCGGAAAAAGCAGGACGCGTTACCCGCATCCGTGTTCAGCGCAGTTAACACGCCATTCAAGAAGTTTCAGTATAGAAATTATGGGAAGTTAATGCAAGGAACGCAGGCAATCCAAATTCGCGCGATTCCCGCGAGTCTTTGGCTATAATAACTCTGCACGATATCATTGCCTGCCCCTGGCAATCGCCCTGAGGAGAGGATGAAGGCATCCGCGGTTTCAGAAATCGATTATCTTGTAAATGGCTGGGCGGAGGGGTCGGCGGCACTCGACTCAAATGGCCTTTCCATGTTTGCCGAAAAACTCGGCTCAATCTTCAAAGTCAAATCGGACGAGGTTGCCATCCTGGGCCTCGTAAACGGCGGGAAATTTCTTCGTTTTATTGTTCCTGAAATACTTCAGGCCGTGGGAACGATTCCGTTGAATAGCAACTCTGCGCTTGCGGCCAGGACGGCCCGCGAGAAGCGCCCCGAAATGCAAAATACTTTTGCGGGATCGCGCCACGCCTCGGTGTTTGAGGGCGTCCCCATGGGACGTGGCGAGGGCGTATTGATCCAGAAAATTATGAGCGTGCCCATCCTTTTTGAGAAGGAAGTTGTGGGAGTGGTGCAAGTTTGCCGTAAGGGACGCACGCAGTTACAGGCCGGTGCGGATTTTGAATCGGCAGAACTGCGAACGCTGCAAGGCCTGTCGGAGACGCTCGCCCGGTTCGTCCTGCTCGCCAACAAGGATTAAATGCGTCCACCGCGATTTTCCCGAGCTCTGCTGTTACTTGTAATTGTCGCATCGGCGATTGGGGGCAACGCCGGGCACGCTCAACAAACCCCCGCCGCACATGTCCACATTACACTGCTGGGAACCACGGACATTCACGGCAACATCCTGCCCGAGGATTATTACGCCAACCATCCGGCTAATCGCGGACTTGCAAAGATAGAAACGCTGGTCAGGCAGGTGCGGGCGAGCGAACCAAATGTGCTGCTGCTCGATTCCGGCGACATCATTGAGGGGACACCACTGGCTTACTATTACGCGCGAAAAGACACTTCGGCGGCGAACCCAACAATCGCTGTGATGAATGCCATGGCCTATGACGCGGCGGCCTGCGGGAACCACGAATTCAATTTTGGCGAAGAGGTTTTGTGGAAAGCGAAAGGCCAAGCGCAATTCCCGATTTTGGCGGCCAATCTCCGGCAGGAATACAAAACAGGAGTCCAATATTTTCAGCCTTACATCATTAAGAATCTGAAGGGTGTGCGCGTGGCAATCGTTGGATTTGTTACGCCGGGAGTGCCGCGATGGGAGATCCCGGCGCATTACAAGGGATACGAGTTCGAGCAAATCGTAGATTCGGCCAAGAAGGTGATCCCCGAGGTTCGCAAGAAGGCCGATCTGGTGGTGGTGATTGCGCATTCGGGTCTGGGGAATGATCCCAATAGCGGCACACCTGCCGCAGTGGATGATATTTCAGGCGAAAATGCAATCTACGCGCTAGCCGAGCAGGTGCCGGGGATTGACGTGATTCTCTTCGGTCATACGCACCGCGAAGTGCCGCAGATGATCGTCAATGGCGCGCTGATGGCGCAGGCGCGGAATTGGGGACAATCGCTGGCGCGCGCGGATGTGGAAATGGAACGCGTCACGGATGGCAGCTGGCGCGTGATGGACAAACATTCGGCGGTCCTGCCAGTGACCGGTGAGACGCCTGTCGATCCGGAAATTATGAAGGTTGCGGCTCCCTTTGAAGCGGCGACGCAGAAATATCTGGACACAGCGATTGCAAATTCCTCAACTGCGCTTAGTGGAGACGTTTCGCGGTACCAGGATGACCCTTTGGTGGACTTGATCAATACAGTCCAAATGGAAGCGGGGCATGCAGACGTTTCGCTCGGAACCATGTTTCTGACTTCCCTACGAGTTCCGGCGGGGCCGGTAACAGTCCGGCAAATCGCCGGCATTTATATTTATGAGAACACGCTTTACGTCGTGGAGACGACCGGCGCGCAATTGAAAGATGCGCTGGAGCACGCTGCTGCGTTTTTTCCGCAATGGCCATTTGATCCCACGCACCCGCCAAAAATGCCGGGATATAACGCCGATTCGGCGAAAGGGGTGGGCTACGTCATCGATCTGACTCAGCCCGAAGGCAGCCGCATACAGAACTTGACCTGGCATGGCAAGCCGCTCGACCCGGCTCAGAAGTTGCGCGTGGCTCTGAACAACTACCGGTACACCGGCGGCGGCCACTATGATGTTTTCAAGGGGTTGCCCATCGTTTACCGATCGCCAGAAGAAGTTCGAGAGTTGATTGTTGAATACGTGTCTCGTACGGGAAAAATGCCTGTCACTTCGGACGAAAATTGGAAAATACAGCCGGCGGAAGCCGCCCAGGCTCTTATTGCCGAAGAGCGGCGACGCATGACTCAGGGCGCGGGCACTCCGAGCAGCTTCCGGTAGCCGCGTTCCTCCTGTTTCACCACTACGGATGACATTCTGGGCGTCTCCCGCCCAAATACGCTTCAGTGTGTTGTCCGTTGCGAAATTCAAAGTCTGAGCGGGCGGAATTCGCATTGACACTACCCCACGTTCTTGTTATTTTCGCGGACGGCTGAAATTTCGCGCGAGCTTGCACCATTCTGAGGCATCGCAGACCGGCAAGGTAAATGGCTTTCGTCGCAAAGAAAATTTTCCTGACAAAAGGTGTTGGAAAACATCGCGAGCGGCTTTCCAGTTTTGAGCTGGCTCTGCGAAACGCGGGAATCGCTGCGTGCAATATCGTGCGGGTGTCGTCGATTTTCCCGCCGAATTGCAAATTGATATCGCGCAGCGAAGGGCTGAAGCACATCAAGCCCGGGCAAGTTGCGTTCACGGTGATCAGCGAAAACTCGACGCGCGAGCCGCACCGCTTGATCGCTGCGGGAGTGGGGCTGGCGCTGCCGGCGCAGAAATCCATGTACGGCTATCTCTCCGAACATCATTCCTTTGGAGAGACGGAAGAAGTTGCGGGCGAATACGCGGAGGAGTTGGCGGCGGAGATGCTGGCGACGACATTGAATGTGGAATTCGACGCCGATTTGTCATGGGATGAGAAAAAAGAAGTCTACCGAATTTCAAATAAAATTGTGCGTACGATGAACATCACTCAATCCGCAGTGGGCGATAAGCGCGGTTTGTGGACCACGGTGCTGGCCGCAGCCATCCTTCTTGAGAGCGACTAGTTTTCCTCGCTGTAGTTCCGCACCCCGCCGTAATCGTATTTTCCAATGTGCCCGTCCGTCACCGGAATTCCTCGTTTTTTGTTTGCGCCAGGGCCGTAATTGGTAGTACAAACCTGTCTGCAGAAAACCTGCCAAGCCAATTTGCCGGAAATTGAGGTGGTGAAATGTTCATTGCGGAAAAATCGTATACCTTTTTTGGTGTGGTCATCTCTCAATCGTTCATCATGTGGGTTTTCATTGGATTGATCGCGGGGTGGCTGGCGGGTAAAATTGGCCGAGGGCGCGGGTTTGGCTGCCTTGTGGATATCATCTTAGGAATGGTCGGCGCCGTTCTTGGTGGCTGGATATTTTCTAAACTTGGTATCCAAGGCTCGGGGCTTCTTTTCAGTATTGCAGCGGCAACTGTGGGAGCCGTTGTCCTGGTCCTCATCGCCCGTGTATTCGGCGGTGGCAGGCACGAAGATTGATTCCCTAATTTTCAGCTCCTTCACTTAGAGCGACCTGAGACACAAACTTTACTGCCACCTGGCATTCCCGGCTCTCCCGCTACCGTGTGATACGATGTTCATCAGCAAATCTCGGAGAAAACTTTGAGTCACACCTCACTTTGGGCCATTCCCCTGGGCGGGCTGGGCGAGTTTGGCATGAACATGCTCGCGCTGCGCTGTGGGGATGAGATTATCGTCATTGACGCGGGAATGATGTTCCCGGAAGCCGAGCTGCTCGGCGTCGATATCGTAATTCCCGATATCGCCTACCTGAAGCAGCACCGCGCAATGGTGAAAGCGATTGTGCTGACACACGGGCACGAGGATCACATCGGATCGGTGCCGTATATTTTGAGGGATTTAAACGTCCCGATTTATGGGACGCGGTTTACGTTGGCGCTGGTGAGCAAGCGGCTGGAGGAGCGCGGGCTGTTGGAATCGGCGGTGTTGAAGGAAGTATCCGCGGGCGCCACCGTTAAGCTGGGGCCGTTCGAGATTGAGTTCATCCACGTTACGCACAGCACGATCGACTGCGTTGCTTTGGCCATTCGCACTCCGGTTGGCGTGGTGATCCACACCGGCGATTACAAAATGGACTCGACTCCCCCGGATCACCAGCCTTTCGATCTGCACGCGTTTGCACGCTATGGGCAGCAAGGGGTGTTGGCACTGTTCAGCGACAGCACCAACGTCGAGAGGCCGGGGTACACACCTTCGGAACGCGCAGTGGCGACGCGACTGGAAGAATTGTTCCGGTCGGCCCCGCGAAAGGTGCTGATTTCCTGCTTTGCGTCCTCCATCCACAGAATTCAAATAGTCCTGGATCTTGCGGCAGAGACAGGTCGCAAGGTCGGATTTGTTGGACGCAGCATGGTGGATAACGTGGAGATTGCGCATGGACTGGGGCTGCTGCGCATCCCAGACGGGCTGGTGGTGCGACCGCAGGATCTGAGGTCATTCGATCAGAAGAAGCTGGTGATCCTGATCAGCGGAAGCCAGGCCGAGCCGATGTCGTCGATGTCGCGAATTTCGGTGAACAACCACCGGTTGGTTTCAGTGGATGAGAACGACACCGTGATCCTTTCGGCGAGAATCATTCCTGGGAATGACCGGGCAATCTTCAGAATGCTGGACCACATGTTCCGGCGGCGGGCGCTGGTTTATTACGACAATAGCGCGGGGTTGATTCACGTTTCCGGGCACGCCAGCCAGGAAGAACAGAAGTTGATGCTGCAACTGGTGAAGCCGAAATACTTTATTCCATTGCACGGAGAGTATAGGCAATTGTTTCGTCATGCGGCGTTGGCGCATTCGTTGGGAGTTGTCTCCGAGGAGATCCTGCTCACGGAAGATGGCCAGCCCATCGAATTCACCGCCAATGGGGCCTTCCGCCGGGAGCCTTTACCCGCCGGACGTGTCTGCGTGGATTCGGGATCCCTTGAAGAAATTGAAGAGATTGTGATTCGCGACCGGCGGCACTTGTCCGAGGACGGCGTGGTTGTCCCCATTGTGGCGATTGACAAGCACAACGGCAGGTTGGGGTCTCAGCCGGAGATCGTCACGCGAGGCTTTCTGCCGTCCGATGACGATCAGGGATTGATCGCCGGCGCGCGCGACGTGGTTCTGAAGACCATCCAGAATTCAAATGCCGAGGAAAAATCGGACTGGACGGTGATGAAGGAGAAAATTCGCGTGGATTTGAAACGATATCTCAATAAGCAAACGTCGAAGCGCCCTCTAATTCTGCCCGTAATCCTGGAAGTTTAGCCACCTGGGCAATCTTCGCGAGCAGTTTTGAAGCCGTGAGCACCTCTCTCCGTCCATACTCCGACTCCGATTTTGAAAATCTGCATGCGCTGGACCGCGCCTGTTATCCCCCCGGAATCGCTTACAGCAAGAGCATGCTGCGGTGGTATCTGCGGGTGCGCGGCGGATTTTGCATTGTCGCGGAGTTGGAAGGCGAGATTCAGGGATTCATTCTCGCGGAGGCGGAACCGCCGGAGGGACATATCATCACGCTCGACGTCGCGGAACCATTTCGACGAACCGGAATCGGGACGGCGCTGACGGAAGCCGCGGAAAAAAAGATGGCCGGTCGCGGCGTTTCGATGGTAGGTCTCGAAACAGCAACAGACAATGAAGCCGCCGTTGCCTTTTGGAAAAGGCGCGGCTATCGTATCGTGGGCGTCATTCCACGCTACTATTTGGACCGCGTGGACGCATGGTTTATGCGCAAAGCGATCGCTGGGCCGAAGGAGACCTGACACGGCATGCCGATACTTCATGCGATTATCCTCGCGGTGGTCCAAGGTCTCACCGAATTCCTTCCCATCAGCAGCACGGCGCACCTGGTTCTCCTTTCCTATTTCGCCGGATGGCCGGAGCAGGGATTGGCATTCGATGTAGCGTTGCATGTGGGCACGCTGGCCGCAGTTGTACTCTATTTTATTCGCGACTGGTTTGAGCTTGCGTTGGCAGGCTTTGGGATTCGTCCCTCCCCGGCCATGCGCGATGAAGATTTCTCCTGGAAGCGAAGATTATTCTGGTTGCTGGTCGTGGGTACGATTCCGGGCGGAATCGCCGGAATTCTGTTTGAAAAGACTGTTGAAGATACATTGAGCAAGCCCATTCCTATTGCCTGTGCACTGATCCTGGTTGGACTGCTTATGTGGTGGGCGGACCGGCTCACAAATCTGGATAGACATGTGAAACAGTCAAATCTGACCGATGCTCTTGTGGTGGGTACGGCGCAGGCGTTTGCGATCTTTCCAGGCGTGTCGCGTTCGGGGAGCACAATCATCGCCGGGATGTGGAGGCGATTCACACGCGAATCTGCGGCGCGCTTCTCTTTCCTTCTATCCACACCGCTGATCGCCGGAGCCGCGCTCAAGGAAGTGCCCAAGCTTATCCATGAGCGGCATGCAGGCGGGCTGGATCTCCCCATGTCCACATTGCTCATTGGAATAGTTGTGTCAGGTCTGGTGGGCTATGCCGTGATTGCCTTTTTCCTGCGTTACCTACAAACACGCACGCTGAAGGTTTTCGTTGTTTACCGAATCGCGCTGGGTATACTTGTCCTGCTATTCGTCTTACTCCATCTGGGCTCCACGCGCTAGCGCCCGCCCGTCCCAGAGGTAGAATAGCAGCCGCTATCCGCCTGCCGAGGAGATGTCTGTGCGCTTATTGACGCCGACGGAAAACCACCGCCTTAATGAATTAGTAGGCTTCCTGGGCCTGACTATGGGCCTGCTGGTGGCGCTTAGCTTGCTTTCTTACAATCCACACGATGCTTCCTTGAATGTTTCTGCCCTCGACTCCGGGTCTCACGCGGCCTCGAACTGGATAGGTCCAGTTGGAGCCCACGGCGCGGATTTGCTGTTCCAGGGCTTCGGTTATGCGGCTTTTCTGCTGCCGGCCGGGATTCTTGTGCTGGGGACGCGATGGATCCGCAGCCGGACGGTGGAATCGCCCGTGGCGAAGGTGGTCGGCTGGGGGCTGCTGGGACTGGGCCTTCCTGCTCTGGTTTCGCTGTGGGGCTTCCCAAACGTTCGCGGAGCGGCGCCTCCGGGTGGATTATTGGGAGACTTGCTGGCGGCGGGGCTGACCGCTGCATTCAATAGCATTGGCGCCCAGTTGGTGACGGTTGCGGCATTGCTGGCGGCACTGTTCCTGACCACCAAGTTTACTTTCCTGGGTGCGGAGAGCTGGGCGAAAGGGCCGCTGAGCAAGATCAAGTTCCTAGCGCAGGCAAGAGAGCGATGGGCGGAGTGGCGCGAGCAGCGTGAGCAGGAGCGGCTGCGCAAGCGCGTTGAAGAGATCAAGATTTCCGGACGTCCTGCGGTTGCTTCCCAGGTGCCCGTTTCCAAAGAGTTGTTGAATAAAGATGCTGCGGACGAAGAAGCAGATGACGCCGCCGAGGAGGAAGAAGAAAAGCCTTCTCGCCGCGCGCCGGTGATTTTGCGTTTCCGTGGAAAGGATGGCGACCCGGAGGAAGAGGACGCACCCGCAAAGGTGTCATCAAGCTCCAAGCCCGGCCCGAAGATTGCCAGCGGTCCTTCCGCCTTCAAGCTGCCCTCCACTGCACTGCTACGCGCGGGTGAACGCAGCGAAAAATTGCAAGAGGAAGAACTGAAGTATTGTGCACGAGCCATTGAAGAAAAATACAGGGAATTCGATGTGGGCGGGCATATCACGCAGATCAATCCCGGGCCCGTGGTGACCACGTATGAATTCAAGCCTGAGGCGGGCATCAAATATAGCCGCATCACGGGATTGTCGGATGATTTGTGCCTGGCCCTGAGGGCGGAATCGATTCTGATTGACCGCATCCCGGGGAAGTCCACCGTAGGTGTGGAAGTACCCAACCATCACCGGCAGACGATAGCGCTGCGGGATGAAATTGAATCGCCTGAATTTGTGAACTCCGCTTCCAAACTGACGCTGGCCATGGGCAAAGACCTGATTGGGCGCCATCGCGTCAGCGACCTGGCGCTCATGCCCCACCTGCTGATTGCGGGCGCGACGGGTACGGGCAAGAGCGTCTTCCTCAACGCGCTGATCGTTTCCATGCTCTATAAAGCCACCCCGGACGAACTGAAGCTGGTGATGGTGGACCCCAAGCGGCTTGAGCTCGGCTTGTACGAAGGCATTCCACACTTACTGGCGCCGGTAGTGACCGATCCGAAAGTGGCCTCAAATGTTTTGCGCAATGCCACGCGAGAAATGGAGAAGCGGCTTAAGATGCTGGCTCAGCGCGGCGTCCGAAACATTGACCAGTACAATCGCACCTTCAAGCGCAGCGAGTCACTCTCCCTGTTTGATGACGCGGAAGAGATCGAACATAAACCGCTTCCCTACATCGTGATCGTGATTGACGAGTTGGCCGATCTCATGATGGTGGATACCAGTAACGTGGAAGCCGCCATCACGCGACTGGCCCAGATGGCTCGTGCGGTGGGAATTCACTTGATCCTGGCCACGCAACGGCCCTCTGTGGACGTAATCACCGGTCTAATCAAGGCAAACTTCCCTGCCCGCATATCCTTCCGCGTGGCCAGCAAGGTGGACTCCCGAACCATTCTCGATGCCAATGGGTCTGAATCCCTATTGGGCCGCGGGGACATGCTTTATTTGCCGGCCGGATCGTCGCGCCTGCACCGCATCCACGGGCCGCTGGTCAGCGAGGAAGAAATTACCGCGGTGTGCGAATTCTGGCGGGGGCAGGCGAAGGCGGTTTACAACGAGCAATTGCTGGAGCCGCCCAAGGAAGACGCGTCTGCGGAGGAAGAGGGAGAGGGCGGCGAAGACTCGGTTGACGACGAGCTTTACCAGGAAGCGGTGAGAGTCGTTTGCGAAATGGGCCGCGCATCCACATCCACTCTGCAGCGGCGGCTGCGAATAGGATACGGGCGTGCGGCGCGGCTGATTGACATCATGGAGAAGGATGGGATTGTGGGGCCGCCGGACGGCACCAAACCCCGCGAATTGCTTAAGAAGAAAGATTGGATGCGGGAGTTCGATGCATCGATGAAATAACCTCTAAGTCGGGACGTTCGGGAAAGGTTCAGTGAACGCCAAAGACCGTTAAGTCCACCGGTATTTCTCTGATTGCTCGAATCCAGCCCTCATGATCGGATGTGGATAGATTCTTTGTCTTTCTGTTCATTTCGCTTTGAGAGCGTGCGGGTTTTGAATAGAATATTGGTTTCCCACGGTGCCGGGGTAGCTCACCGGTAGAGCGCGGCCCTGAAAAGGCCGGCGTAGGCAGTTCAACTCTGCCCCC
>Ga0209415_10000912_pt1 | contig 56343 bp, 39 predicted proteins | sample PeaSoiSIISIP2007_FD_187696 | JGI IMG/M metagenome (GOLD analysis project Ga0209415, IMG submission 187696) | Peat soil microbial communities from Weissenstadt, Germany - SII-SIP-2007 (SPAdes) (version 2) | ecosystem: Environmental > Terrestrial > Soil > Wetlands > Peat | place: Germany... | reverse complement strand
TTTGACCGCCCAGCCAAACACGAAGGTAGTCGAGACATAATTGAACTCTTTGGGCCTTCCCTCGAACGCCAATCTTAGGACCTCATTGGTTCCCAGCACATTCGCGTCGCGCATCAGGTCGTAATTGAGCAGGTAGTTCACGGTTGCGCCGTTATGGAACACGGTGTCGATTTCACTCGCGAGAAAATCCCACACATCCTGCATCAGGCCGAGCTTTGGCTGCCCGAGATCGCCGGAGATGGGGAACACGCGGGCCTCGAACATCTCCATGAGCGCTTCCCCGCATGGCCCCATTGACGCCATTGCGGCTCTCAGTCTTTGCTTGCCCTGCTTTTCGTCGGAAGACCTGACGAGAACATAGATCTTTGCCCGCGTGTGTTCCAGCAAGCTTTTTATGAGGAAGGGCCCTATGAAGCCGGTCCCGCCTGTGAGCAGCACCTGTTTCAGCGTCGGTATCTCCGGCATGGGTGCAGGCACCGGAGGCTGGAAGATGAGCTTTCTGTCGTCGCGCATCATCTTTTTCTCAGCGGCGCACTGCTCTTCACGGAAAGCCGCAAGGGAAAGACGCAGATGAACCAGCGCCTCTTCGGGAGCGCGCTCCAGTTGTTCGGCTAGTCCAAACAGTTCGGCTACACTGACACGCTGAATGACACCAATATCTACCTGCCGCGCCAGCATCTCGGCGCCCTTATCTTTCAGGAGCTCCTTGAGTTCATGCATGAACACGACAAGGTCCAGGGAATCCAGCCCGGCTTCGACGAGGTTGTAAGATTCCTGACCTGTCAGGTTGTATTTGGCTTTCAATTGGGCGAAAGTGGAATGCATGTCGGACGCACAGTTCCCGGCGTCCTTCTCCCGCGAAAAGTCGGAGAGAACGGTGAACTGACCTTGCAGCCACATCTTTTTGGTCTTATGGCGCATGATCTTCCCCGAACTCGTTCTCGGGATCGCACGAGGAGTGATGAGGGAAATCACGGCTACTTCCAGGTTCAGATAATTCCGGACCGCCGCGGCAATCTTTCGTGCTTCGGGAAGAGACCTGGGATTTTTGACTTCGGCGACGATTGCAAGCGCAGGTTCGCTGTCTTCCTGAATCTGGAACGCGACGACGCAATTGTGCCGGATCAGATTGGATGATTTCTCAACGACGTTCTCGATGTCTTGCGGGTAATAATTTTGCCCGCGAAGAATAATCATGTCTTTGATGCGGCCGCAGACGTAGAGTTCACCGTCGTGAATGAACCCTATGTCGCCGGTCCGAAGGTAGCCATCGTCATAAGGAGTATCGTCGACAAGGCGGGCTCGAAACTGCTTCAGAGTCAATTCAGGGTTATTCCAGTATCCCTGGCACTTGCCGCTTCCGGCGACCCAAATTTCGCCGGTGCGCTCTGGTTTGAGAACGAAATGTCCTTCCGGATCCACGATCTTCAGGTCGAGACCTGGGAGTGGGATTCCACAACTGACAATCTGTGTGGCCGCGCCGATTTCTGAGACTTCAGTCGTCATGCGGGCCGTTCCCAGCGCGAGGGCACGCTTGTTGACGGAAACGATGTTGCGACCACCCAGCGAGACCGCCAGAGTATTTTCGGCCAGTCCGAAGGCAACATGGAAACTCTCGGACTTGAGTCCATAGGGCTGAAAAGCTTCAAGAAACCGGGTATAGGTATCCGGCTTTACCGGTTCCGCCGCGCACATCAATACGCGAAGCGAACTTAGATCACAAGCCTCCAGGCTTTCCTTAGAAAGTCTCCCGGCACGCAGGCAATAGTCGTAGGCGAAGTTGGGGGCAGCCGCGGCCGTGGCGTGGTATTTCGTTATCGCATTGAACCATAGGATCGGGCGCTGAATAAAATCCATGGGAGCGAACCCGTAGGTCGTGCCACCTTTTAGTGCTGGATACAGGTAGCACCCGATCAGCCCCATATCGTGATACTGCGGTAGCCAGGAAACGACGACCGGTGCTGGATGGTCGATGACCAGCGGACAGGTAGTCAGAATATTTTCGTGCGTAACAATCACGCCCTTGGGCTCCATCGTCGAACCCGACGTGTACTGGAGAAACAGTATCTCCGAAGAATCGACAGGTAGCCGGTCCGAAATCGTATCCACAAAATCTTCCGTCGCGATCCACGGAAGACTGGAAATGTAATCTACGTCGACGCCCGACGCAGAGACTCCACTTCTGGCGAGATTCGTCTTGAGGGATGCGTGGTAGTCTCTGCTGGTTAATATTCCAGCGGCCTGGCAATCCTTTGCGATGTGGACCGTCTTATATAGGGCGCTTTGGAAACCACGCGAACTGGGTGGATAGACCGGCACGGGGATCAATCCGGCGCGCACGCAACCAAAAAATGCGCAGATCATTTCGAGCCCCGGCGGGTAGGCGAGCAGAAGCCGATCGTCCGCCGCGAAACGATCCTCTTTCAGTAAATGTCCGGCAATCGCTTGCGTTCGGTGGAGAAACGACGCGTAGGTGTAGCTTTCAATCGGATCGCCGTTTACGTCAAGAAATGAATAAAGGAGTTGGTCCGGGTGCTCATCTGCCAGCCTATCCAGGTGGTCCAGAATTGACGCCGTCATCAATCAGCGATCCTCCAGGGTCGAATAGAACGCAAGTCAGTAAACGAAACATATCTCGACAGTGAGCGAGGTGAAACATCGTTGAGTCTCAAAATGCAGATCGCGGTGCCGATCTGGAATGTGGGATTGTGAGAATGTCCGCGTAATTTCTTTCTCACCACAAGCGTCGCTCGATTAGCTGCAGAACGGACGTTCGCCTTTTTGCCACCCAGGGCGGCAAGCAGACTTGTGGAGCTCCATACCACATGCAGGAGCCGCCGTTCATTGAGGTTCATTGCTTGGTATATTAGCAAACCGTGTGCACAATACCATGCGTTAATCGCTTTATGGGATGGGGCACCGGCATCCGTGCTTTGTCCGTTTCTGAATTTTCTTGATTGGCCGTAATGGCTCACACTAAAATATTACAGCGAGACTGTCGACGGCGCGGCAACAATTACGCCGCGGGTCAGGGCCGTTTGTGCATCTTGTGGAACGCGTCGGGTCCAATTTACCATGGTCGCGGAGGCGCCGTTGACGTTCCAACCCGAAGCGGTGATTGCCGTAGCGACGATTGCCGATCAACCGGACATCGCGGATCTCGTACCATCGGAAACCTCAGCTTCGTCGATTATCGAATCGGCTGGTGCGTCTTCATTCCCGAAAGTCTTGCGTAGCCGGTTGGATGGTTTTTTTGCCGATCAGAGCATTTCTCCCAAAGCGGACCGCGCAATGTGGGTCAAGATTGCTCTGGGTCTGGCAGTCCTCGGGGGCGCATGGATTGCTCTCTATACGCTCAAACCCGGCTCATGGGAATTTGTCGCCCTCTACCTTTTAGGCGGCCTCGCCCAGACATTCCTCTTGCTGAACATTGCCCACGATAGCAATCACAACGCCATCTCGTCTCGGTCGCACGTCAACAAAGCCCTGAACTATGTCTTCGATCTGTGCGGAATGAGCTCGTACATGTGGCGAATCCTCCATCATCGGGGTCATCACTCCTGCATCAATCTCCACGGTGAAGACGACGCGCTTTCTGGACGCGGCATCTTTCGCTTTACTCCCTATGAACCCCGGGCGCCATGGCACCGGTTCCAGCACATCTATGTGCTGTTCGTTTACGCGTTGTTCTCTCTCGATTATGTGTTTTTCAGGGACTTCCAGTGCTTTTTCTTTCCGACCCATGAATATCTGAGACGTACTAAACATTCTCTGCGCGAATATGCCATTCTCTTTGCGGGCAAGGGCTTCTACCTCACTTACATGCTTATTTTGCCGGTGATGGTTCTGGGGAAATCGCCACTGCTGGTCGCCGGGGCGTTTCTGCTGGTGCATTTGATTGTCGGTTTAAGCGTAACGCTCGTATTCCAATCGACGCACACCGTCGACAGCACCTACTTTCCTTCGGATCGCAGCGAGTTTGAAAATGGCGTATATCACATCTTCGCGACAACGGCCGATTATGCGACGGAAAATCCGTTTGTCGGTTGGCTCGTAGGTGGGCTCAACCATCACGTCGTCCACCACCTGTGTCCTTTTGTGTGTCATACCCACTACGCTCCGCTGACCAGGATCGTGAAGGAGACTGCCAAAGAGTTTGGAGTTCCCTATCGGCAGAACCCCACGATGACCGGGGCAATCCGGCATCATCTGATACTGTTGAAGCAACTCGGGGGATGAAAACTGATTTTGATCGTCATATATTTTCGTGTATGGGCGAGTCTTGTATGGACGAGCGAGCGCTTCCTTCAAGTGATATGAGACCTCCTGCGGTTCGAGGCAAGTATCGGGACGCCTGGGTATGAGTTCATCAATGTCTGTGCCTATGTCTGTGCCTATCCCCGTCGTTTCGCGACTTCGCTGCTTTGCGGACTCTCGCGCCATGGCGCGGAATCCGGTCCAGATCTTGTCCCGCTACAACGAAATCTTCGGCGACACGTTCTGGATTCGCATAGGCGGTCTCAAGGAGGCGATGGTTACCATCGACCCTGCCGTCATTCAGCACGTGTTGAAGACCAACGCAGAGAACTACCAGAAATCTGAAATTCAAGTGAAGCGAATGGGCCACTTCCTGGGTAAAGGCCTGCTCACGACCCACGGAGAAGCATGGCGCACGCAGCGCCGTCTGATCCAGACGGGCTTCGATCGAAAACAACTCGATGCGTTGTCCTCAATCATGCAGGACTCCCTTGCCGATTCGCTGCGCGATTTCGACAGACAAATCCGCCGCGGCCCCGTCGATATTTATCCCCAGCTGATGAAAATCACCTTCGCGATGGTCGCTCGATCGCTATTTGGCGCACGCCTGAAGGATGAAGACATCGATCTTGTCAGCCATACCATCTGCACCGTCCAGGAATTCATTGTTCGGCAAACCCTTCAGCCTTACCTGAATCCCTGGTTCGCCGTCTCCGGCGAACTGCGCCGACACGAAGACATGCGAACCCGCGCCGATGCCATTCTGCTCGAATACATACGGAAGCGTCGTAACGAACCGCCCGGCCAAGATCTGCTGCAGACTTTGATGGATGCGCGTTACAGCGATGGCAAAGGCATGCCCGATGAGCTCATCCTGAGCGAGAGCATGCAACTTCTGGTCGCCGGACATGAAACATCGTCGAATGCTCTATCGTGGCTTTTTTATCTTTTGAGCTCGCGTCCGGATTGTCTCGAGAAGGTGCGGCGGGAGTTTGACTCCGTGCTCGGAGACGCGCCCATTACATACGCCGACGTTCCCAAGTTCGAATTTACGACTCAGGTAATTATGGAGGCGTTGCGCCTCTACCCGCCATTTTGGATGGTCGACCGCATGGCTGTTGCAGACGACCGCGTAGGCGACCTCACCATACCTCGCGGATCGATGGTCATTGTGTATGTGTACGGTGCGCACCATGCTCCGCGCTACTGGCAGAATCCTGAGAGCTTCGATGCCGAGCGTTTCACCAAAGAAAACGACAAGCTGCGCACACCCTTCACCTTCCTTCCCTTCGGAGTCGGACCGCGAGGCTGTATCGGCGGAAATTACGCGATGCTGCAAATCCTCATGATCTTGAGCGATCTGCTCAGAAAATACGATTTTCAGCTGGCTCCGGGGCAAACCATTGAAGCTCGCCCGATGGTCATCCTGCGGCCGAAACACGGAATCCGCATGACGTTCACCAATACCATCGCTCCCGCCCCCTGCGTCGCATAAGACGCGATCCCAGCCTGGAACGAACTTGAGTTGTAAAGCGCAAAACATTGAGACGGCAGTTGTTGAAAAGCCGCTTCCCGTGGGCAAAATTGTCATCATGCGCTAGTTGAAGAAGTGCATTCGCACCGAAAAGTCGGCATATCGGCGTTGACAAGTGATTCATCATTCCGCACCAACTGGACAGGGTAAAGCCGGTGCTTTACCCCCTGCCAACGTTCAACAGCTAAGTTTCATGGTGCCTTCAGCAATTGCCGTTACATTGCCGCCAACGTAGATCCCCTCGGCGCCTTTGTCACCAGCGATCCTGACATGCAACAGGCTTCGCCGGCCCATCTTCGTACCTTGTTCACTGATAAAGCGCGTGTCAGCGGCTCCCGTGAGGAGGCCATGCTTGATCATGAAAGCTGCGAGCGGCCCCGTAGAACTTCCGGTTGCAGGATCCTCCGCTATGCCGTACTCCGGCGCGAACATCCGCGAGTAAGCGCCTCCTCTTGTTTGGGAAAAGACAAAAACACAAAACGGCTCGGCTTCGCCATCTCTGAGGGTTCTCATTTCTTGCATATCGAGCCAGGCGCGATCCACGGCCCCTTCATCCTTGAGCGGAATCAATAGCGTTGGATTGCCAGCATTGAGGATCTGTGGCGATACGTCGAGCAGATCGGCTGACTCAAGTCCCAGGGCATGAGCGCAGAGTGAACGTTCGTAAAGCCTTCCTTCCGAGATCGGCGGAGTTCGGAGCCAAATCATGGGAGGAGCGCCGTTTTCCACCCAAATCCGAACCGGTCCGACTTTCTCCTCCAGGGAAAAAAACTCGCAACCTTGCGGTACGCGCTTCTCGTCGAGCAGCACAAAACTCGTGCCGATGGTTGGATGACCAGCAAAGATCATCTCCTTCTTGGGAGTGAATATTCGCACGCGCGCGGCACAGGTGGGATCCTCAGAAGGGAGCACGAAAGTGGTCTCGGCCAAGTTCATCTCGCGCGCTATCTTTTGCATGACGACTTCATCAATCTGGGAGGCATCTGTAAACACCGCCAGAGGATTTCCCGCCAGTGCTTCGGTCGTAAAGACATCCACAATTCGATAGTGCAGCCAGGCCATTGCGTCCTCTCTGATTTTCAAGAGACTGTATCGTCCAACTTCAGGACGTCCGGGCGCCGAATGGATGTCCACGAATCGCCTTCACACAGCACCTCGGCCGCTACCGGCTCGATCAATGCACTCGGCAACCAGGCACTCGGCAACCATTTCAATTTCCACACACGACCCAAACGGAATCTGGGCAGCGCCGAAGGCGGAGCGCGCGTGCGTTCCTTTTTCGCCGAAGACTTGTGCTAGAAGCTCAGAAGCGCCATTGGCGACTAGATGCTGTTCGGTAAATGACGGAGCGCTGTTTACCAGAACCATCAGTTTCACGATGCGTTTGATCTGGTTCAGATCGCCCACTGCGGCGTGAAGCGTGCCCATCAGATCGATGGCCACGGAACGGGCAGCCTCTTTACCCTGTGCGGTTGTCAGATTCACCCCCAGCTGACCGACCCAGGGCTTGCCGCCGCTCTTGGCGATATGACCAGACACAAAGAGCAAATTGCCGGTGCGCAGAAAAGGAACAAAAGCCGCCACCGGCGGGGTCAGTTCTGGAAGCTTGATGTGGAGAGCGTCGAGCTTTTCGTATATGGACACGGAGGTTTCTCTATATTTGATAGTTAGCTAAGTGACTATATAATGCCACAAAGCATCTTGGTTGTAAAGATGCGTTTCGCGACGGAAGTGTGCCGCTTGGGGGTGATTCTGGTGGTCAGACAGGCGCCTTCATGCGACTCCAAGCAAACACATCGTACAATGAAATTGGGCGCAGCGCTCGCGGGAGCCGACCGCTTGGGAGAATCTTTTGACGGAGAATCTGGCAGGGCTGGCATCGGGAGTACAAGATCCGTCACACGACGTCCTGCATTCGGAACCGCGGCCGCTTGGCGCGCTTTTCAATCCGGGTAGCGTCGCCGTCATCGGCGCGACGGAGCGCGAAGGTAGCGTTGGCCGCGCGGTTGTCTCCAATCTTCGCGTCCCCGCATTTCAAGGCAAGGTTTATCCGGTCAACCCACAACATCGAAACATTCTCGGCTTGGTGGCGTATCCCTCCATCCGCGAGGTGCCTGAGGCAGTAGATCTCGCTGTCATCGCGACGCCGGCAGCCACCGTTCCCGCGATTGTCGGAGAATGTGTCAGCGCGGGCGTGAAGTCAGGGATTGTCATCTCTGCGGGATTTCGCGAGCGCGGGGCTGAAGGGCAGGCGCTGGAAACGCAAATCGCCCAAGAGCTAAAACGCGGGCACATGCGACTGATCGGCCCGAACTGCCTCGGGGTCATGAACCCGCGATTTGGACTGAATGCGACTTTTGCCCAAACCATAGCACGCCCGGGGAACGTCGCGTTCTTGAGTCAGAGTGGGGCGCTGCAGACGGCGATTCTCGATTGGAGCCTGCGCGAACAGGTGGGCTTCAGCGGATTCGTTTCCACCGGCTCGATGCTCGATATCGGGTGGGGCGACCTGATTGACTACTTCGGCGATGATCCTGGCACCCAGAGCATCCTTATTTATATGGAGTCGATCGGTGATGCGCGGGCCTTCTTGTCAGCGGCTCGAGAAGTGACGCTGAGCAAGCCGATCATCGTGCTGAAAGCGGGACGGTCGGAAGCCGCGTCGAAGGCAGCGGCTTCGCACACCGGCGCTCTCACTGGCAGCGATGACGTTCTTGAGGCGGCGTTTCGGCGGGCTGGCGTACTGCGCGTGAACAGCATTTCGGATCTGTTTTATATGGCGGAGGTGCTAAGCAAGCAGCCCCGCCCGCGCGGTCCGAAGCTCACGATCTTGACCAATGCCGGGGGGCCCGCCGTGCTGGCCACGGATACGCTAATTGCCACGGGCGGCGAACTGGCAGCGCTTTCAGCGGAATCCCGCGACGCACTCAACCGCTTTCTACCCGCGCACTGGAGCCACGGAAATCCGATTGACATACTCGGCGACGCCGATGCCGAGCGCTATCAGCGCGCGGCCGAGATTGCGCTCGCGGACCCCAATAGCGACGGCCTGCTGGTTATCCTCGCACCGCAGGGAATGATGAATCCCGCCGATGTTGCGGAACGATTGAAGCCTCACGCCCATGTGCACGGCAAACCACTCCTCGCAAGTTGGATGGGCGGAGCCAGTGTTGCCGACGGCGAAGTTATTCTGAATACAGCGGGGATTCCCACTTTCGCTTATCCGGACACCGCCGCCCGAATCTTTACCCTGATGTGGCGCTACGCATACAACCTTCGCGGCATCTATGAAACACCGGTCCTCGCTGAGGGTCCGCAAGAGGAGAGTGAAGCGCGGCGGAAGATCCGCGCGATCATCGAAGAAGCACGAAGCCATGAACGCACGTTGCTCACGGAGTATGAATCAAAACAGATTCTCAAGCTGTGTGGTATTCCGGCAGTGGAGACTCGGATCGCCCGCAGCGAGGAGGAAGCTGCGGCCGCAGCCGCGGCCATCGGGTTTCCTGTCGTCTTGAAATTGCATTCCGAGACCATTACGCATAAGACCGATGTCGGCGGCGTTAAGCTGAATCTGGTCGATGCGGTGGCGGTGCGGCAGGCATACCGCGCGATTGAATCTTCCGTCACCGAGCGCGCGGGCGGCGAAAGCTTTCAGGGTGTGACGGTGCAACCCATGTTGAAAATGGGAGGCTATGAGTTGATCGTTGGCAGTACCACGGACGCGCAATTCGGTCCAGTGGTGGTGTTTGGGTCTGGCGGGGAATTGGTGGAGGTTTATAGTGACCGGGCACTGGCATTGCCGCCGCTCAACACGACTCTGGCGCATCGCCTCCTGGAGCAAACTCGGATCTTCAAGGCTCTGTCGGGTGTGCGCGGGCGCAAGCCGGTGGACATTGCGGCGCTTGAAGCCTTATTGGTGCGGTTCAGCCGCTTGATCGTTGACAATCCTGCGATCAAAGAGGCTGACATCAATCCATTGGTCGCTTCCGCCGATCGGATCATTGCGCTCGACGCCCGCTTCGTTCTGCACGACAAGAGTGTTGTTGCGAGCGAGATCCCCAAGCCCGCTATCCGGCCCTACCCGGTGCAATACGTTTCACCCTGGACGATGAAGGGCGGTACGCCGGTCACCTTGCGGCCGATCGTGCCAGAGGACGAGCCGCTCATGGTGAAGTTCCATGAAGCGCTCTCCGAGCGCAGCGTGTTTCTTCGCTATTTTCAGGTGTCCAAGCTCAGCCAGCGGGTGGCACACGATCGGCTGAGACGAATCTGTTTTCTCGACTATGATCGCGAGATTGCGATTGTCGCCGATCACACGGTGCCGGATTCGGGCGAGCACGAAATTCTCGCCATAGGGAGGTTGAGCAAGCTTCACGGAAAAAACGCGGCGGAAGTCGCGCTCCTGGTGCGTGACGAGTATCAGCACCGCGGTTTGGGAATCGAGTTGCTCCGGCGCTTGATCCAGGTAGCGCGCGACGAGCACTTGGATTCAATACAGGCCTACATGCTCAGTCAAAACATCGAAATGCGTAATCTCATAGAGAAACTTGGTTTTCAGGTCGAGCCGGCGGACGAGGACGGAGTTCATCTCACATCTCTCAGCCTGAACGCACGCTGAATCCCCTACCGATCCCGAGCATCCATCGATGACCTGAGCTGAAACGCCTGCAAATCGCTGAGGGAATGCTCAGCCGGTTACGATCTGCATCAACTGAGCAGGGGAAGCCCGTTAGCATGATTGATTGGCAGCCGCGCCTTGTTTCTTTTTTTCCGCTTCGAGCCGGAGAATCGTTGCCCGGAGCCATGCACCGAGCGCTTCCTCAATTTCCTGCTGGGTCCCGGTGCGGTACAGAGATTCGAGCGTCTCTCCGTGTGGCGACAATGGAATGTGCGTGCATGGAACTTGTTCCTTGCGTGCGCCTTCGGGGACAAATTGCATCAGAAGGCATTCTTCGCACGGTTCGCGGTCCTTCGAGTTAAAGTTCATGCAGGTGGGGGAATCCTCGAAAATAAATCGTGGCCGCCAAGCTTCGCGCGGCAGCCGCCCGTAACCACCTTGCTCAAGAAACTCCAGTTCGAATTTCAGCACATCCAGCAGATTGCGACCATCTTTTGGCATAAGGCTCACCCTAATCGTTAGTTTGAACCAATGTCCTGCAACGATGCCGTGATGGGCATCACATCTCGTCGTGAGAACGGTCACGCGGGTTATTCACCGTGTAAATGCAACGGGTTGGAGACTACAATACCTACAATGTGTGACCGGGGTCACAGAACCTGGATCCTTCAACAGTTCAATATTGCAACATGTAATGCATTTGTTCCAAGGTAGCGTCAACGAAAAATCGAATGGAGCTTAAAGATGAAGAGAATCGACGTCCAAGTGCTTACTTTCGCAACAGTGTTGGCTGTTGTTCTCACCTTTTCCCTCTCAGGCCATGCACAAGACGCATCGGCACTCTACAAGTCAAAATGTGCCGCCTGCCACGGTGCTGACGGAACTGGTTCGTCGATGGGAAAGAAAATGGGCGCCCACGATTTCACATCCGCCGATGTGCAGAAAATGTCGGACGCGGAGCTCACCGATACCATCACGAACGGCAAGAACAAGATGCCTAAGTACGGGTCTTTGAAGCCGGAGGAAATCAAGGGGTTGGTGGCTTATATTCGCACGCTGAAAAAGTAGTCCCGGCGGTTTCTGCCATCAAGATGGAGCGAGATTTGTTCAGGGCGGTGGATCGTTCGCCGCAACGCGTAAAGTGTGTTTGCGCGGCGGCCATAAAGCAGTGAAGGGAGCGGCGGTTTCACATGAACCTGCGAGAACGCATCAGGGACCAGGCACAGCCAGTCTATTTTCTAGGACAGAACCCCGTCACACTTACCGGCGCTGTTGTAACCACGAGCACGGCACTCACCACAATCGCATTCTGGTTCTATGACGTCTTCTTGCCTGGGCCGCCACATCCTTATATCGGCATTCTGGTCTTTCTGATTCTCCCTGGCATTTTTGTACTCGGCCTGGTGCTGATTCCGCTTGGCATCTGGCTCCGGCGACGAAGTCTGCGCGGCAGCGGAAGCCTTCCGGGAATTTATCCTGCCATCGACCTGCGGTTGCCCATTGTGCGGCGTACTCTCGAGTGGGTGGCTTTGGCTTCTGTCCTCAACCTTCTTATTGTTGGGACCGCGTCGTACCGCGGCGTGGAGTACATGGATTCGACGAGTTTCTGCGGGACGACCTGCCACCGGGTAATGATCCCCGAGTACACGGCCTATCAAAATTCTCCGCACTCGCGAGTGGCTTGTGTCGAGTGCCACATCGGGCCTGGAGCGGGGTGGTTTGTGCGCTCCAAGCTTTCCGGCCTGCGACAGGTATTTGCCGTCACCTTCCACACTTATTCGCGCCCGATTCCTTCGCCGGTAAAATACCTCCGCCCAGCGCGCGAAACCTGTGAGCAGTGCCACTGGCCGCAGCGCTTCACCGGCGACAAGTTTCTGGTGAACACCAGCTACAAGGACGATGAAAAAAACACGCCCCAGACGGACGTTTTGCTGCTCAAGGTAGGTGGACGCACCTGGCAGGGTTCGGTCGGAATCCATGGACGCCACCTCGCCGACGCCACCCGCATTCGCTACATTTCGACCGACGCCGAGCGGCAGACGATCCCGGTGGTGTATTACACCGACGATAAGGGAAAGACAACGGAATTCATTTCCACGGACGCGAAGCCAACCCAACAACAGTTGGACCACGGTGAGCACCGCGCGATGGATTGCATCGATTGCCACAACCGGCCCACGCACGCTTTCGATATGCCCGAAAACGCCGTGGACAAGCAAATGTCGCTCGGGCACATCAGCCCGGAGCTTCCCTACATCCGAAAGAAAGCGGTTGAGGTTCTCAAAGTCAACTACTCCACCCGCGAGGTTGCCAAGCAGAGCATCACCGAGGAAATCAACAACTTTTATCGTACGAACTACGCGGAACTCTATCAGACCCGGCGCACCCTGGTGCAACAGGCCAGCGAGGAAGTCGCGGCGATTTACCTGCGTAATATCTTCCCGGACATGCGCATCGCCTGGGGCACGCACCCCAATAACCTTGGGCACAATGACTCGCCGGGATGTTTTCGCTGCCATGACGGCAGTCACACCAGTGCCGACGGCCAGACCATTACCAACGACTGTTCCGCGTGCCATCAGGTTTTGGCCGCAGGTGAAGAAAATCCCAAGATCCTGACTGATTTGGGAATGAAGTAGGAGCGAGATGCGGGAGCTCGATTGCTGAAAAGGATGCAACGCGCCACAGGGACCATCTGGCGATTGAGATTCGCCTGCGCCGTGCTGCTTCTTTCGGTCTGTGTACTACCCCTTCAGGCCAGCGCCCAACCAAAAGAAGCCCATCCGCTGAAGCAGGACGAAACCTGCCTCGGTTGCCACAGCCAGGCAGGAATGACGTCGGCCAGTGGCAAAAGCATTTCGATTGATTCCGTCAAGCATGCCGCCAGCGTCCACGGCATTTTGGGTTGCGCCGACTGCCACACGACAATCAAAGATTTTCCCCACCCCGACAAAGTGCCCAAGGTGCGATGCTCGACCTGCCACGCCGAAGAGGCTTCGCATGTGTCCGGCAGCATTCACGGCACGCTCGGCGACGGAGCGTGCCAATCCTGCCATGGAGATCCGCACGAAGTGGCTCCGGCGGCTCAGACCGCGCCGGCAAAGTGCGCGCAGTGCCATGCCGACGAAGTGAAGGAGTTCCGGCGAAGCATACACGGACAGGCGGCCGCGGCAGGCGATCCGGATGCGCCCAACTGCCTGTCCTGCCACGGGTCCGTGCACCAGATTCAGCTTTCGAGCGAAGCAGCTTCACCGGTGGCCAAGAAAAATCTGCCTGACACTTGTGCCTCTTGTCACAGCAACCAGCAGTTCCTGTCGCGGCACAAGATTCCCTTCGCGCATCCCGTGGAACTCTATCGGCAAAGCGTGCATGGACGAGCGGTGGCGGATGGAGACGGAGCGGCCGCAACCTGCTCCGATTGTCACGGGAGCCACGGAATCTTTCCCCCGAAAGATGCGCGTTCCAAGACCAACCATTGGAATATCCCGGCAACCTGTGGCCAGTGCCACTCGGACATTAGCAAAACGTATCTTGAGAGTGTGCACGGACAGGCGATGAAGGCCGGCGTCTCGGCAGCCCCGGTGTGTAGCGACTGCCACGGAGAGCACTTGATCCTCGGGCCGAAAGAGCAGGGATCGCTGGTGAACGCCGCACGCGTCTCCATGGCGACTTGCGGGCGATGCCACAGCGACGAGCGCCTGGCGTTGCGTTACAATCTCCCCGCCGATCGGATTCCCTCCTACGCCGACAGCTATCACGGTCTGGCTGCGCGAGGCGGGTCCCAGAGTGTCGCCAACTGCGCTTCCTGCCACGGAGTGCACAATATTTTTCGGTCGAGCGATCTGCGTTCGACCGTGAATACTGCGAATCTGCCGAAAACCTGCGGCGCTTGCCACGCGGGCGCGGGTGAGCATTTCGTAATCGGGCCAGTGCACGTGCAAACCACGACTGGCCCAGCCCATCCGGTTGTGAAGTGGATCCGTTGGACGTATATATTCCTGATCCCGGCGACCCTTACCTTCATGGTCATGCACAACCTGCTGGACTTCCTAAGGAAGCTTCTGCGGCGGCAGCCACGCCATGAAAGCGGCGGGCAAGTGTCGCGCATGAATCTGAACTTCCGCATCGCCCACTGGGGTGTGATCCTGAGCTTCCCGACGTTGGTTTTCACCGGCTTTGCGCTGAAGTATCCCGAGGCGTTCTGGGCGCGTCCACTCTTGCTCTGGGAAGGCCACTTCGCTTTTCGCGGGCTGGTACATCGCAGCGCAGCGGTTGTCCTGCTCGCTTCCACGATCTACCACGTGATTCACCTCTCTGTCATAAATCGGCAAGACGGCGCCCGGTTCTTGCGTGCCATGTTCCCCGATGTGAGAGACGTGACCGATTTGCTGCAGGTCTTCTCCTACAATCTGGGACTCACGAACGTCGAACCGAAGTTCACGAAATTCAACTACGCGGAGAAGGTTGAATACTGGGCATTCATGTGGGGGACGGTGGTGATGACGGTCTCCGGGTTCTTATTGTGGTTCAACAATTTCACCCTGCGCTATTTCCCTAAGTGGGTTTCGGACGCCGCCACTGCCGTGCACTATTACGAGGCACTGCTTGCCACCTTTTCCATTCTGTTGTGGCACTTCTATATGGTGATCTTCGACCCGCTCGTCTACCCGATGGATACGGCCTGGCTCAACGGCAAAGTCCCGGCAGATCACTACCGCCATTCCCGCCCAGAGTACCTGCGCGCCCTGGAGCGCGCCCATCTGGTCGATTTGCCCAGTGCTCCAGTCGACTATGAGGACGAGCCGGCAACTAGCGACGCTCCAGGCGGCAACCCACCCGCAAAGGATTGAGAGCTTTCAAGAAAACCTCTCGAAGAGGGTGCGTGAGCCGCGTCACATCTTTCTGGTGCTGCTCTTTGAGAGTATGTGGCGAGTGCAAGCTTCTCATCCCTGGGTTACAGAGCGTGCCTATGCAAGCCATGGTTAGCCCGGCAACACAGAGAGACGAAGGCGAGTTGCGCGATGCGCGCTTCGCTATGCGGCTCTCGCTGATCTTTGGGTTGGCGATGCTAATCGGTAAAACCACGGTGTATTTCATGACCCATTCGGCCGCCATTTTCTCCGACGCGGCCGAGTCGGTCGTCCACGTGATCGCCGTGGGGTTTGCCAGTTTCAGTCTTCGGCTCAGCACAAGGTCGGCGTCCCCGCAGTTTCTTTACGGTTACGAGCGCATCACTTTTTTCTCGGCTGGATTTGAAGGAGCGATGATTATCGTGGCCGCAATCGCCATCCTCTATGAGTCAATCCGGAAGTGGATTGGCGGACTAGAGTTGGAGCACCTGGGGACAGGCGCAGTGCTGATCCTGGCAGCTGGAGTGGTCAATGCGGGTCTCGGTTATTATCTGCTGCGGATCGGACGCCGTACCAATTCCCTCATCTTGGAAGCCGATGGCAAACACGTCTTGACCGATAGCTGGACCAGCTTCGGCGTTGTGGGAGGATTAGCACTGGTGCTGCTGACGCGCTGGAAACCGTTCGATCCGCTGGTGGCGATCGCGGTTGCGGCAAATATCCTCTGGTCTGGAGGTCGCTTGGTCTGGCGCTCGGCGGTTGGGTTGATGGACTATTCTGACCCGGTAGCTGGCCACCAAATTCGCGACAAACTGGATGCAATTTGCTCGGAGCTGGCTATTCAATACCATGGCGTGCGCTTCCGGACCACCGGATACCGGCAGATCATCGAAGTGCACTTGCTCTTCCCGCGCCTGACTCCGGTCAGCGAGGCCCACCGCCTGGCAACCATTCTGGAAGAACGCCTGCCGGTCGAACTGGAAATGCCAGCTGAAGTCATTACTCACCTGGAGTGCTTAGAAGACCACGCCGATGTTCACAGCGCACAACATTACATCGGAAAACCTGATTAGGGAATTGAGTGGTGTTGCCGAGAAAAGGCGGGGCCGGAAGAGGAGTGCCGGCCCCGTCGAGCGGTGTTCGCTACGCAGTTATCAACGATTCCAAGGCGACGCGATTGGGGATAACAAGCGTGCAGCCGATCTGCTGGATGAGGCGCTGCTTCTTGAAGCCCGCGAAAAGCCGGCTGACGGTCTCGCGCGACGTGCCGATCATCTGGCCAATCTCTTCGTGAGTTAGAGCCATTTTCACATGGTTGGGATTTGTGGCCGCAGCGTTCTGGTCGAGCCATCCCACAAGCAATCGAGCTAGCTTTTCGCTGGCGGAGTCGGAAAGGATCAGATCGCGTATTTCGCGGCAAGTTCCGGCGTAATCCATGCTGATGTGCTGGGTGACCCACAGGGCAAGCTCGCCGTGAAGGCGCATTAGGCGCAGCAGATCGCTTTGTCGCAGGAAGCTGATCTCGCACGGTTCCTGAGTCTCGGCGGTCGCTTCGTACTGGCGTCCTGAGACTACAGCGGCCACTCCCAATGGGCAACCCGGGTCGACAATGCGCAGAATCAGGGTTCTGCCGTCGCTGCCACAAATCGAAAGTTTCACTCGACCTCGGCGCACGATGAACACTCCGCGCGGTGCCTGACCTTCCGCGAACAGAACGGCTCCCGTGGGGTAGGTAGTAGTGATTGCTTCTTGCTCCAAGGCATCGACCAAGGATGGGGGAAAATCGCAGAAAGTCTTGGCCGCGGGCGCCAGTTTCTGGGTATTGTTGACGATATGCGTTGCCATATTGTGCCTCCGCTCACAGGTACTTTGGCAAGTGCCTCGCCACACTTCAGGTGCCGAGCCCGGTCTAAGCGAGTTCCCCTAAGCTATACAAAATAAACATGTTGTTTTGGAGTGGTGAATGCCGGACTGTGCCGACTGCCCGCCGAAGCTGTGACGAGGTGCGTGCTTTCACACAGCTCTGTGTGATCCCCATCACCGATCGGTTGGTTATGCGGACCATGCACTGGGTCGCGTTTGCCGCAATCTCTATCCCAGCGTGGCGTGGATCGTATTTAGCAGCGAAGTGCGGGTAAACGGCTTTTCGAGGAGGGCTATGCCACGCTTCACCATTTCGCGCTCCGCGATCAGTTCCCCTGTGTAACCTGACATGTACACGACTTTCAGGGTTGGGTAAGGGACGCTCAGGCGTTCGACTAACTCAGGACCGCTCATCCGGCGCATGACTACGTCGGTCAGCAAGAGATCAATTTGACCCGGATGAGACTCCACCCATTCGAGGGCGGATCTCCCGTCATTGGCTTCGACTACTGTGTAGCCGTGTTCGCGGAGGAGTTGTCGAGTCAAGCTACGCATCATTTCGTCGTCCTCCACGAGCAGGATCGTTGTCTCTTGCCGCTTCGGACTGACGGTCTCCGTTTCAGGCTTGGCTTCGATCCCGATTTTGTGCTCCGCACTGGGGAGGTAGATCTTAAACGTTGTCCCATGCCCTGGTTCACTGTAGACCAGGATGTGTCCCGCGCTCTGCTTAACGATGCCGTAGACGGTAGCCAGGCCCAGCCCGGTTCCTTTGCCCGTCTCCTTAGTGGTGAAGAAGGGTTCAAAGATGCGCGAGATGGTGGCTCCATCCATGCCGCTGCCGGTGTCACTGACCGCGAGCAGGACGTACTTTCCTGCTGCCATCGCTTGATGCTGCTCGGCGAAGCCCTCGTCAAGTCTCACCGCGCTAGTTTCGAGAATGAACTTTCCTCCGCCCGGCATCGCGTCGCGCGCATTCACAGCGAGATTGACCACAATCTGGTCAAGCTGGCTAGGGTCTGCCTCGATCACTGCCGAGGTCGACTTGGACACGATAAGAATCTCGACATCGTCGCCCATGAGCGGACGCAATAGCTTGCTGATGTCCTTTAACCTTTCATTCACATCGAGGATACGGGGCTGAATTGCTGACGTTCGGCTGAAGGCCAGCAGTTGTTTGGTCAACGACCGCCCACGATCGGTTGCCTTCTTGATGTTCTCGACGTAGGTCGAAGGTTCGGAGGCAGGATCAATACGGTCTCGCAGGAATTCGGTACAGGCGTTGACGATGCCCAGGATGTTGTTGAAGTCGTGTGCGACCCCTCCCGCGAGCCGCCCGATCGCTTCCATCTTCTGGGCCTGGCGGAGCTGGCCCTCGGTCCGCTTCTGAGCTGTTATGTCGCGAACGATAGCTGATGCCCCTACAATTCCGCCAGCCACGTCGCGCAACGGAGAGACCGAAATGGAGACGTTCAAGTGGCGTCCATCTTTGGTTATCCGCACCGATTCATAGTGCTCGGTGCTCTCGCCTTTCGCAATTTTCTGAAGAATCCCCGAGATTTCGTCGGGCCGATCACTGGGGGTCAGAAGGGAGATGTGCTTTCCGATGACCTCCTCTGGCGCGTACCCGTACATGTGCTCGGCCCCTCGGTTCCAACTTGTGATCATGCCGTTCAAATCTTTGGTGAGGATCGCGTCCTCGGAGGAATCGATGATGGAGGCCAGTTTTGACCGGTATTCGCCAAGTTGCTCGGCTGTTCTCCGATGCAGTTCTTTATTCGCTCTGCGTAGTTCTTCGGCGATTCGTTTGCGATCGCTGATGTCGCGGATCGCGCTCAGCACGAACACGCCGTTTTCTGCGGAGACAGGACTGAGACTAATCTCTACGGGGAATTCCGAGCCATTGCGGCGTCTACCGTAGAGATCTAAATCTGCCCCCATCCGTCGCGTCTTCGGTGCTTCTGCGAAGTTCTGGCGATGACGGTGATGCTGGCCTCGATAGCTCTCGGGCACAAGCATCTCGACTTTCTGGCCAATCAATTCGTTTCGGTCATAGCCGAATAACTCTTGTGCTTGTGAATTGACTTGAACAATGGTTCCTTCGCGATCGACGGCGACGATGGCATCCGGAAGAGTTTCCAGGAGATCGCTAGAAAGGATAACTTCAGCCATGGTTTTGGCTGTACGCAAGTGCGAGCGCTCGTCATGATCCGAGGAAGGTCGCGACATTAATAACTCCACTCTTCGAATTTTCGGTCCCTAAATTTATGCCGGAACCGGCTTGTCTGTAAAGGCGTGGAGCACGAGCGAGCAAGTTGCAGTTGAAATGACATCTCCAGCGGACTCCACAAATGACAATTTCAAGCAATGCTGGTTCGGATTGAGCGCCCGATTCGTGCGCTTCGGATGAAGATCGCCGCACAACCTCGCGAGCAGGCGAAACGGGTATACAATGACTACCATTTTAGAATCTACCAAGGAGATCGCGGATGAAAGGTAATCCAAAAGTACTTAAAGAGTTGAATGATGCTCTGCGAGAAGAGTTGACGGCGATCAACCAATATTTCCTGCATGCTGAAATGTGCGAAAACTGGGGTTACAAGAAACTCGGCGACTACATCAAAAAGCAATCCATTGATGAAATGAAGCACGCCGAAGTGCTGATCGAGAGGGTGCTGTTCCTCGACGGAACACCTTCCATGCAGCCCTTGCAGCTGAACGTTGGTGGAACCGTGCGGCAGATGATCGAGAGCGACCTGGCGCTGGAAGTTGGGGCGGTGAAGCAATACAACGCCGCAGTGCAGATCGCGACGCAGGAGAAGGACAACGGTAGCCGCGATCTGCTGGTCAAGCTGCTCAAAGATGAAGAGGATCACGTGGACTGGCTTGAGGCGCAACTTCACCAGATCAAAGAAATGGGTTACGAGCGCTACCTTTCCCTGCAGACGGGCAGCTTCGAAGAGGAGTCATAGTCGGCGCCGACTCCAACTCTCCCGATCTTGTAGCCCTTCTCTAATTCATCGGAAATAAGCCGCCATTCACCAGGATGGACGGACGACGTATGCTAAGACAGATGTCGGTGGTTCGACCTCCATTGAAAATACCCTCCGCTCCTGGAGCCGGTTGTGATGTGGCCGGAAGCGCAACCGAGCTCACTATCCCACAGAAACAACATCGTCGCGCACTGATCGTGCCGCGTGAGCACGGGGCATGGGGAATGTTACTGATTCCCCTGGCGACGGGCGCAGCCGTCGGCTTGCTGGCCGGAGGACGGGCTGTTCCGGTTCTTCTGCTAACAACCGTGGTGATGGCACTGTTCGGGCTGAGAACACCGGCCGAAAGTTGGCTCGGCACCGGCGCGGTGCGGGCGCAGACGCCAGAGGAGCGCCAACTCGTACGCAATGTCACTCTGCCGCTCGCCACCATAGCCGGGGTCAGTGTGTTCGCGCTCTTCTGGCAAGGCAGGAACCGCGACCTGATATGGATTGGAATGATAGGCGGCGCGGCGTTTACAGTGCAGCTGCTTTTGAAAAAGATGGGGCGAGGGACAAGAATGGCGGCGGAAGTCGCCGGCGCCCTGGCACTGACGTCGACTGCGCCAGCCGCGTACTGCGCTGCCATCGGGCGCCTTGATGCGACAGCATGGACACTGTGGTTGGTCAACTGGCTGTTCGCCGCCGACCAGATTCACTTCGTGTGGCTGAGAATTCGTGGGGCGCGAGCTGTGGGGTTGGGCCAGAAGTTCACGCTGGGCTGGAGTTTCTTAGTGGGACAGATTCTCCTCGGCGGCTTGTTGGCGCTTGCCTGCCGGTTCAGTTGGTTGCCGAAACTGACTTTGCTTGCATTCGCTCCGGTCTTGTTTCGTGGTTTCGCTTGGTTCGTTAGAAACCCTCGGCCGATTGTGGTCCGCCGGCTGGGCTGGACAGAACTGGCTCACGCGCTGGTCTTCGGTGTACTACTCGTCGCCGTGTTTAGATTGGCGCGTTAGCTCGAGGAATTGTGATATCGCGCACTGCGCCGGCAACGATCCGTTACAGCATCGACGGACTCCCTACTTGCTGCGCTGGTAACAGAACATTGTGTCCTGCACAAGCGGCTGGACAGAACTCGTAATCGGCGTCTCCAGTACATCATCGAGACCTAGAGTCACCTTGTCCGCCAGCTTGTCGTTCGAGAGCAGATAGCCTCCCGGCTTCAGCATCGCTGCAACATTGGCACGCGCAAGTAACTGTTCAAATTCTCCGTAGTAAACGAAGATATTTGTGCCGATAACCAGGTCGAAGGCTTGTTCAGATGACAGATCCAAACGTTGATAAACGACGTTCATGTCGAGTGCAGTTACCTTCTGCACGATCTCGGGCCGAACTTTCAAAGCTCTCGTCTTGGTTCCGGCGGCGGCACTTGGCACCGGAATCGGCGCAACCGGCTCACCGATTTTTTCTCCTAACGCCTGCCAATAGGCGGTGAAGTTCGCGCGATATTCGTCGCTCATCGGCCGTTCCGTATTCCACGGGAGCTGGACCGTGTAGGAGCGTCCCTGAATTGCTTTCTGCTGTGCACGTTGAATGTGCGCATTCACTTCCTGGCTGATGTCAAGCGTGTACAACTGGACTGTTGCGGGCTCCGCGATGCCGAGGCGAAAAAGCGAATCCAGCACGGCAAAGGGTTGGATGGTCTGAGGCGGATAGAAATCATTACCGGCTTCTTTATTGGCAAAGTCTAATCCCGGACCGACAATGGCGATGCGGCGCACGCTCCCGGGCTTTAGCAATCGTTTCTCGACCATATTTCGAAATTGCAAATCCAGCGCGTAGTCAGGCCACAGGTTCGTGTCGAGCGAAATGCCGCGATCCTGAAAAAGCTGGAACCGTTTCTCGTCCTTTGTCTGAGCACGGTATTTCAGAAACTCATCTCTCAACCGGGCGAGGTTGCCGAGCAAATAGTCTGTCAGCTTGGCACGCTCTTGAGGTGTTTTGAGCGAGAATCCTTCGTGCTCCACAAAGCGGCGCATCTCGGCGATTCCCTCCGGAGCGTTTGGGTCCGCGAGCGCCGCGACCAAGTCTTTCGCCCGGTTGTCGGCAAAGGCGTTGACCAGGGAACTCTGCCCGTAGCGAATCAGGTATTCATCGTCAATCCGGTATTCTTTGGTGAACGTCACACCGAAGCGGAGGAGGTTGGTGAGTGTGTCTTCGGTGCCGCGGTCGAGGCGTTGCCGAATGGCGAGATCTTGGGCCTTGACCCATGCCGACCATCGATTAGCGTCGAGGGGGTTTGCTGCTCTCAGATCCGACGGCAGCGCATCGCTCATTGCTCTGAGCACTGGCTGCGCGGCCTGGAAGGAGATAAATTCCCTTGGCGCCGCGGATTGCCCGAACAAGCTCAGGCAAGAGCCGAAAGCCATGGCGAGAATGACAGTCGTGCTTCTTGTAAACCTGCGTTCCGAATGTTGGAGCGTGGTATTCAGCACTGGTGTGTTCGCAACCTCAGCCACCGTGATAATAGAATTCGGCCACCTTCCGCCGTGTGATCCGCGTCACAATTGCCTGTGATGGCGCATGCTGTGCTGCGGTCCCTGTGCCGGTAAGTTGGGCAGGTGGAGGATGCATGTGGAGCAAAACTGTGACGGGGCAAATTCCACGGTTGCTGAGGAGAAAGACAGGAATCCCCATTTGCATTCGATGCAGTCGAAGAAATGTCCCCATCAACGCGGTGGAGACAGCAATGATTTGCGCGGATTACAATTTGGCACGTCGTGTGCCCATCAGTGGTATTTCTGAGGCTGCGCTGCCATGAGTAACGCGCAGCTCAAGGAGAAAACGACCCATGTCGGATGAAGGAGTCGAGCAGGCGACCAGCGGATCCGTTTGGCAGGCGAAACAGGTGTATGCGATGGCAGCTGTTTGCCTGTTCTTAGGCTTGGCCATCGGCTACCTTTTCCGCGGATCCCAGTCTCCAGCGCCGCCGATCTCACGGCCAAGCAACGGCCAACCGGCCGCTACGGCAAGCGCGATGGGTGGGCACATGCCCAGTCTCGACGACATGAAACAGATGGCCGACAAGAAGGCAGCACCGCTTCTTGAAAGGCTGAAGGGAGATCCGAACAACAGCGACTTGCTGATCCAGGTCGGAAACATCTACAAAGCTACCCATCAGTTCAAGGAAGCGGCTGGCTACTACGACAAAGTTTTGCAGGTCAATCCAAACAACGTTGCCATTCGCACTGAAATGGCTTCGTGCCTGTATTACAACGGCGATGTGGACGGAGCGATCAGCCAACTTCAGCAGTCCCTGCACTATGACCCCAAGGATGCCAACTCGCTGTTCAACCTTGGCATGATCAAATGGCAGGGAAAACAGGACGGCAAGGGAGCCCTGGCAGCGTGGCAGGCGTTGCTGAAGTCGAATCCGCAATTGAGCGAAGACCGCAAAGCTGCGGTGCAGAAATTGATGGCTGACGTGCACATGCAGGGAAAGAGTTAGCACCAGGGCGGAGACGGAGATCGTGGAAGTCTTCCGCCTGAAAAAGAATCCGAAGGAGCACTGAAAATGACGAATACGAATCGGGCAACTTCTACCGAGCAATGGACAAGTGTTCAGGCTTACGTGTTGGCGGTTATCTGTCTGCTGGTGGGAATCGCCGGCGGCTGGTTCATCCGCGGATCCCAGAGTCCAGTGGCCGCCGCGACTACAGCGAGCGCATTGACGCCGGCTGCCGGGAGCGCGGACACAGGCACCCAAACGGCAACGCCGGCCCAGATGCAGAAAACGGCGGACGCGCAAGCTGCACCATTGATCGAGAAGCTTGTCGCAGATCCTACCAATGCCGTACTTCTGGAGAACCTCGGGAACGTCTATTACGACGCACAGCAGTTTCCGGTTGCGATTGATTACTACCAGCGTGCGCTGAAGGTGCAGCCAGCTAACACGGGCGTCCGCACCGACATGGCGACTGCCTATTGGTATACGGGAAACGCCGATGTCGCCATTGCCGAATTCCAGAAATCGCTCTCCTATGAACCGAACAAGGCCAACACGTTGTTCAATCTAGGCGTCGTCGAGTGGCAGGGCAAGATGGATATCGACAAAGCTGTTGCCACGTGGCAGAAATTGTTGGACACGAATCCGAACTATGAAGCCAAAGACAAGGTCCTGGAACTGATGGCACAGGCAAAAAAGCATGCGGGCGTCAAGCCGGGCACTCCGGCAAAGCCGCTGCAGTAGCCTCATCGAGCGACCAGACGAAGATGTGGCAGACAGCCGAAACGCGCATCAACATCCGCCGTCTTCCCGGCCAGAAAGGAATTCCGGCCCTTATGTCGCAAAAAAATCTTAGTTCCAACTTTAACGTAAGTTTGCGCAAGACAACAGCCCTGGCGTTCATAATCCCTGTGCTGATAATCGTTTTGGCAGAATCGGCGCAGGCTCAGACCTACAAGGTGCTCTACAACTTCACGGGCGGCCAGGACGGAGCATATCCCAAAGCCGGCTTAACGGCGGATAAGGCAGGAAATCTTTATGGGACGGCGTACCAAGGCGGAAGCTTGAATCGCGGCACCGCATTCGAGTTACGCCGCAAGAGCTCGCGGTGGGTCTTTAATACGCTCTACAGCTTCACCGGACGCGAGGACGGAGGCGCTCCCATCGCAAGGGTCGTGTTCGGCCCGGACGGGAGTCTATACGGTACCACCGAGTTCGGAGGCCTCAATTGCGGGGAGGGCTGCGGCACAGTGTTCAACTTGAAGGTAACATCATGCAAACACACTCCCTGTCCTTGGCTGGAAACCGTGCTGTACCGGTTCAGTGGATCGAACGACGGAGCGAATCCAGGATTTGGTGCCCTGACGTTTCGCGCGGGCCACATTTTCGGCACGACTTTCTTCGGGGGCAACAACGCCCAGGGGGTGGTGTATAAACTTACGTCTCAACACGGCAGTTGGACAGAAAGCGGACTTTACCTTTTCACCGGGCGGCAGGACGGGGGAAACCCCTATAGCAGCGTGATCTTCGACAAAGCCGGTAAACTCTACGGCACTACCTATGCCGGCGGTGCCGACGGTTATGGGACGGTTTTCCAGTTGACGCCCTCTGCATCCGGCTGGACGGAGAAAACGCTGCACGCGTTTCAAAGCTCAAGTGACGGAGGGAGCCCATTTGGCGGCGTTGTATTCGACAATTCGGGCAATCTGCATGGAGCCACTAGTGGCGGTGGTCCCGGCAACGGCGGCACAGTTTACGATCTGATGCCCTCCAACGGCATTTGGACGTTCAGCGTGCTTTACGGTTTTAACGGATCTGCTTATCTGCCGGGGCCCTACGACAGCCTGACGATGGACGCAGCAGGCAATCTTTATGGCACGACGATCAAGGATGGTGCTCAGGGAACAGGTTCGGTTTTCAAGCTGACGCCTTCCGTTGACGGCTGGACAGAAACCGACCTCTACGACTTCCCTAGTAGCGCTGATGGAGCATTGCCCTACGGCAGCGTGCTCATTGACGCGAAAGGCAATCTGTACGGCACCGCGTCTGAGGGCGGGGCGAATGGCTATGGCGTCATCTGGGAGATCACACCCTAAGGCGCAGTTCTGCAAATTACGCAAACCATACTGGCGTGCATCATCGCTAATTTCCGCGGAGCCAACCAAAGATCGACACCTGTAGCGCATTGCGCTTTCTATTGGGGCGGCAAATCGCGAAGTGCTACTCAGTTTCCAGGCGAGGCCTGATGTCATGCTTGCTCAGCACCGTATGGTATGTTCACTGTTTTGAGAAAGTCTAGCCTATGAGTGTTGCACAGGAGCTGCGCGGACTGTTACAACGACGACCGCTGCAGATGCTCGTCCTGGCCGGGTTGCTCACGGCCGTGGCGGGGCGCGCCCTGCTCTTGAAGTTCTCGGTTCTCGATCTGGATGTCTGGTGGCATCTGAAAGTGGGCGACTGGATCGTCGAGCACCGCGCGTTTCCTCACACCGGCATCCTGTCGCGCACCGCAGCCGATCGTCCTTGGGCGGCCTACAGTTGGATTTACGAGGTGCTGCTGTCACGCGCCTACGCCTGGTTCGGGCTGGTGGGTGTTGGGGTGTTTGGCACGCTGTTGACGCTGGCGGTTGCGTATGCCGTGTACTGGATGATCCGCAGGCTTTCAGGAAAGTTCTGGGTGGCGTGCATTCTGGGCACAGTGACTTGCTCGGCGTTCCTGTTTAACCTGATGCCGCGGCCGGTTTTTCTGTCGATGATCCTGTTCGCAGTCACGCTCACGCTGGTTCTCGAATCACAGCGCGCAGGGCGCGCGGAAATTCTCTACTGGTTGCCGCTCGTGTTTCTAGTATGGGCGAACTGCCACATTCAATTTGTGTACGGCATCTTCGCCGTTGGGCTGTTCACCGGTGTGCACCTGTTACAGCAGCTGCGTACACATTTTGGCGCGGTGCCGGATTTTGCGTTGCCCTCCCGGCTGCCCGCCCTCAAGCTGCTTCTCATCTTCGCGGCCTGCGTACTCGCCACTTGCCTTGGACCGTACTCGTATCACCTGTATGCCGTGATCTTCGCCTACGCGGGTTCCAAGTTTCCCTACACCTTCATACGTGAGTTCCAAGCTCTCAACTTTCGTGCCTATAGCCACTATGTGGAACTATTGCTCGCTGGCGCGGCTTTCTTCGCTTTGGGACGGCAGAAGCGCGTCGATCTTTTTAAGCTCGCGCTGCTCGCTGTCGCCAGTGTTGTTGCGTTCCGTACCATGCGCGATTCATGGTTCCTCTGCATTGCCGCAGCAGCTTGTATTGCCGACTCTTGGGGGGAAGGACTTGTACACGAATCTAGCGAGACTCTACCAGAGAAAGCAGCGGTGGCGGCGGTCGTGGCGCTGCTCTTGTTCCTATTCGCCCGCAACAGCAGTTTCGACACTCTTGGTCTGGATGCCGCAATGAGCAGCGTGTTCCCGGTGAAGGCCGTCAATTTTCTTCGCCAAAACCCGCAGCCGGGTCCGCTCTACAACACGTTCGATTGGGGTGGATTTCTCACCTGGTATATGCCGGAATATCCCGTGGCCATTGATGGTCGCACCGATCTTTACGGAGATGAACTTGATATGCGCTTTTTCGATTCAGAAAGAGGCGACGACTCCTACATCAGCGACCCTTATCTGAATGAGTCGGGAGTGGTTCTCCTGCAAAAGCAAAAACCGCTTGCCGCCGTCTTGAGCGCGGATCAACGCTTTCAGATGATCTACGAAGACCGCCTCGCGGTGGTGTTCGTGCGCCGTTAGTCTCTCCCTGCCACAGGCCTGAATTCGACCACCACAATTCCGTTGAAGTCTCCAATCGGTTGCGCCGTAAATGCGCCGCTGGCGGAGCCGGCGATCCACCGCAAAGTCGGATAGCACTCGGGAGTTCCAACGGCCAAGAACCTCTGGCGCTGCTGCGCGGCAGCTAAAACGGTTTGGCTACCGATCCGTATAGCCTCATCGTTTAGGGAAAACGGAAGTAGAACCACCGGGGCGTTAATCGGGTAATAGCTCAGTTGCGAGGCCAGCGCATTCTCGCTGTTGAGATCGGTCGGCAGGGGCTCGAAATCCGACTCTATAAACGCGCTGCAAGTCAGGACGGGCACTTTATCCTTATCCTTCGCGACATTCGCATTCACAAAGTCATGCGCTGGCTTGAAGCTCAGTTCGTGCCGGCGGGAATTCGGGGAGCTGAAGCATTCGAACACCGTGACGGCCACCAGGCTCACGCAGAAGATCTGCCGCAGCAGGCGGGAATCAATGCGACTCGTGAGAAGGCCCCACGTCAACGCGCTCCCAGGGGCAACTACAAGAAAATAACGTGGGATGACCAGATGCAATGACGTGGCAGCGCTGAGTCCGTAGAGAATGCCAGCTGGAACCAAGGCAAGGAGCGGACAGAGCACGATTGCCGGGAAGCAGTCACGCCCTGGCAACTTTAGTTTCCGAACCAGAGCAGCCAGGAAGGCCGTCGCCCCGAAGCCAATCAGGGTCTGCATGGGCATGAGTGTGTTTAGCGCGACCCACTTCGGAGGCAATTCCTGCACGACGTGTGTGTTCCTCGTGTTATACAGGCTCAGAACACGAACAATCAGCGGAAGAGCGAGCAGGGTAAACGAAGTCAGCACCGCCGCTAATTGCCGGGCATCTGCCCTGATCGAGCCCCGTCTCACCGCCAGATAATAAATCGCAAAGGCAGGCAGGATGGCACCGAAGAGGTAATGAAAGTAGAGAATCCCCGCCGCCGCGGCGCCGAACAGCATGGCTTGATGCATCTGGTGTCGCGTCACCCACACGATGAAAGCAAAAATCGCAAAGTTGGTTGCGAGCAAGGCAAACGCATACGGGCGCGCGTCGGTCGCGGCAAACACCACGTTGGGTTCCAGGCAAAAAAAGACGCAGACAAGAAACGCAATGTCCTGGTCGAACAGCTCGCGAGCGCTCCGAAACAGAAAGTAGACAGCGCCCAACATTGCCAACGTAGACGGAATTTTCAGTGCGATTTCCCGGCTGCCAAGAATCGACTTTGCAGCCCAGAGGGTATAGAGATATCCGATCGAAGAAGGCATCAGCTGCGAGCGGCTCCAGATCTTCCAGAAGCCGCCGCTGACCTGCCAATAGGCAAGGGTCTCGTCTAACCAAAGAGGGGCGCGCAACGCGAGGAGCCAGATCGACAAAGAAGCCAGCAGAGACGCAGGGTAGATCAGTTTGGAGAGAATGGACGCAGGTTGTTCGATACCGGTCTCGACTGTGGTTGCCGTCGCCAGCTTCATGCCTTCACTTCTTCCGTCCCCCGGCCGGACGCAAACTGAACGCCGTCACGGAGCCGTTGGGATTGTGCGCGGTCTCGTGGCAAGCCAACACGCACGTACTGGTCGCGCGGTTGTAAGAGATGGGCGCGGGTCCGTTTTGGGCAACCACGTTCACATCAAAATTCACCAGCCGCTGGCCACTCAAATTCGGATTGATGCCCCCCATGCCGTGGGCGGTGTGACATACGGAGCAGCTAAAACCGTCGTTGATGTGCCTCTGGTGCTGGTTGAAACTCGCGTTCGTCATGATATTGCTCAGATTGTGGCATTTCCCACACATCGCGTAAGGTCCGTTCACGCTGAGATCGGGGTTCCGAAATAGATTCGTGATCAGTTGGCTCGGCCCCACCGTTTGGCTGAATTCGTATCGCCGTTCCAGAATGTGTGTCCACTTGGACCCGTGGGGCCCGTTCGGGCCCGTGCCTCCGAACTCGCGATTGTCGTCACTGTTGTGGCAGTCCGTGCAGAAGATCTCCGTTCCCATCGCGCGCCCTTGGGTTGTTCCATCCAGATTCAACATCGTATTCAGAAGGCTGGGCTGGGGCAGGGAACTGTTGCGGACGTGGGTAACAGGATGGCTCGAGGAAGAGGTGGTATTGAATTGTGAAATGATATTCAAGGGATCGCCTGCAGAGGCCGCACGCACGGGAAGGTATCCGTAGATCGGTCGAACCGCCTTTCCGGAGCCGCTTCCGTGACAACGGAAGCAGGTCTCATATTGATTGACCGCGGGGCCAAGCACGGACATTCCGTCCGTGGCGCTGATTCCGGCCACGTTCTTCTGAGAAATGCGGATCACCGGAGGAGGAGGAAACGCTCCTACTCGGCCCGAGGAATGTCCGTTGTGGCAATCGACGCAGGTGGCGTGCCGGTTGTTGTTCAACAGCGCATTCTCGGTGGCATCGTGCGGATTCGTGGCTGTAGGGAATGGATGCCCCACCTTGGGAGCAGCATACTCGGCGAAGATGTTGGGTGGCACGGGCGAGATATTCGTGCCGCCATTGTGGCAGGCGATGCAATCCTGCTCATTTTGTCCGCGAAGCAGCCGCGCTGGCCCCTGAGCATTGTGCGGGGCGTGGCAGGCAATGCACGCATCCTTCGCCACCGTGGGATAACTTCCCACGTTTGCCTGAGGAGAAAGTTTGTTCTGCACCAGAGCGTGGGCGCTCGTGGCCCAATCCGCAATGGGGTTTACTTTGCCGCTGATTTGCCGCATCGGGTCGTGGCAGGCCAGGCACATCTGCCCGCTCGAACTGTCGCGCACCAGAAAATTCAACGAGACTTTATCTTTGTCCTGCACATGCGGCTCGTGACACGATGTGCACTCAACGTTGCCGTGGATAAGCCGCACGTCCCCGGACGGATCCCCCGTTTTGCCCTTCGTGGCTAATGACTCGATCAGATCGATGCTGTCTTTCAACGGCAAAGCCAGGGCGAAGGGGTGCGAGGGCTGCAGATTGTTGCCAAATACGTCGTATTCGTACATCGATCCAAACATCGTGACCTGGCCAGAGATCGCAGTGGTTCCCGGCGCTACCGTGCCGTCATGACAAGAGAGACAGAGATTGCTGTCGGCTCCGAGCACCGGCTGCGTGCCCCGGTTCTTCTCGGTGGCGCTGGTGTACAAACTGTAGCTCTGAGTCGTAAGCTTCTGGTTCCAGAGTGGCGCTTTGCCTCCGATGCCGGAGTGAGGTGCGTGGCAATACATGCAGAAGTCTGGGCGTGCCCCGGTGATGGGAGACTTGCTTCCTCGACCCAGATCGTGCGTACCGATGACGTCGCCTGAGAACTGAGCCAGCAAGGTTCCCCCTGTCAGCAGAATCATCAGGCAAACGGATAGACTCTTGGGCCTCACTACATTCCTTCCTTGGCCGGTTTCTTCAAGCCAAAATAATGAAATACCTGAATCCGGTGGTTAAAGGAGTCCACAACGAAAATCCGGTCCTCATGATCGATGAATAAACCAGTCGGCAACTGGAATTCTCCCGCCTGCGTACCGCGTTTCCCGAAGTAATAAAGCAGATCGCCCTGACCATTGAATACCTGCACTACACCCCACAGACCGTCGACAACATACAAATCGTCCTCGGAGTCAACCCCAATCCCTTTTGGCCGGAACATGGTTCCACTGCTGTCGCCCAGCGTTCCGATGGCATAGCGGAATGATCCAGAGCGGTCCAGCACTTGCACGCGGAAGTTCATCGCGTCCACCACGATCAGCTCCTGGCCGTCCAGTCGTACCTCGGTCGGGAAGTTGAACTCGGTTTCAGCTTCACCAGTTTTTCCTATCGTCTGTAGGATGTTGCCCTGCATGTCCATCATGAAAACTTGGTCGCGCAGCGTGTCTGTCACGTAAATGCGTTGCGCTGCGGGGTCCACGGCGATTCCAGTGGGACGCTTGAAATAGCCTTCACCGCCCTTCAGGCTGCCGATCGCCCGCTCGTACTTTCCACTGGAGTTGAACACGAAGATCTTGCCCGATTCGGAATCCGTCACGTAGATGTTGTCCTGGGCATCGACCGCGACGCACTGCGGCGACACCATGGCATCTTTGCTTTTGCCCTGGCGCTCGATAAATTTGTACTTCTGCTGCGCGAAATCGAAGATGTGAACGCCGCCGGCGCCGGGATCAGTGACGATGATCCGCCCGTGGGAATCGGTGGCAATGCTGTATGGCCGGACGAGATTGTGAAACTCGGGCTCACCAGCCACGAAGTCCACTAACCGGTTCCAGAAGCCCCGTTTTGGCTTCACTTCGCGTTCGGAGCCGAAACTGCGTTCGTACGTGAGCTTGCGGCCTCCCTCCAGCAACAGTTCCGGAGGGCCGGGTTCATTTGGTTTCTGGGTGTGCCGCGAAGTCCAGCCCGGAATCGGAAGGAGCAGCAGAACGACGAGCGGCACGAGCCTGAGCGCGACCCGCATTTTAGATTCGCTTTCCGCGGATGGCGCGGTCTAGAAGAAGTTGAACCATCTGGATACCCCAAAATAGAACGATGATACATTTTCCGGCGGGGCACCTGACGCGCTGAATCCCTGCACAAGCCTGCTGTACCCACCCGTCACATACATCTTACGGAATTGATACTGAAAAAGCGTGTTGACCTGTTCCGTGTTGTTCCAGGACGCGATCCCTTGCAGATTCGTATTGCTGTTTGCCTTGGCGAAACTCGCGGATATGGTCAGCCTGCGCAGCGGATTGCTGCCCAGGCCGAATGCGTAACTCTTGCCGCCATAAAGAATAAGATCACTGGAGGGCACGATCGGCTGCGGTATTGGGGTTGTAATCAACCCGGCTCCGGTCTGAATGGCATTTCCGCTCGATTTCGAGTACGAACCGGTGAGGCTGAGCCAGCGCGAATAGGAAAGGGCAGTGTTATAACTGTCGCTTTTGCTGGTCGTTCCCGCCTGTTCGGTGAAGCCCGTCTGGCTGAAACTGGCGCCCGCGCTCCATGAGAACTTTCCGAAGCGCCGCCTCAGGTTGCCCGAGTAGCTGTAGAACGAGGCCATGTAGGTCACCAACAGTGTTTGAACATTCTGCGCATAGCTGAAGGATCCACCTGCCACCCACCCGTCGAATCGACGATTGTAATTGACCGTGCCACTCAATCCGAGCGCGTTCAGGTTCGAATTGCTAACCGTGTTGTCGGTGAGGGTAAGGGCAGTGTTAAGGTTACCCCCGAACAAGGTCCGCCCGTAAGTCATCCCGCCACCATAAGAGTTGGCTGAGAGGCTCTCACCTAGAAAGTATTGTTCGCGATGGTCAGCCAGCGCCAGCACCTGCATGTTCGAAAAAATCGAGTAGCTGGCATTGCCCAACAAGTCGAGAGAGTGCGATCCCTGCCCTAGGTTTGGTGGCAGGGCGACGCCCCCCGCGGCGGCGATCGACTGGTACAACACGCCTTCAAGATTGTCGGTATAGTCTGTGCTGACCGAAAAGTGGAACTTGTTGGTCGGTTGAAAGGCTGCATTTGCAGTGTACGTGTCGATGTTACCGCTGTAATTGTTCCCGTCAAAGTCGGAATTGACATCCGAGGTGTTGTAGGTGGCGGACAATGCTCCGTGGAGGGGAAGGGCATGTCCTACGGAGAATCCGTAACCACTGTTGCTTGAAGTCGCGGTCTCCTCAGGAGAGCTCTGAAGAATCTGAGGTATCTGCGAGTGTGAGCTTCCATCCGAATAGTAAGCGCTCAGGTTAAAACCCTCCAGTGTGTACCCCGAACGGATGCCAAACGAATGAGAGTCGGTATTCCCGCTATCATTCGAACCGTAGATCGAATACTGGTTGCTTCCGGTCTGGAAGTTGACGGAGAGACTGGGCAGGCCGGGTAAGAGTTCTGCCCAGCTTACACCAAAAGTGTCGCTGTCGCCGTGAGTCGTGTAATTAGCCAATCCCGGGATCGCGAAGTTGCCTTCACTGTTGTAGGCCTTGGCGTAGCTCACCGATCCAGGAAAGTGGCTGCCGCCAAAAATCGAGCTGCCAAAGTTGACTCCGCTGGCATTGGAAATAGATTGATAGGCTGAGTTGTCCCGCGCCTGATTCAGGTAAGGGGAAACGGTAAAGGACAGAAAGTTGGGATTATAGTAAAAGCCGGACAGCGTGCCCGAGCCGCCGAGCGTCAGGCTGTGATCGGAAGGGATCAGGTTTCCGTAATCTCCCGTATAACCGGCGGAGACGGTCCCGTTCAGGTTCATGTTGAGGTTCTCCCCGAGCGTGACCTGCCCCGAGGCCGGCAACGCCAGTACGAGAATCCCCAGCAATACAAAACCCGTATTTCGAAAACCACCTGCCAACTGGCACCAACTTCCTGCTGTCTCAGACAGCAGTTCTATTTCCCACGCTCCCCACAGCGGCGTGACTAGGGGTCCGTTTTGTCCTTGAGTCCCACTTCTTCGCTGGCGGGGTGGGGCCTCTCACGTCCATAACTGTCAGCCGTTTCCTTCTGTCGTAGATTAAAAAGCACTTTCCACGCCAGAAATGAGAATGCTGGTAAACACTTGCGCAGCAAGGAGATGATGGAATCTGCTGGTGAGTCGAGCAGGCAAACTCTGGGCTATATGACCCAACCAAAACAAGCTGATTAAGGCATTTGGCGCATGAATTGCCGTAAGAGGTAAACCATACAGTCGGCGGCGTGATTTACTTACACATGGAAGGCATGGAGCGTCTGGCCCGTCCAGTCGGGCGGGAGCGCCCGGGCTCTACGCGCACGCGTATTCAGATTTCTACAGCTCTTCCACTTTTGCGGTCTTTCGTAGTCGCTGGTCCAGGGCCGCGCGTACGTCGTTGAGCTTCTTCTTTTGCAGTTCCTTCTGCAGCGAGTCCTTCACATCCGCGAACTTCATTTTGCCTGCAATGATGTGCTGGTTCAGTCGGATGATGGTAAAGGCCTGGTCGACCTGGATTATATCGGTGACTTCACCGGCCTTCATGGCCAGAAGGGCTTGCACCACCTGGGGCGCGAGCTTCGCGCGGTCCACCGCCTTATGGTCTCCCATCATTACCCGGTAGTCATCCTCTGAGATTTTTTCGGACAGCATCCCGAATTGCTCGTAGTTTGCGGTCGCTTTGGCCTGCTTCAGCGCATCCTCGGCGCGCTGGCGCTGCTCTTTCAGGTTTGCCGGCGTAGGTTTTTGCGGCGGCAGAAAGGAAATTGTCTGAATGGCAAAAGCTTCCGGATACTGAAAACGCGCTGGGTTCTTGTCATAATACGCTTTGGTCTCGGCGAGGGAGACAGTCGACTTGGCGTCCACCTCGGCCTTCAGCATGGTGTCAATTAGAAGCGAGCGCCGGATCTTGTCGTCTAGTGCATTCTGAGAGCCGTGAAACTCCGAATTCAGAAACTGCTTATATTGATCCGCACCGCTGAATTGGCTCCGAAAGTCCGCTTCTGCCGCTTTCAGCTTCGCCGGCGCTATGGTCATCTGCCGGCGCACGGCTTCCTGGTACACCAGTTCCTCGAAGACAATCATTTGCAGGGCGCCCTGGCGGATCTGTGGCTCCAGTTCCGGGGGCACTTGACCGTTGTGCTGGCGCGCGTAAGGAAACATGGTGTACATCTCGCGCAGCAGGTCACGATCAGTCAACACCGCTCCGTTCACTCGGGCAACGGGTTTGCCTGTCGGTTGAACCATGGCGTTTGGCCGTTGCTGCGACGCTGTGGCAGTCGGTGTGTGGGAGACCGCGAGTTGTTGGGCCTGCGTCGTCATTGGCGAGAGCGCGGCCAGAACTAGCACGCTGACTGATAATTGGTATCTCATAAGCCATCCTCACTCGTAAAAAGAGGGGAGAGGTTTTCTCTCCCCCCGGTACCAAAAGCCGACAGCTTAGAAAGTCGTCGGGATGACGTAGCTGCCATTCGATTCGTTCGCTTCTCCACCATGGCATTGGCGGCAGAATTGCGCCGTCTGGTTTGCTCCGGCAGTGCCGCTCGCCGGGTTGTAAGGGCCGCGGATGAAGAACATGGTGGCGTAGTAGCCAGTCGGCAACCCGGAATTCTTTCCGTTCGTCACGCTGACCACATTCATGAGGTGCTGGTTGTGGCAGCTCGTGCAGGTAACCACAGCGGTGTTATTGTACGCGCTGAGTGACACGAAGAAGCCGTAGTTTTTCACGAACTGGGAGGAATTGGGGCCGGTCATGCTGATCACGCCGTTGGTTTCGGTGCAATCCCAATTGTACTGGCCGCCACAAGAAACGGTGGCATTCAATCCCACCGGGTGATCGTTGAGGTAGTCGCCCGCAGCGTCGCCGTCCTTGCCCAGCAAGGTCGGAATTACGTTGAAGGTGCCGTAGGATGGTGGCAGGGTTTCATAGACTTGGTTCTTCATCATGGCGCCCTGCGCCCAGTTGCCGTCATGGCAGCTCAAGCAGGTTAGAAGCCCGTTAACATCCGGGGCGGTGCTGTTCATACTGGTCGGCAACGTTTCGACGTAGCTTCCGTACGGGGTTTGACCGGTGGTGATGGTCTTGCCGTACAGGTTACCTACATCTTGACCCCACAGAATCATGTTGCCAGAAGTGGTATCGCCGGATTTGTTGGCGCCGTTACCCCATGCGCCGCTGTGTGGCGCGTGGCAGGCTGCGCAGCCACGACCGTAGTTGAGGTGGGCGCCGAGGACGTCAGACGTCGGCGGTTGGATCTGAGCTGCGGCAAACCCCGCCACCGCCAGAACCATGAGCAGGATTAACAAATGTGTTTTCATGAAGCCTCCTAAGTTATGTGTCGCGACGGGTATTTTTATTGCTTACTTCTACTTTCTGCTTACTGAACTCTCGAGGCCATCTCTGAGCCTCCAATAGGTACTTTGCACGGGGTCCGCCGTAATACCTGGATGTAGTGATTTCCCCATGGCTATCACGTAACTGATTGCTGTAGTTTGGGTTACAAGACATTCGACGCAAGGAATCGACCTCAGAAACAGCATGGACTGCGCAAGAGTGGGGTTTCTCCCACAATGGGACTGGTGAAAAGACCCAAGCAACCCAGCCGGCCAACTGTAGCTTTTTTCAACAGTGATTACATCGACGCGTCCAACCTGCCCGAGGACCGATTTGGCACCTAGCGGATGTGGTGAAGGTACGAGACGATGAGGATGCCGCCAAGCCGTACAGCCGCCACAAGCACGGCCACAATCAAGCCCACAGCGAAGAGGATCCGTTCAGAACGACTCAGCTGACTAGCGGAAAGTGTCATAACGACCGCCTTGGAACCTGACTTTAGGCTGCACGGCACACGACCCGTTTGGCAGTGCGTCTGGTCACTTATCGCTGTGACCAGGTTAGCGAGAACTGGCCAGGATCAGCGTGGTCTAGGAAGCGGCGATTTGCACGGTGGGCATCTGAAATGGCAGCAGCACCTCGAAGCGGCTTCCCTTTCCAACTACGCTGCTGACTTCGATGCGGCCGTGATGATCCTCCACGATACGGTGAGCGAGAGAGAGGCCAAGACCAGTGCCATCGCCCTTGGTAGTGTAGAAAGGCCGGAAAATATTAGGCAGGTTCTGGGGAGAAATGCCCCGTCCGGTGTCGCTGACCACCACGCTGGCGTAACCTTCCCGCGAACCGATCTCGACACTGACCGTGCCCACCCGCTCTATAGCCTGCACCGCGTTCAGGAGCAGATTCAGAAGCACCTGGTGAACTTGATCGCTGTCGTGTTCGACCTCGGGTAGATTCGGCGATTGCTGCAGGTCGATCTTGATCGGTCTGGAGAGCACTTGCTGGCGAGCCAGCATCACGGCGTGTTCCACGGTGATGTTGAGGTTGCTGCGACGAATCTCGGGACGGCGAGGCCGCGCTGTTTCCAGCAGATCGGTTAAGGTGCGACTGATGCGCGTGATTTCCAAGCGAACATCTTTCACCACTGCCCTTGCGGGACTGGTTGCAGGGAGATCGCGGCCGACGATTTCGATGACGCCGGCGATTCCTGCAAGCGGATTGCGAATCTCGTGGGCCAGGCCCGTGGCCAATTCGCCCAGCGTTGCCAGGTGCTCGGCGCGAGACATTTGGGTGCGATGCAGGCGCTCAATCTCCTCCCGGCTTTCACGCAACTGTTGCATCATGTAGTTGAAGTTGCGGCCGAGATCCCCAATTTCGTCGTTGCGATGGGCAAAGCTGACTTCTACGTTCAGATTGCCTTCGCTCACCTGCGCCATTTTCTCCTGCAGTTCGACCATGGGCCGTTGAATCAGATAGGCGAGCACAATGATTAACACGGCACAGATGGCGACCGCTCCCGCTCCCGCGACGATCAGCACGGCATGGCGTTCCGGGTCGCGCAGAGATACGGTCGCGAGAATGAAAAGCAGCAGACCCGCCAATAGAACGAGGCCTACCGGCAAGATTGCCTTCAGCTGCCAGTTAACGCGTACGGAACTCAATCGGAAATCCTCCATCTGCGACGAATGAGCGGACGCTGAGGGCTTGCTGCCGATCAGCCGATCCGGAGGCGGTCGAACCACCGCGGTCGTGTCATGTCTCACTCCCAGCGGCTCGCGCGACTTCGGTTCGAAATGAGTGCGATTAAGCATAAGCATGCAATCCCGGCAGCAGGTAAGTCACCCCGAAGAACGTGAACATCACTACGGCAAAACCCAGGATGGCGAAGTAAGCAGCACGCCGGCCGCGCCATCCGCGAGTGACACGCATGTGCAGATAACCGGCATACACCAACCAGGTAATCGCCGCCCAGGTTTCTTTTGGATCCCAGCTCCAATAAGAACCCCAGGTGCGATTAGCCCAGTAGGCGCCGGCCGCGATCATCAGGGTGAGTAAGGGAAACGCGATGGCGATGGTCTTATAGGTGATGCGGTCCAATTCTTCGGCGCTGGGCAACATGCGTTCGAGATCTTGACGCCGCCACAGCAACAGGAGATACATTAGCGAAACAAAGACCCCGCCCACCAGGCCTGAAAGGATGAACGGGCTGGCAGCCAGACTGGTTGAGAACAAGCCATCGGCGTCGAGTGAACCGTAGCGTCCATCACGGGCGCGCAGCAGGAAAAACACGAGCGCCATTACCTGCAGGAGGATGCTGACAAATACCGCGCGGTTAGCGACGTTGATGAAGGCTGCGTCGCCAGTCTTACGCCAGCCCAGATAGAGAAACAATGGAGCGGCGACGGCGGCAAACACCAGCAGCATCAGCCAGCCAAGGTCAGGGATCACGACGAACAGGCGGACGCCTTTGGCCAGAAACATTTCTGACTTGGTTTCCGGATTCCAGGCCACGAGGCTCAGGCCGCCCCATCTTTCGAAGCGAGTCAGTACGCCGGCGTAGGTCGCCATGCCGAACAGGCTGGTTGCTGCGAGAAAGGTCTCGGTGTTCATGTTGTCTTTGATCAGGAACATCATGGCCAGCGCGAAGCTGAGCGCACAGGCCGCGTAGGCCAGCATGGCAAGGGTGACGTGAACGTGCAGCCAGGTGGATTGCAGCGCAGGCACGAGGGGGTGGACTTCTGTCCGCAGTAACTGCATCAGCACAACGCCAACGATCGCGACTGGCATGGTCACGGTGCCGATGACTTTCACTCCGAATTTCTTCTCGGCGATCAAGGTCAGGACGGCGAGCGTCCATACGAAGCTGAGCAGCATCTCGTAGATGCTCGCGAATGGCGGATGTCCGGCTTCATACCAGCGATGGGCGATGGCGCCGGTATTGGCGAGCAGCCCGGCCCAGGTGGCCAGCGAAGCGAACCGCACATAAGACGGAGTTCCGGTGATCCCGAATCCCAGATAGAGCGTTCCCGCGCCCGAATAGAAAATGAGGGCAGCGTAGAGCAGGTTGGATTCGTTGAGCAGATTGCCGCTCTTAACTACGTTCAAAAATGCCATGAACAGCAGGAACGTGACTCCTAATCCCACCATAACGACCAGAGTATTGCCGGTAGCCGCTGGTTGTTGTTCGGCTCTTGCAACTCGTCCCATAGACGCATCCTCCATTGCCGGATTTCACTTTCCGGCGAGTGCGGTAACAGGCGCCTCGGCACCTGTCTTCGAAAGAACTTTGAGTTCTGATTCGATTTGTTCCACCAGCTTGCGAAACCGCTGGTCAAACACATCTTTATTCTTGTTCGCGGTTCCGCCGATCCAAAGCATCAGCCGGCCGCGGGCATCGCGTGCCGGCACGGCCCACACCCGCACGTGGACGAAATAAAAGACCACAGCCAGGCCCAGACCCATCAAAAGTACGCCTGCCCAAACCGACCACTGCCCGGGCTCGTGTGAGACTTCCAGCCCGGTGAAGTAGGCCATCTGTACGTCCTTGCCTTCGAAGGTGTATGGAGAAGACGTGTTCTGCTCCAAGCCTGGGATTGGTGGCAGCCAGACGTTTACCGCCTGGCTGGGCTTGCCACTAGCGGATTTGGTTTCCACCACCAAGTGAGCGGCGGGATTTTCCAGCGAATTGGAACGAGCGTAAACCTGGCCATCGCGCACCGCATAGTCGGGAATGAATTCGGCGAGGCGGACCGTGGTGTCAGGATCGAGCGGCAGAGTCTCGCCGGGGCTAATCGCAATATCCTTGACGGCTTTGCCGTCGCGGGAAGTGGCAGTGAGCACCAGTTTGTCAATCTTCCCCGTCTGCCCGTAGCTCGCTTGATAAAAGCGTACACCGCGATAAACCAAAGGATCGTTGACCACGATCTGCTTGCGCACAAGGGCTTGCCCGTTCTCCAGAACCGTCAAGTCTGACCACCAGCGTTTGGGAGTGCCGTCGCTGTAGTTCTCCTGACCGGCACCTTCGCAGCGGATGGCAAATGGCAAACCGTGTTGGCTGCCATTTTGCATCTCCACTTGGCTCGACTGTTGCCCGCGGGTCAGAGTGACAAATGCTCGCCAGCCGTAGAGAGCATCAACGATGCCTCCTAGAAAAATGAGAAGCAAACTGGCGTGCACGATGTAAACGGCCATTTCAGAAAAGCGATTGCGCTCGCCGAACAGAGAAAAGCTGTTTTCGCGTACGATTCGCTCCGGACGGAAGCCTGCCTTCTCGAAAACCCGCTCAGCGACGCTCAAGGCTGTTTCTTCATCCTTGATGGGGATCAACGCACGGTTAGCCAGTGCACTGCGAAAACTGTCGTCGGGACTCTTATAAGGACGCGAGAAAAATCTCCATGCATTAGGAAAGCGCTGGACCGAGGCAGCGATGATGCTGAGGCTCACCAAGCTCAGCAGCAACACGAACCACCAGGCATGGAAGACGTCGGTCAGTCCAACTCCATCGAGCAGGCGCAGCACCTGTGGCGAATAAGCCCGCTGCATCTCGTCGGGATCGGTCGCGGGCCGCTGCAGAATCACTGTTCCCGCCGCCGAAATGACGACAACAAGGATAAGCAAAATGACCCCAGTCTTGATCGCGCCCAGGGTTTGCCAGGCTTTCCGAGCTGTGGAGTGGATGCTGTTAGGCATATCTTCCTCGTCCCCTTTTGGAAGAAGCACGTTTTGCACCATTGCGGAAAATTCAGCGAAGTTGCTGAAATTCCTGACACTAAGCCATCTGGCTGGAGACTTGAAGGGCGCGGTGTGAGCTATATCACACAGCGATCTTGGAGTTCTGCGGCAATCTTAGCGCAGACTCATAGCGCCCGCCGAAGGCGGCGAAGTAGCTTGATCAAGGCACAGCAGAACGACACAGTAGCTTGCTCACGAGATCGCTCGCCGGCTTATGTGACAGAAATCACAGATGGATTGTGGGGAGATCACAACCGAACGGGTCGGCAAAACTTCTGACCCAGCTAAGCTGGAGTCCTCTCCGAGTGCTCTTTCATGACTACTGAACGTTCAAGGCACGGGGATCATAGGTACTTGCGTCATTTTGACCATTCCACTGGGGCAGAAGCCGCATTGTGAAGAAACCTTGAACAGTTGCGATCCATTACAAAGTCGAACTCGATCCCCAACCGATTTGCTTGCAATCTGTTATAAGGATTCTTCGGAAGTCTTCCAGGCCGGGGAATAAGGCGAGCTGCGTGCACCGGCGACTAACTTGAGGAGGGAGTGGTGCAAGTGGCGTCGGAATCATTCAAATCGAGTCCCAGGACGAGCGACGGACCAAGTGCGTTAAGCTGTTTCATTGCGGTACTCATCCTTGCTGGTAGCGCCTTCGCTGCCAAACATCCGGTTCCACTTGATCCGAAGGCGGACACCTCGACCTGCATCGCCTGCCATGAAGACAAGACCAAGGGCAAGTCCGTTCATTCCGCAATGGCCATGGGCTGTACCGCTTGCCACGAGATCCGCAACAGCAGAGATGCAACCTACGTCAAGTTGATTACGACCACGCCCTACGCACTGTGTTTCACTTGCCACGCGGACAAGAATCCCACTGACATAAAGGGTACGGTTCATCCGCCGGCGGTGCGCGACTGCGTGAAGTGTCATGATCCGCATTCCTCGGACAATAAGAATCAGCTGTTGAAGGCCACCTCAGGAGATGAGAAGGAAAACCTCTGTCTGAGCTGCCACAAAACCGGCATGAACGTGCCCGAGAAAGGCAGCCGCCATGCCGCTCTTGACATGGGCTGCGACACTTGCCACACCACCCACAAGACTGGGGAGATCGGCAAGGCTGAATTCGACTTCCATCTCACCAAGTCGTCGCCGGCACTTTGTTTGGATTGCCACGACGCAAAAGCTGCGGACCTGCAGAAAGCGCACCAGAACCAGCCCTTCGACAAAGCCGATTGCTTGTCCTGTCACGACCCGCATCAGTCCGCCGCTCCCAAACTGATGGCCAAATTCACGCATCCGCCTTTTGCTGACAAACAGTGTGACGTTTGCCATGCTCCGGCAAAAGACGGGAAAGTGGTGTTGACGCAGACCGATGCCAAGGCACTGTGCGTGACTTGTCACGACGACAAAGCCAAGTTGATCGAAACTGCCAAAGTTCAGCATCCGGGGGCAGCGGGCGAATGCACCGACTGCCACAGCCCACACGCCAGCCGGCAACCGGGGCTACCCAAGACCAACGCAGTCGATATCTGCCTGGGCTGCCACAGTGACATCGCCGATCTGGCCAAGAAACCCGTGCACCATCAGCCCGCATTCTTGCAGGGCTGCGCCACTTGTCACCAGCCGCACGGCGGCGACAACGATCATCTGCTCCGGGCAAAGGGGAATGCTCTCTGCCTCGAGTGCCACGGAGCCGAGGCAGTGCCCCAGAAGCTCGAGGCTGAGCACGTGCTAACCATTTTCAACGGCCAAGTGAAGCTGCCGGAGGACTACTATCAGAAGAACAAGGTGGCGATTCTGCCGCTGCGGTTTGGGCTGGGCCATCCGGTGCAAGGTCATCCGGTCTCGGATGTGATGAATCCGGCGGATGTAACCAAGGTCAAGACTCACCTGGGTTGCCTGAGCTGCCATCAACCGCACTCTTCGGCGCAACCCGGGCTGCTGGTGAAAGACCAGCAGAACAACATGGCATTCTGCGACAACTGCCACAAGAACAGGATTGACATGCGGCAAACCACAACAGGAGATTAGAGAAATGTTCGCGCTTCTTCACAAATCGAATAGTAGCGGCAGGATGCTGGCGGCGTTGGTGATCCTGCTGATTCTGGGGCTGGCGTCGCCAGTCTCCACGTACGCCAGCAAGAAGAAGAAGAAAGCCGACGCCACGCCACAACCGGCGCCCAATCCCAACGCTGGAATTGACACCTCCAAGCTCGTGTGGCCCAACCCGCCTAACATCGCGCGGGTCCGATGGCTGAACTACTACGCGGGCATGAAAATTGACTACACCCCCCCCGCAAACACCAAGAAGAAGCAGAGTTGGATGGACCGCGTGGCCGGCACCAAGCAGGAGGACAACACCGACAAGCTTAAGACTTTCCCTTTCCAGTTGCTGGGACCGTACGGAATTGCCATTGATTCCAAGGGGCTGGTGTATGTGGCGGATCAAAAAGTCGGAGCGATCTTCATCTTCAACACTGAGACCCGCGACACCACCCTCATTCGCAACGGCTACGAAGCGCATTTTGGCTGGATCAACGGCTTGGCCATCGACGACAGCGATCGCCTTTTCGTCTCCGACGGAAAGATGCATCGGGTCCTGATCTTGAACCCCAAACACGAAGTCGAGGGCCAGATCAGCGAGGGATTGGTTGATCCGGTCGGACTGGCAATCGACAACGAAAACCGGTTTCTCTATGTTGTCGATGAGCAGCAGGACCAGGTCATCGTGTATGACGCGGACACCCTCAAACTGCTGCGCCGCATTGGAACCGCAGGCAAGAAGCACACTCTCACCACGCCGGGCGACTTCGGTGGGGCATCGAATGTGGCGCTGGACGCGGACGGCAATGTCTACGTCACAGACACCATGAACAACCGCGTGGAAATCTTCGATGCGGACGGCAAGTTCATCGGCGAGTTCGGCAAAAACGGAGATGGTCCGGGATACTTTGCCCGACCCAAGGGCATCGCGGTGGATTGCGATGGACACATCTGGGTAGCCGATCAGTATCAGGACCGGGTACAGGTGTTCAACCGCGAAGGGCAGTTGCTGACATATATTGGCGACGGGCACGGGCACTATCCCGGCCAGTTCGACGCCTTGGTCGGTATTGCCATTGATAAACAGAATCGTGTGTTTACTACGGAACAATACCCGGGCCGCATGCAGATGTTCCGCTACGTTACCGACGCTGAGGCGGGGGCCGAAAAGGCGCGGCGCGAGCAGGAACTGCAGAAGGCAGCGGATGCGCGGCGGCAACTGTCGCCTGACAATGCGCAGAAGCCGGCGGACGCAACGGCAACGAAACCGGACGCGGCAGCTCCGCTACAGAAGCCATCGTCGGATGCGCCCGCGCAGAAACCTGTAGATTCAGCGCCAATTAAAGATACGGCGTCGTCCAATCCACCGGCCTCGGCAACCCACTAGCCGAGCGTTCCCGTGGAATTTCGCAGCCGTTAGAGCCTGCATTGAGCAAGGCGACTGTGCGGAAAAAGGTTAGGGAACTCAGATCTCAACGCCCATCTCTTTGGTCTAATGTCGGAACCCCCCTGGAGGATGCTGGGAAAAATGGGGTTCCAAATCGGGCAGAGGCTCATCCCACCCTTCTCAAGTCATCAAACCCAACTACAATGTAAGCTAGGCTGGTTCGAGAGGAATCGAATGTCTTTCCGATCCGTTTTCCTGGCTGTCGTGATTGCCTTCGCTCTGATTTTGGCCGCGTTCCTGATAAACCGGGCGAGGCCGAAGCTTGAGACCGATCAGCCCAGTGCGGAATTGGTGCGGGCCACGGGAAAGTGTGCTGAATGTCACGCGCGCACTCAATATTCGGTGGTTCACGAATACGAGATGAGTTTGCACGCCAGGAAAGGCGTGAACTGCCTTGACTGCCATCAGCCCGCAGCCGGTCAAGATAAGAAGGACCATCACGGCTTCGTCATCTCCGCCAAACTGACCGCGGGCAATTGCCGAAGCTGTCACGAGAACATCTATCAGCAGTTCTTGCACAGCCGCCACGCCGCACCAGCATGGGCCGCCATCTATGGTGAGAAAGGGCTTACGCCGGAGCAGGTCAGTTTTTCGGAAACATACCAGCCCGGAGGAACGCGCAGGCCGCCGCATCCCTTCGTGCAGATGGAAGGTGGCTCGGCAATGACCAGCGGCTGCGACCAATGCCACAGCGTCGGCAAACCGAATGCTGACGGCACCATCGGAACCTGTACCGCGTGTCACACGCGCCACACCAGTTCGGTCCGAATCGCCCGCCTGCCCAGCACTTGCGCCCAGTGCCACATGGGACCCGACCATTCGCAGATCGAGATTTACGAAGAGTCGAAGCATGGCATCATGTTCCAGGCGCAAGAGCGGCTACTGAACCTGGACGCCCCGCCAAAAACGCTCACCACGCGCGACATGTTCATTCCCACTTGCGCCACGTGTCACATGAGCGGCATCAATGGAATCGGCGTAACCCACGATCCCTCCGAGCGGTTGTCGTACTATCTGGCAAATGCCATCACCGAAAAACGCCCAAACGATGCCGCTGCCCAGGCCAAGATGAAACAAGTCTGCTCTCAATGCCACACGCCTGCGTTAATTGATCGGGTCTACAGCCAGGCCGAACAGGTTGTCCAGACCACGAACGACCGCGTCCGCGTGGCCCAGGACCTTATGAATGGATTGCGCAAAGAGGGCGTGCTTGCCGGCCCACCCTTCTCTCAGCCGATTGATTTTGTCTACTTCGATCTCTGGCACTATGACGGCCGAACCAGCAAACACGGTGCATTCATGGGGGGGGCAGACTTTGTGCAGTGGCACGGAAATTATCCCATGATGCAAAAGACGGTCCAGCTTCAGTCCATGGCCTCGGAGCTCAGGAGGCAGCATGGCAGAGGCAAATGATCGCTGGTGGGCTCGTCCTCAGTTGTGGGTGGAGTTGTTCGCGATCCTGAATATCGGCTTTCTCACCTTCGACATCTATCTCGCACATTCCGTCAACCAATTTCGCAACCCTGCCGAGTACATTCCCCTGATCTTTTCCGCTACCGCACCGCTGCTACTGATTTTCGGCCTGGCAGTACGTTGTCGCTGGCCTCCCGTTTGGAGGGATCTGGGATACTTGGTAGGCTGGGCAGCAATTTTCGTCGGGCTTACCGGAGTCATTCTCCATCTCCAGAGCCGCTTCTTTTACGAGCGCACTCTACGCAGCCTCACTTATTCGGCGCCGTTTGCCGCACCGCTCGCTTACACCGGCTTGGGATTCCTGCTGGTGATGAACCGCATGGTTGAATCGGAATCCCTCGAATGGGCGCAGTGGGTTCTGCTGCTCACTCTCGGCGGTTTTATTGGGAATTTCGTTTTCAGCCTGAGCGATCATGCAGAGAACGGATTCTTTAGTTCCCTTGAGTGGGTGCCCGTCGTTGCGAGTGCCATCGCCATAGGCTTTCTTACGGTGCCGCTGGTGACGCAAGTCTCGCGTCTGTTCATCGACTTGTGTGTCGCGGTTCTACTCTTTGAAGCAGTCGTGGGCCTGTGGGGCTTCGTGTTACACGCCGCGGGCAATCTGCGCGGGCCTTCAGTTCACGCATTCGATAACTTGATCTATGGTGCGCCTCCCATGGCGCCACTGCTTTTTCCTAATCTAATGGCGCTGGGCATCATCGCGCTTTGGCAACTTCGAACTATGCCAGCCTGACCGGCTCCACCTCGCTGGAATCAGGCCCCGATCGTTGCAAGCTAGAACGACGTCGAAGCCAATACCCAAGAACACGTCCGATCGAAACCGTCCCGCGAATTGTGCTAGGCTCTCATGGTTCATCAGGTTGACCTCCGGCAAGCGCGAAGTTGCGAGGGAAGGAAACACCTATGAAGGCGGCGAAGAAGGGAACTCCGGGAACACCCGCTGACGCAGAAAAGCAACTCAAGACTTTTATCGACAAGTTTGAGTTAAAGCACCAGAGCTTGATCAGAGAAGTGCGCAAAACATTGCGTAAGCGGTTGCCTACCGCGCACGAACTTGTCTACGACAACTACAATTTCTTCGTCATTGGTTACGCTCCCACAGAACGTCCCACGGATTCCATTCTTTCGATCGCTGCTGGAGCGAATGGAGTTGGGCTGTGTTTTATCCGCGGCGCCAGTCTTCCTGATCCCCACAAAATACTGCTCGGCTCTGGCAAACAGACTCGTTTCATTCGTATCGAATCGGCGAAGATGCTCGGGACTCCTGAAGTCGAGACGCTAATCGCGGCTGCCACTGCTCAGTCCAAGACGGCGTTGCCGGCGACGGGAAAAAGAAAACTGATTATCCGATCAGTTTCGGCGAAGCAGAGGCCGCGCCGCCGACCAACAAAATAAAGCTCTCTCGTTGCTGGGAAACGGCGCTGACTACTTAACTAACGCATTGCTTTTGAGCTGTACCCCGTAGGCAAGCTCCTTCCATTCCGTAGTACATTAAACACGGATGCCCGCAGAGAAAATCATGATCGTAGACGACGAGCGCCTGGTGCGCTGGTCGCTTCGCCAGAAGTGCGAGGAGTGGGGATACCGCGTGATCGAGGCCGATGCCGGCGAGCCTGCGCTCAAACTTGCTCAGCATGAATCGCCCGATCTTGTTCTTCTCGACGTACGCATGCCAGACCTCAGCGGCATTGAAGTCCTCGATGAGCTCAAGAAGAGCGGCGATGCCCGCGCCGTCATTATGATCACCGCCGATCCCCAACTTGACGACGTCAAAGCTGCGCTCAAGCTGGGAGCCTACGACTTCGTAGGCAAGCCGGTCGATTTCGACGAGCTCCACGTCACCATCAAGAACGCCCTCGAGGCCACCAGCCTCCGCGCCGAAGTGCAGAGCCTGCGAGGTGAGGTGCGCCGCGACGCTGGCTATAGCAGCGTGGTCAGCGTGTCATCGAAAATGACCGAGCTCATGAACTTCGTCCGCAAGGTTGCCTCCAGCGAGGCCACCACCATCCTGATTCAAGGCGAAAGCGGCACTGGCAAGGACCTCATTGCAAAAGCCATCCACTACGAAAGCTCCCGCCACGAAAAACCCTTTGTCGCGATCAACTGCTCCGCCATCCCGGAGACACTAATGGAAGCCGAGCTTTTCGGCCACGAAAAGGGCGCCTTCACCGATGCCAAGCAGATGAAGAAGGGCCTGTTCGAGGCCGCCGACGGCGGCACGCTCTTTCTCGACGAAATCGGCGAACTCTCTCCCCTGCTGCAAGCCAAACTGCTGCGCGTCCTCGAAGACCAGGTGATTCGTCGCGTAGGCGGCATCAAGGATATGCAGGTGGATGTACGCGTGATCGCAGCCTCCAACCGCGACCTCGAAAAGGCAGTGCGCGATGACCAGTTTCGTCAGGATCTCTATTATCGCCTGGCCATTATTGCGATCTTCATCCCGCCACTGCGCGACCGCAAAGAAGACATCCTCCCCTTGGTGGAGTTCTTCATCGACCGCTACAACCGCAGATTCAAGAAGTCGATTCGCGGCATTACCGATGACACCCGCCGCCTTATTCTCGCTCACAACTGGCCGGGAAATGTTCGCGAACTGAAAAACACCATCGAGCGGGGCATGATCCTCGAAGACGAACCGTTTCTGCGACCGGTCTACCTTCCGTTCTCCGTGGGTGAATCGGGCGGTCGCACTGTCTTCGAACGAACCTCACCGTCCGACGGCGGACAAGTCTTGCCCAACGGCCGCACCCTTCCGCGACTGTATATCCCGGAAGGCGGCACGTCCCTGGAAGAGGTTGAGCACCACATGGTCGAGCTCGCCATGCGTCAAGCCAACAGCAATCAAACCCACGCCGCCAAACTGCTGGACATCAGCCGCGATGCCCTGCGTTACAAGCTGAAGAAATTCGGCTTGATTCGTGGAGACGAAGAAGGCTCCCAGACAAGCGCTGCCGAGGATCAGTAAGAACCCGCGTGTGTGGGCGGACACTCCTGTCCGCCTTTGACCTCTCCTCTTGGAGAAAACAAGCCAGGCTGCCTGTTGCGCGATTTTGTCCATATCCTTCCCGAAGCCACGAGTGCGCAGCGACTTCTCAGATGCTCGAAGTGATTTCCATACGAACGCGAACAAATCTTGTGACCCGCCGCCGAGTAGCGCATCAAGACAGGGCGGAGGCTTTCAATGGCGCAAGGCGAGCGAAGCAGCGAGGTGGAATCGAGTTTGCAAGGATCTCTGGTGTCGCCCCGGTACCCGCATGATAACGGCGCGCAACTTGTGCGACGAACTTGGGTTCGATTAGCCTGACTACACCAACGAGCTTGTTCCGTTGGACAGAAATCCAGGAGGGATTATGAAGCAGAAAGTATTGAGTTCTCTTGCCTTGATCGCAATGATGCTGGCGCTGTCCTCTCCATCGCCGGCCTTCGGCAGACACCCCGAAATCGAGGACGCGCTCCACTCCCTGCAGCACGCGAAAGAACACCTGCAAGCGGCTGCCCACGACTTCGGCGGCCACCGCGTGGACGCTATCCGGGCGATCGACGAAGCCGATCACCAGTTGCGGATTTGCATGCAGTACTGATCCGCGTTTCCCGGCTGCTAGAAGCGATCGGTCGCTACTGCTTTTAGGATCTGGTGCCGACAAGCATCCCTTCGGACGTTTGCAGGTGGAACAGCCGCTGCAACGCGGCGGTCATTTGTTCCTGCTCCACCTTTTCTGGAAGTTCCTTGAGTTCACGGGCTAAGGACCCTGCGATCCTCTGCGTCATTCGGGACATGATTGCAGTCAACATTTCGTCCTGATCCTGCGAGAAAGGCCCGTTCTCTTGCCGAAAGGAACCCAGTTCTTGCCGGCAAATTTCGTCCAGCCGCAGGCGCAGTGCCACGATCGTCGGCACCACCCGCTCCGCCATGAGCTTGCGCCGGAAACCTTGCGCCTCGGCCTGCAGAATCTTCTGTGCGTCAGCGGCGGCAGCTTCACGCTCGCCCGCATTGTGGTCGACCACGTTTTCCAGGTCATCAAGGTCATAGAGGAAAATGCCCTTGACGTCGCGCACGCCGGAGTCAATGTCGCGGGGCATGGCGATATCGACGATGACCAAAGGCTGATTTTCGTGATCGCGTTCGCGAACCATGAGCTCGGCTTCTTCGCGGCTAAGAATCGTGTGCGGACAGGAGGTCGAACTTATGATGATGTCGGCTTCCGCCATGTGGTGCCAGCGGTCCTCAAACGGGATCGCGAGTCCACCAAGCTTCGCGGCCAACTCAGCTGTGTGCTCGAGTGTACGGTTGATCACACAGACGGAGCGGGCTCCGTGGTTGAGCAAACCACGGGCTGAGAGTTCGCTCATCTTGCCGGCGCCCAACAGGAGCACTTTCTTGTTTTCGAGCGTGCCGAAAATCTGGCGCGCGAGTTCGACAGCGGCGTAAGGAATCGACACTGCCGCATTGCCGATGGCCGTCTCACTGCGAACGCGCTTCGACACCGTGAGCGCCTTCTGCAACACCGCGTCCAGGAAACGGTCCGTGGCTCCGACCTTTTGCGCCTGCTGCCAAGCCTGTTTCACCTGGGAAACCACCTGCGGTTCGCCGACGACCATGGAGTCGAGACTGGATGCAACCCGGAAGATGTGGAGGAGGGCTGCTTCATCCAGCAGTCGATAGAAATGCTTCCACTCGCACAGCTTGAGACCAAATTCCGCGCCCAGCAGCCGCATGACCGAGTTGGCGGCCAGGGTGACGTCGTTGGCCCACAGCCAAAACTCAGTGCGGTTGCAAGTAGCCATCACGACAACTTCGTCTATGCCTTCCGCTCTCGACAACTGGACCAACGCCTCGTAACGACGATTTTCGGCGATCCAGAAGCGCTCTCGCACCGCCACCGGGGCTGTGCGGTAGTTTAGGCCGACGACCATGAGAGTGGGTTCCAAGGTTTTATCTCCTGCCGACCGCACTCTCAGAAAAGCATGCGTTGTGCCAAAAATGAGAATCCGACCACGGGAGAGATGGTGTTTGTTTTCAATTAGTTGGACGTGGCCCTAATGGCACGGAAGGGAAACCTGTAAGCTTCGATTGCGGAATATCGCGCTGGGAGGCGTCTTTCGCCCCTGCTGTATTTCACCACAGAGACACGGCGGCGCCGAGAAAACAAGTCGAACGATTCATGGCATTCGGTTGGTCTCTCAATGGTGATGCGTGGCGCTTAGTGTGCGACCTGCACCAGGGCGGCGTCCTTTTGCTTCAAACTCGGTGTCCCCGGCTGATATACGCAGAACGGTTCCTCATCAAGATAGTTGCCGGTGGCTGCGTAGGCACGGGCGCGGCATCCCATGCAGATATTGCGGAACTCGCAGCAGCCGCATTTGCCCTTAAGATTGTTAGTGTCGCGCAGTTGATTGAACACCACGGAGTTTTCCCAGATGTCCGCGAACGACTGCTTTTTGAGATCCCCGGCCAGTGCCGGGAGATATCCACAGGGATAAACTTCGCCCTGATGAGAGATGAAGCACACGGCGGTTCCGGCCAGGCATCCCTTGGTCATGGCGTTCATGTCGGAAGGATGCGTTCCTGGATGTCCTACTGCGTGTCCGATCCCATGGGGCTTCAGTTCGATGCCGGTTGAACCCGGCATCGCCATCTCTGTTGGGCCTATATGCGGCGAAGACGGCGCCGCCTCAAGCACTGGACGTGCAGCTTGAGCGGCCGCCTCGGAACGGCGTTCCGCGACGCGCCGTTGTCGGACCACGCGGAAATAATGTGGCGCGCAGGTCGCTTTCAGCTCGATGCCGCCTTCCAGGGAGCGATCGTAGAACCAGTTCAGCATGCGCTCGTACTCCTCCGGTGGAACCATCTGTTCGGCCGCAATATCCACGCCGCAGCCTACCGGCACGAGCAGGAACGTGTGTAGTGCGTCCGCTCCCAGCGACTTTGCCAGCTCGAGCACCTGCGGGAGCTGATGGGCATTGTGACGGGCGATCGTCGTATTGATCTGCACTGACATGCCTAGGTTCTTGAGATTACGGAAACCGGCGATGGCGGCATCGAATGCACCCGGAATGCCTCGGAAACTATCGTGGGTGAGCGCGTCAGCGCCGTCCAGGCTAATGGCAACGCGCCGCACGCCGCTATCGACGATCATTTGCGCGACATGCTTGGTGACCAGCGTGCCGTTGGTAGCTAGTGCGACGCGCAACCCCTTGTCCGTGCCATAGCGCGCCAAGTGGAAGATATCCGACCGAAAGAGTGGTTCACCCCCGCTCAGCACCAGAATGGGAGTGGACACCTCCGCAATCTGATCGATGATGTCGCGGGCAGCTTGGGTGGAGAGATCGGAAGGAGAACTCAACTCCGTAGCGCTGGCCCGGCAATGGATGCAGCGGAGATTACATCCTTTGGTCAATTCCCAAAAAACTAATCGCGGCTTGTTTTGGTTTACCTGACTTGAATGCTGCCCGTTGCCGTTTGACGAAGCCATATGTGACCTTCCTTGAGCCTGGGTTTGACCCTCACCCTAGGAGCAACCATATAAGGGAACAGATGGCCTCGCGGTGACTTTCATCACCTGGAATTGTGATCCGGGTCACTAGGAGTAAGTCCTTTGATTGCTGATGAATGGCGGTGGAGGACGGGCGTCCTCGCCGGTCCAGTCGGGGGGACGCCCGTCCTCCATTGGGATCTCGGGCTAGTTGTGGTTTGCAATCTCGCGTAGTGCCGCCGCGTTGCGAATTACCAGCGTCGAGCCTTTCGATTGCACGATCTGATGCTTCTTCATGTCAGCAAACAGCCGGGTAACTGTTTCTCGCGAGGTTCCGATCATTTGCGCAATTTCCTCGTGAGTGAGTCTAAGCTTCAGTCTGGGCTCCACTTTGGAGGCTTCTCCGTTCTTGCAGCTCCATTCCAGAAGCAAGTTAGCCAACTTCTCTGCGGCAGAATGAGACAGTCCCAATGAGCGCACTTCATTGCAAGCATTGTGATACTTTTCGCTTAGCTGCTCGGCCACCTTGAAGCACGCCTCCACGTCGTCCTTCAGAAACCGAAGAAAATCATCGCGCTTGACGAAATTGACCTGGCAGGGATCGATCGTCTCCGCGGTGACTTCATAAGGTTTGCCGGAGATGGTGGCGCTTAGCCCCAGCACCTCGCCGGGTTCGGCGAGTTTCACGATCATGGTTCTGCCGCTCGGAGAGTTAATGGAGAGCTTTACCGTGCCTTTGCAGAGCACAAAGATGCCGCGTGGCATCTGGCCTTCGACAAACAGCACGGCCCCTTGGGGATAGGCGGTCGCGTACTTGATGTTTTCAAAGGTCTGTAGCGCGGCAGGGGGCAGATCGCAAAAGATACGATCGGCACGCAGCTTGCATGTCAGACAGCTTTCTACGATTTCCATTCCATATGGTGAGAGCATGAACCAGCCTCCTGTGACAGGCTCACTGGTTGGGTCGCATCTATCGCAGCCCATAGCCGGTCGAGTCCGTTTCTTCTGACGCCAGTGTCCGCCTGCGCGAGACGCTTCGCTGTGCCTCAAGACACAGGCTATTGTGACCTCGCTCACAGCTGCTTCCTGTGATGTGGATCACATCCGTCTGTGACGTGCCTTGCTGCGCCCATGTCGAGCCATGGTCCATGCTTATGCAGTCAAACGGGGAACGAGAAATTCCTATTTGTGTATAAGGGCAGGTGCAGGTGATCATGAGCCGCAAGTTCAAGACCATGGACGCAAACGAGGCGGTGGCCTATGTCGCCTATCGACTTAATGAGGTGATCGCCATCTACCCGATCACTCCTTCTTCCAACATGGGCGAATGGGCGGATGAGTGGTCATCGCAGGGAATCCAGAACATCTGGGGCACCGTGCCCCACGTCATGGAGATGCAGAGCGAAGGCGGAGCAGCCGGAGCTGTGCATGGCGCACTGCAGACCGGTTCGCTGGCCACTACATTCACTGCGTCGCAGGGCCTTCTGCTGATGATCCCCAACATGAACAAGATTGCGGGAGAGCTTACGCCCACGGCATTCCATGTTTCGGCGCGCACTTTGGCGACCCACGCGCTCTCGATCTTCGGGGACCACTCCGACGTTATGTCCTGCCGCGCCACTGGCTTTGCCATGCTGTGCTCAAACTCGGTGCAGGAAGCGATGGATATGGCGTTGATCGCGCACGCCGCCGCGCTCGAGTCTCGCATTCCTTTCTTGCATTTCTTCGACGGCTTCCGCACCTCGCATGAAGTCAACAAGATCGAAATGCTCGCCGAAGATGACATGCGCGCGCTCATCAATATGGATCGCGTCTTCGAGCATCGCCAGCGAGCGCTTTCGCCCGACCATCCGGTTTTGCGCGGCACTGCGCAAAATCCCGATGTGTTCTTCCAGATGCGCGAGCGAGCGAACTCTTATTACGAGGCTTGTCCGGAGATCGTCCAATCCGTAATGAACAAGTTCGCGAAGACGGTTGGCCGCTCCTACCACCTGTTTGATTACGTCGGTGCCCCCGACGCCGAACGTGTGATCGTGATGATGGGCTCGGGCGCCGAAGTCGCTCACGAAGCCGTCGAGTATCTCAACGCACAAGGCGAAAAGCTTGGGCTGCTGAAAGTGCATTTGTACCGCCCCTTCCCGGTGCAGGCGTTCCTCGCAGCGTTGCCTGCCAGCGTGCGGAAGATCGCAGTGCTCGATCGCACCAAGGAATCGGGAGCGATTGGCGAGCCGCTTTATCTCGACGTCGTAAACGCACTTCACGAAGGAGTGAAGGCGGGCTACAGCCCTCGGAAAACTGCGCCGGCGGTTGTGGGTGGACGCTACGGGCTCTCCTCCAAGGAATTTACCCCAGCAATGGTCAAAGCGATCTACGACAATCTGAAAGCGGATCAGCCGGCCGGCCAAATACCCACCGGCGAAATAAAAGATCACTTCACCATCGGCATCCACGATGACATCGGCCACACCAGCTTGCCTTATAGCCCTGAGTTTTCCACCGAGCCTGACAATGTCGTTCGTGCAATGTTTTACGGTCTGGGCGCGGACGGCACCGTAGGCGCGAACAAGAATTCGATCAAAATCATTGGCGAAAATACGGACAACTATGCTCAAGGCTACTTCGTCTACGACTCGAAGAAGTCGGGCGCCGTGACTATTTCGCATCTTCGTTTCGGACCGCGGCCCATTCGCTCCAGTTATCTGGTCTCGAAGGCCAACTTCATAGCCTGTCACCAGTGGATATTTCTTGAACGCTACGACATGCTGAGCGCCCTGGTTCCAGGCGGTACTTTCCTGCTCAACAGCCCTTTCAGCAAAGATGAAGTCTGGGATCATCTCCCGCGTCCAGTTCAAGAGCAGCTGATTGCGAAGCGGGCGAAGTTCTACGTGATCGACGCCTACCAAGTGGCGCGCGACACCGGCATGGGCAGCCGCATGAACACGATCTTGCAAGTGTGCTTCTTCGCCATCTCCGCCGTTCTGCCAGGGGATCAGGCGATTGAGGCGATTCGCAAATCGATTCGTGACACCTACGGCCGCAAGGGCGAAGAAATCGTGCAGAAGAACATGAAGGCCGTGGAAGAAACTCTGGCGCATCTGTTCGAAGTGAAAGTTCCTGCCGAACTCAGCAGCACGATTGAGATGCCGCCCCCGTTTTCTCCATCAGCGCCGGAATTCGAACGTGATGTGCTGGGCGTGATGTATGCGGGACGCGGCGACGAATTGCCGGTCAGCGCATTTCCGGTCGACGGTACTTTTCCCACCGGCACTGCGAAATGGGAGAAACGAAACCTGGCGCTCGAAATTCCCGCCTGGGATTCGAAGATTTGTATCCAATGCGGAAAGTGCGCCATGGTTTGTCCGCATTCCGTGATTCGCATCAAGGTCTACGACACGAAGGAGCTGCAAGGCGCTCCGGCAACTTTCAAATCCACGGAGAGTCGCGACAAAGAATGGCAAGGCCTCAAGTACACGATTCAAGTGGCGCCGGAAGACTGCACCGGATGCGGCATCTGCGTGGAAGTTTGTCCGGTCAAGAACAAGGCCGAGACGCGGCTCAAAGCGATCAACATGGTCCCGCAGCCTCCGCTACGCGTGCCCGAGCGCGAAAACTGGGACTTCTTCCTCAGGATACCGGAGCTCGATCGCCGCAACATCAAGGTCACCAACATCCGCCAGCAACAAGTGCAGGAGCCGCTCTTCGAGTTCTCCGGCGCCTGCTCTGGCTGCGGAGAAACTCCGTATCTCAAGCTGATGTCGCAGTTGTTTGGCGATCGGGCGATCATTGCCAACGCTACTGGATGTTCGTCAATTTATGGCGGCAACCTGCCCACCACGCCCTGGACGAAAAATGCCGACGGCCGCGGGCCCGCCTGGTCCAATTCGCTGTTCGAAGACAACGCGGAGTTTGGCCTGGGCTTCCGGCTTTCCATCGATAAGCAGACCGAGTTCGCGCAGGAGTTGGTTAAACGCGTGGCGGGAACAATCGGGGAAGAACTCGCTACCGCGATTCTCACTGCTCCGCAGAA
>Ga0209415_10000911_pt1 | contig 56374 bp, 48 predicted proteins | sample PeaSoiSIISIP2007_FD_187696 | JGI IMG/M metagenome (GOLD analysis project Ga0209415, IMG submission 187696) | Peat soil microbial communities from Weissenstadt, Germany - SII-SIP-2007 (SPAdes) (version 2) | ecosystem: Environmental > Terrestrial > Soil > Wetlands > Peat | place: Germany... | reverse complement strand
TGCTGATCTTTCGGCACGACTGAAGTCATGCCCTGACGCTTCTTGCCCCTCACAATTGAATTTTGCAAGAGGCTCATTTGTTTGAAATTAGCGAGGCTTCAGCCCCTGAGGGGTGCCTTGCGGCATAGATAGAAAACTGCAAGACTCCTGCTTTTCCATCCCCAAAATCTATCCACTTTCGCCAATGGAGACGTGATATTCGGGCAGGATGCCGCATTCTGTTGCTTTGCGGAAGAAGGTCTTCATGGCTTCGATGCATTCGCTGTCGAGTTCGTAGTGGATGTTGGTGGTGAGATAGGTGTGAATGGTGGCGGGCGGGAGGGCGATGCGGGGCACCCACTCGGCGACCAGGGCATCGATGTTTTGCAGGCCATGGATGCGGGATTGGTTGAAGTCTTCGGCGATGGTGTCGAGATTGGGGCGGTGCTGTTCGGTGTGAGTGAGAGGCCGGTTGAGGTTCGAGGTTTCCCAGGTGCCCAAAGGCGAGGCACCTGGGGCACCCAGCTTTTGTTGGCTGTTGGATGATTCATCCGGTTTTTGTTGGACGTGTGATGGTGCGCCTGGATTTTGTTCGCTATTTGCGAGGCACCAGACAGCGGAGACGAAGGGGAGGCCGGTGAAGGCGCGCCACTCTTCTGATAGGTCGTGATAGACCAATTCTTCGTCGGTGCGTTGCAGGCGGCCTGCGCGGTCTTCCAGGGCCAGCAGGGCGGGGTCGCCGATGAGGATGGCGGCATCTGCGCTGGCCAGCATCACGTCAAGATTGGCGGGCATGGGCAGGAAGGGCACGGACGGGTTGCCCCAGTGATGCAGCAGGATGCGGGCGTAGGCCAGGGTTGCGCGGCTGGCGGCATCGGCTGCGACCGAGCGCAGGGCTGCGATGGGTTGCGCGGCACGGCGGACCAGCAGCAGCGAGCGGATACGGCCTTTGGAGGCGATCACGGAACCGGGCAGGATGCGCAGGCCGGGAGTGGTGGCCAGGGCGGCGATGGGGATGAGGCCGATGTCGGCGGAACCGTCAGCCAGGCGCGCGGCGCACTCGGCCGGAACCATGCGATCAATCCGATAGCGCTGGGCGAGCGGTGCGCTGAGGGGAGGATGCTCGAAGTCCCACATCAGTGGCGCGGGGTTCAGAAAGTTGATGGCGGCGATGCGGAGACGGGGAGTGCTCACGAGTCTTAGAGTATCAGGGAACAGGGAACAGGGAACAGGGAACAGGGAACAGGGAATAGGGAATAGGGAATAGGGAATAGGGAATAGGGAATAGGGAATAGGGAAAACTTCAAAGGGGCGATCTCTTGCGAGAGTCGCCCCTTGGTTATGGTGCGTCCGGTAGGGCGCACTCACTTGAATCGCTGAAGAGGTACCGGTCAAACTGCGGCTTGTGCTCAGTGACGGAAACCGCGACTTCAGCGCCAACCTTCACTGAACAGTCGTTACCGCGTAGGTTCCATAGTAAGAATTAATACCATCGCCGCTACTAACAATATTGTTCGAGGTCGAAGTCAACTGCGCAGCGGCCTGGGCCTGGCAGTTGGCGACTGTGGTATCGAACGATCCGTTGGCGGGATTGTAGGTTGCCAGCGGCAGGTTGCAGGGCAGACCGTAGCCTGGAACGCGGCTGAGGTTCAGGGCGTTGGTGGAGATTCCGTTCTGGCTGCTGGTGCGCACATCGACGATATTTCCCTCGACGAGGATGGAGGTATCGACAATGTCCTGATCGGTGCGCAGGATGGTCAGATAGGGGCTGTTGGGCGAGGCGACGTAGACCTTGCCGTAGCTGGAGTTCTGCGTGGCGGCCACGGTGCGAGGGCTGCCGATGACCGGCAGAGTCTTCTCGACGGTGTGGCTGATGAGGTTGACGATGGTGACGGTGCCGTCGGTCTGATTGGCGGAGTAGGCGCGGCTGCCGTCGTACAACGCGGTCACGCTGGCAGGATTGCTGCCCACGGGAATGGTGTAGGTGGTGCCGAAGGTGGGGCTGTCGTTGCCGTACTCGTCAAGGCTTACGTCAATCAGGCTGATGGTGCTGCCGTCGTAGTTGGCGACCAGCAACTGATTGAAAGCGCTGATGTACTCGGCATAGACGGGGCCGGCGGTCTGGGCCATGCCTATGCTGCCGTTGGGTGGCGTGATCTTGGTCGCGGTAACCGCGCTGGTCGAGAGCGGCAGGGTGGGATGGCAGGTATAAGCCTGATTGTTCTGGTTTACGCTGCCAGCGGGGCAGGTATTCAGCGCGTTGTTCTGGCTGTTGATGACGGTGATGGTGTCGTCGCCGCGATTGAGCACAAAGAGACGCCGTGCATCGGGACTCTGGATGGCCCAGACAGGGCACTTGCCGAGCGGAATCTTGGCGGAAACCGTGTAGGTGGAGACTTCGATGGCGTCGGCCTCGCCCGCAGGTGCCGAGGAGGGGGCCGCATTGCAGGCCATGGCGTTCGGAACGCTGCCGCCATGGCTATTGCCCTGGGAGATGGCGTAGTTGCGCTCGCCGATGCTGCCTGTGCCAACGACCAGAACCGGCGAGGGCGCAACCGGAATGGCGAGTTTGAAGGCTACCGGTGAACCGGTCATCACATCGACGGAGTTGGTATTGAGATCGGCAATCCACGTTCCAGCGGCAGGCGTGAATAGGTTCACGGGCAATGCCTTGGTGGCCAGGGTGCTGTACGTGACGTTCTTGGCCTGAAGGTTGGTGGTGGCAGGGAAATCGGTCAGTGTGCCGTCGCTGTTGACGGTGTAGCCGGAGGAGCCGGTCTCGTCAAGGGAAAAGGAGATGGGACCGGGACCGATGGGCGCCGTGGCCATGATGGTATCGCCGGAGTAGTCGATGATGGTGGCGATGCCGGGCAAGGTGCGCGAAGGCGCTGAAACCACAACCGCCTGAGACTCCGGCTGTGCTGCGGGACCGGTGGTGTTGACTGGCTCAACTACGGGACGATATTGATTGCCGCAACCGGCAACCAGAGCGGCAGCGACAAGAGCCGCGCCCGACTGAACCAACCGCGTGCGCGTCTGGCCAAAATTCATGCGAAAAAGCCTCATTCAGATCTTACCTGCTTCCCTCGTGATTGTAAATCAGGAGGCTGGGGCAGGGCATTGGGGGTACGAAAGTTAGACGCGGCGCGGGCGCGGACGGTATCAAATGCCAGGGAACAGGGAATAGGGAACAGGGAATAGTCTTCCACTGGCATCGTTAGCCTGGCAAAACTAACGGTAGCGCCGATCTCCAGATCGGCTGCAGCGTGGACCTTCCGGTCCACGCCTGTCTTCCAACAAGAGATAGGGTACAGTACAGCCTGACGGAGACTGGTTGGGGCGCTGTTTCCCATGTCTGAATATTAAGGCCTGAGAAATCCGACTTTTGAGGCGCGGCGCTCAGTGGCCGACGATCTCGACGATGGCGCTGTCGGGGGCGGTCCAGGCGGCAGGGCCTTCTTTGCTGAGCTTCTGGGCGGCGTCGTCCCAATGCAGGTGGGTGATTGAGCCTGCGCCTTTTTCATAGGCGTAGGTTTGGCCGTCGTCGTTGAAGAGGGTGAAGGAGGCATCCGCGCCGGGATAGATGCGGAGTTTGGCGATGGACTGCGCTTCGTGCGTGTTCTCGACGGTGGTACCCAGAGGCAAAATCGATCCGGCGCGGACGAAAAGCGGCAGCGTATCGATGGGGGCCGCGACGGTGATGGATTGGCCGCCGTGGAAGCGCTCGTTGGTCCAGTAGTTGTACCAGTCGGCTCCGGCAGGCAGGTAAACCTGGCGGCTGGTTGCGCCTTGCTCGGTGATGGGAACCACCAGAAAGGCAGGGCCGAACATATATTCGTCGCCCAGGTCGGCAACCTTGGGATCGTTGGGGAAATCAAGAGCCAGTGCCCGCATGAAGGGTGCGCCCGTCTGCCAGGTTTTATAGCCCAGCGAGTAGATGTAGGGCATCAACTGGTAGCGCAGACGCAGGTATTTCTCCAGAATCGGCTCGGCCTGCTTGCCGTAGGACCAGACCTCGTTGGCGGGGCGGCTGCCGTGAGAGCGGAAGATGGGCAGAAAGCTCGCGTACTGGAACCAGCGGGTATACAGCTCGGGATAATCGTCGTATCCGCCCACTTCGTCGCGCGCATCGGAGGGGTCCAGCAGCGGCGGGTGGGCCGGTTTGTGTACCTCGGGCAGATACTGCCAGCCGCCCGTGTCGTTGGACCAATACGTCAGGCCGGAGGCCGCAAAGTCCAGGCCGGTGGGAACCTGGCGCTTCAGCGTGTCCCAGGTAGGGTCGATGTCGGAAGACCAGAAGATGGTTCCGTTGCTCTGCGCGCCCAGATAGGCATCGCGCGAGAGGGTCAGCGCGCGGCGGCCCGGTTCGTCCTTGCGGAAGCCGTCGTACAGGGCCTTGGTGTGGAAGTAGGGATAGACGTTGAAGTATTGCGAACCGGGTCCGACGTGGAAGTAGGCACCGTTCGGAGGCAGGTCCGGCTCGGTCTCGTCGGCCCAGAGCGAGTCAAAACCTTTGCTGATGATGTTGTCGCGCATCGTATTCCAGAACCACGCGCCGGCTTCGGGGTTGGTGGTATCGATGTCCGAGCCGGCCCTGTCGTAGGGCAGACCATCGACTGGTTTGCCGTCGGCGTAGTGGATCAGCCAGCCCTTTTTCAGCAGTTCGTCGTAGAAGCGATCCTCGGGAACAAAACGGGGCCAGACGCTGATCATGCTCTCATAGCCCATCTGGTGCAGGCGCTTGTTCATCGCCACCGGATCGGGCCAGAACTTGGGGTCCAGGTCGAACTGGCCCATCTTGGTGAAGTAGAACCAGTCGACAACGAAGACGCTGGCGGGCAGGTGCCGGTCGTGGTAGCCCTGGGCTACGTCGAGCAGTTCCTGCTGGCTGCTGTAGCGCTGCTTGCACTGGATATAGCCATAAGCAGCCTTGGGCAGCATCGGCGTGGAGCCGGTGAGGAGCCGGTACCCCTCATAAATCTCATCCGCCGTTTTGCCGGCAATGACAAAAAAGCTTACGCGGTCGCCCACCTGCGAGGTCCACTTGGTCTTCTCGTTGAAGCCCGGCTCGATGGTGGTCTTTGAAGGGTTGTCCCAGAGCAGGCCGTAGCCCTTGTTGGTGACCATGAAGGGCACGCAGACGCTTTGTCCGGCCGAGGCCAGATAGTCGTGCCAGCAGCGGACGACGTGGCCGCGGTGATCGAGATAGCCCTCCTGGTTTTGTCCCAGGCCGTAGTAGTGCTCGTCGTCGGGCGAAACAAAGGTAGCTCCCACGGTGAAGAACTTGGGGTCGGTCTCGCGGCGGTCGTGCAGCACTTCCCCGGTGCCGTCCTTCTGGTTGGGAATGCCTTGCATCCAGCCAGCCATATCGAGGAGCGTTTTGCCGTTCGGTGTGGTGATGGTGATATGCGCGCCAGGAGTCGAGCCAGAGAAGAACTTGCCCAGAGCGGCCTGATTCGGGTCCGCCGGCTTGTTGCTGGGCCGCCAGCGCTCAAGGCTGGCAACCATGCGGTCGGACTTGTAGGTTTCGGCCTCTGGAGACTGGCTGGAACTCCAGCCCTCAGCCTTGGGCGCGGCCGTCACGCCATAACCCGGCGCTGCGACGGCCGAGTCGTGGTTCATGCTGAGCGTGACGCGCAGAATATTGGGCGCATACGGCTCCAGCACAATGGTCTCGCCGCCCCGATTGATCTCCAGCCGCTGGCTGGGGGCCTGGGCCGGAGTTTGCGCGGCGATGGTCGAGGTGGCAAGGAGAATGGCGGCAAAAGATGCGAGAGAGAAGGACGATCTGAGCATGAACGACTCCGTAGGAATGCGAGGCGCGAAAATTCGCCACGCAGTAGAGTGTAAACCTATACAGCGAGGGTTTCCCAGCGAAAAGGGGCGCGATGCAGGAGCGCGGCCACGGTAGGATTAAACGTGATGATCTTGAAGAGGCTGAGTCAATCGAAGGTGGTCTTGCTGGCGGTGCTGCCGTTTTTGGCCGCGAGCGTGGTGCTGCAAGCGCACTGGTGGGCGCTGAACGACGCGGCGGTGGCCGTATGGACGCTGGGGCTGAGCGGGCTGCTGGCGCTGGTGGTGCTGCGGCTGCGCGCGGCCACGCGGGGCGGGGCTTTGACTGGGGCCGTGATTACGGCCAGCCTGATGTTTGCGACGGCCGAACTGCCCTATCAACCGTGGCACACGGCGATTGTGCCCGTGCTGGCGGTGAGTCTGCTGGCGTACTTTTCCACGCGGCTGGGCCGGGAGGCAAAGGAGCGGCTGGGGACGGCCGAGCGGCGGCAGGGGCGCACGGCGGCGCAGATTGCGGCCAATCTAGGCGCGGCGGCTCTGGCTGCGAATGGGTTGCCGCTGGCCAGTCTGGTGGTTCCTGGCTGGTTCACGCGGATGACGCCGATGATGCTGATGGCCGTGGTGCTGGCCCCGTTGGCCGAGGCGGCGGCGGATACGGTTTCATCGGAGGTGGGCCAGGTGCTGGGCGGGCAACCGCGGCTGATTACCACGCTGCGCCGCGTGGCCGCGGGCACGGACGGTGCAGTCAGCCTGGCCGGGACGCTGGCCGGAGTGGCGGCGGCGGTGCTGGTGGCGTTGGCTGGAACCTGGGCGCTGGGCGGCACGCATCAGGTCTTCTGGATCGGCGCGGCGGGCGGAGTCTTTGGGCTGTTCTTCGACAGCTTGCTGGGCGCAACGCTGGAACGGCGTGGATGGTTGAATAACGACGCGGTCAATTTTCTGTCGACGCTCAGCGCTGCGGGTACCGCATTGGTGGTGGTCATGTACCTGAGTCGGGTTGGGGTGGGATAGAGGTCTTACCCTGTCGCAGCATGAATATTTGCTTTCCCAAGTCTCAGAAATCGAGACCTGGTACACCAGGCCCTTTTGCTGCGGGCGGGAAGATGGTGTGCTGATGGGGGATTGAGGGGGTACTTGGTTGTGTGCCAGCGTCGTAATTTTTCTGCCGCTTCACTACAATAGAAAAATAAGTTCACGCGAAGGAGAACCGGCGATGCAATTGACTGTTCCCCCCGAACTTGAAACGCTGATCAACAAGCGCCTCTCCAGCGGTGCTTATGTCAACGCGGAAGAAGTGTTGCGCCGAGCCCTTGAATCGCAGGATGCCGAAGAAAGCTGGACCCAAGAAGAGATTCAGGCGTTTTCAGCTCATATTGAAGAAGGATACTTGCAAGCCGAGCGTGGCGAACTCATCGACAGCGCTCAGGCCCGCAGTGAGATTCAAGCCATGAAAGATAAGTGGCGCTTGACCAGGCAATGAGCGTTTATGTTCTTACGCCGCTCGCCAGATCGGATATTTTCGGCATCTGGTCCTACCTTGCCGACCGCAATGAAGATGCGGCGGATCGCGTGGAACGCGCGGTTTACGAGGCCTGTGCATTTGTTGCCGAAGCTCCGTTGCGCGGCCATTCCCGGCCCGACCTGACAAACCGTTCTCTGCGCTTCCGGACGCTGCCTCGGTACCCAAATTACGCCGTTGTGTATCGACCAGATACAGTCCCAGTCCAGATTGTTGCTGTAATTCACTGGAAGAGGCAGATTCCCCGTCTGCTGAGACAGCGTCTGTAGATGTTTTGGGTCGGCCTGCGGCAAAGGATGCTACTTCAGCCACGCGTTGCCAGTCGCGGAGTTTGTCCTGCTGCTGCGGGCGGGAAGATGGTGTGCGGATGGGGGGGGAAATTCAGGAGCAGGGCAAATTTTGGTTGATGGGAATACCATGAATACGTGTATTCACCAGGAGCGTGACCGATAGCAACCTCGATCAGACTTTCGCCGGAACTGGGTGGCCGACTGGACCGGTTGGCGGAAAAAACCAGGCGAACCAAGGCCTTCTATCTCCGCCAGATCATCGAAAGCGGCCTCTCCGAGATGGAAGACTACTATCTGGCCGCTGATACGCTCAAGCGGGTGCGGAGCGGGGCAGAGCGGGTTTCTTCCGCATCCGAAGTAAGGAACGAGCTTGGCCTGGGCGATTCAGTATGCCGAAACGGCCAAGAAGCAATTGCGGCGGCTGGATAAAGCAGTCGCGCGGCGCATTGTTGACTTTATCGGCCAGCGCATCGCTTCGGGAGACGATCCACGCAGCTTGGGAAAGGCGTTGAAAGGGCCGCTGGGCGATCTCTGGAGTTACCGCGTCGGCGATTACAGGATTCTCTGTGATATTCAGGATGGCGTACTGACAGTGCTGGTCTTGCGGATTGGCAATTGGCGAGAAGTTTATCGGTAAGATTTCTTGCGGCGCACTTCGCCTCAATGCAGATGCAGCCGCCAGGCGGTATAACTCAAAATTTCATGTTCGATGCGGTTGAATTCGCCCGAGCCGCCTTCCACGCTGACGCGTGGGCGGGGCGAGGTGAGCACGTCGAGTCCTTCGGCGGCGCAGATTTCGTGGATGCGGAACAGGTGTGTGCCGTCGCTGACGATGACCAGGCGGCGGAGTCCGTTGGCGCGAGCGATCACGGCAATGCGGCGGGCGGATTCCTCGGTATTGCGGCTCTGGGTTTCGGCGATGATGGCGGCTTCAGGAACCCCCATGCCGACCAGGTATTCGCGGCCTACCGCGCCTTCGTTGTACTGGTCGCCGCCGCTGCCGCCCAGGGTGATCAGCAGCGGGGCGATGCCGTGATTGTAGAGAGTGCGGGCGTGGTCCAGCCGGGCGCGATAGACGGGCGAGGGTTTGCCGTCATACTCGGCCGCGCCAAAGACGCCGATGGCATCGGCGGGAGCCGAGGGCGAGACCAGAAGAGCCTGATCGGTCGCCGCGAACTGCTCAATGCGCTGATAGACCCATCTGCACCAGCCCAGAGCCGCGAACCCCAGCACAAGTGCCAGCGCCAGCGCGGTGCGCAGCAACCAGCGGGGACGGTTTGGGCGGGTGCGGGGCATGGGAACCTTCGGTTCAGGGAACAGGGAACAGGGAATAGGGAACAGAGATCGGTTTTTGCGGTGAAAGAACTCTGTGCCAATCCTAAGATCAGTTTATACGCGGGCTGGGCGTATTCTCAGTTTTGCTGGCCACTGTTCCCTGTTCCCTATTCCCTATTCCCTATCTTTGCAGGCACATCACAATCTCATGCAGCGGGATTGCGCCTTCGCGTAAAACTTCCCAGCGACCGGGGCCGAGCGAGAGATCGACGATGGTGGTGGGCTGGGCGTGGCCGGTGGGTCCGCCGTCAACGATCAGCGGGATGCGGTCGCCAATCTGGTCGCGTACGCTGCCGGCATGGGTGGACTCGGGGGCGCCTTGCAGGTTGGCGGAGGTGGCCGTGATGGGCAACCCAAAGCGCTCGACCACCGCGCGGGGAATCGCCGCATCGGGAACGCGCAGGGCGACGTTGCCGGTATTGGCGGTCACGCGCAGGGGCAGCTTGGTGCCGGCGCGCACGATGATGGTCAGCGGGCCGGGCCAGAATTTTTCCGCCAGCTTGTCGAACTGGGCATCGGTATCGCGCACCAGTTCGTAGGCCTGGGAGATGGAGGCGATCAGCAGCGACAGCGGCTTGTGCTTCTGCCGGGATTTGAGCTTGTAAATCTGCTCGACGGCGCAAAGATTCACAGGGTCCACGGCCAGACCGTAAAAGGTGTCGGTCGGCAGGGCGACCACATCGCCCTTGCGCAGACAGGCGACAATATAGTCGATCCGGTCCGGCTGTGGTTCATCGGGATGGACGCGCAAGATCTCCGCGGACAAAAGGCTTACCTCAGTTCCCGAGTTGGAATTGCCATAAAGACGGAAACTATCACAGCATCAGCCGGGGTGCAAGTCGATTCGTTGCAACTGTCTGCCCACTGCGCGGGAAAACGGCTTAGAATCGGCTAAGCGGAACCAGAGCAGCCTCCATCGGAAGCACTTCAGCCGGGTGGTTTTTTTCCAAAAAAGCCACCTGGCAAACTCTCATCAGGGCAAGATCGCTCTGGTTCCGCTCCCAAGCATTCCAAGGATAAAACTGATGCCTTTTCGCATTGTACAGAGTAAGCAGAATGGCCGCTTGAAAGAGTTGCGGCAAGCGCTCGGCGGAGGGTTCCGCGAGCGGGGTGGCTTGGCCGGAATCGAGGGGCCAAAGCTGCTGGAAGAGGCGTTGCGCGCGGGCTTGCGGGTGCGCTGCATCTTTGTGGGCGAGGGCGGCGAGGGGCTGCTGGACGGTCTGGTGCTGGAGGCGGAGACGGAACTGCTGCTCCTTCCCCGCGAATTGCTGAACGCGGCGCTGACCACGGAGACGCCGCAGCCGGTGGCGGCGCTGGTCGAGCCACCGGAGTGGAGCTGGGAGGATTTGCTGGCCGGTGGTACAGCGCTGCTGGTGGTGCTGGCCGGAGTGCAGGACCCCGGCAACCTGGGCACGATTCTGCGCTCGGCGGAGGCCTTTGGTGCGACCGGCGTAATCAGCCTGCCGGGAACCGTGAGCGCCTGGAATCCCAAGGCGGTGCGAGGTTCGGCGGGCAGCGTTTTTCGGCTGCCGCTGGTGACGGCTGGCGCGGAGGAGTGTTTTGAGCGGCTGCGCGCCGAGGGTGTGCGGATTTGGACCACGGCTCTGGAGGGCGCGGAACCGGCCCAGCGCGCCAATCTGGTGGGTGCGACGGCGCTCTTGATCGGCAATGAGGGCAACGGTGTGCCCAGTGAACTGGCCGAGCAGGCGGATGCGGCCATCACCATTCCATGCCCCGGCCCGGTCGAGAGCCTGAACGCTTCGGTGGCAGCCAGCGTACTGCTTTATGAGGCTTCGCGACAGCGTGCGGGACGGAATTCCAAAGGGAGCGCGCGATGAGTCTCTTTGACGGCGAGCAGGACGGGCCAAAGGGGACGCTGCGGACCGCGCCATTGGCCGAGCGGATGCGCCCGCGCACCCTCGACGAGTACAGCGGCCAGAAGCATCTGCTTGGCCCTGGCAAGCCGCTGCGCATCCAGATTGAGCGCGATGACTCCGGCTCAATGATCCTCTGGGGCCCTCCCGGAGTGGGGAAAACCACGCTGGCCAAGATCATTGCCGAGACTACGAAGGCCAGCTTCATCGAGTTTTCCGCCGTGATGAGCGGCATCAAGGAGATCAAGCAGGTGATGGCCGCCGCGGCCCAGGCCTCGGAGATGCATTCGCGGACCATCCTGTTCGTGGATGAAATTCACCGCTTCAATAAAGCGCAGCAGGACGCGTTTTTGCCCTATGTCGAGCGCGGCACCATTCGTCTGATCGGTGCGACCACCGAAAACCCCTCCTTCGAGATCATCTCGGCGCTGCTCTCGCGCTGCCGGGTTTATGTGCTGCAGCCGCTCAGCGAAGAGAGCCTTCAGCAGCTACTTCGGAAGGCTCTGGAGGACAAGGAAAACGGCCTGGGCGCGCTGGAGTTGACGGCGGACGACCAAGCTCTGGAACTGATAGCGGGTTACTCCAGCGGTGATTGCAGGAATGCCTATAACACGCTGGAAGTCGCTGCGCAGTTAGCTCAGGCCGCCGAAAAAGTGATTGATAAGTCCGTCGCCATGGCCGCCGTGCAGCAGCGCGTGCTGATGTACGACAAGCAGGGCGAGGAGCACTATAACCTGATCTCCGCGCTGCACAAGAGCGTGCGCAACAGCGACCCCGACGCCGCGCTGTACTGGCTGGCGCGCATGTTCGGCGGCGGTGAAGACCCGCTGTATCTGGCGCGGCGCATTGTGCGCATGGCCGTCGAGGATATTGGGCTGGCCGCTCCGGAGGCGCTGAATCTTTGCCTCTCCGCCAAGCAGACGGTCGAGTTTCTCGGTTCGCCCGAGGGCGATTTGGCGCTGGCCGAGGCCGTGGTCTATCTGTCGCTGGCTCCCAAGTCCAACGCGGTGTATACCGCCTGGGGCGCAGTCAAGCGCGAGATCGAAGAGACCCGCCAGGAGCCTGTGCCGCTCCATCTGCGCAACGCGCCCACCCGTCTGATGAAGGATCTGGAGTACGGCAAAGGCTATCGCTACGCGCACGACGAAGAAGGCCGCGTCGCGGATATGGATTGCCTGCCTGAGTCACTGAAGGGCCGCAGCTACTACCGCCCCACGCAAGAAGGCCGCGAAAAACTGCTCGCCCAGCGCATGGAAGAGATCAGAAAGATCAGGGCAGGGAAGCGCGGGAAGGGGTAATCCTCTCTCCGCCCAAAAGCCGAAATTTCGTTGCAATCGCATAATGGACCACTTATAATGGACCATTATGGAGAACGCATGGGAACTGCGGCAAAAACCGAAGCAACAATAGGTGTGACCGCCTTCAAGGCGCAATGCCTGGGGTTGATCGACGACGTGGCCCAGGGCAAGACGGGGCGGGTCGTTCTACTGCGGCATAATCGGCCGATTGCGGCGATTGTGCCTCTGGCTGAAGATACTGCGGATCGCGCTGAGTTGTGGGGCGCGATGCGCGGAACAGTCACGGTTGCGCCGGGAGTCGATCTGACCGAGCCAACAGGCGAACTCTGGGATGCGGAGCGATAAGTGGCGCACACGGCAAGTCCTATCTTGTTGGATACCTGCGCGGCCATCTGGCTGATGAGCGGTGCCCCGATCACCCCAGTCAGTCGTGCGGCGATCCGCGCAGCCAGAGCAGCGAATCTAGGCGTCTATCTATCGCCTTTTACAGCGTGGGAGATTGGAACGCTGGTTGCGAAAGGGCGGTTGCAACTTACCCTTTCTCCAGAGGTTTGGTTTGAAACTTTGCTGGAGTTACCCGGAGTGCGATTGGCGGCACTGACCCCGCGCATGCTCATCGCTTCCACGGCCCTGCCCGGAACCCCTCCCAGCGACCCGGCTGGCCGAATCATTGCGGCCACGGCCAGGTTATTCGGCTATCGCGTGATTACCCGTAACAGCAAACTGCTGAGTTATGCCAGCGAGGGGCATATTCAGGTAATTAGCTGCTGAAGGCAGGGATGCGACGAAGCAAGAAGAGAGACCAACCCCAATGGTCCGATCTTCAAATCAAGACCAGACCATTGGGTAATTGAGCCTTTAATTGAATAACTGGCCTTTACGGCTGGCGAAGGCAGCAACAGCCAGCAGCCCGAAGCCGAAGAGGAAAATGCTGGACGGCTCCGGCGCGGTGCTGGTGTTGGTCACGTCCAGTTCAAAGGCGGAGGTGGCCAGAGTGTCGCCAGCCGAAGAATCCGTGCCTCCCTGTACATCAAAGTAGCCGTTGAATGCGCCGCTGACGCCGGTCGGAACGATGATCGAGAAGAGGGCGTTGGTGTAACTGCCGTTGGCGTCCAACTCCAGCGGAGTCAGATTGAAGAAGGCATCGTCGTTAAGAATCAACGGCGAATCCACACCGTCGTTGACGCCGTTCAGGTAGATGGGTGCGGCGTTGCCTGTGGTTTCGATCAATGCGGAGAAGACCACGGTGGAACCCGATGAGACGTTCTGCACGGGGTCAAGCAACTGGAAGCTGATCGAATCGGCGTGGGCTGGTTTGGCCAGGAGCAAAACCGCGGCGGCGAGCGCAAAGAGGGAGAACGATTGAAAGATTTTTCCGATGGTCATTTTTGTCCTGATTTCTTTTGATTCATTGTGAGCGAGGGGTGCAAATAACTGGCCTCAAGTTGTGTTGTGCCTGCCCATCCTTGCGGCCAAAAACCAAGAAGCCGCAAGGATGAGTTGTTTCTTTCAAATGCACTAAGGAATCTCTGAATAAGTCAGCTTTTTGAAGGGTACGGGCTTTAGCCCGTACATAAAGTCTGCAAATTCATGGGGCTTTAGCCCCTGAGGGTATGCATTTTTCAATCAACTGTACTTGTTCAGCGGTTCACTAAGGCAGAGTTACATGAATTCCACCGGAGAAAGAACCTCCGGTATAACTTCCGCTGTAGCGTTCAGTAACTCCTGCGCCTGAGACTCCGGCGGAGGCAGGGAAGTTGACCGTGACCGAGGCCGTGCCGCCATTGGGCGCGATATTGCCCAGGTTTTGCGGAACCGGAGTGCCGCTGACGTTGCCCAGTGTGATGGTATTGAGCTGAACTTTCTGCGCGGTGCCAGTGCCGTTGTTGGTGACCGTCACCACGGCCTGATAGCCTCCGCCATTCAGCTTGGTGAGCACGGATTTGGTGGCCAGGGTTACGGTTCCGGCGATGGGCGGAATCTGGAAGTAGGCCACGGCGGGATCGTGATCGCTGACGCGCTCCGGGCGGGTGGCATCGTTGAGATAGACCAGCGGAAAGTCAGAGTCCATGTGCGCATAGACCAGACGGGTTTCTGTCGGGACCAGATCTCTGGTGACGATGATGTGATCGAGCACCTGCGCGCTGCCCACTTCGACGTAGCTCTGGCGCTGCTCGGCGGGCAGCAGCGTGACCAGATCCACCAGCGAAGGATTGGCAAGCCCGCCGTTGGGCGCTGTAATTACCTGCGAGGCGGCAACCGGAGTGCCCAGCGTGACGCCGATGGTATCGACAAAGCCGTCGGAGAACTCGAAGGCGTTATAGTCGCCGACCGAGATCACATGCTCACCCGCTGCTTGATAGCTCTGAATCAACTGGGCCAGATACTCGGCCTGCTTCTCTCGCTTCAGGCGCACGGTCTTTCCGGTGCTGCTGGGGTCGTCAATGCCGCTGAGTGAGCGTTGATGCACCACGACCACGGTGACTGGATAGTCAGTGCCACCGGGCCGCTTGATGCCCGCGTGCAGAACCAGCGGCGTGCGGTCATTCAAGATGGCCTGCGCGCCGGTTGCGTTGGTGAAGGTGGTGGTCAGGCCGATTTGCTCTACCTTGACCGTATCGACGCGGGTGCTCTTTACCAGTACGGCGGTATTGATGGCGGTGCCATCGTTGGCCAGGTAGGTATAGGGCTGGTAGAGCGGATCGGGCTGGCCGTCGGCTACTGCGTCCGCGCTGATCTTGTTGGCCAGATCGGCGAGCACGGCGGGGTTTTCAATCTCCTGCGCGCCAATGATGTCGGGCATGTTCAGGATATTGCGAATGGCGAGCGAGGCTTTGGTCAGACGGCGCTGATAGGCCTCGGTGGTTACCTTGACGGCGCTGCTGCCAGGGTTATCGGCATCGGCCAGGTCGTTGTAGAAGCGCTCCATATTGAAGCTGGCGACGGTGAATTCATTGAGGCCTTGCGCGGGAACCGGCTCGGCCGTCATCAGGCCGCTGACGGTGGGTTGGTTGGTCGCATCCAGAATCAACTCCGGCGAGCCAAAGGAAAAGTCCATCACGCCGGTCAGTCCAGTAAGAGTGGCATTGCTGGTTACGTCGAGGGGCGTGCCGCCGAAGGCCTTGCTATCGACGTAGATCAACTCGGGATTCGAGTCCCACATCGGAATGCCTGCGGGGATCACGCCGTACGCGGTATCGGTAACCGCGATGCCCGGCTCACGGAAAGGGCGCTCGACGCCGGAAACCACGCCATAAAAGCGGCCGTTGGAGACGTTGGTCTCGGTCGCTTCGGTCAAAGTGGCACCGGTTCCAGAGGTGGTGGTGAAGGAGTTGATGGCGACGCGCATTCCCTCGAAGGGAGCAAACTGCCAGATGCCGCCGGTGGGTGAATCCATCGTCGAACTGATGGTGACCGGTGCGGGCAGCGTGTTGCCGGTGGATAGAAGGGTGTAGGTGAAGGGGCCATCGAGTTCGGTGGAAGGGGTCAACGAGGTGGTTGGATAGGTGCTGACCGTGCCCGTAACCTGAACCTCGGAACCGAGCGTGACATAAGTCGGCTTGGTCGAGGAGCCGGTATAAACCAGGATGCCTTCCGGTGTGACTGGGTGCGTATCGGCGTCTTTGGCTTCCAGATAGAAGCCGGTGGAACTCACTCCGACGACAATGCCGCTGGTGGTGATGGGCTGGCCCACGTAGGCCGAGGGCTTGCTGGACTGAATGCCGCGAATGGAAATCGTCGGTGGCGGTGCCTGCACCGTGAGCGTTATCGAAGTCGTGGCAGTGCGTGCTTGCGCGTCGGTGACTGTGACGGGGAAGGAATAAGGCCCTCGCGTATTGACGGTCGCGGTGTAGGAGAAGATATTGTCGCTGGCCGTAACGTCGCCGTGCGTTCCATCGTCGTAAAACTGCTGGGTGGCCGTGCCGTTGATGGTGCGCAGATCGGCTGTAACGGCCAGGCCGGTGCTGGCGGGTTGCGCACCGGGAGTTACCTGCACGGTAAGCAACGTTGGGCTGCCCGCATTCACGGTGCCGGGCGTGGCCAGACCCGACGCGGAGATCGGTGTGCCATAGATCGGAGAGCAGGGAGCAGCGGCAGTCGTACTATTGCGTGGATTTGGCGCGCCGGCCTTGAAGTCAACGCTGTTGTTGTTTGCGATGACGCAGAGATTGGCGCGTAGGTCCGCGTTGGTATTGGAGGGCGCAGGAGCGTTGGCCACCAGCGAGCAGTTGACGTTGGTGCCGAATCCAACTAAATCAACCAACGAGGGATCGGAGGTGGGGCAAGTGCCGGTCAGCGCTGTGGTGCTGCTGACCAGTGCCACTTTTCCGGCGGTCGCGCTCAGATTCAGCGAACCGGTGGCGTCGGGAGTGGGCAGGGCCGTGGTCCCAGCCGCGCCCGGAGACTCCTGAACCAGATAGAATCCGCCCGCCGCAATGGTGATCGGCGAGGGCAGCGCTGTGACCTGAGTGGCGGCAAACGAACCGGTGGCGCTGGCATACTGAACGCTGTAGCGGGTCAGTGTTACCGGGGAGGACGTGGGATTGAACAGTTCAATAAAGTCATTGGTGTACTTGGAGCCGGAGTTTCCTCCTCCGCCGTAGACCTGTGAGATCACGACGTGCGTGGCTGGCGTGGACTGGGCCAGCGCGGCGGACGGAAGAAGAGTCAGCAGGAAAAGCACGGCCAGCATTACATCGCGACGAAACGGAGAAAATTTTAGCATGAGAGAATTTTAACGCCAGGATTACGGATAAATATCAACGACCGGTGAATATCAATAGTCGGTAAATTCTGAATGGCCTGTTCTCAAGAGACAAGGCGGGCAGTTATCTTTCCAGGGAGCACGAAAGCCACCTTTATGCAGGAAAGGTGGCTTTCATGGAGCGGTGCTGAACTCGGGTTGCCGGTTATACGTCCAGATCGTCGTCGCTGGGGGTGACGGCGGTGCCGCGTCGCTTGGCCAGCAGGTAGCCGCGCAGAAAGGGTTCCAGATAGCCGTCGAGGACCTTGTCCACGTCGCCTACTTCCACCTTGGTGCGGTGATCCTTGGCGATGCGGTAGGGCTGCAGAACGTAGGAGCGGATTTGGGAGCCGAAGTTGATTTCCAGCTTCGAGTCTTCCAACTTTTTGGTGACCGCGCGCTTCTTTTCCAACTCGTATTCGTACAGGCGCGAGCGCAGCATCTTCATTGCCTTCTCGCGATTCTTGTGCTGGGAGCGCTCGTTCTGGCAGCAGACGACGATGTTGGTGGGCAGGTGCGTCATGCGCACGGCCGAGTCGGTGGTATTTACGTGCTGGCCGCCCTTGCCGCCGGAGCGGTAGGTATCGATGCGCAGATCTTCGATGCGAATATCGACGTGAATGGTCTCATCGATCTCCGGCGAAACGTAGACCGACGCAAACGAAGTGTGCCTGCGCTTGGCCTGGTCGAACGGCGAGATGCGGACCAGACGATGGACGCCGCTTTCCCCCGCCAGTTGCCCAAAGGCGTTCTCGCCGAGGATGGTGAAGGTGGCGGATTTGATACCGGCCTCTTCGCCGTCCTGGTAGTCGTTCATCTCGGTTTTGAAGCCCTGCTGCTCGGCCCAGCGCAGGTACATGCGCATCAGCATCTCGGCCCAATCCTGGCTCTCTGTGCCGCCCGCGCCGGGGTGCACGGTGACGATGGCGTTCAGCGGATCGGTCTCGCCGTTGAGCATGGTGCGGGCTTCCAGATCCTCGTTGAAGGTGGCCAGGGACTTGATGCCCGCCTCAATCTCGGCCAGCACATCCTCGCCCTCGCGGGCCAGTTCCATATAGGTTTCAATGTCGGCCGAGCGGCTCACCAACTCGTTGTCGGCGGCCACCATCACTTCCAGGCGCTTCTTGTCGCGCATCAATGGCTTGGCGGCTGCGGGATCGGCCCAGAGGGCCGGATCGGCGAGTTGGGTTTCTATTTCAGCTAGTTCCCTGCGGATGCGAGCAGGGTCAAAGATACTCCCGCAGGTCGCGAACTTGATCGCGGACGGGAGCATAAGCGAATTCGAGATCGTTCAAGGACATAGGCTTTGCTCTGGGGACCTGACTTGGTTTTGAACTGTGATACTGCCTTATTATAACTTGTTTGAAATTTTCCTAGAGGGGGCAAGTGGCACCACTTGGTTTTCAGCCCTTTTCGTCCAGTGGAAGCATGTGCTGCCGTTCAGTAGATGTTGCTTCGCGCCGGAGATAGACCCACATGTAAAAACAGCTCATCGCCAAGAGGACAAGCGGGTTGATCCGCGTAAGAACTGCGTTGAGCATTTGCCCGGATAGCGTTGTTGTGGATAGATGCAGGCTGTTGATGAGAACCAAGTAGAGGGAGTTAGGGATCTCCGCAGTGATGGCGATTCCGGCGGTCGTCGCAGAAAGAGCAAGCCAACGAATTGGTCCGCCTTCGGACCAGAGCATGACACAGGCCGGTATCGCCAGCAGAATCAACTTCGCATCATGATCGTGATGATAGGTTAGGATCATTTCCAAAGGCACAATCGCGGCGAGTGCGAGCAATGCTCCGCGTTGCGATAAGCGTGACCGTAAAGTACGAACTGACCAAATCAGCAACAGCGAACCTAAAATGAGATTGCTGATCGAGTTATAGACGTGAGAATCGTGCCAGAAAATGCTTGTCACGGTGTTCAAACAAATACCACTTGCCAGGAAGGATTCGTCCATGCAAGTTACAAGTAAATTGAAGCGTAGTTCCTGTATCCAATGCGGAGCCACACAGGTAACCCACAAAATCATCGGTGCCACCAGCACAAAAAACACGATCAGTGCCTGCAGAGCACGTTTTCGAAATACGCCTCCAGCCAACAGGAAATAAAACCACACCAGTCCAGAGTCGTGAGGCTTGACAGCTAGGCCGATTGCAAGGCAGAGGATGCCGACGGGCACATACCTGTCGGTGAGGAAACAGTATGCGGCTATTATGCATAGACTGACAACAAAGCCGGCTGGATTGCCAAAAATATAAGTACTTTGGCAGTTGGTAAGCACAATACATATCAGCAAGAGCGATAGCTTGGGAGAATAGCGCGCCGCAAATCTCCATAACAGGAATGCCGCAATCGTGTAACTTCCAGCGGTGAGCAATATCCACAACAGATATGAGGGTTCGCATGGAAGTACTGCGAATGGAGCCGTGAGAATGAATGCTGTTGGTGGATACACATTCCAGGTCAATACTCGCTGGATCACGATAGGGGGCTGCGAACCATTTCTGTTTTCCGCCAGATAAACACGCAATGGTTCACCCGTTTTGTAGGGGTCCAAATGCAGAAGCAGGCATCGGGTGTTGTAATATAAGCCCTTGAAATCCAACATGCCAAGAGGCATACTACGTTGCATTATGTATCCCGACAGAATGGAAATTCCGCAACTCAATAGAATCAAAATAAAACCAGTCCGCTGCGTCTTGGTCATCTTCAACAGGTCGCGAACTTGATCGCGGACGGGAGCATAAGCGAATTCTAGATCGTTCAAGGACATAGGCTTTGCTCTGGGGACCTGACTTGGTTTGAACTGTGATACTGCCTTATTATAACTGGTCTGAAATATCACAGCGCGACGATACTAGAGCCAGGGGGGGGCTTGTTTTTGCTGTTTCCTGTAGGATACAAAACCAAAACTCACCGCCGCGGCAGTTTCCTCTCTGCCCAAACGATCAGCACTAACGCCAGCACCGCGCAAATCCACGCGAACACGTCGCCGTGGGCGGAGTAGAACGTCACATCGCTGCGGAAGCCGTAAGCGGCGGGCAGCGCGTCCACGGCGTGGCGGGCAATACTCTGGCGGACGCGGCCATAGGGGTCGATTGCGGCGGTCACGCCGTTATTGGTGTCCCTCAGCAGCCAGCGGCGGTTTTCGATCGCCCTCATGCGCGCCATATTCAGATGCTGCCAAGGGGCGCTGGTATCGCCGTACCAGCCGTCGTCGCTGATGGTGAGCAGAACCTCGGCACCCTTCGGAGCGAACTTGCGCACCTCGTCGGCAAAGACCGCTTCGTAGCAGATGAAGATGCCATATCGATGGCCGTTGACGGTGAAGACCTTGTGTTCCGTGCCGCGCTCGGTCGAGCCGACGCGTCCGGTAAGTTTGTGCGCGAAAGTGAGAAGGTTCTGGAAAGGAATGTACTCGCCAAAGGGAACCAGGTGAATTTTGTCGTAGCGGCCCAGCGGCGCGCCTGCGGAGTTGAAGACCAGCGCGGAGTTATAGCCCAGCAGGGTGTGATCCACCGGGGATTGCGAGACGCCCACGCCGCCCACGACCAGAGGAGCCTGAACTGCCTGCGCCACCAGCCTCATGGATTGCTGAAAATTGGGATCGTTTTCAAAGAAAGGCGCGGGCGACTCAGGCCACGCGACCAGAGTAGGGCTGGCGGGAATGGGCGGGCATGAGGGCTGCACACTCTCTGCGCCGGTTTCCGGGATGCCGGTCAGAGAGGATTTGCAGCTCTCGCTGGCCAGGCGGGCAAACTGGGCGATGTGCTGCTCCCATTCGCCGGACGCATTCCAGTTATTGGAGGCGGAAACGTCGAGGTTAGGCTGCACCAGAACGGCCGTGGCCGTGGTTGCCGGTTGGGGCGGCGCGATCAACAGTCCTGCGGACTGGCCAACCAGCAGCAGCAGACCCGCAGCGGCCCAGGCGTAGCGACTGGAGAGCCAGCGATGGGGACGGCGGTCGAGTTTGGCGCGATCCAGCAGTAGGCCGCCGGTCAGCAGCGCGTTGACGGCAACCAGCAGAAAGCTGATGCCGTAGACGCCGGTCCAGGGGGCAAGCTGGTTGACCAGCGCGTTATCCACCTGCGAGTAGCCGAGCTGATCCCAGGGAACGCAGGTGATGCGCGCGGCGGCCAGATCGAAGCCGACCCAAAGAAAAGGCGCGGCCACCAAGGCCAGGCGGGTGCTCGATGTAGCGCGGCGGACCAAGGCCACCGTCAGCCCGAAAAAGCCGCAATAGAGGCCCAGCACCATACTGTAGCCGATCAACAGCAGCGTCGGCGCGCCCAGCGGCATATCGCCGTAGTGCAGCATGGTATCGCGGACCCAGTAACAGTTGCCCGTGTACCAAAGAAAGCCGCAGAGATAACCCAGCAGAAATGCGCGGCGCAGAGGGCGCGGCGCGGCGGTCGTGGTCGGCGAAAGCAGAGCACAGAGCAGCGGAACCAGCCCAAACCAGGCAAAGACAGTGCGCCAGACCGGCAGCGGCCCAGCCAGGGGAAAAGGCAGTTCCAGCAGCGCTGCGGAGAGAATGGCCGCGAGCCAGAGCTTGGCGGACGGAAAAATGGTAGAAGACTGCATACAGGGCCGAGTTTATCGCATTCCCCCACCCACCTGCGGTGGGGCCAGCGGCCTTCGGCGTGGCCCGCGCCAGAAAAAAGGCGCGGGAGTTGGGGTCGGAGTATGACCAAAAAGCGTATTCAACGGATTGATAACGAATCGAGTCTGGAGGAGCTAGGACTTACTCGCTGGATTGGAGTCAACCCGGCATTGAAGGAGCAGACGGTGGGAACAGGGCAAACAATCCCGCTAAAATCGACAAAAAACGCGCTACAATCAGCAATATGTTCTTCGCCGTGTTGGTAATGCACATTTTGGAAGTCATGTTTTTCGTCGGTCTGGCCGGTTCCACCGTGGTGGTGCTGATCAGTTTTGTCGAAGACGGTAAAGAGTTGTTTGGCGAAGACGAGAAGTTACCTCCGCGCTGATTCGTGCGCGAAAAGGTTTTTGCCCGCTATTTCCGTTGACTTGTGCATGATTCAGACATAAACTCAGCGCAGGGCGGGCGAAAATTACCGCTGCCTGGACTCGAAATCGTCGGCAGGCGCTCCGACACAATCCTGATGGCATCCAATCGAACGACTTTAGCACCAACGTCTGATCGCGTCCGGCTCATCGTGGCATCCTCGGTGATGCTGACGTTCATCTCTTTTTGGCGCGCGGCATCGATTGTTTTGTGCGATCTGGGTTCCTCGGCATTTTATGCGGGCGGCATCGCGGAAGAGGCGGTGGGCGCGGCTGCGCCATGGTTCATTCTGGCCATCATGCTGTTCAGCTTTGCGGTGCGCGCGGTCTACGTCGAAAGCTGTTCAATGTTTACCCGCGGCGGCGTTTACCGCGTCGTCAAAGAGGCCCTGGGTGGGGGCTTTGCCAAATTAAGCGTTTCCGCCCTGATGTTCGATTATGTACTGACTGGACCGATCTCAGGTGTTTCCGCAGGGCAATATATTACAGGCTTGATGAACGAACTGTTGACGGTGACCGCCAACGCCCACTGGCTTCCTCCGGCTTTGATGGATACCCAGAACCACCCCTTCCAATTTGGCATGAACAGCACCTCGGCAATGTTTGCCGCGGCGGTGACGATCTATTACTGGTGGGAGAACATCAAGGGCATTGAGGAATCCAGCGGCAAGGCGCTGCGGGTCATGCAGATCACCACGGTGATGGTGGTCATCATGCTGGCTTGGGGCGTTTTCTCGGTTCTTATGCGTGGATCTCACCTGCCCCCGGCACCGGTGCCCTCGAATCTTCATTTCAGTCCCGGAGCGCTGGGATTCTTGAAGGGGTCCAAGCTGGTGCCGATGCTGGGGCTGTTTGGCATCATGATGGCCTTTGGCCACTCGTTGCTGGCGATGAGCGGCGAGGAGAGCCTGGCTCAGGTCAATCGCGAGATCGAGCATCCCAAGCTGAAGAACCTGAAGCGCGCCGCGATCGTGATCGCAATTTACAGCCTGGTCTTCACCGGCGGAGCCACGTTGCTGGCCTCCATGCTGATTCCCACCTGGGAGCGCACCCACATCTATCAGGACAACCTGATTGCCGGACTGGCAATGTATATGGTTGGCCCGATGTTCTGGCGCATTGCCTTCCGCATCTTTGTGGTGCTGGTGGGCTTCCTGATTCTTTCCGGAGCAATCAATACCTCGATGATCGGCTCGACCGGTGTGCTGATGCGCGTGGCCGAGGACGGCGTACTGACCGATTGGTTCCGCAAGCCGCACCCCAAGTTTGGCACCAGTTATCGCATCGTGAACATGGTTTTCATCTTTCAGATGTTCACCATCATCGCCAGCCGGGGCGATGTTTTCATGCTGGGTGAAGCGTATGCCTTCGGTGTGATCTGGTCGTTCACCTTCAACAGTCTGGCTATGCTGGTGCTGCGCTGGAAGTACCACGGCGAGCGCGGCTGGAAGGTTCCGCCGAATATCCGCATCGGCAAGTACGAACTTCCCATCGGCTTGATTTCGGTCTTTCTGGTGCTGCTCTCCGTGGCCATCGTGAACCTGTTCACCAAGTCGGTGGCCACGGTAAGCGGTATCGTATTCGCCGCTGCTTTCTTTGTGATCTTCACCATCTCCGAGCGCAGCAACCTGCGCAAGCATGCGCTGACTGCGCGCCAGATGAGGGATCACTTCCAACTGGAGCATCAGGATACGGTCAGCCGCGAGTCGGCGGCAATCCGTCCTGGCGGCATCATGGTGACCATGCGCGATGCGGCCAACCCCATTGCGTTGAAGTGGACTTTGTCGCGCACCAGCACCGAAGAGCAGGACGTGGTGGTCATCAGTGTGCGCATGATGGGTGCCGGCGGGCCAGAGTATCTGAGCGCCGCGGACCAGAGCTTCAGCGAGCACGAGCAGATGATCTTTACCAAGGCCGTGGCTGTGGCCGAAAGCTTTGGCAAGAAGGTCTCCCTGCTGGTGGTTCCCGCCAACGACGTTTTTGCGGCGTTGGCCCAGGGCGCCAACTCGCTGGAGATGGATACGGTGGTCTCCGGCGTCTCTTCGCGCATGACGGCCGAAGATCAAGCATTCCATATGGGGCAGGCCTGGGAAGCGCTTCCGGAGCCGAAGCGCCAGTTCAATTTCTATGTGGTGACTCCGACCGGTGAGACCAAGGCCTTTTATATCGGTCCTCACGCGCCAGCGCTCAGCCCGGACGATGTGCAACTGGTCCATCGGCTGTGGCTGAATATGCGCCGCGATCCTTCCGCGCAGGATTTGCATCACAGCGACATCATCACCTATGCGCTGACGCGCCTGGCCGGCCAGTATGCGCGCGAGAAGCAGGAGATTCTGCGCGATCTGCGCAACTATCGTGCCGCCACCTCGCCAGCCTCGCCGCAGGTAGGCGGGCCGCAATCCAGCGGTACTCTATCCACGCCGGAGCGCCCTCTGGCCGCGCCCAAACCGCCGCGCTATCTCTGATTTTTCCTGATCGGAATTCCCGCGCAGAGGGGCGCGCTGATCCGCGTAACTTGCGGTTTTCGCATCAATATCTAGGCGCCTGAGCCTCTTGCAAAATTCCATCGCCGAAAGATCGTTTGCCAGAAGCCTTGGTGTAAAGTTTGATTCGCAAGTTTGCATGATGAGAAGTTTTGTAACAAGGGCACGACTTTAGTCGTGCCGAAATTGCTGATTAGATTTATCTTGGCCTTTAGGCCCTGCCAATGATGTTGCGGCTTTCTGCTCGATCAATCGAAACCTGTTCAACCTGAACAAAATGCCGTTTTGCGGGCAGTGGTTACAATCCTGAGATTGAAATGAATTTTGCAAGAAGCCCGCCTGCCCGTAATGGGGGATCGTCTGGTGGCCTGGACGCCGCCCGTACAGCAGGCTTGAAGACCAGTGCTACACTCTTTCCTCAAGTTCCGAATAGAATCTCATCCCTCCCCCCAGTCCTTCTCATCGAGCGTCGTGAGCGATATTCACGCGCACTTTTCTTCCGCCTGCATTTCGTTTCACCTTTTTGTGCGCCACGCGACTTTTTTCCCTGCGGCATCTATACGAATTGCGGAACAATCATCCGCGGATGGCCGGAGCGAATAGCAGCAACCACAGCCAATAATCGTTCGAGTCAACCGGCTGCTCTTACCTGCGAGCTATCGGGAAGTCACCCCGTTTCTACACCCTCAAAAATTACGCGTTTTTGAAAAAATTGTGTTTTTCCGGTAACTTTTTATATTTTTTGTTTGTAAAAGAGTCTACAGGTGCGTATTGTGTTATGCAGGACAAGTGGTTGACTCGCGAGCTTATGTAAGTTAGGCGGAACGGGAATTCTGGCCACTTACGAAGATCTAATAGGAGGAATCGTGGGAGTTTCGGAAATACTGGCACAGATTGATCGTGAGATCGCGCAACTGCAACAGGCGCGCGCTCTGCTGGGCGGCGGGACCGTCAAGCTGAGCAAGAAGGATGCGGCCGCCCCAGCCGCCAAGAAGACCGTCAAGAAGAAGAGGAATCTCTCTCCCGAAGGACGGAAGCGCATTGCCGAGGCCGTTAAGCGGCGTTGGGCGGAGCAGAAGAAGGCCGCTGCAAAGTAACTCGGATTTACAGGCAAGAAAAAGAGGCTGACCCCGCGGGGTCAGCCTCTTTTTCTTGCGCTGCTCACAGCGGAAACTTGCTAGACAGTCTCTCCAGGCTTCCAACAGACCACCTCAACGCTGGCATCCACCAGTGCAGAGAGTTCCTGTGGCGTACCCTTGAGCGGAGGAAAAGTCCCGAAGTGGATGGGCAGGATGATCTGCGGTTCCAGCAAGCGCGCCGCCAGCGCCGCTTCCTTGGGACCCATGGTGAAGTGGCCGCCGATGGGCAGAATGGCGACCTCCGGCCAATAGAGTTCGCGAATGATCTTCATATCTCCAAAGACGGAGGTATCGCCGGCGTGATAGATCACCGGGCCGTCGGCGACGGTCAGAACAAAACCGGCGGCGATGCCCGTATAGTGCGTTCCTGTCTCATCCTGGGCTGAGCTGGAGTGCCTGGCATCGACCATGCTGGCGGCCACGTCCTTCATCTGAACGGTCCCGCCCAGGCTCATGCCGATGGTGCGCTCCACGCCTTTGCATTCGACGTAATGGGCCAGTTCGTAGATCGCGATCACTGTCGAGCCGTGCGCGGCTGCCACCGGAACCACGTCCGAGATATGATCGCCGTGGCCGTGCGTCAGCAGGATGAAATCAATCTTCTCCGGCAGCACAAACCCCTTGGGATAACTCGGATTCTGGGCGATGAAGGGATCAATGAGAAGATTGGTTCCCTTGGCGGTCTGGATCAGCACGGTGGCGTGCCCCAGCCAGGTAATGCGCGTGCCTTTCAATGACTTCATAAGTCCTCCACGGGCAGGTTGGCGCTCACGCTCTAGCGGGTGATGATAACCTCGGAGACGCTGTCCTTGGCCAGAAACTGTTTCTGCGCCGACCAGTTGGCAAACAGCCGCTCAATGCTGCGATTGGTGAAGGCGCGCTGAATGGGATACTGCTGGCCCAACTGCACCTCCACATCGTCGCCTGCGGTGACGTGAAAGCGGCAATGCACGGTCTCCTCACCCTGCGTACGGGTATGAAACAGACCCAGCACCTGGCCGCCGGGATTCATGGCGGCGTGCAGGTGAGCCACGACCGGCGCAACCAGCGGTTCAGGCAGATAATCCAGCGCGGTCCACAGCAGCACCACATCGAAGGTGCGTCCGGAAAAGTTCAGCGACTGGGCCAGAAAGCCTTGCACGTCCCAGGCCGGATTGCCTTCTTCGTCCGTTTTGGTCAGCCAATTTCCCGTGTTGGCGTCCTGCACCAGATCGGCCAAAAAGACGCTGTGTCCCAGGCTGGTCAGGTAATTGATATTGGCGGGCGAGGTATAGCCCACATCGATGACGCGCAGTCCCGGCTCTGTTTGGAGACGCTTGCGCAACGCCATCCATCCGCCCGAGTGGCGCGGGACCCGCGGCCCGGTAAAGCCAACAACCGGGTTGGCGGCTTCGTTCTCCTGTTTCTTTTCAAACCAGTGATTGAACAACCTTCAAACCCCTCGCAATCGAACTGCCGGTTTGGAAATGAACCGGCGCGCGACGATTTGCTTCTGCAGATCATTGCAGGCCATCCCATCAAAGCCTCTCGGTGAGACAGCAAATTCCCGGCGGCACATGCGCACCAGAAAGGCACCGCCGCATTGTTTATCGGCAGCGGCGCGAAAACGGGAGAACTTCTCTAATAAATTCCGCCGGTTTGCGGAGCCTTGGCACCGTCATGGCCCTTGGAAACGGCCTGTGTCAGGTCCACTTTGCCGCGAAATACTGCGTTATCCTCGACGGCCAGCCGCAGAGCGCGAATATCGCCCTCGACCGTGCAACCGGCGCGCAGTTCCACGCGCCCGCTGGCGACGATATTGCCCACCACCTGCCCCAGAACCAGCACGTCCCTGGCGGACAGGTCAGCGGCCACGTTGGCGTTGGGTCCGATGGTCAAACGGCTCTCCGAGAGGCACACTGTGCCCTCAACGCGTCCATCCACAATCAGGTCTTCACTACCCTTCACTTCGCCGCGAATCACGACGGTCTTGCCGATGTGCGCGGGAGCATTCTCCACTGCCATGGTTTAGATCCTTCCGTGGACCTGTAATGAAGGCCCTGCCCGCACTATACGCAACTCCACCCTGTTGCTTCAATCAAGAATCAACCAGTGCAACCTGCAAGGTATCACGCCGTCTAACAGAACATGACGCATAATGACGCTGCCGGGGCCGTCCATGCCCGTTAAACTGAATCTCATGCGCGGCCTTTTATCTCTGATTCTGCTGCTTCCGTGGATTGCCGTGGCCCACGGCCAGCAGGCGCTTGCCCCCGCGCAGGCTCAGGCTCTGGTGGATCGGGCGCTGGCCACCGAGGTGCGCGCGGCCCAGGATTCCAGCCACCCCATGCGTTTTCGGCTGCGCAAGAGCAGCCCGCGGCTGACCACCACCAAGGAAATCATCGAGACCCGTGACGGCGCTGTGGCCCGACTGGTGGCCGTCAGCGACCGTCCGCTCACGCCTGACGAGGAGCAGGCCGAACAGGCTCGGCTGGATGCTCTGCTGAACGATCCCAGCCGCCAGCAGCATCGCAAACAAAGCGAGCAGGGAGACTTCGGGATCGTGCTCAAGCTGCTGCGCATGTTGCCCAAGGCGTTTCTCTACCAGTACGAAGGAACGGGCGTGGGGCCAAACGGGCCGGTGCAGAAGTTCAGCTTTCACCCCAACCCCCAGTTCAGCTCACCAGACGTTTATACCCAGGCGCTGACGGCTATGACCGGCGAAGTCTGGATCGACGCCACAGCCGAGCGCGTAACGCGGCTGGAGGGCCATCTGCAGCAGGACACCGACTACGGTTGGGGCTTGCTGGGTAAGCTCAACAAAGGCGGCTGGGTGGTGCTGGAACAGGCCGCTGTCTTTGGGCAGCAGTGGCGCATCGCACGCTTCCAGATGAAGATGAACCTGCGCGTGCTCTTCAAAAACAAGGTCATCGATACCACCGAGGCCATGAGCGCCTATACGCCAGCGCCGCCGGGAATCGACTACCGGCAGGCGATTCGGATGCTGCGGCAGTAGGCTGGGCGGGGAGCAGTCTGGCTTGCCTAGTCAAGTTGCATCGGGTATGAATTGCCGCGAACTCGCTAACTTGCCCTGCCAATGATGTTGTGGCTTTCTGCTCGATCAATCGAAACGATTCAACCTGAACAAAATGCCGTTTTGCGGGTAACGGCTACAATCTTGAGATCGAATTGAATTTTGCAAGTGGCTCTGGCATCTTGAGCTTTTGCACAGTATTACCTCAGCAACGCGCACAATGAAGAGTTGAGGGAAATCCCTCAGAATCGCCCAATCGGGACTGTATTTGAATGTACCCCCACCCCCTCCCCCTGTGGAAATCGCATTCCGCCCCCTGGAAAATCCAATAACGCGCAAGGAATCAACCACTTGTAAATTTTACATAGTTACTGAAAAGTAAATAGAGAGGCCCATTTTTGGCCCTTTTTGACCCCCAAAAACCGTTTTTTTGCCTCAAAAAACGCCTTTTTTGGTCAATTTTTGCGGGCCTCAATACTCTGCGCAGAGCCAGTCTCTATGGAAGTTTGATCCAGGTCTGGGTGCGGCCAAAGATCGGTGAACCGATGAAGCCGCGCAGATGCAGTTCATCCCTGCCTACGGTCCAAATCTTGCCTCTGTAGACTTTGCCATTCTCGGGATCGAGGACGCTGCCGCCGACCCAGTCATCGCCCTCGGCGTGGAAGTCGCGAATGATCGCCAGTCCCAGAATGAGCTGATTTTTGTTCGCGCCTGAGCAACGGTCACAGAGGTCGGTGGGCGTGCGTTCCGGGCGCACCTGCGTCACTTTGCCGAAGAGCTTGCCGTCTTGCAGGTAGGTTTCCACCTGGCCGCCGGGCTTGCTGTCGTCGTCGATCACCTGCCAGCGACCAACGGCGTTCTGGAGCTTGGGCGAGAGTTTCTGCGCGTGCGCCGCGGCGACCGGGACGAGTGCCAGCAGGATCATTACGCCAATACAGAGGGATTTGCTTCGAATCGTGTTCAAGCCGGTTCTTCCTTTGCAGGAATTATAGAGGCCAGACGCGCGGAGTGAGTCCTCGAAGTGGGATTGCCCTGGGGTTTGCTCGGTTCTGCCAGCCGATGCGGCGAAATCAGGGCTGGACGACCGCGTTATAGCCGTCGTTGAGCAGCTTGTTCCGGCACTGGTTGGCTTCCTCGCTGCTGGCGAAGGGGCCAAGCTGCACGTGGATCAGGCTGTCATTGGCGCTGTGGCGCTCGGTGGCGGTGTAACCGCGCTTGCGCAGGGCATGGGCCAGCGCGTCCGCGTCTTCCGTATGCGAGACGGCGGCCACCTCGACCATCAAACCAGCACCAGACTGAGCCTTCGGAACCACTGTGACCGCCGGAGAACTGTCCACGGGCAGGGCAGGGTGAACCGTCGGAGACGCATCGCTGCTGGGCGCGGCTTCAGGAGCAGCGGCAACGGGCGAAGCAGGCGGAGCAACCCGAACAGGCTGCGAAGAGGCTGTGGGTTTGGACTGAATGTCAGAGGTGGCTGGCAGTGCCGGAGACGGAGCGACCGTCGCTGTAGCCGTTGGCTTGCCGCTGTGGCCAAAGTGATAGCCCAATGCGAAGGAAATGCCGCAGAAGAAAGCGAGCACTGCCAAGAGACCCAAAATCAACAGCGGACCGAGAGTGAACTCGGTATCGGGTCGGGGTGGTTGCTCTTCTTGTTCGTCTTCCTCATGATCGTCGAGCACTTCGTACATGGTGGCCTCGGTACCAGTCTAATTGATTGACGGTCCCAGGCTTTTCAGATTGTCGGAGCCGCCGCCTTAACCTGTGCCTTGCTCACCGGCTTCGCATCCGGTTTCACCACGGCTTTCGCGTCCGACTTATTCGCGACTTTCGCATCCGGCTTGTTGGGTATCTTTGTGTCCTGCTTCGGCACCGGCTTGGCATCGGCTTTTGCGGCAGGCTTGGTATCGCTCTTTCCCGCAGTCTTATCCGCCGTCTCCGCCGGAGCATCCCCTAAAAACTGTTCGTTCTCCTTGCCTGCAATCGCCACGCGCATCACATTCATCCAGATGGGCAGCGCCGCCTTGGCACCGGTTTCCTTGTCGCCCAGAGACTGCCGACTGTCGTATCCCACCCAAACGCCGCAGGTCACTGACGGTGAAAATCCCAGAAACCACGCGTCTGTGTAATCGCTCGTCGTGCCTGTCTTGCCGCCCAGCGGGTGATTCAGTTGCGCCGCCGCCGCGCCGGTGCCGTGCTGCGTTACGGCCTTCAGCAGGATCATCATTGTCCGCGCCGTCTGCTGGTCAATCACCGACTCCACCGACGGAGGCTCTTCCCACAGCGTGATTCCATCCGCGTTCGAGACCTTGCGAATCAGCCGCGGCTTCACCCGCAGCCCGTCATTCGGGAAAACCGAATAACTGGCCACCTGCTCCTGCAACGTGATCTCCACCGCGCCCAGCGCCACCGGCAGATACGCCGGAATATTCGAAGTCACTCCGAACCGGTGCGCCATCTCGATCACCTTGTGAATTCCCACGTGCGCCGCCAGTTTCAGCGCCGGAATATTGCGTGACTCGGCGAAGGCGCTCAGCAGCGTCATGGTGCCTTTGTAGTCATTCTCGTAGTTGTGCGGCGTATAACTACCAAAGCTGACCGGCCCGTCCACAATCTTGTCGTCCGGCTTGGCTCCGTTCTCCACTGCCGTGGTATAAACGTACGGCTTGAAGCTCGATCCCGTCTGCCGCTCCGATTGCATGGCGCGGTTGAATTGCGACAGCGCGTAATCCCGCCCGCCCACCATCGCCAGTACGTCGCCTGAGGCATTATCCATCGCCAGCAGCGCGCCCTCCGTGCCCGAATCCATCTCCAGTGAAGCCTTCCAGCGTTGCCCGCCCGCCGCGCTTTCCGTCAGATGCACATAGATCACGTCGCCCGCTCGCACCAGCGCATCGGCCGTGTGCTGGCTCGTCCACGCCCAGTCCTCCGGCGTCAGCACCACCTCGTCCGCGCCCACCCGCGCCCGTATCTCCAACGGCAAAACGCTGGTCACCAGAGCATGAACGTACTCGCCCGCCTTGGCCTTCACCGCCCAATCCGGATGCTTGAAGTCCTTCAGCGCCGTGCCCGCGTCCAGCACGTTTTCCAGCTTTCCCGGCCGATCCGGCCCATACCATCCGTGCCGCCGCTCATACGCCGCCAGCCCGTCGGCTACCGCGCGATTCGCCGTCTGCTGCAAGTCCAGGTCCAGCGTGGTCTCCACGCGCAGTCCCGCCTCATGCACCTGCTCCGCACCGAACTTCTTCTCCAACTCCCGCCGCACTTCCTCCTGGAACCACGGCGCAACCGATCCCTCCGGCTGCGCAATATGCAGTCCCAGCGGCGCGCGCCGGGCCTCTTCCGCCTGCGCGTGCGAGATTACCCCGTCCGACTCCATCTCCGTCAGCACCAGATTCCGCCGCCGCATCGCCTTCTCCGGGTTCGCCAGCGGCGAGTACGCCACCGGCCCCTTCGGCAGCCCCGCCAGCAGTGCCGCTTCGGTCAGCGTCAAATCCTTTGCATGTTTTGAAAAGTAGAATCCCGAGGCCGCCTCAAAGCCGTACATTCCATGCCCCAGGTAGATCTGATTCCCGTACAGCGTGAAAATCTGCTGCTTGGTGAACGACCGCTCAATCTGGATGGAGAGATAAGCCTCTTGCAGCTTGCGCGCCGCCGTCCGCTCCGAAGACAGAAACAGATTCCGCGCAAGTTGCATGGTCAGCGTTGATGCACCTTGCGCGCGTCCATGCGAGCGCAGATCGTACCAGACCGCTCCCGCAATGCGCAGCACGTTGATGCCCCAATGCGACTCGAAGCTCTTGTCCTCGATGGAGATCACCGCCTGCCGCAGCACCGGTGCAAAGTCGTCGTAGTTGACCACAATGCGCCGCTCCAGCGCAAACGACCCGATGATCCGCCCCTTCTGGTCATACAGGTCTGTGGTCGTCGAGGGCCGGTAATGCTCCAGGTCGTTGATCTGTGGCAGATCGACCGAGTAGACCAGCATCAGCCCCGCCAGCGATCCTGTCACCACCGCCAGCAGCAGCAGCGCCACCAGAGCGAACTTGCCCACCAGTTTCCGCCTCCGGTGTTCCGGAACCAGATCGGCGTGCGGACGGCGCACCTTCGCGACCCCGCGTGCAGGCTCTCGTGGTGGAACAGGTTGTGTGGGCGTGGCAGCCAACGTTCTCAGGCCTCATCAAGCATCCCGGCGCGCCGAGCGTGCCGACAAAAAGATGCGTCAGCCCCAGCCTAGCATCTTCCCGCCCGCTTCACTCTGTGCGCCCCGTCATCGCGTACCACACGGTGCAAGATCAGGAACGTCGCCTGCTCGGAGAAATTCCCGAATGCCTCCGCAAAATCGACAATCCCGCCTGGCTGAAGCACCGTGCAAACGTCGATCGCAGGAACCAGCGTTTCGCATAACCAGTTAGCGCTTATGCGGATCTGCCGGAGGGTTCTTATTTTGCAAAGAATCGCTTCCAGAGGCTTGGGCTTTGCGCGTCTGCGCCGATTTTGCGTGCGGGCAGGGCGGAGGCGGCGAATTTCTCCGCATTGAACTTGAGCGGAATGCGCTCCCAGAGGCCGATTGGCTCGGGTTGGGTGGGCCAGGGCGCGCCGCTGACGGCGGCCAGTGGGTTGGAGAAGCAGAGACGGCGGGCGGTCTCCTCTCCGGCGCGCTGGGCGAGATAGTCGTAGCCCTTTTTCAGGTGTGGGGGGCGCTGTTGGGGGTGATGCGCGTCGGTGGCCAGGAAGTGAATCCAGTTGCGGTCGAGCAATTCGTTGGAGAAGGCCTCGGCGAGCTTGCCGAAGCGGCCATAGAGCGCGGCTGCGGTGACCTGGACCAGGCAGCCTCGGCGCATCCACTCGGCCAGCAGTTCCGGCTCACGCTGCACGGCGGGGTAGCGCTCGGGGTGGGTGACGATGAGCGTGTAACCGACGGCCTGCAAGCGATAGAGGGCTTCGCTGATTTGTGGCGGAATCGAGAAGAAGGGGAATTCAATGAGCAGGTAGCCGCGTCCAGCAATCGAGTAGCGCAGGGGATGGGCGGCGGCATCTTCAATATTGTCGGCGGTGAGATGGAAGTCGCAGCCCAGGCTGAGTTCGACTACGCCGTCGAGTTGGGCGCGGAGTTGCTGAAAGCGCTCTTCGATCACGTCGGGCTGCCAGGGATATTCGTCGCTGGCGTGCGGGGTGCAGACGATGTGCGAGACGCCGTCGGCGGCCGACTCACGCGCCATGGCCAGCGAGGCATCGAGGTCGGGCGCGCCGTCATCAACCCCGTAGATCAGGTGGTAATGAATATCAATCATGGCGTTCCGGCCCTTTGGTGATTGCGTTTGTGCTTTCCCACCCTTGGGACCCTCTGAACAGATACCGATGATGGAAGAATGCATTCTCAGGGGCTAAAGCCCCATAAATTTGCAGGCTTTATGTACGGACTAAAGCCCGTACCCTTCAAAATGCCGACATATTCAAAGGTTCCCTAGCCGCAAAAACAAGTACGCGGCCAGGGTGGGGCACCCAAATATTCTCTGCAATCGTGGAGAGAAAAATCACTGCGCGGCCAGAACCTCGATCATGGAGGCGAAGATCTTCCAGCCGTCGGCCGAGCCGAGAATCTGTTCGCTGGAGCGCTCTGGATGGGGCATGAGGCCCATGACGTTGCGCTTGGCGTTGAGGATGCCGGCAATATTGCCGAGCGAACCGTTGGGGTTGGCCTCAGCCGTCACCTCGCCGCTCGCGGTCGAGTAGCGGAATGCGATGCGGTCCTCGGCCTCCAACTGACGCAGCTCCTCGGGGGTGCAGAAGTAGTTGCCCTCCATATGGGCGATGGGAACCTGCAAGACCTCGCCTTTGACCAGGCGGTTGGTGAAGGGGCTGTTAGCGGTCTCCGCGCGCAGATGAACGTCCTTGCAGATGAACTTGAGTCCTGCATTGCGCATCAGCGCGCCGGGCAGCAGGCCAGCTTCGGCCAGAATCTGGAAGCCGTTGCAGATGCCCAGAACCAAGCCGCCGCCGTCGGCAAACCGTTTTACGGCCTGCATGACGGGGGAAAAGCGGGCAATTGCGCCAGTACGCAGGTAATCGCCGTAGGCAAAGCCGCCGGGAACCAGCACGGCGTCCACGCCTTGCAGGTCGGGGGAGTCGTGCCAGAGAAAGGTGACGGGCTGATGTGCCACTTCGGCGATCACGTCGTAGGTATCGTGGTCGCAGTTTGAGCCGGGAAAGACCAAAACCCCAAATTTCATGCTTTTAGGGTAACAGTTTCGCGGGCAATTGTGGGTGAGCGTCGCGGTTCTGCTGTAGAGATTGCGTTTGAGGGCGATAAACAGAGTACGGAGGAGTGTGTTGGCGCAGGCCGGACAGAGCGGGCGGGGTGCGGAGCGGGCGGGGAATGGTGCGCGCTTGCAGAGCCGCGAGCAGGGACTGGATGCGGTGCGGGAGGCGGTTTCTGAGTCCGAGGTGGATTCGAGTTGGGAAGCGGGGCATACGGGGAAGGGCACGGCGTGTAAGGTGGTGGCGATACGCGGCAATGCGGATCGCTACCGGGTGGCCTTCGAGTTTGCCAATCACGGATTGGGGATGGTGGACCTGAAGGGACGGTTTCTGGATGCCAATGCGCGGCTGTGCGAAATTCTGCGTCTGGATCGTGAGCAACTGCTGGAGATGAAGGTGCAGGAACTGGCAGTGCCGACGGGTGAGACGCCGGTGCGGGAACGATTGAAGGAGGCTCTGGACAGCCACGCTTCCTCGGCGTGCTTTGAGATGCGCTACGTGAGTCCCAAGGGGGAGAATCTGTGGCTGGACGTGTGCTGGGGCATGGGTAGGAACCGCCACGGAAGGCCGCTTTACTTTGTGGTCAGTGTGGGAGAGATCACCGCGCAGAAGCGGGCGCAGGGAAAACTGGAGGAGCAGGCCTCGACCGATGCCTTGACCAAGACGCTGCTGCGGTCGCGTTTTGAGGAGCGTTGCCGGCATGAACTTTTGCGCTCCAGCCGCTATGGGTACAAGCTGTCGCTGGTCATGGCGGATCTGGACCACTTCAAAAATGTGAATGACCAGTATGGCCACTCGGTGGGGGATCTGGTGTTGATTGGGTTCTGCGAGGTCATGCGACGGGTGCTGCGAGTGACGGATGTGCTGGGTCGGTGGGGCGGGGAGGAGTTTGTGATCCTGCTGCCGGATACTGGGCCAAGAGGTGCCAAGCGGGTTTGCGATCGGGTGCGAGCAGCGGTAGAGTCGCACGCGTTTCCGCAGGGGATTCGTGTAACCGTGAGTTTAGGCGTGGCGGGTCGGCGGGTGGCGGAGGGATTTGCTTCGTTTCTGGCGCGGGCCGACGCCGCGATGTACAGCGCGAAACGTGGCGGTCGCAACCGGGTGGTGGTGGATTCGGAAGACTTGCTGCGGGATTCGGCGGGCAAGCCGGATGTTCCCAACTTCGTCGAGCTGCATTGGAAGCGGGGCTACGCCTCGGGGCAGCCGGGCATCGACGCCGAGCATCGGCAACTGTTCCGGCAGGTGAATCACATTCTGGCGGCGATGGTTCCGAGCAGCGATCCAGTGGTGATTCTGCCGATGGTGCGCGATCTGCTGACTGAAATCGGAACCCACTTCGGGCACGAGGAAAAGCTGATGGAGGAGATCAAGTACCCGGAGATCGTCGAACATAAGCAGTGCCATCAGCGCCTGCTGGGACAGGCGCTGGAACTGAGTGAGCGGCTCAAGCGCAAGGAAGCGACGGCGGCGGAACTGGTGGGATTTGTGATTCACGACGTGGTGGCCAAACACATTTTGCTGGAGGATCGGAAGTATTTTCCGTATATCGGGCAAACGGAATGGTCGGAAAAAGTGGAAAAGCATCGTCCGCCGCGCGTCCGACGGAAGACTTCGCGGGAGTTGGGGACGGAGTGATTGCGATTGGCGGGATGGACGATAAACAGGGGGGAAGGGGGCTTGCGGTGAGTCGAGCCGAACAGGATCGCGCCGAACGGGGTCAGAAGGGATTCATCAACCGGCTGTGGAGCTTTGGTTCCAGCCGGGAGGTGGAACTGACGGTGGGCGAGGATCTGCGGGTTCAGGTAGCGAATCGGGCGGCTTCAAAGGCGTGGGGGATTCCGCTGGAGAAATTTCCGGGGGTGGATTTTGCGGAGTGCTTCACGAATCCCGAGGCGGCGCGCGATTTGTGCGCGCAGGCGCTGGAGAAGGGGCAGGCGCAGGACCACATTCTGGAGTTGAAGTCGCCCACTGGAGAGTTCAGCTACCTGCAATGCATGGCGGTGCGGGACGAAGAGGATACGGCGCGGGTTCAGGTGACGGCGTATAACATCACGGACCGCAAGAGTATGCCTTCGACATTGTTTGAGAGTCAGGAGATGTTCCGCAATGCCTTTGAATACGCCAATATCGGGCTGGGACTGGTGGATTTCCAGGGCAAATTCTTTGACGTAAACAAGAAGCTGTGCGAACTGCTGTGCCTTTCTCGTGGGGAACTGGTGGGTGTGGACGTGAAGGCAATCGCCGCGCCGGACGACGAGCGGGCGGACCCGGAGTTTCTGCTGAAGGCGCTGGAGAGTGGCGAAGCGCAGGCGGCCTACGAGAAGTGCTATGTGACCAGGGAGCAAGTGACACAGTGGGTGGAGATTTCGTACAGCCTGGGTCGGGCGCAGACCGGGACTCCAATCTGCGTGATCGCCAGTTTTCGGGACGTGAACGAGCGCAAGCAGTTGCAGGCGATGCTGGAGGCGCAGGCGTCTCTGGACCCGTTGACCAAGGCGCTGGCGCGGATGAGTTTCGAGGAGCGGGCGGGGATCGAGCTGTCGCGGTCGGGCCGTCATGGGCACAAACTGTCACTGCTGCTGTTGGATCTGGATTACTTTCGCGTGGTCAACGACAAATACGGTATGGAAGTCGGCGATAAGGTGCTGAGCGAGTTCTGCGAAGTGGCGCGGAGTTGCCTGCGCATGACCGACCTGATGGGACGTTGGGGCGGGGAGGAGTTCGCGGTTCTTCTGCCGGATACGCCGCTGGGCGGGGCCAAGCGCGTGGCGGAAAGAATACGGTCTTCGGTGGAGAAGCATCATTTCTTCGGCGATGCGCGCATCACGGTGAGTATCGGAGTCACGGTATGCCGGGAGGACGAGAGTCTAGCCCTGGTTCTGGATCGCGCCGACGATTGCGTCTTCAACGCCAAGCAAGAGGGGCGCAACCGGGTGGTGACCGACCAGAAGGACCAGGCGAGAGAAATCGTAGGTAAAACGGAGAAGACGCATTTTCTGGAGTTGCGCTGGAAGAAGCCGTACAGCTCCGGCAATGCGGATATTGACGCCGAACACAAGCGTATCTTCCACATTACCAACCGGATATTAGCCACTATGATGGGCGAGGCAGCGCGAGACGCCGCCGCGCAACTGGTTGACGACCTGCTGATTGAGATTGCGCTGCATTTTGCGCACGAAGATGAGCAGTTGGCGCGGGTGCATTTTCCAGATGCGGAAAAGCATGGGCAAGCCCACCGCAAACTGCTGGCTGACGCCAACGATCTGGCGGACCGGCTGAAGCGCGAGGAATGCAGCGTAGGCGAGTTGGCGGGCTTTGTGATCGAGGAGATCGTGGCCAACCACATCCTCAAGGACGACCCGCTGTTTTACCCATGGTTTGCCCAGGCTGGGCCGCCAGCAAAGGTGGAAAGCCTGCACCAGGAACATGCCGCTTAGAGACTCTACCCGCCCGATGATATACTCACAACGTCCGGCGCGTGGCTCGCGCCAGTATCTTCGATTACCTCTGAGGTTTCCATGTCCGGCCACTCAAAATGGGCCACAATCAAGCATAAGAAGGGCGCGCTGGATGCCAAGCGCGGCAAGATATTCACACGTCTGCTCAAGGAAATTGCGGTCGCCGCAAAGGGCGGCGGCAACCCTGACAGCAATGCCCGGCTGCGCACCGCCGTTTTGGCGGCCAAAGCAGAAAATATGCCGCAGGAAAACATCAAGCGCGCTATCCTGCGCGGCACCGGCGAACTGGAAGGCGTCAACTACGAGGAGATCAGCTTCGAGGGCTACGGCCCTGGCGGTGTGGCCATCATCGTGGATGTGACGACAGACAATCGCAACCGCGCGGTGAGCGAGGTTCGTCACGCCTTCACGAAGAACGGAGGCAATCTGGGCGAATCCGGCTCGGTGCGCTTCATGTTCGCGAAGAAGGGACTTATCGCCATCGAAAAGGGCGCGGCCACGGAAGAGCAGCTGATGAATATCGTGCTCGAACATGGCGGCGAAGACCTGAACGATGAGGGCGATACCTGGGAGATCATCACCGATCCGGCGGCGCACGAAGCCGTGGCGGCGGCGGTGAAGGCTGCAGGAATTGCGACGGTGATGAGCGAAGTGACGATGATTGCCTCCACCTACACCAAGCTGGAAGGCACAGCGGCCAACCAGATGATGCGCCTGATCGATACGCTCGAGGACCTGGACGATACGCAGAACGTCTACTCGAACTTCGATATGGACGAAGACCAGATGGAAGCGGCGGACGAATAGCTCCGACCGAGGCAGCAAGCGAAAAGGCCGCCCGGTTGTGGCGGCCTTTTTACGGGAATACAGAGATTTGATGCAAAGAAGGAAATTGCCTTGAAACAGATTCTTGGAGTTGTATCGATTGTCTTGTTTGCGGGAAGCCTGATTGCCTCGGCACAAGTCACGAATAACCTATCGACTGCGTCAGCGCCGGTCAACCCCGTGGCGCAAGTGCGCGACGCGAAGAGCTGGGAGTATGGGCCGTTTGTGAACTGGGGTTCGGGCGTGGGGAATCGCTCGGCCTACAGGTTTTTCTGGGCTGGCGGCGAAGTGGGCAAAGTGTTGACGCCGGTGGTCAAGGCGGGAATCTTCTCCGGCCAGTTTGAATACGCCGCAAACATCATTCCGCTCTTCGATGCCTATACGCCCGCCCCTGGGCTGGAAAAATACAATTGCCCGCAGCCCGGTGGGCAGACAGCCAGTTGCTCGCTTCCGACCGGCGGCGGCACATTTCACGGCGTCAGTGTGACGCCGGTGATCTTCCGTTGGAATTTTCTCACCCAGTCGCGGCGGATTCAGCCTTGGGTTCAGGCTGCGGGTGGTTTGATTTATACCACGCACAAGTTTCCGCCGAATTTCCTGAGCGATGCAGCCATCGGACTGGATGGCGGTACCTGTGTGTGGAACTTCACGCCGCAGGGAGGCGCAGGCATTCATATTTTCACGCGCCCCAAGCGTTCCATCGATCTGGGCGTGAATGCTGTACACATCTCGTCGGCATCGTTGGGCGACAAGAACCCCGGTGTGAACGCGAGCGTTCAGATCCAGGTGGGCTACACCTATTGGAGATGAGCTTGAGCGGACCATTGGTCGAGTGCGTTCCGAATTTTTCCGAGGGGCGGGACGCGCGGCAGGTTGAGGCGATCATTTCGGCGATGCGCGTCGAGGGTGTGCATCTGTTGGACTGGTCGATGGATGCCGATCATAACCGTTCGGTGGTGACCATTGCCGGCAGTCCTTCGGCGGTGGTGGAGGCGGCGGTTCAGGGCGCGGGCAAGGCCATTGAACTGATCGACCTCACACGGCAGGAGGGGGTTCATCCGCGTATCGGCTCGGCGGACGTGATTCCGTTTGTGCCGATCTCCGGAATCAAGCTGGAGCAGTGCGCGTTGCTGGCGCGCCAGGCGGGTCTGGAGATTTGGCGGCGCTACGGCGTGCCGGTCTTCTTTTATGAAGCGGCCGCGGCGCGGCCTGATCGGGCCAACCTGGAAGATGTGCGCAAGGGGCAGTTCGAGGGCCTGCGCGATGCGGTGCGCAAGGAGACGGCTCGGCGGCCCGACCTGGGCGGCCCTGGGCTGCATCCGACTGCTGGGGCCTGTGCGGTGGGTGCAAGAAAGTACCTGATTGCCTACAACATTTATCTGGACTCCTCGGACGTTTCGATTGTGCGGTCGATGGCGCGCGAGATTCGAGCCGCGTCTGGCGGTCTGAAGTGCGTCAAGGCCATGGGCGTTCTGGCGCATGGTCGGGCGCAACTCTCAATGAATCTGACCGATTTCACCACCACGCCGGTCTCGCAGGTTTATAAAGCGGTTACGGCGCTCGCGGTGCGGCACAAGGTGGCCGTGGCCGAGGGCGAGGTGATTGGATTACTCCCCGAGGCGGCTTGTGAGCGGGAAAGCGATTGGATGCGTCAATTAGTAGAGTTTGATCCGCTCACCAGAATTCTGGAGCGGCGGTTGCAAGCTCCGTTGGCTTGGCCGGGGGAAGCATAGACAATGAAGCGGGCGGCTTACGCACCGGCGGAGCGCCCGAATTGTACAATGAAATACAGGAAATGGAGTGGTTTTCGGCTTCGACGGCGGGCAGGGTTGCTGAAAGTGAAGCAATCCAACGGCGGTCGGTAGGGAAAGCGCTTCAATCTCGGAGGAAGAAATTGTTGAAAGCGATTGTTGGAGTTTCGATACCAGCGCTGTTGCTGGCCGCTGGGTTGCCGTTGCAGGCGGCGCAATTGGCCACGGATGCGCGCTCGGCGATTCCGCACGATGTGCAGCAGTTGGTGGTCATTGACTATCGGGCGATGCAGAATTCGACGGCGGCGATGGAACTGCGCGAGCGGGTGATGCCGCCCGAACTGAGGCAATTCGACGAGGCGCTGACCAAGTCGGGTCTGAACGACAATCACGATGTGGACGAGTTGGCCTTTGCGCTCTTCCGTCCCTCCCCATCCAGCGATTCGCTGATTACCGTGGGCATCGCCCAGGGCCAGTTCTCGACGCAGGACATTTTGGCCAACTTCCGTAAGCAGAAGGTGAAGCCCACGCTGGTGCGCACCAACAAGATTTATCCGCTGGCGAAAACCGGCATGGTGCTGTGCTTCGTCGATTCTTCGACGATGGTCTTCGGTGCCAAGGATGCGGTGGAGAAGTCTCTGGACGCCCGCGACGGCGTGGGGCAGAGCCTGCTGAGCAACAATTCCATGATGGAAGCGATGCGGAGTGTGGATGCCGAGCCGCTGTGGAGCATTCTCGATGAGAAGGGCACGCAGACGATGATGAAGCAGGTGCTGGGCGATACGGCCGGCAGCATCACGGACTTCGAGACGGTGCGCAAGCGCTTGCAGGCTTCGTGGTACACGATGAACTTCCAGCACGGGGTCAAGTTCGACCTGACCATCGCAACCGGTGATACCTTCTCGGCGGCGACCATCTCCTCGCTGCTGACGGCGGCGGTGGCGCTGCGCAAGATGACCAGTTCCGATGCCGAAAAGGCCGCGCTGACCTCGACCACGGTCGGTTCGGATGCCGGCAAGCTCACGGTGCGTTTTGCATCCAGCGATAAGGAGTTTGCCGCGCTGCTGAAATCCCCGCTCTTCAAGACCATGGTGCGCTGAGAACTTTTTGAAAATACAACGAGAAGAGGGGCGTGGCTTTGGCCGCGCCCCTCTTCTCGTTGTGCGGATGCTCGAATGGAATCTCGAAGCTTTTACATCATCATCCCCAGGTGAATTCGATGGAAGTTTGAACGTCTGGGTGAAGGCTTTTGTGTACCGGGCAGGTATGCGCGGCGCGCTCGAGTTTTTGCTGGTTCTCGGAGCTGAGAGTCTGCGGAACGTGAATTTTCACCTTCAAGCTGGCAATCATTCTTGGCGGCGTGGAGGTCATTTCCTTTTCGACGGTTGCCGTGGCTCCGGTAATTTCGATATTCAGCGTACGGGCCATGATGCCCATTACCGTTAACATGCAGGTGCCCAGCGCGGTGGCGACCAAATCCGTGGGCGAGAAACTTTCACCGCGCCCCTGATTGTCTTTGGGGGCGTCGGTGCTGAGTTCGGTTCCCGAGGGACCGTGGACTGCCTTACAGTGCAAGTCCCCCTGATACTCGAATTGAATTGAAACCATCTTTGCTCCGTTGAAGACGCTGGTTGAGTTGGTGGAGACAGTTTACTGCGCCGGAGTGATTTCGGTGACGGGCAAATCCCAGTGGCTGAGGAGAATCTCGAAGCGGCGCTGCTCTTCTTTTTCGTAGGTTGCCTTGTCGGGCCACAATTCCTTGATGAAGGCCTCTTCGTCGGGATTGGAAGTAGTGGCCACCGTCGAGTTCTTGTAGCGGATGGTCACGCGATAATCCCAGCGGCCGTCCTCGGTGGTGTGATAGGCGGGCTGGTCGATCTTCACCGAGAGAATGCGCCCGGTGGCCTGAATCTTCTTGAGCAGGGGATAGTGATTCTTGAGGAACAGGGCCTTGAATTCGGCCTGATGTCCCCATTGGGTCTTGTAGTAATACTCGACGGAATAGGGCTGGTCAGCCCCTCCCTGCGGTGGCGCGCCCTGGGCCAGAAGCGGAGTGGCCAGGGAAACGGCAAAGACAACGGCGAGAAGGGTGAGAAGAATTCGGCGCATGGAACCTCCATTCGGTGAATGAAGGAATTGTAACCCGGTGGGGATTACGGCGCATCAATAGACGGTTTGGATTTGAGGTGAACCAGGCGCTTGAACTCTGGAGAAAACTCCTGAACCAGATGAATCGCGCCGATGAATCCGACCTCGATGTGCCCGGACTGAACGCCCTGCACCAGCGCCGTGTAGTGGTGAGGCCACCACATCGCGGCGATCATTGAACTGCCGTAGGCACCGGAGAGTTGGGGAAGGTCCAGCGTTAGCCGACCATTGCTGCGATAGGTGAGGAAGGTCATCTTCAGGGCGTGCCCGGAGCGGGGAAAGAAGCCGGAGCAGTCGCAGGAGAAATAGCGAGGGTCGGTGCCCAGCGCCGCGGCCATGCTTTCATGCACGGTGTTCTCGATGAGGTTGCTGCCGTAGCTGCTGCCGGCGCGGCGAATAAAGCCGCCCGCAGAGCGATTCCAGGCCGCAGGATCGGCGATGGTTTGGGTATACGCGGCTGTCGTCAGCGATTGCGCGTGAATGGCGACGCTGCCGCCGTCCTCGCGCAGCCATCGTTGCCAGCGGTCGTGCCCGTCCAGAGCCGCATAGTGCAGGGAATCGAAGGGCGGCTGCACAGTAAACGCCTGAAGCAAATCGGACGACTGAGCGAACGCAAGGCAGGGCGCAAACAGGATGGCAAGCAACGCAACTCGAATAAACGGGGTCACACTTCATTCTTACCCACGACTGGAGCATTCTGCGAACCACGCGCGCGAAATGGTCAGGCATTTTTCAACCAGGAGGGAAAATGCGGTGAATGAGTCCATTGCGGAACCGGATTTTTGTCCTGGAAAGCCTCTCGCATCATGCCATGAAAATTGACTTCGCACGGCGATTTGAAGGCTGTAAATCTGGCAAAAAAGGCGTTTTTGAGGGCAAAATCGGGTTTTTTGGGGGCAAAAACGGGCCAAAAAAGGGGTTCTCTGTTTACTTTTCAGTCACTATGTAAAATTTACAAAGTGTTGATTCCTTGGGCGTTATTTGATTTTCCAAGGGGCGAAATGCGATTTCCATAGGGGGAGGGGGTGGGGGTACGTTTAAATCCTGGTTGGATGGGGCGATTCAGAGGGATTTTCCTCATCTCTTCATTGTGCGCGTTTCTTGCGAAATGTTACGCAAGATGCCGTAGAGCATTTCCAGAGAAACGGACGTGGACCGGGAGGTCGGCGCTACAGTTTCATGCGCGGCGGGTCGGTAAGACCGGTGGGGGGCTAAAGCCCGTACCCTTCAACTGTTCAAATGCAATTTCCCTGCCATCGCCGCATTCGGCCCTTTCATCCAACGCCTTGCCGATGTATACTCCACCAGTCATGCAAGTATTTGTGATTTTGCCCGCAGCGGGCCTGGGAACCCGGATGGCCGGACCCCAGCCCAAACAGTTTCTGGCCCTGAACGGCCTCCCCATCCTGATCCACTCGCTGCGCGCCTTTGCCGCCGTCGAGCGGGTCACGGCGATCTATGTGGCTGTGCGCAAGACGGAGATTGAGCGCGTCCAGGCGCAGATTGCCGAGTACGCCGCCCAGTTTGGCCTTGCCGACAAGGTGCGCGTCGTCGAAGGCGGCGACAATCGCCAGCAGTCGGTCTCGAACGCTCTGGCCGCCCTGCCTGCCCAGGCGGAGGATATTGTGCTGGTCCACGATGCCGTTCGCCCGCTTATCGACGGGCCAACCATCGACCGCACCATCAACGCGGTCATCGAGCACGGCGCGGCCATCGTTGGCCTGCCCGCCGTCGATACCATCAAGCAGGTCGAGCGCACCGCCCACGGTGCCATCATCACCTCGACCATTCCCCGCGAATTTGTGGTTTTGGCGCAGACGCCGCAGGGATTCCGCCACGGCCTGCTGCAATCGGCTTTTGCCGAGGCGGCCGCAGACGGTTTCCTGGGCACCGACGAGGCCTCGGTCGTCGAGCGCGCCGGGCATCCTGTCGCCGTGGTCCACGGTTCCGCCGTCAACCTCAAAATTACGCAGCCTGGCGATCTGGCGTTGGCCGAGTTCTACCTGAGTCAGCGCGCCCGCTGAGCGGTCTGGTCAAATTCAAGATTGCCGCCGATGAATTCCCTGGGGGGTGGTGTGACCATCCCCGTAGAATCTCTTTGTCCCCGGCGATCCACCGTAGTTGCTTTGAGATAAGCTAAGGAAACAGGCACGGTAACCATGGAAACCAGAATCGGATTTGGCTACGACTCGCACGTCTTCAAGCCCGGAGTCCCGCTGCGCATAGGCGGACTCTCTTTTGACCACCCCGAAGGCCTCGCCGGCCACTCCGACGGCGATGTGCTGCTGCACGCCGTGACCGATGCCATTTTAGGCGCGATTGCCGCCGGCGACATCGGCACCTTCTTCCCCCCCGGCGATCCGCGCTGGAAAGACGCCGACTCAGCCGTCTTCCTCAACCTGGCCAAAGAGGAGTTGCAGCACGCCGGTTACCGCATCGTGAATATCGATGTTACGCTGATTCTGGCTCGACCCAAGATCTCGCCTATCGCTGAAGAGATGCGCACCCGCGTCGCCGACCTGCTGGGCATCGGCACCGATCAGGTCAGCATCAAAGCCAAAACTCCGGAGGGTCTCAACCTGGACCACGTCGCCCAGTGCCACGCCGTCACCCTGGTCGAGCGCGTCCTGGAGCCCGATGACCTGAAGAGCATGTCCGCCGTCATCGAAACCCAGCGCCAACTGGAAGACGTCGTCGAAGACCTGCTCGCCTCCGTCCACGGCGTACCGAAAAAGCGGACCATTGCACCGGTTTACGATACCGAAGATATCACGTAGACCGTTGAGCCTCCTGCGGAATTGAATCGACGAATGATCGTTCCGCTAGGCTGGATGAGCGCGTTGGGCTGTTGGCGACAGTCCAACAATCCGCAACACAGAACACAGGTCCGCAGAACGCCCCGGCGCGTTCAAAATGGTGCAAGCTGTGTTTTTCGGTGTATTCTATTCGCAGGAAGGGGGCTTTCATGGCAAAGGCTGAATTGTATATCGAAAGGCGTGAGCAGGGAGATTATGCGGTAAGAAGACCAGGTTCGGAAAGGGCCAGTGCAATCGTCCCAACCCAGGCTGAAGCCATTGAGCGGGCTCGTGTGATAAATCCGGATGCAGCCGTTCATGTTGAGCGCGTCCGCGAAACCAGTGTTAGTGGTAGGGACAGGTGGCGGAAACTCTAAAAGCCAAGTGCGTCACCGCGTCATTTAGGTTTGAATTTCCGCTCTTGACGTTGTTTTTAGCCGATCTCCTAACTATCTGGAGTAACGTTTCTTGATCCAGGCGGCAGCCTTGTCGATCTCTGGGAAAAGTGTGCTTTCGTTGATGCCAAGATTTGCGAGCGATTTTCGAATAGGTTCCTTCGCTTTCTGAGGAACAAGGAAGTGTGTTTCTTCAATTTCGTAAGGATAAAATATTTCCTTGGATGGGTCTAGACCGTAGAGGATGAAGGCGCCGGATTGCGCCAGAATTCTCCTGTTGCTCATCTTGGGATGAACATAATATGGCAGAAGCAAATCTATTGGGTTGATGATTGGCTGAAAATATGATTTCTCTGACCTAATAGATTGATGAAGTCGCTTTATAACGCAATCATCATTGAATTTCTTGATTTGTTCGTCTTCAGGTAGTTCTATTAGCGACTCTTTCAATCGATAAATATCGCCCTTCTCATCAGAACCCATATTGGCCAAATTGGCAATACAACTTACTGAATCGCTGTCAAAGTATTTCTCGCGTTCCTCTGGAATCGCGAAAGCTGTGACCCTGCCGTCGATCGGGTCGCTGCCATGAGGGCCTGGGTCGGTTGCAAAATATAGCGCGACCAGCGCATTCCGCGAAACATCCAGCAATCGAGTCGGCAGTCCAAAATGCTGCATCCGGACGAGCTTATCGAACATGGTTTCGTCGGTTGCAAACTCGCTAGGATGAACTGAGATCAGATCCCGAACTGCCTTTCTCTCTATCGTAAGTAGATCTTTGAACTCAGGACGGAATATACCCGCTACAATCGGCCAAGAGGCGTCACGCTGGCCGCGATAGCAATCCAACGAATATTTAGGACTCGACGAGTATTTCTCAAACTCCTCTATGAAGTCGGTGAGCGTTCGAGGCGAGACAGATGTGGTCGTGCTTTTCGTGGCCATGCGACACCCAAGATACTCTGATACAGAAAGGGCAATGGGCAGCTTTCTGAACTAGCTATTTATAATAAATGACAAAAATCAAAGTCTGCAATGGTTCAGGCGAGGGGCCCAGGTCCCGGAGAGCTGATCTAGTCACAAAAGCTGGCTGCCACAGATCTCTCGCCTTTGGGCCTCTGGGAAACATCTGGCCTAAAGGCGGGATTCGAATCGCGATTTTCAGGATCAGCTCCCTGAAACGGGCTTCACTTCCCCGGTCCTCATCAACGAGCGCAAAATCGCCAATGCGCTCACCGACACGGATTCCTACTGATAGTTGGCGCGTGGCGCACTCTTGAATCACCTCAACTGACAGGGTGGGGAACCACGAAGGCTCCCAGGGTGAAGTATTGTGCTTTCCGACCCTGCGCGCAAAAACAAGATCGCGTCAAGAATCCCCCCCCACCTTCATTGCGCATCCCTGATCTCTGCCTCCTGATCTCTGACTACCGTCCCGCACGGCTCCCCCCTCGGCCCATAAAACCGCAACCTCGGCTTACCCAGAAATAAACCCAACGCCAGCTTGCGCGGCAATGAAGCCGTAGCGCCGACCTCCTGGTCCACGCCCGTATCTTTGATCAGCCTTCCCCTCGCTCCCCGCTATACTCGGTGCTGGAGCAATGCAATGGAAGCGGACTGGGAGATCGAGGTAGGCGGCGGAGCAGCGGTGATCGAGGCGCTGTGGTCCGGTTTCGTTGACCTGCGCGTCCATCCCGAGCGGCTCTCCGAGATCGCCGAAGCCGTCGCGTTTCCCGCCCTGGGCAAGCTGCTGTTGGCGCTGAACAGCCCCACTTCCCCGCTCTGGACCGCCAAATGCGACGTTTGGACGCTCGATGCGGAAGAACTGAGTGGAATGCAAGTCGGCCTGGGCTGTTACGTGGATTTGTTGCCCCGCGCCGATCAGGTCTTCGCGCACTGGGAGCAGGCTGAGCAGCTTTGCCGCCATTGGGTCCGGCAACTGGACGAGCTTCCCCTCGATCCCTGCCGCGTCGAACTGATTGTGCGTCAGGCGATTGTCGGCCCGCTCGAGGGCTTCGGCGTCACAGCCTACCTCAGCGCCACCGCCGAGGATCTCCCGTCCGCCTGCACGATGCTGGACGAAGCCTGCGCGGCGTTGGCCCGGATTCTGACCGGAGTATCGTTCCCCAGCGCACGAGAAGAACAAAGTCGGCCCGCCTCGGCGCCAATCTGAAACCACGCGGAATGCGCCGCAAAACCTCTCATTTTCCCAATCTCCCCCTCCGGCGGCGATGCTCCTCCCCGTTACCTTTGCGGCACAACTTCGTCCAACCGGAGGGCAACTCTGCAAGGAGCCTTGCCCAGCCCTCGTGGGGACCGTAGAATAAGGGTTCGCAGGAGTTTTGAAGGCAAATGATGCTTAACGGTCGTAATCTTCTCTTCGCCGCACTTGGTTGCGGCTCGGTTCTTCTTTCCGCCAACGGGCTTAACGCTCAGCAGGCTGCCGCCCCGTCGGTGCAGCCCACGGCTCAAACCACCACGCCAGCCGCGGCTCAGGAAGTGGACCCCCTGAAGCGCGAACGCTCCGACCGCGGCAAGTTCGCGGCCCAAAAGGCTGTACGCCAGGAGTTGAGCCACGCATACAAAAACTGGCTCGAGGAGCAGGTCACCTACATCATCTCCGACGAAGAGCGCCGCGCTTTCAAGAGCCTCAGCAACGACGAAGAGCGTGATGCCTTCATCGAGCAGTTCTGGCTCCGCCGCAATCCCGACCCTGACTCGCCGGAAAATGCCTACCGCGAGGAACACTACCGCCGCATCGCCTATGCCAATGATCGCTTTCCCGCCGGCAAGCCCGGCTGGAAGACCGATCGCGGCCACATTTATATCTCCTTCGGACCTCCCGACTCGATCGATTCCCACCCCTCCGGCGGTGCCTACCATCGTTCCTATAGCGAGGGCGGCGGTGAAACCGTCACCTTCCCCTTTGAAGTCTGGAACTATCGCTATATCGAGGGCATCGGCGAGAACATCGACATCGAGTTCGTCGATGAGTGCCAGTGCGGCGATTACCACTTCACCATCAATCCAGAAGACAAGGACGCGCTCCTCCACGTCCCCGGTGCCGGTAAAACCCAGGCCGAGGAGTTGGGCAAGGCCAAGCAGGGCGACCGTGCCATCGGCTCGGGCGGTCCCAATGGCGGTAACGTCGGCACCAGCGGCCAATCCAAGGTCTTTGACCGCATCGAGATGGCCGCCAAGCTCTTCGCGCCCCCTCCGGTCAAGTTCAAGGACTTGGACAACTTCATGTCCGAGCACAAGTTGCTCAGCGGGCCGCCCTTCCCCTTTGATGTGCGTACCGATTTCGTCAAGGTCACCGACAGCATGGTCATGGTCCCCATCACCGTGCAGATCAGGAACCGCGATATCACCTTCGTGACCAAGGACGGCGTCTCCAAGGGCTACGTCAATATCCTCGGCAAAGTCACCACTCTGGCCCACAAGACTGTCCAAACCTTCGAGGACACCGTCTCCGTCGAGCAGCCCGCCGAGTTGCTCGAGAAGTCCCTCGACCGCCGTTCCGTCTACTGGAAGGCCCTGCCCATCGTTCCCGGCCTTTACCGCCTCGATATCGCCGTCAAGGACGTCAATAACCCCGACCACGTTGGCCTGTACGGTCGCGGCATCGAGGTTCCGGCCTATCACGACGAGAAGCTGGCCACCTCCACGCTGATTCTGGCCGACGAGATGAATCAGGTCTCCTCCCGCGAGATCGGCGCTGGCAGTTGCATTCTGGGCAATACCCACATCTGCCCCCGCGTCACCGCCAACCCGGCCACGCCCGTCAACTTCAAGCGCAACCAGTTGCTCAGTTTCTGGATGCAGGTCTACAATCTTCAGATTGACGAGGCCACCAAAAGCAACAAGGCCATCGTCACCTATCAGATCACCGATTCGACCACCAACTCCGTTGTGCTGGAAAAGCAGCTCGACTCCAAGGACCTGGGCGCGCACAGCGATCAGTTGACCGTTGAAAAGACGCTTCCCATGGCCGGCCTCCAGCCTGGAAAATACAAGGTGACCATCAAGATCGATGACGCAATCTCCAAGCAGGAGATTGAAAAATCGGCGCCGTTTGTCGTCGAATAACATCCATTCCGCGCCGATCCGTACCCGGGCATTAGACCCGGAACCCGGCGCGGAAACACTTTGCAGGAAGATTGCCAGGGACGCCTGTGGGACAACCATGGGAATGAGACATAAAGTCCAGTTCGTTGTCTTCGCCACGCTGTTCGCCTTGAGTTGCGCCGCCCTCCAGGGAGCCACTCCGGCATCGGTGACCGGCGTAGTGTGTGACTCGGCCGGTGTGCCGCAGATTGGTGCCGTAGTGCAGTTGCTGCGCCCCGACCTCTCGGTCGCCGCCAGCGTCTACACCAGCAGCACCGGTCGCTTCGCCATCGCCTCCGTGCCGCCCGGCCGCTACTCCCTCAAGGCCATGAACGCCACCTTCCTGCCCGCCATGCGTGAGAACGTGCGCGTCCGCTCCAATACTGTGGTCAATCTCACCCTCAGTACTCTCTATGAGGTGATGCAGTGGCTCCCGGCCGAGCCGCGCGCCGCCAACGCCCAAAAAGACGACTGGGCCTGGACCCTCAAATCCGCCGCCAATCGCCCCCTGCTCCGCTGGCTGGAGGACGGACCCCTCGTGGTCGTCTCCGACGGCAGGGGCGCGGCGCCCAAGCTCAAGGCCCGCATCATGGCCACCGGCGAACAAGGCTCCTTCGGCGAAAACGGCGAGCGCATCTCGGCCTCCGTCGAACAGACCCCCACCACCAGCCGCCAATTGCTGGCCCGCGTTGACTTCGACCCCTCCTCCAATGGTGGCATGGAGTCCTTGCTCGGCTTCCGTCAGGATCTCGGATACGCCGGCGCCGTGCAGTCCATGGCCGCCATCTCCATTCAGCCTGAGACGGACGCCGGTGCCTCCCAGGGACTCGACGAAGCCGCCATGCGCTCCACGGAAACCATCAGTCTTGGCGATGAATTCGATGCCGAAGTCGGCTCCGAGCAGGTACTGGCCCGGCTCAACGGCGGCTCCTCCGGCACATTGATCGCCGCGTTGCCCTTTGCCACCGTCGGCTGGCACTCCGGCGACTCCACCATTCGCTATCGCTTTGCCACCATGCTGCCCGCAGCCCAGAATCGGGACGAATCCCAGCCGCGCGCATGGCTCCCCGCCCTCTCGGCCAACAACGGCACCCTCGCCCTCCAGCATGGGCTTCATCAGGAACTCGGCTGGGAGCGCCGCACCGACGCCTCCGGTCTATCCCTCTCCGTCTTTGCCGATCACGTCGATAACCCCGTCCTCGAAGCCATGAGTCGCATGGCCTCCGGCTCCGATGCCAGTTCCATGCTCGCCCTCTTCGACAGCGCCAGCGAACTGCTCCGCGCCACCGGACCCGACTTCTCCAGCGTTGGCATGCAGGCCAGCATCGAGCACCGTCTGCCCCGCGGAAATCACATCCGCCTCAGCTACGCCAACGGAAACGCTCTGGTCTTCTCCTCGACCGCCGCAACGGCCCAGCCCGTATCCCTGCTCCAGTTGATCGCCGACGCCCAGCCGCGCCATTCCCAGACCTACGCGCTCTCGCTCTCCGGCACTCTGGACGGCACCGGCACCCGCTGGCGCGCCACCTACCGCTGGCAGCCAGAAGCCACTCTCACCGCTGTCGCCCCCTTCGCCCTTGATGCCAACGATCCTTACCTCAATTGCCACCTCCGCCAGCCCCTCCGCCACCACCGCAACGGAGTTGCCGGCATCGACGGCGTCCTCGATGTGCGCAACCTGCTCGCCCAGGGCTACCGCCCCTATATGCTCAGCGACGGCTCCCTGCTTATCTTCGCCCAGGATCAACGCAGCTTCCGCGCCGGCCTGGCCTTTACCTTCTAGTCCCACCACCGGCATCTCCACCCCAATGCCTATAAACCTGTAGCGCCGCCGGGTGCCCAGGTGCCTCGCTTTTGGGCACCTGGGAAACCTCCGAACCTAATCCACCCAGCAAATCCCTCCCACCGAAATCCCCCCCAAGGAGCCTCCTGCGAACCCCCTCCCAAAAATCATATTTTCGACTTTTTTGCGTACGATTCTCGATGCAACGCGCACAATGAAGAGATGAGGGAAATCCCTCTGAATAGCCAAATCCGACCTGGATTTCACCGTACCCCCACCCCCTCCCCCTGTGGAAATCGCATTCCACCCCCTAAAAAAACCAATAAATAGCAAGGAATCAACTACTTGTAAATTTTACATGGTTACTGAAAAGTAAACAGAGAGGCCCATTTTTGGCCCTTTTTGACCCCCAAAAACCCGATTTCACCCTCAAAAACGCCCTCTTTTGCCAATTTTTTGACCCCAAAAACGCTGTGCGAGGTCAATGCTGCAAGTGCCCAATTCGCCTGCGGATTCCCTTGCTGTATCCTTCATTTGAGTAACTTTCACTCCCAAGAGGAGAGATGGCCGAAGCATTGAACGCGAAAACTCTCAAGCGCCTGCGCCTGGTCGCTGCGCTTGCCCTATGCTCCGCAACTCTGCACTCCCAGACCACCCGCGAAGTTACGTCCGCTCCCGCGCCACTCAAGACCGTCTCCAATCCTGTGCGCGCGGCGCAGTTTTCCCTCGCTGCAAGCGATCACCCTGTCGAATTCCGCAGCGTTGACCAAATGAGTTCAACGGACCGTGAGCTAGCTCGGCGCGCCGACGCCTCGATCCGCGCCGCGGCAGCATCCGCCGCATTCGATCTGAACCAGGGTCACTGGAGTTCTCAGCAAATCCTCTGTCCCGCGCTGCCGCAGCACCTTTTCCTGCGCTCTATGCGCAACGGCGGAAGCGGCGATGTGAGCCTCTTTACAGTTTCGATCCAGCGCGGCGCTGGCGAGCGCGTGCACATCCTGGCAATCCAACGACGCGGCTTCTCGCTCTTCACTCCCGCGCCGCTCAATGCGCGGACCATCGCCGTCTTCAATCACATCCGCGACGAAGAACGTTTTGCGCCCTCTGCATTGCCGCCCAATTGGTTGGAGACTGGACTCTGTTACGCGGCGCTGTCCGGTGCCGATCCCAAAGCTCTGCAGCCCACAGAGTTCTCCGCAAAAACTCGTTCCGTGCCCGCTTCCCCTGCCGTTCTGGAATCCAGCAACGACGGGGCGGCCGTGGTCCGCTTCACTGAAGCAGCCACGCGCCCCGTCGAATGGACGCTCGATTTCGATGCAAAGGGGAGATTGCTGAAGGTTACGCGACTGCCCGCCTCGTTGGTTCGCGAAGTGGTGAGGAACCAGTAGTCAGAGATCAGTAAGACCATAGATCAAAGCTTGAACAGCCTATCCGGCTGATCAAAAGCGGGCGCGGACCGGGAGGTCAGCGCCACGGGCTTTATGCTCCGCGGGTAGACAACGCCGCCGGAGACTATTCCCTATTCCCTGTTCTCTGGCCCGTCACTCGCCCAGCATGATGCGCTGAATGCCGAAGGCGCGTCCGGTTTGGGGGGCGCACTGAATCAGCGCGGCGCACATCTTGGGGTTGCCCTTGGCGGCCTCGAATTTTCCGGGCATTCCGGTGAGGAACTTGCGCAGGACCAGTTCCTTTTCCACGCCAATCACGCTGTCGTAGGGCCCGCTCATGCCCACATCGGTCTGGTAGGCCGTTCCGCCGGGCAGGATGCGCTGGTCGGCGGTGGGGATGTGGGTGTGCGTACCCAGAACGGCGGTGACACGGCCATCGAGGAACCAGCCCATTGCGACCTTCTCGCTGGTGGCCTCGGCGTGAATGTCCACTACGATCACTTTGGCCTTGATGGTCTTGAGCAGCGCATCGACGGCGTGAAACGGGTCGTTGGTTGTGTTCATGAAGACGCAGCCCTGCAGGTCGATCACCGCGTACTCGACGCCGCTCTCGGTGGTGCCCTCGAAGACGCCGTAGCCGGGCAGATTGGGTTGCAGGTTCAGCGGGCGCAGGACGCGGCGAGGGCGGTCCTGACTGTCGGCGGGCACCGAGTTCATGTAGTCGATCAACTCGCGCTTGTCCCAGACGTGATTGCCGGTGGTCAACACGTCCGCGCCCCAGTCAAACAGCTCATCGGCAATCTGCGGCGTCACCCCAAAACCCCCGGCCGCATTCTCGGCGTTGATGATGACCAGTTCCACATTGTTTTCCTGGCAGACGTGCCCGATGTGCTCCTGCACAATCCTGCGCCCCGCGCTGCCGAAGATATCGCCGACGAAAAGAATGTTCATGCTTGGTCGAACTCCTGGGGTAAAGAAAGCAAGTGAACAGGGAATAGGGAACAGGGAGTAGAAAAACCTTGCTCTCTTTGAGTGTATTGCCTGACAGATACTTTTGATTTTGAGAAACTTCAATTCCAATGTAAAGCAGAGGGAATGCAGCGACCTCCTTGCGGCATGAACAATCCGCAAGGAGGTCACAAAAGTCCTGCCGACCTATCCCTTGTCTTCTGTACCCTGCTCTTTCCGCATCAGCGGGAACAGGATCACGTCGCGGATGGAACGGGAGCCGGTCAGCAGCATGACCAGGCGGTCGATGCCCATGCCCTCGCCGCCGGTGGGAGGCAGGCCGTAGGCTAGGGCGCGCACGTAGTCCTCGTCCATCTGGTGGGCTTCGTCGTCGCCCTCGGCGCGCTGGGCAAGCTGATCCTCGAAGCGCTTCTTCTGCTCGACGGGGTCGTTCAACTCGCTGAAGGCGTTGCCCAGCTCGAAGCCGCCACAGAAGAACTCGAAGCGCTCGACGTGGGCCGGATCGCCGGGCTTGGCCTTGGAGAGCGGCGAAACCTCGGTTGGATAGTCGTAGACGATGGTGGGCTGAATCAGGAACGGCTCGGCGACCGCTTCGAAGAGGTTGTAGACAGACTTGCCGATTGCCACGCCCTTCATGGAGTCAAAATAGACTGCGGTGATTGCGCCCAGAATCGTTTTCAACTCGGCAATCCGTTCGGGCAGAATCCTGGTGGTCTCGCCTGCTGCCTTTTCCAGTGAACTCATGGCCGCGTGCAGGCGTACCTGCAGGACGGGAGCGGACTCGAAGGCGGTCATGGCCGGCTTGGCACCAGCCTCCTCCGGCCAATATTCGCGAATCGCCTCGCGCATGGTCAGACGGGTCCAGTGGGCCAGGTCGATCTCCACGCCATTGAAGACTGTCTTTGTGGTGCCATTCACTTCTTTGGCTACAAACGAGAGCATTTCCTCAGTCAGCAGCATCAGGTCGTGATAGTTCGCGTAGGCCTGATAGAACTCCAGCATGGTGAACTCGGGATTGTGCTGGGTGCTGACGCCCTCGTTGCGGAAGTTGCGATTGATCTCGTAGACGCGATCAAAGCCGCCAACGACCAGCCGCTTCAGGTACAGCTCGGGCGCAATGCGCAGAAAGAGATCCTGATCGAGCGCGTTGTGATGGGTTTTGAAGGGCCGTGCCGCCGCGCCGCCGGCAATCTGCTGCATCATCGGCGTTTCGACTTCCAGGAAGCCCCGATCATCAAAGAATTTCCGCAGTGCGCGTAGCGTTTTTGCGCGCTTGACGAAGACCTCGCGGGCATCCAGGTTGCTGAACAGGTCCACGTAGCGCTGACGATAGCGGAGTTCCACATCGGCCAGGCCGTGAAACTTCTCCGGCAGGGCCAGCATGGCCTTGGCGAGGAAGGTGAGGCGCTCGACGTGAATGGTCAGCTCGCCGGTGCGTGTGCGGAAGAGGTAGCCGACCGCGCCGATGTGATCGCCCATATCCAGCAGCTTGTAGAGCGCAAAGCCCTGCTCGCCGACGGCATCCAGGCGTACATAAATCTGCAGACGCTGGCCGCCCTGTTGCAGCGTGGCAAAACCGGCCTTACCCTGGGCGCGAATGGCCATGATGCGCCCGGCCACGGAGACGGTGACGCGCGTGGCTTCCAGATCCTCGGCCTGCGTCTCGTTCCAATGCTCGCGCACGGCGGGGATGGTATGCGAGGCGGGGTACTGGTTGGGGTAGGCCTCTTGCCCCAGCTTCTCAATCTCTTCCAGCTTGGTCTTGCGCAGTTCAAATAGTCCGCGCTCAAATTCCGAATCAAACACTCTTGGCATCCTTTGTGCTGAAACTGCTTGCTTGCCGCAACAGTTAGTATATCGTCCATTGCGCTGAGAAGGTTCAGCAGGAGGCCGTTTTGGCGGGGTACTACAGTCCTGAATTCTTCGGACACAGGAGCCTCTTGCAAAATTGACTTTTGTTAGCCGATAAGCGTCAGGGCATGACTTCAGTCGTGCCGCTTAGGTCTC
>Ga0209415_10000910_pt1 | contig 56387 bp, 55 predicted proteins | sample PeaSoiSIISIP2007_FD_187696 | JGI IMG/M metagenome (GOLD analysis project Ga0209415, IMG submission 187696) | Peat soil microbial communities from Weissenstadt, Germany - SII-SIP-2007 (SPAdes) (version 2) | ecosystem: Environmental > Terrestrial > Soil > Wetlands > Peat | place: Germany... | reverse complement strand
TGAGTCCGGCCTTGCAGACCGGAGCGGGGGACTCCCGGTAGGGGTGAACGAGCCGGTCGGCTCGAGGGCGATTCTTCAGTCCTAACCCGTCAACTAACCCCGTAAGTGTTGGAAGAAGGAGCAGTTTTGTTTCGTTTCCTCATGACCGGGGCGTGTACGGTCCTTTTGACCGCAACGGGTTTCTCTATTGCCGGCGCCGCCCAAACGGCGCTGCCGCAAGCGGTGACGGTTGCGACCGCCGCCGCCGACTCGGCGCCAACCGCCAAAGCCTCAGGGCAGGCTTTCGAGGCGGTCGCGCCGACCGACGGTGCCGATCTCGCCATGTGGGGCGTCGAGCCGGATCCCGGCACGGCCGAATCGCATCTCAGCGGGTCGCGGCTGGTGCGCCGTTTCGCCGACGGCATCATCCATCGCAGCGCTGCGCTGGCCGTTAGCCTGACGCGCAACGCGATGCGTTTCCTCGGCGTGCCCTACGTGTTCGGCGGTACCAATTCGAACGGCTTCGACTGCTCGGGCTACGTTCAGCACGTGTTCGCGATGCTCGGCTACCATATTCCACGCACCGCCGACGCGCAGTACGGTGCGGGCAAACGCGTGACCGGTGCGACGATCGCGCCGGGCGATCTGGTCTTTTTCCAGACCTACGCTTCAGGAGCGTCGCACGTCGGCATCTATCTGGGCAACGACCGCTTCGTCCATGCCTCGTCGAGCCGCGGAGTAACCGTCTCGAGCCTGCACGAGAGCTACTGGTCGGCGCGTTATCTGGGAGCAAAACGTCTCATCTGAGGAGTTCGAAGAGCCGGACGACTATCAACGCGCGTCAAGCGCGTACTTGGTCTGGCCGCTCGCATTGGCAGCGCTGCTCCGGGAGCCCCCGGAAGCATCGCGTTGGATGCGCATCCACACCCGGCAGGCGCTGACGTTCGGCCTCGGCGCCTCGATCGGGTTCGTCGTCGTACTCGCGCTGCCGCTTTCGATCGTGATCGCCGACGCCGGCATCTCGACCGGTGCGACCATCGCCGTGTACACGGCGGGATTGCTCCTCGATGCGATCGTCGTCGTCGCGTTGACCGTGCTTGCGTTCTCGTACTCGGCACGCGCCGCCCGGGGCGAACTGTTCACGATTCCGCTCGTCTCACCAATCGCCGACCGCCTCTTTACAATCCGCCGGTAGGGACTCGCTCCCAGCGCGAGAGGCTCGCTAAGCGCGTCGTCAAACTAGACGCGCTGGCACGCGGGGGTAGCGATTCCATGGGGCGTAGCCAAGTTGGTAAGGCACCAGGTTTTGATCCTGGCATGCGTTGGTTCGAGTCCAGCCGCCCCAGCATCGCTTCGGAAGGGTTGGGTATTATCAGCAACCACAGTCACGAAGATCTCAAGCTGCACCTGCACGTCGTTGACGGCCTCCAGGTCTTCACGCTGAGCGGCAGCCTTGACATCGCGACCTCACCGACCGTTCGCGCAGCGCTCTTGGAAGCGTCGGCGCGCGGCGATCACCGCCTGATCGTCGACCTCATCAACGTCGACTTCCTCGACTCAACCGGCCTCGGCGCGCTGATCGGCGCGCAGCGCCGGGCGAAAGAGTTCGGCGGCGAGGTCCGGCTCGTCGTCAAGGAGGGTCAGATCGTGCGCCTGTTGCGCATCACCGGGTTGCTCAAGATCTTCGCGGTGTACTCCACCCTCAACGACGCGGTCAGCGACGGAGTGCGCGTGGGCGACTTATGACCGGCGCCGACTTCGAGCGCCTGTTCGACCTCTGGCGGGCCGGCGATGAAGCGGCGGCGGCGGATTTTTTCACTTCGGACGGCATCTTTCACGAAGCAAACAAAGCTCCAATCGTCGGGCGCGAGACGATCGCCGCGCATTGGAAGCCGTTCTTCCATGGCGGACCCGAGTGGCGCATGACGGTGCACGATCTCTTCGGCGACGGCGAGCGCTTCGCGGTCACCTACCTTTGGGAAATCAAGCTGAAAGACGGCACCTGGGCCGGCAGCCCAGGCTGCGCGATCGTGCACACGCGCGACGGCAAAATCGCCGAATGGCGCGAATACAAAGCGTAGTCGCAGCGCAAGTATGAGCGGTTAGCGCAGCCCTAAAGTCATCCCGAGCTTGTCGAGGGATCGCCACAATCGCCGGCGTCGCGGGCGACCCCTCGACAAGCTCGGGGTGACACTGAGTTGGCGCGCATACAAAGCCTAAACGTTGGCGTTCGCGTAGGCGCGATCGAGGAGTTGCACGACGTGCAGGACTTCGATGTTGCGGCCGCTTGTGCGCAGGCCGTTGGTGATTTGCAGCGCGCAGCCGGGGTTTGCGGTGACCAGGATGTCGGGCGCGACGTCGAGGACGTGTTCGACTTTGCGGCGACCCAGCCGGCCGGCCATTTCGGGTTGGGTCACGTTGTAGATTCCGGCGCTCCCGCAGCACAGCGAGCTCTCCTCCATTTCGCGCAGTTCGAGCCCCGGTATTTGCGCCAGTAGCCGCCGCGGCGCCGCCGTGATGCGCTGCGCGTGCGCGAGATGACAGGGGTCCTGATAGGTCGCGACCGCGTGCACCGGACCCAGGCCGGGAGCAAGGCCGATCTCGTCGAGATACTCGGTGATGTCGCGAACCTGCGCGCTGAACGCCCGCGCGCGCGCGCTCCACACCGGATCGTCACGGAAGAGCCCACCGTACTCCTTGAGCGCGGAGCCGCAACCCGCGGCGTTGATCACGTACACGTCCGCGCCGCTGCGCTCGAACGACGCGATGTTGCGCTTGGCGAGCTCCCGCCCGCGGGCCATTTCCCCGGCGTGAATCGTGATCGCGCCGCAGCAGCCTTGATCGCGCGGAACGACGACGTCGACGCCCGCGCGCACGAGCACGCGCACCGACGCTTCGTTCCAGTCGGCGAAGGCTACGTGCATGATGCAGCCGGCGTGCAAGAATGCCGTGCCGCGAGCGGGGCCGGCCGCCGCGAAGCGTTGATCCGCCGGGACGAAGAAACGCGCCGACATCCGCGGTGCGAGGGCCTCGAGTTCCTCGAGCCCGAGCGCACGTAACAGCCCGCTCGACCGCACCAGCGCTTGCAGCCCGCTGCGCTGGTAGAAGCGCACCGCGGCCGCTGCCAAGCGCATGAGCCCGAGCCGCGAGAACAGCGTGCCGATCAACACGGCCCGCCCGAAACGTGCGGCCGGTGCCCGCTGCGCCGCGGTCGCCCGGACGATTTGCGTCCGGGCCGGCTCGAGCAGCTCGCCGTAGCGCACGCCCGAGGGGCAAACGGCTTCGCAGGCCCGGCAATCGAGGCACTCGCTCATCTGGTGCATGAAGCCGGGGCTCGTGAGATCGAGTTGACCCTCGGCAACCGCGCGAATCAGGGCGATCCGGCCGCGCGGACCCGATGTCTCGACCAGCGTTTCGACATACGTCGGACAGGTAGGCAGGCACAACCCGCAGCGGACGCATTGATTGAACACGTCTTCGGGGGGAACGTCCTGCCCGCTAAAGCCCAGGTGCTCGATCACGATGCAATCCTGTTCGGCGTGAAGAAGAGGCTCCCCATGTCTGAAATGATTCGGGCGCGGAGTTCGGTCGTCGTCGACGGACGCGATCGAGCGGCAGCACGTTCGTTCTTCAAGGCCGTCGGCTTGACCGACGACGATCTAAAAAAACCGCTCGTTCTGATCGCGAACACCTGGACCGACGCGATGCCGTGCAATTTCAACCTGCGGGGACTGGCCGACCACGTGCGCGCCGGCATTCGTGCGGCCGGCGGAACGCCGCTGGAATTCAACACGATCGCGATCAGCGACGGCATCACGATGGGCACCGAGGGCATGAAAACCTCGCTCGTGAGCCGCGAAGTGATCGCCGACTCGATCGAACTCGTCGCGCGGGGCTACGGCTTCGATGCGGTTGTCGCGCTCGTGGCGTGCGACAAAACCATTCCCGGCGCCGGGATGGCGCTGTTGCGTTTGAACATTCCCGGGCTCGTGCTCTATGGGGGGTCGATCGCGCCCGGCAAGTACCACGGCCGCGACTTGACGATCGGCGACGTCTTCGAGGCCGTCGGCGCGCACGCGGCCGGCAAGATCGACGATAACGAGCTGCTGCAAATCGAGAATTTGGCGTGCCCCGGTGCGGGTGCGTGCGGGGGCCAGTTCACCGCCAATACGATGGCGACCGTGTTCGAGTTCATCGGCCTCTCGCCGGTGGGTAGCGCGAGTCCGGGCGCGACCGATCCGCGCCGCGAAAAGGAGGGCTATCGCGCCGGCCAGATGGTAATGGAGCTCTTGCGCCGCAACCTCTTGCCGCGCGATATCTGCACGCGCGAAGCGTTCGACAATGCGATCGCCGCGGCGGCCGGCACCGGCGGTTCGACCAACAGCGTGCTGCATCTGCTGGCGATGGCGCGCGAAGCGAAGGTGCCGCTGACGATCGACGACTTCGACGCGGTCAGCGAGCGCACGCCGATCATCGCCGACTTACGTCCCGGCGGAAAGTACGTCGCGCTCGACGTCGATGCCGCCGGCGGCGTCGGCCTCATCGCCAAACGCATGATCGAGGGCGGGATCATTACGGGCTCGACGCTCACCGTGAGCGGCCATTCGCTCAAAGACGACACCGCCGGTATCGTGGAGACGGCCGGACAAAAAGTCGTGGCGACGGTGGCGACCGCGTTCAAACCCACCGGCGGGATCGTGATCCTGCGCGGCAACCTCGCACCCGATGGTGCGGTGGTCAAAGTTGCCGGACACGAACGGCTGCTGCACAAAGGGCCCGCGCGCGTCTTCGAGCGGGAAGAAGACGCGATGCACGCGGTCGACCGCCGCGAGATCGTCGACGGCGACGTGGTCGTCATCCGCTACGAAGGACCCAAGGGCGGTCCGGGGATGCGCGAGATGCTCGGCGTTACGGCTGCGATCGTCGGACAGGGATTCGGCGAAACGGTCGCGCTCGTGACCGACGGGCGCTTCAGCGGCGCCACGCGCGGCTTGATGATCGGCCACGTCGCGCCGGAAGCGCTCGTCGGCGGGCCGATCGCCGCCGTGCAGGACGGCGATACGATCGCGATCGACGTCGCAGGCCGCACGATCGACCTCGACGTGCCGGCCGCCGAGATCGCCCGTCGTTTGGCGAATTGGAAGCAGCCGGCGCCGCGTTACGAACCGAGCAGCGTGATGGCCAAATACGCGCGCTTGGTGGGCTCGGCGTCCGAAGGCGCGGTCACGTCCGCGTGAACCTGCTCTGCAGCGAGTGCGGCCGCCCCGCCGCGGACGACGCGATGTTCTGCGCCTCGTGCGCCGGCCTCTTGGCGTTCGAGACCTTTGCCGCCGTGCCGGGTGCCGACCTCGATCGCGACCGCATGGCCGCGCGCCGCAATTCGCGCGACCCCCGCGACCGCAGCGGCGTGTGGCGCTATCGCGAGCTGCTGCCGGAAATTCCGGCGGAGGCGATCGTCACGCTGCGCGAAGGCGACGTCCCGCTCTACGGCGCGCCGCGCGGCGCCGAGTATGCCGGGATGCGGCGACTCGCCTACCTGCACCTCGGCATGAACCCGACCGCGTCGTTCAAGGACGCAGGCATGACGGTCGCGATTTCGCGCGCCCGCGCGATGGGAGCGAGCGTCGCGATTTGTGCCAGCACCGGCAACACATCAGCTTCCCTGGCCGCGTATGCGGCCCGCGCGCGGATGGCGGCCGTCGTTCTCGTACCGTCGACGGGCATCAGCGCAGCGAAAGTCGCGCAGACGCTCGACTACGGCGCTACCGTCGTGGCGATCGACGGCGACTTCGACGCGGCGTTTGCCACCGTTCGCGCGATGGATCCGCAACGCGTCGCGATCGTCAACTCGGTTAACCCGTTTCGCATCGAGGGTCAAAAAACGGCCGCCTTCGTGCTGCTCGAACAGCGCGGTTGGCGCGTGCCGGACTGGGTCGTCCTGCCGGGTGGAAATCTCGGCAACACGACCGCCCTCGGCAAGGGCTTCCGCGAGATGCTCGCGCTGGGCTGGATCGATCGCTTGCCGCGGATCGCCGTCGTGCAGGCGTCAGGTGCCGCGCCGTTCGCCCGCGCGTTTCGCGACCAGGCCGAGCTCGTGCCCGTGCACGCCGAGACGACCGCCACCGCCATCAAGATCGGTGCCCCGGCGTCGTGGAAGAAAGCCCGCGCGGAAGTCGCGGCGCTGCGCGGGACCGTTCTCGATGTCAGCGACGATGCGATCGCCGACGCCCGCGCGATCGTCGGCCGCGACGGCGTCGGTTGTGAACCGGCGTCGGCGGCCTCGCTGGCTGGTTTGCGCGAACTCGTCGGCGCCGGCACGATCGGCGCCGGCGACGACGTCGTCTTGATCCTCACCGGCCACGTCCTCAAAGACGGCGCATACGCGGCGAACTACCACGAGAGCACGGCGCCGTTCGCCAACCACATCTTGCGCGGCATCGATCCCGCCGAGGTCATCGACCGCCTCAACGCCCCCGCGTGAAGCGGTTTGCGGTCAGCGTTCCGGCAACGAGCGCAAATCTCGGACCAGGTTTCGACACCATCGGGCTCGCCCTGGACCTGCGCATTCGCGCCGACGTAACGGTCCTCGACGCCGGCGCTGTGCCGGCGTGGGAATTTCACGGTTCGGAAGCGCCGACGCACGGCGGCTTGCGCGACGAAATGTTGCGCGCAATGCGCACGCTCTATGCAAGCGTTGGGCAAACGCCGCCACCGCTCGCGATCTCGGTCGACAATCCGATTCCGCTCGGGCGCGGGCTCGGCGGCAGCGCCGCCGGCGCCGCGCTCGGTCTCGCGATCGGGGCGGAGCTGCGCGATCCCCAACCGTCGATCGAGGAACTGACGCGCACGGTAACCGTGCTCGAGGGCCACCCCGACAACGGCGTGCCGGCAATCGTGGGCGGGGTCGTCGTCGCCGTATCCGAGGGTGAGGATGTCGTGTACGCCCGCTTCGATCCGCCGCCCGGGTTGCGCGCGCAAGTCGTCGTGCCGAACTTCTCGATGCCCACGCGCGAAGCGCGCGCGATCCTGCCCGATGCATATCCGCGCCGGGACGCGGTCTACAACGTGGGCCACGCCGCCTTGCTCGCGGCTGCGTTTGCTAGCGGCCAAATCGAGCTGCTGCGCAGCGCGATGCACGACCGCTTGCACCAGCCGTACCGCGCCTCGTTCGTCCCCGGACTTCCCGAAATGCTCGCGCTCGAGACCCCGGCGCTGCTCGGCGTCGCCCTCTCCGGTGCCGGACCGTCGGTTATCGCGCTCACCCTCGCGGGGTGCGACGCGGGCGAGCGCATGCAGGCAATCTTAGCCAAACACGGCGTTGCGTCGCGTGTCCTCGACCTCGCGCTTTCGGCCGCCGGCATCGTCCGGGAGGGGTGAGCGCAGCACCGCACGCGAAGGCGGCGGTTCAATGATCAGCGTGAGCGTCGGGTCGCCCGCCGGGATGTGCTCGGTCGCAAACTCCTCATTTTACCGTTACGTCATTCGCCTGGCCGAAGCCGACGTCGCGATAACGATCCAGGACCGGGCGAATCTCGACGTCTTGGCCAACGTGCCCCACGCCTACGCCGACGAGGTCGAGTGCTCGGGCGACGGTTGGCGCATCGTGCCCGCCACGTCGTACGACGATTGGCCGGTGCTGGAAGCAACACCGCAGCGTTTGCGTGCGGCGTTCCAAACGGCGCGCCGTCTCCTGTGGGCCAACGCCGGTCCCGTCGGCATCAGCGCCGGCGAGATGATCGACGTCGATTCCGACATCGACTCCGTGCTCAACGTGCTGCACCAGGCCGAAGCCGGCGGCTACAGCGTCAACGTCAGCTACGTCTCGTAACCTGATTCGCTAGGGTCGCCGGCCCTACCAGCGTGGAGGCGGCGGTGCGAACCCGGCGCGCAACGCCAGAAACCGCTCCCAAGGAATCGCATACGATGGGATCGTTTGCTGCGGGTAAACCTGGCGCGGCGGTTGCTGCGGCGGTTGCAACGCCTGCTGCCACGGCTCTTGCTGCGGCATATACGGGATGCGATTTTGGGCGAGTTGAGAGCGGCCTTGCGCCGCGTAGTCCGTGTTCGGATAGTCGGCGATCAGCCAGGCTTCGGTCTGCGATGCGAGCTGGAAGCCCTCGTCCGACGGCACGCACAGATAGACGGCTTCGAGCGCGAGCAGATCCTTCGCGATCCACGGATCGGTCGGATACTGCGCTTCCCAATCTTTGATGGCATCGGTGACGTAACTCAGTGACCCGGTAAGCATCGTGCGTGGATCGGCGGTCGAGTCGATGCGTGCGCCGGCATCGCGGATCGTATTAGCGATGCCCAGCACGCTCAGTTTGTAGTGACCGAAATATTCGTCCGCCGGCGCGAGGCCGCGCAGCGAATCTTGCGCCAAGGCCGGCGCCAGGCTAGCGAAAAAAGCGGCGATGCAGAACGCCAAACGAACCTTCACGATGGTCCCCTTACCAGGCCCAGCGGGCAGCGCACTATGCGCCGTGCCGGTGTCTCCTAAGGACTATCGGCGCGTTCGCCGCGGCCATGAGGTGTTTAGATTGGGGTCGGATTAAGCTTGCGCGGGGCGCGGACGAGGGCGGAACCGGAGCGAGAGAAGCAGGCGTTCCCGGGGTATACGTTCCCCGGAGGCCTTCCATGCAATCATTGCGATCATTATCCGCCCGGCGACGGTGCGCTTGGGCGCCGGTCGCCGCAATTGTGCTCTCGTTGGCATTTCCACTCGTAGCCTTTGCGCAAGACGGCGGCCAAAGCGCAGCGCCACCGGCCGGCCCCGTCGCGCGCATCGATGCCCTCAACGGAGACGTCGCGATTCAACGCGGCGACTCAAACGACACGCTGGCGGCGGTGCAGAATGCGCCGGTACTTGCCGGCGATTACGTGACGACCGGTCAAGGCGGCCGCGCTGAAGTCGGATTCGACGGCCGGTCCGCCGTGCGGCTGGGCGAGAACGTGCAGATCCGTTTCACCAGCGTCGACCCGGCCGACCGCCAGATACAGCTCGCGGCCGGCACCATCGAGTTGCGGCTTTTCGGCGACGGCGACGGACAGTCGGCGATCGACACGCCTTCGGTCTCGGTCGTGCCGCGCACGGCCGGCAGCTTTCGCGTTTCCGTCGACGAGAGCGGCGCTACGGCCGTGACGGTTCGCACCGGGCGCGCCGACATCGTCACGCCGCACGGCAATCAGTCGCTTGAAGCGGGTACGACCGTGCTCGCAAACGGGCCGGCGGCGAATCCGTCGATCCAAACGCAATCCGCCATCGCCCTCGATGCTTTTGATAGCTACAACGGCGACCGCGATCGCGTCTACCTGGCCGCAACTTCAGAGGGCCAGTACGTCAACACGAACATCCAAGGCGTCGGCGATCTCAACGGCGCCGGAAACTGGGTCGACGACGGGACCTACGGGCACGTTTGGATTCCGGTCAACGTCGCGCCGGACTGGGCGCCGTATCGCGACGGCAATTGGGTCTGGGAAGAGGGCTTCGGCTGGACCTGGGTTGCCGCCGAACCCTGGGGCTGGGCACCCTATCACTATGGCCGCTGGTATTTCAGCGCCGCCTATCACCACTGGGCGTGGTTCCCGCCGGCCCCCGGGCGCTTCGCGCCCGCGTGGAGTCCCGCGCTGGTCGGTTTCGTCGGCTTCAACGTCGGTGCGGTGAGCGCCGGCATCGGGTTCGGCAACATCGGCTGGGTGCCGCTGGCACCGTTCGAAGCGTTCCACCCCTGGTGGGGTCCGCACGCGGCGTTCGTCAACAGCACGACGATCGTCAATAACTATGTCTACCGCAACCTTCAAGTAAACAACGCGCTGACGTCGGTCACGCGCGAGAACTTCCAGAACGGCCGTTTCGCCAACCCCACGATCGTCTCGCAAGAGCAACTTCGTTCGATTCACCCGGTAGCCGTGCAAGGTGCATTGCCGATCGTGCCGAGTCAAGCGAACCTGCGCTTCACGCAGCGCACGCCGTTTAGCGCACAGCAAGCATCGGTTGCACGCGTGACGCACGTTGCGGCGAACGGTTCGTGGTCCCGCTACAACGCGAACCGCAACGTCAACGGGTACGCGCAACCGCAGTATAGCCGCCCGGCCGCTCCGGCGTATCAGCGGCCCGCTGCTCCGGCGTATCAGCGGCCTGTTGCTCCGGCCTATAACCGGGCGTATAGCCGGCCCCGCGCTCCGGCCAACAATCGGCCGGCACGGCCGGCCGCCGCCAGCTCGCACCACAACAACGACGAGAGCCGGCGCGATCGGTAGCCAACGCGGCGACTCTCAGGCTAGCGTGCGTTCGAGCTCCGCTATGGGAATCGAGCCGGGCGGCATCTTGTCTGCAACGATGCGCCAGCCCAGGCGTTGCAGCATCGCGTTGACCGGCGTCGGTACCCCGTGCAGCCGCCCGAGCAGCACGATCTCACCGTTGAGATCGTCGACCTCGAGACTCGGTGCGCCGCGAGCGAGGCTCTGATAGGTCGACCCGCCGGGACGCTGCACGCCTTCGACCTCTTGCATGCGCATCATCGCAAGCGGGTTCGGGAGCCGGCGAGCGGTCACGATCCCGGCTGCTGCAAACACCGCTGCAGCTTCGCTGCGCGCGCGTTCCCCAAGGACGCTCGTGCTCGCAGCGCGACCGCTCGCCGCCTCGAGCACGTTGGTCAGGTTCGCCAGCAGCTTGGCGTGCTTGAGCGCCATGACGTTGTCGTGAACGCGGCTGCTGATCCCGCCGGCCTCGAGATCCGCGTGCAGCGCCTCATCGACGCGGTCGTGCCCGCGGGGAACGCGCCCGACGTCGCAGTTCGAGCCGAAGCGCGGATTGTGGACGTGCACGACCCCCGGCTCGAGATGTACTCCGGCCATGTACACGCACATGCCGTGCACGTTCGCGAAACGCCGCAGCGCGCGGCGCTCGTTCTCGACGCCATTCTGCGCGCAGACGACGTGCAGGCCCGGCGGTGCGAGCGGCGCGAGCGCATCGAGCGCGCCGGCCGTGTCCTGACTTTTCATAGCGAGCACGAGGACATCGTCTTCCGCGAAGGACAGCTCGCGCGGATGTTCGACCACCGGAATGCGCAGCGTTCGCCAGCCCTCCGGCGTCCCGAAGCGCAAACCGTTCGCTGCCAGCGCGCGCCCATGCTCGCCGCGCGCGACGAGCACGACCTCGCGGCCGATTTCGAATAAACGCGCGCCGATCGTCCCGCCGATCGCGCCGGCGCCGTAGAGGATGTATCGCACGGGGAATTCGTTCGTCGCGGCGACGAAGACAGCCTCATGGAAGAGGCCTTGGAGCCGCGGAAGCCCGCCGACTGGAATCTGAACGGTCTGCTCGCGATCGCGTTCGGGCACGGCGTCAACGATTTCTTTTCCGGAACGGTCGCGCTGACGATCTTCTACGTCGCGTCGAACGCCGGCTTGTCGGCCTGGTATCAGGGCGCGGTCGCGTTTCTCTGGTACTTGACCAGTTCGATCATCCAGCCCGTGTTCGGTGCGTACTCCGATCGCCATGGCCGCTGGTGGTTCATGCCGACCGGCGTGCTGATGGTCGTGCTGTCGATCTCGCTCGCGTCCCTGGCCTCCTCGATCTGGGTGCTCGCATTGCTGGTCATGATCGGCGGTTTCGGTTCGGCGATCATGCATCCCGAGGCCGGGAAATATGCGGCGTTGCTCAGTGGGTCGCGGAAGGCGGGCGGGATCTCAATCTTTCAGATCGGCGGCTCGTTCGGGTTCGCGCTCGGACCGGTTGCGATCGCGGCGCTCTTGGCGCACTTCGGACGTTTCGGTTCGCTCGTGCTCTTGCCGGGCGGTCTCGTCGCGGTCGCGTACGTTTACGCGGGGATCCGCCGCGCGCATCGCATGGCGCAACCGGCCCACGAAACACAGCGTAAGCTCGACGCTAGCGCAGCGACCGCCACGGTCGATCGCCTCGGCATCGGCCTCGTCGTCGGCAGCACGGCGGTGCGATTTCTCACCACCGTCGCGTTCATGACCTACCTGCCCAACCTTCTCGCGGCGCGCGGCGGCACGATCGTTGAAGCGGGCCAACTCGTCACCGCGTTCCTGCTGGTTGGAATCATCGGCATGTATCTGGGCGGTTATCTGGGCGACCGACTGGGCTCGGTGACGGCCTCGGTCATTGCACTAGTGGCTGCGGTGCCGTGCCTGCTGGCATTTTTCTTCGCGCCGCCGGTCCTCGGCGTCGGGTTTCTCTTGCTCGGCAGCATTTTTCTGGCGGTACAGAATGCGCCCGGCGTGGTGATCGTGCAGTCGCTGCTGCCGCGCAACCTCGGTATGGCACTGGGCTTGGTCAACGGCGTCGCATTCGGCGCCGGATCGGTGTTGGTAACCGTCGTGGGGGTCGCGGTGACGCGCCTGGGCCCCGAGGCGGCGCTCATCGACGTGAGCGTGGCGCCGCTGCTCGGTGCCGCCGCATACTTGGTGGTGGCGCGGCGCTTGACGCCGACGCTGTTACGCCCCGCCCCCGAGGCCTAGAACGGCCGGCGGCGTAGAGGAACGCCGATGAACTACGCGCTTTCTCGCTCGGTCGCGGCGCTCGGCATGCTGGTGGCCATGGCTGCCGCACCGCTCCCGGCACCGCCACCACCGCCTGCCGTACGTCCGGTTACGCAGCACCTCTACAGCACCACGGTCACCGACCGGTATCGCTACTTCGAGGACCTCAAGAGTCCGGACGTGCAACGATTCTTTCACGAGCATAACGCGTACACGCGGGCCATGCTGGCGCGGCTCGATCCGGCGCGCACCCGCTTGCTGGCGCGAATCAAACAACTCGACAACGCCGGCGTGACCGTCGGCGATCTGCAGCGCGTCGCGAATTGGTACTTTTACAACAAGCAGAAGCCGGGCGAGAACCTGCCCAAGCTCTACGTGCGGCCGGCAGCGGGCGGCCCCGAGCGCGTGCTGATCGATCCGAGCCGGCTGACGGCGGACACGCGCAAGCACTTCACGGTGGATTATTTCTCCCCGTCCCTCGACGGTACGCACGTCGCCTACGGCATTTCCGAAGGCGGCTCCGAAGAGTCGGTCCTGCACGTGATCGAAACGGCCACGGGCCGCGTGCTGCCCGACACGATCACGCGCGCGCGTGACGGCGTTTCGAGCTGGCGCACCGACAACACGTCGTTCTACTACTTTCGCGAACCCAAGCTCGCGCTGGGCGAACCGGCGACCGACAAGGAGCAGAAGGTCCGTACGTTCCTGCACGTGCTGGGTCAAGATCCGGAGAGCGACGCCGCGGTCGGCGGGTTCGGCGTCTCAGACGCGATCCCGGTCGTGCCGACCGCGATCAGCGCGATCGTCGTTACGCCGGCATCGAGCTACGCGCTGTCAGTCGTTCAGAACGGCGTGCAGAACGAGGTGACGGTCTACGCCGCACCGGCCGCGACGGTAATCAACGGGCAAGCGCCCTGGCAGAAGGTCGTCGACGTCGCCGACGACGTGACCTCGCTCGATCTGCGCGGCTCGACGGTCTACCTGCTCTCGCACAAGAACGTCTCGAACTACAAAGTTCTGTCCATGTCGCTGGCGGCGCCCGACATCGCGACCGCGAAGACGGTCGTCGCGCCGTCGCGGGCGGTGATCGAACAGATCGGCGTCGCTGCCGACGGCCTCTACGTGCGCTCACGCATCGGCGGTTTCGGGCGCATCGCGCGTCTACCGCTCGACGCCGACGGCAACGTGACCGGCCCCGCGGCAGCGGTGACGATGCCGTTCAACGGCTCGCTCATCACGATGGTCGTCGATCCGCGCGTCCCCGGCACGACCTTCGGTTTGACCGGCTGGACGCACACGCTGCTGTACTATCGCAACGGAGCAAACCTCGCGGTGACGAAGACCGACCTCAAGCCGCCCTCGCCGTTCAATGCGTCGGCGTATACGTCGGCCGAAGTGCAAGCACCAAGCGCCGACGGCACGCTCGTCCCGCTCTCGCTCGTCTACCGTAAGGGGCTCAAGCGCGACGGCTCGCATTCGACCTACCTGCAGGGCTACGGCGCGTATGCGGTCGACATCTTTCCCGATTTCGAGACCGGACGCTTCGCTTGGCTCGAACGCAGCGGCATCTTTGCGGTGTGCCACGTGCGTGGCGGCGGTTGGTACGGCGAGGACTGGCACCGCGCCGGCAGGTTAACGACCAAGCAACACACGATCGACGACTTCATCGCGTGCGGCCGCTGGCTCGTCGCGCAGCACTACACGACGCCCCAGCACCTGGCTGGTGAAGGCACGAGTGCCGGCGGCATCACGATCGGCGGCGCGATCACGCAAGCGCCGCAGCTCTTCGCTGCCGCGCTCAGCGTCGTGGGCGTTAGCGACGCCTTGCGCAGCGAGTTCTCGCCCAACGGGCCGCCCAACATCCCCGAATTCGGAACGCAAACCACGGCCGCCGGCTTCCACGATCTCTACCCGGTCGACGCCTACCTTCACGTCCACGACGGCGTCGCGTATCCCGCCGTCATGCTGATCACCGGCATCAACGATCCGCGCGTGCCGCCCTGGGAACCCGGCAAGTTTGCCGCCCGCCTGCAGGCCGCGACGAGCAGCGGCCGGCCGATCCTGCTGCGCGTCGATTACGATGCCGGTCACGGGTTCCTCGCGGCATCGCGCGCACAAAACGACGCGTTGCTCGCCGACGAATACAGCTTCTTACTGTGGCAACTCGGCGACCCCGGATTCCAAACGATCCCGGAGCGGTTACCGCGCGGTAAGAGCTAGGTCCGCAGGTACTTCCCGAACCAGGCTAGGGTGCGCTGCCAGGCGATCGTGGCGGCGGCGTCGTCGTAGCGCGGCGTCGTGTCGTTGTGGAAGCCGTGGTTGGCGTTGGGATAGATGTAGCCTTCGTGCGTAACCTTGGCCGCCGTTAACTCAGCGTCGTAGGTCGGCCAGGTCGACGTCACGCGCGTGTCGAGCCCGGCATAGTGCTCGAGCACCGCCGCTTTGATCTTCGGGACGTCGGCCGGGTCCGGCGGCATCCCGTAAAATGGGACCGCAGCGGCGAGGTCGGGCAGGCGTACCGCTAGCCTGTTGACGTTGTCGCCGCCGAAGCAGAATCCGACGGCACCGAGCCGGCCGCTGCTTTCCGGTTGCATTTTCAGCCACGCGGCCGACGCCACGAAGTCTTCGGTCATCTTGGCCCTGTCGACGGTGCCGAAGAGCGCGGCAGCTTTCTCCTCGTCGCCGGGATACCCGCCGACCGACGTCAGGCCGTCCGGAGCAAAGGCCATGTAGCCGACGGTGCCCAGGCGTCGCGCAACGTCTTGGATGTATGGATTGAGGCCGCGGTTCTCGTGGATGACGATGACGACGGGAACCTTGGCGTTCGCGCTTGCCGCAGCGGGGCGTACGACGTAGCCCTTGATCGAACCGTTGCCTTTGGGCGATGCGACGGTTTCGTATCCGGCGCGAATGCGCTTGTCGTCCGGCTTCACTTGCATCGCCCAGGCGTAGTTGGGCTTGAGCAGCGCGAGCAGCCCCGCCGCGGTGACGCCGCCGACGGCGAACTTGCCCGCTCCGCGGAGAAACGCCGCGCGATCGATCTCGCCGTGCACGTAGAGTTGAAACAGATCCAGCAGTTCCTGAGGAAAGTCGGTCGCTTTTTTGCGTTCCACCGTCATCATCCAGCACTCTCCGCGGCGGCTTAGCGCTCCGCCGCGCTATGCTTGGGCGCCGCGACCACCGGCGCCTGTCACCTACACGCGCGTGCCGACGGGCAGCAGCAGCTCCACTTCGTCGGCGGCGTTTGCCGCGCCGTCAACACCCGCGAGCGCTGCGGCGCGCTGCCGTGCATTGTGCCGATACGACGGGGTGGAAAGGACCTCGTTCGCCGCCGCCCACATCGCGTCGGCGCCGGCATCACCGGGCAGTGCGCGACCGGTTCCCCATTCCTCGATCGTCGCGGCCACGAACGGCTGGTCGCCGGCAAGGCCGGGAATAACGACCATCGGGACGCCGTGGCGAAGCGACCGCATGGCGGTGCCGTGTCCACCGTGCGTGACGATCAGCGCCGCGCGTTGCATGATCGGGTCGTGCGCGGCGTAGCTCAACGCAATCGCGTTCGCCGGCAGGCGCAGTTCGGCGGGGTCGACGATGCCGCCGGTCGTGGCGACCACGTGCACGTCGAGTCGACCGAGCGCATCCAGCGCGTGCTGCAGTTTTTCAACCGATCGTTGTTCGAAGCCGGTGCTGAAGCTCACCAGGACCAGCGGCGTCGGGTCGTCCCCCGCCCACGGTAGCGTCACCGGAACGGCGACCTGCTCGTCTTCGAGCACGGGGCCGACGTGACGGACCATCTCCCAGCCCGGGAGCGGCGCATGATCGAACTGCGCCGGGCTCGTCACGATGATGCGGTCGCGCGCCGGCCACAACTCGTCGACGGTCGGCAGGCTCTCGAATCCCGCCTCCACACGCATGCCGTCGAGACGCGCGAGCATCCCGCGCCACATGTCGAGTTGGCGGAAGAGGAAGGTATGAAGCACGACCGCGCTCGGCCGGCCGAAACCCGGCGCTTCGTTGAGTGCGGCCGGGAACATCGCGTCGATGAGCACCAGATCGGGTGCTTCCGCTGCGACGATCTCGCGCACTTGCGCCGCCGTCGCAGGCGAGGTGAGGTAACATGCCAGGCGCGTCAGAAAACTCGGCGGCGGATACGTGCCGACCTGTTCGTAGGCGCGCGTGACCTCGATCGCGCGGAAGCCGGCGGCCTCGACGCGCGCAACCATTTCGGGCCGGCCGGCGAAGGCCACCTCATGCCCGCGTTCGGTCAGTACGCGGGCGATGCCGAGACTCGGCGGAAGGTTACCGCCGCCCGACCAGTTCAGCCAAAGAATTCGTGCCATCGGTGTGCTCCGCGTCGGTGACGCCGGCGATGATCTTGCGCACGGCGGCTTCCGCTGCGGACCGGCTCAGCGCGAGATCGCGCCGTAAGAGCTTCCACACGTAGACGTCGAGCGCAACGATCAGGATTGTGAGGATCTGCGACCGGGCATTACCCCGGTAGAACTCCAGTTGGGGCGCGAAAATAAGGCGCACCCACTCGCGGTGATCGCGGCGACCCGCGTCGAGGGTAGGCGTGAGCGCGGGACGCCGCCGCTCGTCGGCGAGCTGTCCGATGACGAAGTCGCCGATGGTTTCATACACGTCGTAGATCGCGCTTACGGCCGCATCGATGTCCCCCGCAGGTGTCTGCTTGAGCGGTGAGCCGGAGGCGGCCACGGCACCGAGCGCTGCGATGACGAGGTTTTCCTTGCTTCCGAACGTGCGCAAGACGGTTTGAACCGTTGTTCCGGCGCGTTCGGCGACCTCGTCGAGGGTGAAGTCGCACAGCGAGCGCTCCTGGTACAGCGCGACGGCGCTATCCCGGATGAGATCCTTGGTGCGGGCGGCTTTGGCTGCCCGCGCCGTCATGTCGTAATGCCGCCTCTTCATGTTGATGTTAGGCAGGCTAACACGAATTTATGAATCATGTCAACAGCGTTAATATGATTATCGTGCCCATTTCGGATCGGAACGAAAGGAGCCTGATTCCCGGACCCGAATGATAGTAATTACCAAGTAAGATGAATACGCAACTAGTGGCCGATCGCCAGCGCGCGGACTACGCGAGCCGGCGGGTGGCCGAATTCGCAACCCGCTGCCGCGAGCGCGGTTTGGCCGTCACGCCGCAGCGGCTGGCGATCATCCGGGCCCTGCTTTCGTCGGCCGAGCACCCCACGGCTGATGCCGTCTATGCGACGGTGCGGCGCGAGCATCCCCACATCTCGCTCGCGACCGTCCACCGCACGCTCGACACGCTGTGCGAGGTCGGGGAGGCGCGCAAGGTCACGCTGCTGCACGAGAGCGCGCGCTACGACGGCAACGTGACCCCGCACCATCACGTGGTGTGCGTCCGGTGCCGCTGTATCCGCGACATCGAGATCCCCGGCGCCGAGCAACTGCTCGCGGGGCGCACGAACATCGGAGAATTTCGCGTCCTGGGCACGTCGGTCGAGATTTTGGCCGTCTGCGAGAAGTGCGCCGCTCGCGAGCGCGCAGCAGACCCGAAAAAACTGAACACTCAATAACGAAGGAGCACGTATGGCACAACTCAAGGGAACCAAAACGCACACCAATCTCAAGGATGCTTTCGCGGGCGAAAGCCAGGCCAACCGCCGCTATCTCTATTTCGCGAAGATTGCCGATGTGGAAGGCTGCCCCGACATCGCCGGGCTGTTCCGCGACACCGCCGAAGGCGAGACGGGCCACGCGCACGGGCACCTCGACTACCTCAAGTCGGTCGGCGATCCGGCGACCGATCTGAAGATGGGCGACACCGCGCTCAACCTCAAGTCGGCCGTTCACGGCGAGACGCACGAATACACGAACATGTACCCCGGGATGGCGAAGACCGCTCGCGACGAAGGGTTTACCGAGATCGCCGATTGGTTCGAAACGCTCGCTAAGGCCGAGAAGTCGCACGCCGGCCGCTTCGAGAAGGCGCTGCAGACGCTCGCATAATGCCCCGAACGGCGGATCGGCGCGTCGCGGCGGCTGCCCCGCCGTTTTCTTTTTTTCTAGACGAGGTGCATGGCCATGGAACGGATTAAGGCTCAACCCACCGATGGGTTGAGCTACAGCGCGACCGAGGAGAAGTACTGGGATCGCGGCGGGCTCGACAAAGAGCTCGAGCGCGTCTTCGATGTGTGCAACGGCTGCCGGCTGTGCTTCAACCTGTGCCCCTCGTTCCCGGCGCTCTTCGATGCTGCCGAGCACAACGGCGGCGAGGTGCGCGACCTCAAGCCGGCAGCGGTTGAGGAGGTCATCGACCTCTGCTACAACTGCAAGATGTGTGAGGTCAAGTGCCCGTACACGACGCACGATAAACATCCGTTCGAACTCGATTTCGCGCGCCTCATGATGCGCGCCAAAGCGGTACGCGCGCGCGAGCACGGGGTCAGCCTGCGCGACCGGATGCTGGGCAACCCCGATCTGCTCGGCAGCGTCGGCTCGCTCACGCCGGGCCTGGCCAACGCCTCGTGCAAGAATCGCTTGCAGCGCACGATCATGGAGAAGCTGCTCGGGATCCACCGCGACAAAAAGCTCCCCGACTTTGCCGGCGAGACCTTCGAGAAATGGCTCTCGCGCAACCCGCTGCCGGCCGACCCGGCGAACCCCTCGGCGAAGGTCGTGCTGTTCCCGACCTGTTTCATCAACTACTACAACCCGGGGCCGGGCCAAGCTGCCGTCGAGGTGCTCGCGCGCAACAACTGCGCGGTCAGCTGCACGAAGCAGAATTGCTGCGGGATGCCGGCGCTGGACGGCGGCGACATCGGCTTCGCACAGAAACAGGCGCGCTCGAACATCGCCACGCTGCTGCCGTACGTGCGCGCGGGTTACAAGGTCGCAGCGCTCAACCCGACGTGTTCGATGACGATGAAGAGCGAGTACCTCGACATCCTCGAGGGCGATGACGTCAAGGAATTCGCGAGCGCCGTCGTCGATCCGCACGAACTCTTGTGGACGTTGCGCCAAGAGCCGACCTTCGACCGCGGCTTTCAAAGTTCGCCGGGTAAGATCGCCTACCACGTTCCCTGTCATCTGAAGGCCCAACAGATCGGATTGCGTTCGCGCGACCTCATGCGGCTCATTCCCGGCGCCGAGATCACGACCGTCGAGGCGTGCACGGCGCACGACGGCACGTGGGCCATGAAGCGCGAGTACTTCGATCTCTCGATGCAGTGGGGGAAGAAGGCGTTCGACGGGATGCGCGATGCCGGACCGGATGTCATGGCGACCGATTGTCCGCTCTCGGCGATTCAAATCGAACAGGCCACCGGAACGCGGCCCATCCACCCGATCGAGGTGCTGGCCCGCGCCTATCGCCGCGACGGCTTTCCAACGGCGCTGCCGACGGCGTGAAACGCATTACGCGCGAGCAACTCCTGCCCTACCGGCAGTGGGAGGACGTGCGCCCGGTTCTGCGCCCGCTGTTCATCTTCGAGAAAGACCGCCGGCGGTTGGCGGTCGGGGAGCACGTAACGTTGCTCTTCGAGAACGCGCAAAGCGTCTGGTACCAGGTCGAGGAGATGCTCCGCGTCGAGCGCATCAGCGATCCCGAGCCGGTGCAGCACGAGCTCGATACCTACAATGCCCTCGTGCCCGGTGCGGGCGAGCTGTCGGCGACGCTCTTGATCGAGTATCCCGAAGCCGCAGAGCGTGATGCCGCGCTGCGCCGGCTGGCCGGTTTCGAGCGCCACCTGTGGCTGCGGGTCGGCGAACGCCGCATCCAGGCCGAGTTCGACGCGAGCCAGATCGGCGCGGAGGCGCTCAGCGCGGTGCAATTCGTCCGCTTTGCGGTCGGCGGGCGGACCGGCGAACGGTTCGCCGAGCTTGCCGCAACCGGCGCGGTCACCATCGAAGTCGACCATCCGGCGCTGCAACTGAGCGTGCCCGTCACCGGCGACCTCGCGCGCGCGCTCGAAGAAGATTTAGTGGATAGATGAACTGGCGGCCATCGTAACGCGCGAATTCTTGACGATGTGGCACTCGTCGCCGCGTCCCGGAATCGAAGTGCGCTCAAACGGACTTGCTGCGGTCGTGAGACCCTTCACGGCATTAGCCATCCGAATGCCGGCGCGAAACTGTTCAAACTGAAGTTCGAGCGAGCGTGCGACGTTATCGAGGAGCCGTTGTAAGGAAGCGCTGATCATCCGAGCGTCGACAAGCTTGCCGAAGACGCCTCCAAGCCCCGAGGAAGGCGGTTCATACGAAGCCAGGAGCGTCAAACGGGTCCCAGGCATAAGCGGTTCGATTCGCAGCGTACCGCTCACGACGGGATAGGTTCCTCGGCCATGCGGTCGTATGTCGATGACGAACTCGTCTGGGAAACGTCCATAGCTCGAGCACTGCCGCCGCATGGCCGTCGCGGTCAAGTTGCAACTCCACCAGAATCCCAGGGAGGCAGCTTCACCAAACGGTGATGCCAAGAGATATATGTCGGTACCGAGCTTCTGGAAATAGCGCTCAGCGGCATCCGCACAAAAGGAGTATGGGCTGCTGCACTGCGTTTGCACTTCGAACAGGCGACGTATCATTTTCCCGGCCACACTGTGCTCGCCTATTTACCGGCGGGATCGGGCAAGCGTTGCGCGTGATGGTCATAACAGCGTTCTACGAAAAGCAAGTCGTCAAGGTCCGGCCCCTCGGCGCCGCAACCACAACGCCAGCTGGCGCGAGCCCACAGTTGCCGTGATCCGGAAGAGACAAATTGCAGCCGGACATTTCCGCCAACCCTGGTCTTGAGTTCGGCTAATGTACACCCGTAATTCACCATCATACATGACCTTTTGTGCGAGAAATGAGGATGACCATTAGGGTTCCTCGACAGCGTGCGCCGTTGTGGTGAAGATCCTATGAATGTCACGGTCGTCGGGCTGCTACAGTACGCTGGGGTCACTATTGAAGCGATTTATTGCGGGCGCTACGTTCATACAATCTTCATCCAAACAACTCCACGTTCTCTCATATCCAGGTTGATTTGAGAGGTAACATCGGATGTCGACTCAGCGTGCGGCGCGTTCGCGCCAAGCCGCGAACCCGGGGGATCCGGCGGCCTTTACGATATCGTCCGCCGTGCGCAGTTCAGATGGAGGCGAATGCTGTGGTGACATGATTGCATATCGTGCCCTCCCGGACGGCTCCTTAGCGTTGGTCGTGGTCGATGTCGCGGGGCGCGGCAGTGCCTGCGCCACACTCGCCGATCACGTCGCCACACACTTGCTGGGACTGCTCGTCATGGGCTGCCGGCTCGAGCGGGCAACGTGTATCGCCGAGCGCGATTTTGCATGTGAGATGCCGCACGAGTCCGGCCACACCGTTGCGGACTTCGTGGCGGTCTTCGCCGCCTTGCTCGAGCCAAGCCGGCGTTGCCTTCATTACGTTTCAGCCGGCCACGAGACGGCGCTCCTCCTCTCTCGGGATCGATCGCACCGGCACCTTGAAGTGACGGGCCCCGCTTTTGGCATCCGCAACCGGCCACGCTATCCGATCGCTTCCGTTCGCTTCGTTCCCGGCGACGATCTCATCGTCGTAACGGATGGCGTAACCGACGCGCGAAATAGCGAAGGCATTACTTTTGGAAGCAGCGGGGTCGTGCGGGCCGCATCGCGGGGTGCAGGCGACGAGGAGCGCGCTCAATCGATCCTCGATCAAGCGCCTTCCTCTCGCGACTTTTCCCCGGACGACCGGGCTGCTGTTGTCATCACATATTCGCGTTATTGAATATTCCCCGGTCCGCCGGCTGAGGGCGGAGGACTTGCGCGACCCGTCTTAACACCTCACCTCAACCCGCAAAGGCAAGGTGACCGCATGAACCTCCGCCGCTCGCACGTCCTCGGTATGCTCGGCGCTATGCCGTTTGTTGCTGCAGCGTCCGGGGCGTCGGCCCAAAACGCCAAGGTTCGCGTCGGTTACACGTTGACCGATACCGGCTTCGAACCGGGTTGGGCCCAAGATCAGGGCTTCTTTGCCAAAGCCGGTCTCGACGTCGAGTTGTTCCCGTTCACCAACTCGCTCACGCAAATGGCAGCGGTCGCGGGAAATGCGCTGGATGTCGGTTTCGCGGACGCCGAGCAACTGGCAACCGCAATCGGGCACGGCGTTGCGATCGGGGCCTTCGCCGGCGCAGCCGCCTATTCGACCAACTCGGCGCCGGTGTCCATCTGCGTGGCGCGAGACGGCCCGATCAAAACGGCCAAGGATCTGGCCGGCCAGACGATCGGCATCATCGCACTGACCGGCGGGTTCAGCCTCGGAACGCGCGCCTGGCTCGATCAAAACGGCGTCGACTCCACGACGGTCAAGTTGTTCGAGTTGCCGTTCCCGCAGATGGCCCCGGCGGTCGTGCGCGGGACGCTCGCGGCGGCGGTGATCGGCGAGCCGTTCGTTACCTTTGCCGGCGACTCGGTCCGGGCGCTCGGCAAACCGATGGACAGTTTCGGAAAGCAGTTTACGGCGGAGTTTTGGTTCACCTCGCGTGACTTTGCCGCGCATAATGCCGATGCGCTACGGCGATTGACGAGCGCGCTCTACGAAACGGCGCGCTGGGCCAACACCCACCAGAGCGATTCGCTCCAAGTGCTCGTGACGGCGGCCAAGCTCGACATCGACCGCGTTCGCGGGATGACCCGCTCGCTGTGGGCGACCTCGTTCCAGCCGCGCGATCTCTCGCCACAGCTCGATTTGGCGGTGAAGTACAAGGAGCTCGCAGGGCCGGTGGCACCCGGCGACCTCGTCGTCAGCTTGCGCTAGATCGCGTCCGGATGACGCTCGGCATCGCGCCCGGGGCGGGCCTGCGGACCGGTCTTCTCGCCAGCGACGAGATTCGCGTCGACGGGCGCGAGAAGGTTTCGGGGCAGGCGCAATTTACTGCCGACCTGTCGCGTCCGGGAATGTTGTGGGCCGCCTTCGTCGAGTCGCCGCACGCGCACGCCCACATCCGCAACATCGAGACGTCCGCCGCACGCGCGATGAGCGGCGTGCACGCGGTCCTGACCGGTGCGGACATCGGCGCGCGCTATTTCGGCATGATGCTCACCGACCGGCCGGTGTTGGCCCTCGAGCGGGTGCGCTTCATCGGCGAATACGTCGCCGTCGTCGCCGCCGAAACGCGCGAGCTCGCCGAGGCGGCCGCCGCCGCGATCGAGGTCACCTACGACGTGCTGCCGCCCACCTTCGACACCGAAGCGGCCATGCTCGGCGGCGCGCCGCTCGTTCAGGCCGACGAGTCGCCGTTCGTGTATCGCGCGGGCCCACGGCCGCCGCGGCCGCACCCGAACGTGCAGGGTCATCAGCTGGTGAAGAAAGGGGATCCGGACGCGGCGTTTGCGGCCAGCGCCCACGTCTTCGAGCGGACCTTCCGCACGCCGCGCGTTCACGCCGGGTACCTCGAGCCGCGCGCGACGCTGGTTTGGATCGACGCCGGCGTGCTGCACGTCGTGAGCCCCAACCAAGTGCCGTTCAATCTACGCGACATGCTGGCGCTGACGACCGGTTTGCCCAAGGAGAAGATCGTCGTCGAGCCGGTCTTCGTCGGTGGCACGTTCGGCGCGAAATCGCTGACGATCGAAGAATTTCCCCTCTACTACTTGGCACGCGCGACGAACCGGCCGGTGAAATACGTTCGGACGCACGCCCAAGACGTTCGCTCGACGGGCATCCGGCATGCCTCGACCGTGCGCGCCCGGATCGGCACCACGAGCGAGGGGAAGATCACGGCGGTCGATCTGCGCGTCGTCTTCGACGGTGGTGCGTATGCGGCGGCCAAAGCGCTGCCCGGCCTCGTACCGGGAAGAATTTCGAAGATCCCATACGGGTTCGAGCATGCGCGGGTCGAGCGTATGACCGTGTATACCAACACGATCCCGGCGACGTTCGTACGCGCTCCGAGCGACGTGCAAGTCATGTTTGCGTTCGAGTCGCTGATGGACGTCGTCGCGGCGGAACTCCGGATCGATCCGCTGGAACTGCGGCTGCGCAATGCGGTCGTCCTCGGCGACAGCGACGTTGAGGGTGACCCCTACCTGCGTCCCCGTTCGCGCGAGGTACTCGAGCGGCTGCGCGAAGCGATCGGCTGGGACAGCAAACCGCCGCCGGGGCGCGGCCGCGGCATCGCGTTCACGGCGCGCCACATCGCAGGGGGCACGACGGCGCTCGCCCTCACCGCGCACCCGAACGGCACGTTCACCGTGGATACGGGTCTCTGCGAACCCGGCGGCGGTCAGCAGACGGTCGTCCAGCGCATTCTCGCGATCGAGCTCGGCGTCGATCCCTCGCGCATCACGGTCACGCGCGGGAACACGAGCGCGGTCCCCGTCGACGTCGGGATCGGCGCGAGCCGCGGAACCTTGCTGATCGGTCGCGCGGCGATCGATGCGGCGCGTAAGTTGCAAGCCGAGATCGCCGGCCGCCCGGAGCACGACGTGCGGGTCGTCGGCGAGGGAACGCACGTGCTCCGGCCGGGCGAACCGATCTGGGTGAGCTTCACGGCCTACGGCGTCGAGCTTTCGGTCGATCGGGAGACGGGCGAGCTGACGATCCACGACGTCCAGTTCGTGGCCGACGCCGGGACGATCATCAACCCCGTCAGCCACCGCGGACAGATCGACGGCGCCTTTGCGATGGGCCTGGGCACAGCGTTGACCGAGGAGCTGATCGTCGAGGACGGGCGCCTGCTCAACATCGCGCTCTCGGACTACAAGTTGCCCTGCCAGCGCGACATGCCGCCCTTCAACGCGATCTACCTCGAACCGGACGATGGTCCCGGACCCTACGGCGCGCGCGCCGTCGGCGAACTGAACATCGCCGGGGTCGCGCCGGCAATTGCCAACGCGGTCGCCGCAGCCTGCGGCGTGCGCCTGGATACGCTCGCGATCACCTCAGAACGGATTTACACGGCGCTACAAGAAGGATGATGAGATGGCGGATATCGTAACGCGCGAATTCATGACGACGTGGCACTCGTCGCCGCGTGCCGGAGTCGAAGCGTGGTCTACGCGCAATAAGGCCAACCTGATGGGCTCGGCCAGAAGCACGGACTACGTTCCGCCCTTCCGGCCCTTCGATCTGCTCGCCGTGCCGAATCAGGCACGCATTATCTTGCAGAACGACGATCATCGCATCGGGGTTGAGAGCGTCTGCGGCACACAGGCGTATTTCCGCCGCCATATCGATTTCGACACCGTATACTTCCAGTTTGCCGGAACCACGACGCTGGAAACCGAGTACGGCGAATACGCGATGAAGCCCGGCGATCTCATTCACGTTCCGGAAGGCATCGCCCACCGTGCGACCGGCAGCGCCGACAGCCTGCGCTGGTTCGCATTCGTCAATGACCCCTTCACGGCGTTCATCGAGGACGGCGCTCATACGGGTGAAAGCGAGTTCCGGGTGATTCGCCACAACGGCCCGAACTGGAAGATTCCCGCCGGGCAAGAAACTCCCACGAAAAACGGGATCGTCGAAGAGCGAATGATCTGCTGGGATCATGGCGCTGACGACGTGACGAGCGTCGAGCGCGACTACGACTATCTGGTGAGCGCTTCGAGCACACACGCGAGCGAGAAGCTTAGCGGCATCCACACGGTGCGAGCCTTCGATATTTTCAAGGCCATCGCGGGAAAGAAAGGCGGCGTCGAGCCGATCTTCCGCGCGCCGCATCTAGAAATCAAGACCTACAATATTACCGGGGAGCAGTTTGCATTTCATCGTGCGTTGCGCAGCGAAGAGATCCGCATTCAATTCCGTGGCGACGCAAAGGACATGTCCGAGTTGGAAAGCGTCGTCGTGCACCCCGGTGATGCAACCGTCATTCCGCGAGGAATCGCGCACTCGGTCATTACCGAGCCGCCGGATTCGCCGCATTTTTTGCGGCTGAACTTCTATAGCAACATCCCGTGGCATTATCCGACCGATTTGACGCGTCACGTTTTCAACAGCACGTTCGAAACGCAAACGATCATCCGTGAAGAGGCAGCCTGGCGTATCGCGGCCGGCTTGGTGGTACCGTCGTACGAACCAGCGTAAAGCCGACCCGTTGACCTCGTACGCAACGCTTTGGAAACGGCATCGAACGGCCATCACGCGATCGCTCGCCGTGCTCGTGTTCCTCTTCGCGTGGGAGGCCTCCGTCCGATGGGGCGGTGTGAGCCCGCTCTTCCTGAGCAGCCCATCGGGCGTTGCGATGCGCATGTTCCACGTGTTCGCCGACGGTTCGATCTGGCCGAACATACTGGCCACCGCGAACGTTGCCGCATGGGGTGCATTTCTTGCCGTCGCGGTCGGCGTTCCGGTCGGAGTGCTGATGGGCCGGTCGCTGCTCTTGCGCGACGTGCTCGAACCGTTCATCATCGCTGTTGCAGCTGCGCCGATCGTGGCGTTCTTGCCCTTGCTCATTATTTGGCTGGGCATCGGTGCGACTTCGAAGATCGCGCTCGTCTTCATCGGTTCGGTGTTCGTCATCGTCATAAACACCGAAGCGGGCGTGCGTCAGATCGATCGGCGTCTGGTCGAGACGGCGCGCTCGTTCACGGCAACGGAGATGGAGGTCTTGTGGAAGATCGTTTTGCCGGCGGCCCTACCGTTCATCGTCGCGGGCATGCGACTCGCGATTGCCCGCGTGCTCATCATGGTTGTCGTTGCCGAATTCTTTGCTGCGACGGTCGGCCTCGGCTATATGATTTTTCAGGCCGGCTCTCAGTACGATACGACGCTCGTCTTCGTCGGTGTTGTGATTCTGGCCGGAACGGGCGTCATTCTCAACGCGCTGCTGCGAGCGGCCGAGCGGCGGATCGCACCATGGATGCATACCGCCGAGACAACCGAATGATCGAGGTGCGCGGGATCGCCCACAGCTTCGATCGGGGTAACGGTAAAGAGGCCCTGCCGGTGCTCAACGGCATATCGATGACGATCGGCGACGGGGAGTTTGTTTCGTTTCTCGGCCCAAGCGGCTGCGGCAAGACCACGCTGCTGCGCATCATCGACGGCTTGCTCCAGCCGGCGAGCGGCGAAATTCGGATCGACGGCGCCGTGGTGCGCAGGCCGGCTGCCGACCGGGCGATGGTGTTCCAGGAGTTCAATCTCTTGCCGTGGCGCACCGCGCTGAAAAATATCGAATTGGGGCTCGAACTCCTCGACGTGCGGCCGGCCGAGCGGCGCGGGCGGGCCGAAGAGGCGCTGCACTACGTCGGCCTCGACAAGTTCGCCAAATTCTACCCGCACCAGCTTTCGGGCGGGATGAAGCAGCGCATCGGCCTCGCGCGCGCCCTCGCGACGAATCCGAAATATCTCTTGATGGACGAACCGTTCGGCGCGCTCGATCCGCTGGTGCGCGAGCTCTTGCAGATCGATTTACTGAAGCTGCTCGAGGAGCAATCGCGAACGATCGTGTTCGTCACGCACAGTGTCGACGAAGCGGTGTTCCTTTCGGACCGTATCGTGCTTTTTCGCTCGCATCCGGGCGAGATCCTCAGTACGATCGACATCGATCTTCCGAAACGGCGGTGGGCCAACGACGAAGAGATCAAAGCGAGCCCGGAATTCGTTCACCACCGCCAGCAGATCTGGCACCTTCTGAAGGAGCAAATGCGCCGTGTTGAGTGAGCGAGTCGGTCCCCCGTTTCTTTCCCGGGCCGAGGGCGATCGGCGGTTACGCGGCGTGCGCGAGCGCATGGCCGAAGCGGGTCTCGACGTCCTCATTTTGCCGGCCAGCGCCAACCGCTGGGAGCAGTCGATGGCCGATTCCCGGTATATCAGCGGAATCGGCGGATTTGGAACCGAGACGCTGACGATCGTTCCGCGCGCTGCCGACCCGACGGTTTATCTCTTCAATCGCGCCGGATGGTGGAAGTCGCACGAAGCGAACTGGATCGCGGACGTGCGCGACGGGCACAACCACTGGGCGGCGAACATCGTCGAGCGGTTGAACGAGCTGTCGTTCACGAACGGGACGATCGGGCTGTCCGGGCTCGCCGGTCAGACGCGGACACCCGAGGGCGTCATCCCGGTGCGCACCTATGAAAGCTTGCGGGCGGCATTTCCCGCCGCCAAGCTCGTCGATGCGACCGAGATCATCCAAACGATGCGCTCGATCAAGAGCGCCGAGGAGATCGGCGTCCTCGAACGCGCGGCGGCCGTGACGGACCGGATGGTCGAGGCCATGGTCGCCGCCGCAGCGCCCGGCGTTACCGAGCGGGCCGTCCACGCGGCGATCGTGCACGCGATGTTGCTGGCCGGCGGCGAACTTCCGTCGCTGTTGATTTTCGCCTCGGGTCCCGGTCTGTCGATGGGTCACGGGCAATTCGTGCCGGTCGATCGCGTCATCCACGACGGCGATCTGCTGGTGAACGAACTCGAAGGCCGCATCGCCGGCTACGGGGCGCAAACGGTCGCGCCGGTCTGGATCGGCCGGCCCGATCCGAAGTACCGCGCCGCGGTCGATATCGCGACGGCCGTCTTCCATGAGGTCAGCTCGCAGATGCGTCCCGGCGCGACGATGGGCGGCTTGATGGACGTCTACTACAAAGCGATCGAACGCGAAGGTAAGGGCGCCTTCTCCGGAGGCTTCCCGTTGATGCACGCGCGCGGTCTGGGCGACGAAGTGCCGGCCATTCTCAGCGTCCGAGTCCTCGAGAAGAACGGCGCCATCGAGATTGCCGAGAATATGGCGTTCGTCGTCAAGCCGCGCGTTCGCGCGGCCGACGGCATCGTCAGCGCCCAAGTCGGCGATACGGTCGTGGTTACGCCGGCCGGCGGACGCCGCCTCGGCCGCCGGACGCTCGGTTTGCATGTCGCCGGATGATGGGCTGAGGAGACAATCGTGAAGCTTGCCGACAAGACCGCCGTGATCACCGCCGCCACCTCGCAATTCGGGCACGTCATCGCCCGGGCGTACGTCAACGAGGGCGCCGATGTGTACCTCCACGACTGGCCGGAGAACAAGAGCGAGCTCGAGGCGTTGCAGAAAGAGCTGCAGTCGCCGGGCCGCAAAGTCGAAGCCGCAACGTTTGCGATCAACACGACCGCCGGCGCAGTCCAGTTGGCCGACGCCGCGATGAAGGCGTTCGGCAAGATCGATATCCTGGTGAACACGACCTCCGGTCCCGCTCACGGGCCGTTCTTCGAATATACCGAAGCCAAGTTCCGCGCGACCCTCGACCGCGGCGTCACGACGTATTTTCTGACCTGCCAGGCCATCGGCAAAGAGATGGCGCGCGCCGGCCACGGGAAGATCATTAACCTCTCGTCGATCGTCGGTCGCATCGGTTCCGGTGGCGCCGTCGGCTGGGGCGCAGATCGCGGGGGAATCGATTCGATGACGGCCGCGATCGCGCAGGCCATCGGGCCGTACGGCATCAACGTCGTCGCGCTCGCGCGCGGCGCAACCGATACGACCGTGTATCCGAAAGACGCGATCGATGACCGCCTGCGCCGCATGGCTTTCGGGCGGCTCGGGCGCGAGAGCGACATCATCGGGCCCGCCGTTTTTCTGGCGACCGATGACGCCGGCTGGATCACCGGCTCCGTCGTGTACTGCGACGGTGGTTACGTGACGGCGGCCGCAACCGACGCCGCCGACCGGCCCAAAGAAATTCCGTACCGCGGTAAATGAACGTGGAAACGCCGTTGGAAGTCTGGGGCCTCGAGACCGCCGCCAACGTTCAAAAAGTCACCTGGTTTCTGCGCGAGCTGGGGTTGCCGTTCGTCGCCCGCGGCCTCGGCTACACCGGCGGACCGGTGCGCGACGATGTCTACCTGCGCGTTCGCGGCGCTGAAGCGTCACCGGTTCTCAAAGACGGGAATTTCGTGCTGTGGGAAGGCAACGCGATCGTGCGCTATTTGGCCCTGCGGTACGACGGAGCAGCGTTCTATCCGGCCGATCTTCAGCAGCGCGCCGATATCGACCGCTGGATGGACTTCCAGTTGAGCACGATTCGCCCGCCGCTGCACGCGCTCTTGCGTGACGCTCTCGATCCGAATGCCGTCGCGCGCAACGGCAAGAAACTGGCGGAGGCGATGGAGCCGGTCGAAGCGACCCTGGCGACGCAGCCGTTCCTGGCGGGCGACGCGTTTACGATCGGCGACATTCCGGTCGGCATCAACGCGTATCGCTGGCACCTCCTCGATGTTCCGCGTCCGCCTTCGCCGGCGATCGATGCGTGGCTCGAACGCCTGTACGCGCGGCCCGCGTTCGCTGCGGCCATCGTGCCGCCGGCCCACACCAGCGTCGCGTTGCGCGGCTAGTGCGCTAGCGCGCCGGTTTCCAATGGCTTGCATCGAGTTCGGCGTTGATCGTCCGAACTAGGCTGAAATCGTAGATCTTCGCGACCGGCGGGATCTGGTCTTTGGGAAGGTTGATGAGGCCGGCCCGAACGTTGAGGTCGCTCACGATCAGCTCGTTGCCGACGGTCCAATCCGGCGTGAGTTCTTGGATAAACTCGTCGTAGTCCGTCTCGTCGCCTTTGATGTTGATCGTCTTCTGATATTTTTCCGTCATCGCGATCGCTTGGCTCTTAAATACCTTCATGTAGCGCGCGCCCTTGACGATCGCGCGTAGCATTTTTTTCGCCAGGACCGGGTCGCCGTACAGCGTTTTCTCCGACATCGCGAACGCGTTCCACGGCATGTGGATCTTGCCGTAAAAGTCTGCGATCAGGTGCGCGTTCTTGAACTGGCCAAGATCGTGCATGTCACCAACGAGTCCGGGAGTGATGATGGCGGCAGCCAGCGCGCCCGAGTCGAACGCCGCGCTCACTTGGCTGCCGAAGCCCACCGGCGTGTAGCCGACGGAATCCGGCGGAATGCCGGCGGCTTGCAGCGCGAGGCGCATCGCGATCTCGAAAGTATCGCCCCGCGTATTGACGCCGACGGTCTTGCCCTTGAGGTCGGCCAGGGTATGAATGTCCGGTTGCGCCCACACTTGGTAGGCCGGACTCTCCGTGAATACGAGCACGACCCGCAGCGCAGCCCCGCGCAGGATCGCGGTCAGCGCGGCGGCGCCCGATGCGCTTCCGTCGACCGTACCGGATATGAGCGCCGGCACGGCCGCGCCGCCGCCGGCGAACACGAACTCGACGTCGAGGCCTTCGGCCGCAAAGTAGCCCTTCTGCGCGGCGACGAAGTAGGCCGCATCGGCCGGCGTCACCGTCGGCAGGGTTATTTTGATCGATTGCGCGGCGCCCGCCGGCACGGCTAGCGCCACGGCGATGTAGGCGGCGAAGAGGAACGCCCGTCGATTCATCATGGCGTGGGCTTCCAGCGGCTCGCGTTCACGTCCGCTTCGGCGCCACGCAGCGGCGCGAAGTCATAGATCGCGTCGATCGGTGGGACCCCCTCGCGCGGCATGGCGAGCAGTATCGCGCGCACGTCGAGATCGGCCCGGATCAAATCGGTGGACACCTCGAGGCGGGGCGTGAGCGACGAGGTGTACTGATCGTAGTCGACGGACAACGCACCGGCCGCTGACGCCGGCGCCAACTTCAAAAGGATGGCGATCGTTTGCGCTTTGAAAGCGCGCGTGTAGCGCATGCCTTTGACGATGGCACGAAGCATTTTCTTGAGCACGTCGGGCTGTTCGACAATGAGTTTTTCCGAGACGGCCATCCCATTGATCGGGAGCTGGACGGTCTTGCCGTAGTCCATGACGACATGCGCTTTCTCCAGCGCGCCGGCCGATCTCAGTTGCGAAATGTCCGTCGTGGCGAGGACGAACCCCGGTAAGACGCCCGACACGGCGCTCGACGCATTGGCGGTGCCGAGCGGCACGAACCCGACCGGATCCGGCCCGAGTCCGGCCGCCTGAAACGCGATTCGCGTCGCGACCTCCCCGGAGTCCCCGCGGGTTTCGACGCCGATCTGCTTGCCCTTGAGGTCGGCGAGGCTGTGAACGTCCGGCCGGGTCGACCACAACTGAAAAACCGCCCGATCCTGCTGCACGAGAACGATGCGCAGCGGTGCGCCTTTCATGATCGCTGCCAACGCGCTCGCACTCGACGCGCTGGCAGTGACGCTGCCCGACATTAAGGCCGGCGTCGCGACGCCGCCGTTGGCCACCAAAAACTCGACGTCCAGTCCTTCCTCGGCGAAGTAGCCTTTCTGCGCAGCGACGAGATACGGGGCTTCGAACATGTTGAACGACGGTATCGTGAACGTAATTTTCTCGGCTGCCGACGCCGGCGGCGCGAGCATCGCCCCCAGGCAAGTTGCGACGATCAACAGCCTTCGCGTCACGGTGTTGCTACGAGCTCTTCGCCCGGTCGTACTCGGGGGCGTTCTCGAGTTGCTCGAAGCCGCTGCCGCGATCGACGCCGGCGCAGGCGAGAAAGTTCGGCTCGACCATGACCAGCTTCGCCATTTTCTCGGCGTCGGTGTTGAAATGCTGGACGACGATTCCGGGCTTGCGCAGCGGCAGGTTCAGCACGTCGCCGGTTTTCCAAGGGTGCTTGACGCCGTCGAGCAGCGTGTACCCGGTGCCTTCGACCACGTAGATCACCTGATCGCCTTGAAAACGGAGCCGGCCGGAGCGGCTGCCGGCCGGAATTTCCTGCGAGAAGAAGAGGTACGTCGACAAAATCGTGTCCTTGATTTCCGGGTGCATGTACCAGCGCATGAGGCCCTGGCGGTTGGTCTCGAGCGGCAGTTGCGCTTCCTTGATGACTTGGATGCCGTTCTTGCGCTGCTCGCGCTGTTCGTCGCGCAACTCGAAGATCGCGTCCCAGTAGTTTTGTTGCGCGAGACGTTTGGTGCGCTCGTTCATCGGGTCCTCGATTCCTGGAGTGCGTACTCCGCCGAGACTTCGGTTTGGGTCATCTCCGAGGCCACGTAGTCCCGGATCCCAAAATGGATGAAGGCGATCCAGAGTGCCGGCTTCGCCGGATCGCTGTTGAAGTGCTGGTGCTCCACGCCGTTGGGGCGCAGCGGCAGAAGGACGAGGTCGCCCTTCTCCCAGTCGATGCGCTCGCCGTCGACGACGGAATAGCCTTTGCCGTCGATCACGTAAATGATCACGCCGCCTTGATGACGGTGCTTGCCCGACGTGCTGCGCACTTCGTGCGTGAAGACCGACCAGTGCTGCAACGGCGTGTCGTGGACGGCGAACGGGCTGAGATAGGTTCGGAGCAGACCCTGACGCGTCTGTTGTTGCGGGCAGTCCTCGATGCGCAAGACGACCCGCCCCATGAGCTGGCGCTGGGCGAATTCCTTGTCGTGCTCGATCGCGAGTTCATAGGAACTCCGCACGGGCCGCTCGCGTTCGCGCTCGCGCGTGCGCTCGCTTTCAGCCAACCTCGACCCCTCGTTTCAGCAGCTTCACGGCCTTATGGTTGGAGGTCGCGCAGGTAGCGCCTCGTCAAGTCGACCGACTCGACCGCATCGACGAGGACGCGCGCGCGTGGACCCGACTGATCCAGGGCGGACCGCCCGGTCTCGGCAATGAACAGCCACGGCCCCGGCTCGTGCTGCGCGCGTGCGAGCCCGGCACGCAATTCGGGTGCGGCGCCCGCAATGCTGACGTTATCGGCCGCCAGCCCGCAGCCCCGGGCAAGCTCCGCGAGCCGCGCCGCGCTGCCGGGGCTCGTCCCCACGTCGCCGGCGCCGGTGCCCCAAATACCGTTCGCGAGAACGACGACGGTGAGGTTGTTCACCGGGAAGCGCGCCAACGTGCCCAGGAGTTGGATCCCGGCAAAGAACGATCCGTCGCCTTCGACCGCGATCACGCGCCGGTCCGGCCGGCCGAGCGCGATGCCGTAGGCGACCGCCATCGCGTACCCGAGCTCCATATTGTAGATCGTCGCCGGATGCCGGCCGCCGTTCCAGATCAAACCCGAAGATGCACCGGGAGAAACGACGATCACCGCATCGTTGCGCTCCGCAACGATCGCGTCGACGACCTCAGCCCGCTGCAACAACGGCCCGTGCGGCAACGATGCCTGCGTGGATGGCCTCCCCCGACGCTCCCATGCGGCCCGTTGTTACACACCTGGCCGGTAATCACTTGTCGACGTCAAATAAACGAACCGTGCTTCTCGTGCATGATTCCTTAGCGGATGCGGAGCGCCGTATCGAAGGCCGTGAGAAAGTCTCGGGGCGTGCAAAATACACCGCCGACCTGACGCGGCCCGGCGCCTTGTGGGCAGCATACGCCGGCAGCCCGTACCCTCACGCCCGGATTCGCTCCATCGACGCCGGTGCGGCACGCGAGGTGCCCGGCGTCCGCGCCATCCTCACGGGCGCCGACATCGGGATCAAGCTGTTCGGCCGTCAGATTCTCGACTGGCCGGTGCTTGCGGTGGATACGGTGCGCTTCGTCGGCGACCGGGTCGCCGCCGTGGCTGCGGAGACGCGTGAGGCGGCCGAGGCCGCGGCGCGCGCGATCGTCGTGCGCTACGATGAATTGCCCGCCGTGCTCGATGCCGCGTCGGCGCTGCGACCGGATGCACCGGTCTTGCACCCGCAGTGGGACAGCTACGCCTATCCGGTCTATGCCGGCCGGCCGCGCCCGGAGCGCGCTCACCCCAATCTGCAGGGCACGCTGCTGCGAGCGCGGGGTGCAGCGGATTTGGACCCGATTTTCGCCGGCGCACAGCGCGTCTTCGAGCATCGCTACGAGACGCCGCGCACGCATGCGGGCTACATCGAACCGCGGGCGACGATCGTGTGGATCGATCGCGACGGCATCGTTCACGTTCACTCGCCGAACAAATCTCCGTTCGAGCTGCGCACGCAGATGGCGCGCACGTTGGGCCTTGCGCCCGAGCAGATCACCGTCGAGTGCACGTACATCGGCGGTGATTTCGGCGGTAAGGGACTCACCCTCGATGAGTTCGCGTGCTATTTCCTTGCCAAAGCGTCGGGACGCCCCGTCCGCTACGTCCAAACGTACGCCGAGGAACTCGCAGCGGGACCGACTCGCCATCACACGACGCTGACGCTGAAGACGGCCGTCGACGCGAACGGGACCTTTCTCGCCCATCATTCCGTCGTCGTCTACGACGGCGGTGCCTATGCCGGCGGAAAACCGGTACCGCATCTCTTGCCGGGTTTCGGCTACGGTACCATTCCGTATCGCTGCGCGAACGTTCGGCTCGAGATGTCCGCAGTGTACACAAATACGTTACCGGGCGGGCACGTGCGCGGACCCGGCGAGACCCAAACGTTCTTCGCGTGGGAACAGCACGTCGATGCGATCGCCGCCGAGTTGGGCATCGATCCGATCGAACTCCGTCTGCGCAACGTCGTAACCGACGGGGACGCGGCGCTCAACGGCGACACGATACGCCGGCCGATGGGCCGCGAGGTGCTCGAAGCGCTGCGGCGCGAGGCCGGGCGGCTGCCGGCCCCCCGTGCTGCGGGCGCGCGCGGCGTGTCCTTGATCTGCTCGCACACCGGCGGCGGCAAGGCATCGGTTCGGATGCAGCTCGACGCTGCCGGCAGGATCTCGGTTACCGTAGGCGTGGCCGATCAAGGTGCCGGCACGTTCACGTTGGTGCAGCGGGTCGCAGCACGAACGCTCGCGGTGGCGTGCAGCCGCGTCGACGTCCGCCAAGGCAACACGGCGGAGGTGCTTCACGATCCCGGCGCCGGTGCGAGCCGCCTGACCCACATCGTCGGCCGTGCAACTCAGGATGCGGCCGGGGCGCTGCGCGAACTCATCGAGCGGAAAAGCGGCCTGACGTTGCGCGACGACCGGCTGTACGCTCCCGGCGATGCAACCGGGGTCGCGCTCGAAAGCGCCGCCGCCGCCTTCGCCGCCGACGGGACGGCGCTCGACGTGACGGCGACGTTTTCGAGCGATCCGCCGGGCTCGGACCGGGTCCCCGATTATACGTTCGGTGCGTACTCGATCGGGCTGGAAGTCGATACCGAGACCGGCGCGCTAGGGCTGACCGACGCGCTGTTCGTGGCCGACGTCGGGACCGTTCTGAATCCGCTCGCCCACCGCGGACAAATCGAGGGCGGCTTCGTTTGCGGGCTCGGCGTGGCGTTGATGGAAGAACGCCCACTCGACGAGAGCGGCAAGCCGGCGTCGATCAGCCTCGCCGACTATAAGCTTCCGACGATTCGCGATGTGCCGCCGTTGCGCACGGTCAGCGTGCCGGCGCCACCCGGCAACGGTCCGTTCGGGGCCAAGATGGTCGGCGAGCTGAGCAACGCCGGCGTAGCACCGGCGATTGCCAATGCCGTTTACCATGCCGTACGCGTACGGCTCGCCTCGCTTCCGCTGCTCGCGGAGCATGTCTACACCGCACTTCATCAGAAGTAGGTGCTGATGAACGTAGAGCACCAAATCACCGGTGTCCAGCCGGGTGCCACCCGCTATCCGCTCTACGACGGTGCCGTGCTCGGTATCCCCGACTACTGGCATCCCGTCATGCTGAGCCGGTCGCTGCGCGAGGGGAAACCGCAGTCGCTCACACTCTTCGGCGATAAGATCATGTTCTTGCGCGAGGGCGGAACGGCGTATGCGCTCAAGGACCGCTGCCCGCATCGCGGCGTTCCGCTCTCCCTCGGACGCCGGGAATTCTGCGGAACGTTCAGCTGCCGCTACCACGGTTGGACGTTCGACTTGAAAAGCGGCGCGCTCGTTGCGGCGCTGACCGACGGCCCGGAGTCGGCCATGGTCGGCAAAGCGCGCGTGGCGACGTATCCCGTCGCCGAACGCGCCGGCATCGTCTGGATGTTTCACGGGGACGGAACGCCCCCGCCGGTTGAAGCGCACATCCCCGAGGAGTTGCTCGCCTCCGGCAGTGTGATCGAAGCGCGCATCACGGAGCGCCCCGGCGACTGGCGGTACGCGGCCGAAAACGGTTTCGACGAGAGTCACGGCAAGTATCTGCATCGCGATTCCTTGATGGTGTTCTTCAGTCATCCGCCGGCGTTCGTGCGGACGGTGATCGGCCCCGATGATTGGCACTGGATCACGCGGAAAACGACGCAGGCAACGGCGTTTGCCGACTACCCCGGACTCGGAACGTGGCCCAAGAAACGGTTCTGGAAGCTCGCCCGCACGCTCGCCTCCGTTTCGATCGCCCTGCCCGGCGTGCTGCGCGTGCGCTACGCGACGTGGACTCATCTCGAGTGGTACGTGCCGACCCAGTCCGGCCGACACCGCTACTTGCAGTTTGTCGTCAAGAAGGCCGGCGGTATTCGCGCGCTCCTGTTCCGCGCACGGTACTGGCTGTTCTTGCGCTGGATCTTCCACGTTCAATTCAACGATCAGGACGCGGCGATGGTCGAACTGATGCAAACGCCGCCCGAGCAGCTTTTCGGTCCGGATCATTCCTTGATCGCGTGGCGCGCGCTGTGCGAGAGCGAACTGCAGAAGACGTGATGCCCGAATTCGCCCCGCCGGCGCATTTTTCGCCCGAACAGCGGCGCTACTTTGGCGATGCTTGCGCCAACGTGCAGCTCGACGAGTTGCGCCGGCGCACGCTCGAAGCGGTCGATATCGCGAGCCCCGTGGGTGGCGAGGGACCGCTCGCGGCGCATTTCGCCGGCCTGCTGGGGGCGGCGGGACTCGAGGCGTCGGTTCAGGGCTTCGCTCCCGGCCGCGGCAACGCAATCGCTCGCCGGCGCGGGGACGGCAGCGGGCCCTCGCTGTTGCTCTACGCACCGTTCGACATGCACATCAGCGGTACAGAAGAAGCTGATGGGCCGTGGCTCGAGCTCGCCGGCCGGCCCGATTTGCGTCCCGCGGGCGTCGTCGACGGCGATTACATCATCGGCCTCGGGGCCGAGAACCCGAAGGGGCATGCGATCTGCGTGGCGGCCGCTGCGGCTGCGCTGGCGCGCGCGGGAGTACCGCTGCGCGGCGATCTCATCGTCGGCTTGGGCGGAGGAGGAATGCCGGTCAACGCCGGCGCGCAGCATCCGGCCGGACACGGCATCGGCGCTGCCTACATGCTCGAGCACGGGGTCGAGCCCGATTTCGCCGTCATCGCGAAGCCCGGCAGCGCGGTCGCGTATGAAGAAGTGGGACTGTGCTGGTTCAAAATCACCGTGCACGGCGGTTTCAGCTACGCAGGAATCCCCCCGCGCGGCGTTCGCAACGCCGTCGCCGACGCGGCCACGATCGTGGGCCGGCTGCAAGGGTGGTTTCCGGAATACACGGCCCGCAACACGTCGGGCCTCGTCGCACCGTTGGGGACCGTCACTGCGATCGCCGGCGGCTGGCCGGAGAAGCCGGCGTTCCTACCCGATACCTGCGCGGTCTACGTCGACCTTCGCATCAGCCCGCGCACGACGCCGGCCGAGGCGGCGCGTCAGTTGACCGGCGCCTTGGATGCGATCCGCGTGACGGAGCCCGGCATCGCGCTGGAGTGCGAGATGATCGCGGCGGTTCCCGGCACCTCGACGGCAGCGGACAACTGGATCGTCCGCTCGAGCATCGCCGCTTGGGAAGCCACTTACGGTCGTCCGCACGTGCTGCGGACCGGGACGAGCGGCGCGACCGATGCGAACATCCTGCGCGGTCACGGCATCCCCACGGCACGCATCGGCATGCCGGCGCTCGGTGCCGACGCACCGTTCGCCGGCCTGTTCTCGATGGGCGTGGTGAGCGCCGAGGCGATGGTGCGCCTCACCGTTGCGCTCATCGCCATCGCCATCGACACCTGCACGCGAACGCACCGCGACGTTGAATCGCCAAACCACAAGGAGCTCTTACAGTCATGACGGTGATCTCGGAGGCGTCGACCAGCAAGTACGCCATGGCCGGCGACGTGAAGATCCACTATAACGAGGTCGGTACGGGGCCGGTCCTGCTCTGCTTCCACGGCGCCGGGCCCGGCGCGAGCAGCTGGAGCAACTTTTCCCAGAACGTCGAGGCGTTCGCCCAAGAACACCGCGTCTTGCTGGTCGACACTCCCGAATACGGCAAATCGGCGAAAATCCACATCGGGTTCCCGAAGCTCACCAATCTCGCCCGCATCATGCGCGACTTCATGGACGCGCTCGGCATCGACCGCGCGGACATCGTCGGAAATTCGTTCGGCGGGCAGGTCGCCTTGAAAATGGCGATCGACTTTCCCGAGCGCGTCGGTCACGTCGTGATGATCGGCAGCGCGCCGGTGCTGCACAGCTTGTTCAGCCCGATGCCGGTCGAAGGGGTCAAGCTGATCGGGGCCTACTATCGCGACACGGGCCCCTCGCTCGAGAAGATGCGCAAGCTGCTCACCACGCTCGTCTACGACGCGAGCCGCATTACCGACGAGGTCGTCCAAGCCCGCTACGAAGCGAGCATCGATCCCGAAACGGTGCGCGTGCACTCGCTGCCGGCGCCGCAGAAGCAAGATCTGACGGCGGAGTTCGGAGCGGTCAAAGCCCCGACGCTCGTCGTGTGGGGGATGGACGATCGCGCCGGTGCGCTGGACGTCGGTTTGCTGATGACCCGCATGATCCCCAACGCCCAAATGCACATTTTCAACAAATGCGGCCATTGGGCGCAGGTCGAGCACGCGGCCGAGTTCACCGAACTGATCCTCGGTTTCCTGAAGACGACGTGACGGGACCGTAAGCGTGCAGATCGTCGGCGCCTATGCCTGCTCGCATGCGGGACTGCTCATCACCCGCGGGGACAACGCGCCCGCCGCACAGCGCGACGCGGTCTATGCCGCGTTCCGTGAGATGGGCGATGCGATCCGGGCGGCGCGGGCGGAGGCCGTCGTCCTGATCGCGACCGACCACGGCAAGATCTACCCGCTCTCGGGAGTTCCGCAATTCACCATCGGCGTGAGCGCGAGCGCCGAAGGGATCGGCGATGCCGGCTTGCCGGCGTGCACGATACCGGTCCATCAGGCGTTCGCGCAGGCCATTCTCTCGGGGGCGATCGCGGAGGGCGTCGATCTGTCGTATTCGGAGACGGCCCGCATCGATCACTCGTTCGTGACGCCGCTGATGCTGGCGTTCGGCGACGACCCGATTCCGATCGTACCGATCGCGCAGAACTGTAACTTCCCGCCGCTGCCGACGTTCGCCCGCAGCTATGAGGTCGGCGCGAAATTGGGCCGGGCCATCACGGCGGGACCGCCGGGCCGCGTAGCGGTCGTCGGTACCGGCGGGCTCTCACACTGGGTCGGCACGCTCGAGCAACAGCAGTTTCGCCGCCGGCCGGCCGGCACGCGCGCGCACGGCGGTGTTGCCACGGCGGCGGTGCTCGACGAAGTGGGGCCGATCAACGAGGCCTTCGACCGCGACTTCATCGCCACGATCTGCGCGGGTGCGGCCGCGGCGTTCGTGCGCGAGTGGACTGACGAACGCGTTTACGACGCTGCGGGGAACGGCGCGCAGGAGATTCGCAATTGGATCTTGCTCGCCGGTCTCACGAACGACAAGAAGGCGCGCTTGCTCGCGTACGAGCCGGTACGTGAATGGCTGACCGGGACGGGGGTCATCGCATTTGAATAACCTTGGGAAAACCTGCACCGCGATCGCCGCGCTCGTACTCCTCGTGCCAGCCGCTGCGCCCGCACAGACGGCCCTCACGCCCGTGCACGTACTGGCATCACCGGTCGACGACGCGATGCCGGTCCTGTACGCGCAGCGCGCCGGACTGTTTGCGAAGGCCGGGCTCGACGTCACCGTCGACCGGGCGGCCAGCGGCGCGGCGGCGGCGGCGGCGGTGATGGGTGGATCGGTCGACATCGGCAAGGGCAACATCATGTCGGTCATCACGGCGCACGCTCATAACGTGCCGCTCGTGATCGTCGCGCCCGCCGCCATCTACGATCCGAAGACGCCGGATGCCGCGCTCGTCGTCGCCGCCGGCTCGCCGATCCATACGGCACACGACCTGATCGGAAAAATCGTCGGCGTGACCGCACTCAACGACCTCTCCGCGGTGGCGACGCAGACGTGGCTCGACGCAAACGGCGGCGACGGCAAGAACACGCAGTTCATCGAGGTACCGTATCCGTCGCTGTTACCGGCGCTCGAAGAGGGCCGCGTCCAAGCGGTGATCCTGCTGAAGCCGTTCATCACCGATTCCGTCGCGGCCGGAAAAGCGACCGTCCTCGGGCTCGTATACAGCGCGATTGCCAACCGGTTCCTCGAATCGGTCTGGTATGCTAACGCGGACTACATTGCGAGCCACCGCGACGTGATCGCCCGTTTTCAGCGGGTCGTCGCGCAGGCGTCAGCCTACACGAATACGCACCCCGCGGATACGCTGGACCTGCTGATCTCGTTCACCGGCATCACACCGCAAGCCGCTGCGAACATGGCCCGCATGGTCGACGGCACGACCGTGCGCGCCGACGAGATCCAACCGGTGATCGACATCGCGGCGAAGTTCAACCTAATCCCCAAGCCCTTCCCCGCGCAAGAAATTATCCCGCGCTAAGCCTGAAGGAGGCCGGAAACCATTTAGAGGCTACTAGCCCCACGCGAGCTCGCCAAGCGCGAACCCGAATGCGTCCGGGACTTCCTATCGAATCATCGCGATGAACTCGCGCCGCTCCTCTCGCTAGTGTCACTCCCGTGCACTTTATGTCACCCCGAGCTTTCGAGGGGCAGCCTCAATCGCGGCGATTTGCGCTGTCCCTCGACAAGCTCGGGATGACACGAAAGTGCCTGGGCTGCCAAATCGACCAACCCCTACTTATAGGCGGCCGTGATCGCGGGCAACGTGTCGCTGGCGCACTCCGCTTTCGCAAAACCGACGGACTTGAGTTTTTCGACGTGGAGCTCGACGCCGCCGACGTTTTTGAAATGATCGCAGTTGAGGAAGACGCCGCCTGGTACGAGGAGCTCGTAAATTCCCTTGTACACAGCCGTGATCGCGTTGATGTCCGCGAGGTTGTGGATCGCAATTCCGGAAACCGCCACGTCGAACGGACCGCCGGCCGATGCCGCCCAGGCCGGATCGAACAGATCCGATAGCGCATAGCTGACTTGCTTGCCGTAGCTCGCGAAACGCTCGCGCGCACGATCGAGCATCGGCTGGGAATAGTCTTGCAGCGTCACGCGCGCGTTCGGGTACACGTGCAGGACGGCCTCGGCAACGAGCCCGTTACCGCCGCCGACGTCGAGAACGCGGATCGCCGCGTCTTTCGGAAATGGAGCGAGGGCCACCATGTCCCGGAGCCGCTGCGGCCGCTCGGCGCGCGTAATGTCGCGCTCGATCCATTTGTCGACGTATTCACCGGAATGCCAGTCATGTTCGGCGAGGGAAAAACCGGGTGGGGTCTGTTGTGACATCTCAGATGAACCTTTCAAGCAGTATGTAGGGTCTCGAGCGTGCGCCCTTGGCTTTCCTGCAGCGCTGCCGGCCAACGCTGTGCCCAAGGATTTAAACCTTCCAATAAACCGGCGAGCCGCAGAACGCCGCAGTCGTCGCCGAGCCGGCCGATGATTTGCACCGAGAGCGGCAGGCCGTCGCCGCTCAGTCCGACCGGAACCGCGGCGGCCGGATTGTAGGCGTGGTTGAACGGCGCCTGAAAACCGAAGAGCCGCTTGTTATCGGCTGCATCGGGCGCGTCGAGCAGCGGTGCTTTCGGATTGGACGGGGTCATCAGGAAGTCATAACCGCCGAACCACTGACGAACGGCTTCGCCGTACGCGCGATCGCGGCGAAGGATCGCGCGATATTTCCAAGCCAGCGCGCGGCGCCCGGCTTCGTAGATCGGGCGCGCGTACGGCGTGAGATCGCCGGCATGCTTGTCCCAGAAGTTCGGGATCAGCGCTTCCGCCGCGGCGTAGTGATCGCCGGAATACGCCCACATCCCGGGCTCGAGTTCGTCGCTTCCGGCCGGAGCGGGCGGATGATCCTCGACCACGATGCAGCCGAGCTGCGTGAGAAGACCCAGCGCGTCGTCGAAGATCCGCGCCTGATCGGGATCGAGCGGGGTGCCGCGTCCGAAATCCTTGCTTACGGCGACGCGGGCCCCGCGCACGTTCCCCGTGGCGAACGCGAGATAGTCGACGGTCGCGTGCCGCGCGCTGTCCGGATCGGCCGGATGCGGTCCGGCCAGCGCCGTCATCATCAGGGCGGTGTCGCGCACGGTGCGCGTGATCGTCCCGTTGTGCGAGCGGGCCGGAGAGGCGCGCCAGGACTGGACGGCGGGGATACGCTGAAAGCTTGGCTTCAGTGCGAAAAGGCCCTGATATGCGGCCGGCAAGCGAACCGATCCGGCGGAGTCGGTCCCGATGCAGAGCGGACCGAAGCCGGCCGCGACCGCGGCCGCGCCGCCGCCCGTTGAGCCGCCGGCGGTCCGGCGCAGATCCCAAGGATTCGCGGTCGGCGGCCCGAGGCGGTTTGCCGTAACGCCGGACAGGGCGAACTCGGGCGTGTTCGTCTTGCCGAGAATGACGGCGCCCGCAACGCGCAGCCGCCGCACGATCTCCGCATCCGGCTGGATGTTGTGAATGAAGGCAAGCGATCCGTACGTGGTCGGAAAGCCGGCCATTTCGATCGTATCCTTCACGTTGACCGGCACGCCGCACAACACCGGCTTTTCGCCGGCTTGCAGCCACGCCGTTTCGGCTCGGCGGGCTGCTTCCAGCGCGCCCACTCGATCGACGACGATGAAGCTGTGCAGCAGCCCGTCGAAGCGGTCGATGCGCTCGAGGATGCTCTGCGTCACCTCGACCGGTGAAAAAGCCCGGCGCGCGTATCCATCGAGGAGTTCCGCGGCGCTCAAACGGCACAGGTCGGTCACGGAGCCAGCTCGCTCTTCAACTTGCGCACCATCTGCGCCATGGGAACCAGCGCCCAGCGCGGCGTCGCATCGTCGCGCGCAATTTTCAACTCCACAAAGATCGGTCCGGTTCGCTTGAAGATGGCGGGCAGTTCGGTATTGAGGTCCGCCGCGCGTTCGAAGCTGAACGCGCCGGCGTAACCGGCGGCTTTCGCGAGCGCCGGAAAATCGAAGACGCCGGTTCCGGGAAGCCGCTGATTGCCGGAGCTTTCGTAATACCCGTTAGCGAACACGAAGTGATAGTAGTTGGCCGCTTTTTGGCCGGCGACGGTGACGAGCGAACCGAGTTGCATCAAGAGGCTGCCGTCGCCATCGAGAATCATCACCTTATGCTTGGGCGCGCCCAGCGCGATGCCCAATCCGAGCGATGCCGCGCTTCCCATGCACAGGGAGGCTTCGCAATGCAGCGAGCTCGTCTGACCGGCGAGGTGCCACGGCGCAGCCGCTTGCATCGTGGTTACGCTGATGGCGCCGTTGCGGTGCTTGGCGAGCAGATCGATCGCTTCTTGCTTGAGCATCGGTTAGTGCGTCGGCGCTCCCACGATCGCGGCCGACGGTCCATTCGTCGTCCAAGCAACATCCCAAGCCTCGCGAATCTTCGGCACGTCAGCGGGCCCCTCGATGCGCACGAACGGAACGCCCCACGTGGTCAGCGTGGGCTCGAGGCGATTGACCGCCCGTTTCGGGCTCTCTTCAGGGCGCTGGTTGACGTCGCGAGCGAATTGGCCGATCAGCATGAACGTCGGAACCTCGGCGTCGAGCGGAATCGCCTTCAATGTATTGAGGCAGGCGTAGAGGCCGTTGTTTTGGATGAGCAGCATCGGTTTGTGACCGGTCATGTAGAGGCCGGCGTTGATCCCCATCGCCTCATCTTCGGTGCAGACGTACATCACCTGCGGAACGGGGCGTGCTTCGAGCAGCGCCAGCACCGTGCGCAGGTTCGTATCCGGCACCGAGATGACGTGCGTCACGCCGAGTTCGACGATGGCGTCGGCGATCACATGGCCCGCAATCGAGATCGCGACCGGCCCGCTCGTAATCATGGTCGCGCTATGCCGTCGCCGCTTGCGGCATCTTCACGTTGAACAGCCGGGCCGCGTGGTCGCACGTGATATAGCGGCGCTCCTCCGGTGTCAGTCCGACGAGCATCCCGTCCAGGAGATCCGCCGGTTCGGGCCACGTCCCTTGCTCGTGCGGATAATCGGAGCCCCAGATCGCGACGTCTTTGAGCATCGACCAATCGTACTGAATCATGCGGGCACCGAGCCGATCCTCTTCGAACGTAAACGTCAGGTTGCGTTTCACGTAGTCGGTCGGCATGAGGCTGAGCTTCACGGTCGGATCGGGCGGCCGGATCTCCACTTGACGATCCATCCAGCTGAAGAGGAACGGGAGCCAGCCGATGCGGCATTCGGCAAACGAGACCTGCAGCTTCGGGAAGCGCTCGAACGTTCCGGCGAAGACGAATTGCGGGATATACTTCGCGATCGAAAAGGGGGCCATCGTGAAACCGGCCCACGACGATCCGCGTTCGTTCGGCCAATACGCTACGCCCGCCATGTCGCCGATATGCGAGCACAGCGGGACCCCGGCCTCGGCCGCAATGTCGAAGGTCGCATCCCAGGCGGTGCTGTAGAGCGGCTCGGCCAGGTCGAAACAGTGAAACTCGACGGCCTTGGCGCCTTTCTCAATCATCCGGCGCAACTCGGTCGCTGATTCTTCCGGCGAGTAGACGGGAATTTGCGGCAGCAGCATCAAGCGTTCGGGGGCGTGAGCGTTGAGCTCCATGACGTAGTCGTTGTACACGCAATTCACCGCGCTGCGCAGCTCGGGATCGTCGATCTTCCACTTGCGCGTGTCGCTGAAGAAGACGCCGGCATAGATGTGGGTGATGTCCATGTGCTCGAGCAGCATCGCCGGTGTCGTCGGCGGCATCGCGCCCGTCGCGATGTCGACCTTGGAATAGAAGCGATCGAGCAGCATCCGATTGCTCGAACCGTCCGCGGATTCGCGCCGTCGCTTGCCCTCCCAGAACCAGAAGCTGCCCTCGGGCCCGTCGACGACGCGCGGTCCCTCCGCGCGCAGCTTGGCCGGCAGACGCTCTTGATAGAGATTCTTCGGCAGCCACCACGAGTCACAGTGATTATCGGCTGAAATGTACTTGTATTCAACCACGTTAGTCCGCCTCGTTGCTCAGCGTCATGATGAATTGATAGCGTTCCGGCGCATAGTGCGCGATGAGGTACTCGGTCGGAACGCCGTTTGCGGCGTAGGAAGTCCGGACCGCGCGAATGAGCGGGCTGCCGATGGCAACGTCGAGCGCCGCGGCGAGCTCGCCGTCGGCCAAGCTTGCCGTCACGACTTGGTCGGCGAACGCGATCGGGACGCCGGCCCGGCCCAACTGGGCCATCATGCCGCTGCGTTCCAGCTCGGCAGCGGTCCACTGCGCACCGAGCTCGGCGGGAATATAGGTGATCAGGTGGGAGTACGGTTCTCCGTCCGCACTGCAGACGCGCACGGCGCGTTGCGTGTCCGCCCCGGGAGCTAAGCGGAGCGCCGCAGCGACCTCGGCCGGCGGCGCAAGGTAGGCAAACTCCTTGACCTCGACGCGCTGATTGCGCGCGTTGGCGCGCAAGCTGTCGGTGAGGCTTTGCATCGAGCCGCTGACGACGGTCCCGCCGCCTTTGTTGCGCACGCGCGTTCCGCGTCCGCGTTGACGAACGGCCAGGCCGGCCTCGGCCAGCTCGTTCAGCGCACGCTTGGCCGTGATCCGCGAGACGCCGAAGGTGCTCGCAATCTCGAACTCGCTCGGAAGAAACGCGCCGTTGGGATATTCGCCGTTGAGAATTTTGTTGCGCAGAAGAAGAACGATCTGACCGTACAGCGGCGTCCGGCCACCTTCGGCCAGCGAGCGCGGGGCGACGGCAAATTTTGCATTCGCGGTGCGTGCCATCCCGTTACGGTCCGCCCGCGATGGCGATCATCTCGACCTCGGCCGAATTGCGCGGCTCGCAGCCCAAGAAGCTCAGCGCCGGTCCGCCCTTGCCGAAGCGCCCTTTCAGCGCTTCGAGCACCTCGTTTTGCGCGTAGATGTCCTTGACGAAAACGTCGAGGCGCAGAACGCGGTCGAGGCTCGAGCCGGTCGGCTCGAGCAACTTCTCGATGTTGCGAACGGCTTGAGCGGTCTGCGCGCGCGTATCTCCATACAGGTCGCGAAGGACCGCATGCGTCGACTCGTCGACGATGCCCGAAACGCTGCGCAGAAAGACTAGGCCGCCGGCGGCGGTGGCATCAGCGGTGGATCCGTCGCTCGACCAGTACACCGTTTTCCGCTCGCCGGGAGCGACCGCGACCCCGCCGATCTCCTGTTCGTGGCGTCCGCCGAGCGGCGTACCGATGGCGTAGGACGCGAAGGCCGGCTTAGCGCCGAAATGCGCGCGCGCGCCGGCTTCATACCGCGGGACGAATTGCGCGGCGCGCAGCATCGCGTCGATGCGCACGAAGTTATCGGAGCTGTTGCCGTCCCGTGCGAGATGCGCTTCGAGCGCTTTGAAACAGTTCTCGAGCTGCACGTCAAACGAACCGGCCGTTTCCTCCGGAGCAGCCTCCTGGGTGAGGGGATCCGCGTGACCGCGCACGCCGATCACGAACGTGAACGGTCCGACGCGGGTGCAGCGGGAGGCGCGCCCGCGGTGCGGGGCGGGGACCGCGACGTGCCGCTCGAGCGCCGGATCGATCGCCATGACGACCGACGTCAGCATGTTGATCCCGTCCATCCGCGTCTGCACGCCGAAACTCACCGCGCGCGCGTGGTTTTCCTCGCCGAAGTACTCGGGCCACAGCGCCATGCGCTCCAGCCGCCAGTGTTGACCGCTGGTGAAATTTTCGATCCAGATCGCGCAGTCGCCGCCGTAGCCGGCCGCCTTCAACCGGCGCGCGACCCGGCCGTAGGAGTTGCGGCACTGCGCGATCGCGTCCTCGGCGAGGGCAGGATCGATGCGCTCGTCCTCAAGCGTGCGATAGCCGTCCGAACCGGCGACGAACAGATACGGCCCGAACCGCACGACGGCGGGAATGCCGCGACCGCGCTCGTCCTCGACGAGGACCTCGGGCTTCCAGACCGTCCGCTGTGCCATTGTTGATATAGACCCTATACCAACAATCGAGCCCATGTCAAGCGCCGGATCTACAGCGTAACGAACAACTCGCTGGCGATGAATTGCCGATCGATGAGCTGGTACTTGTACAAAACGTCGATGACCGGTTGAATGAGCGCGGGGTCCAGCCGGCGTGACATTTTCGTCCGCTGCATCGACGCGACGGTCTCAACCGGCACGCTGAAGTACTTGGACATGATTTGGGCCGTGGCCAGCGGGTTCTTGTTCGCCCAGTCGGCGATCGCGTCGACGGAACGAACGAACTTCCGCAGGGTGTCGCGGTTGGCGTCACACCAGGTTTTCGTCGAGACCCAACCGCTGATCATGAAGGCGCTTGCAACGCTGTCGTATGGTTTCGCCAAGACCCGCGTCGACGGCTGCGCTTGCGTGACCCACGGCTCGACGCTCGCGATCGCATCGACGCGATTTTCCTGCAGCGCCGGCAACATGGTCGGCAGCGGCAACTCGAGGTAACCCGCGGCTTGCGAATCGCCGCCGTTCTGGTCGATCCAGTTCCGAACCGACGTGTGGTAAAGCGTGTGCAACGTCGTCACGGCAATCTTCTTACCGCTCAGATCCGCCGCCCGGCGGATCGGCGAGTCTTTCAAGACCAGCAGGGCGGCCGTCATCGCGGAGCTCGAATAGTTCGCCCCGGGGGCGATGAGCACGAGCGGGAGGCCGTGAGCGTGCGCCGTGGCCATCGAACCGGTGTTGGTCGTGACGACGTCGAGCGCGCCGGACATCACCGCGGCGGTCAGGGCTCCACCGTTCTGGAGGCCGGTTACGGTCGCGTCGAGGCCGGCCCGTTCGAAGAGGCCGCTGTCCTTACCGAAGAAGCCTTCGGCGAAATCTTCGTCGTACGACGCGCCGACTTTGATCGGCGTACCCGCGTCCGCACGCGCCAGCGCAGCCAGGGCGGGGTACGCGCAGCAGAAGCCCGCCAGGACCACCGCATTCGACCGCTTCATGCGACGACTCTACGCGACTCGCTAGGTGAATGGTAGTGCCCGGAGGCCCAAGGTGAACCGTAGCCGTTGGCCGGATGCCACGGGGGGGGTTCAACCTCATTCACCGATGACAACGAAAACGGGAGAAGCGCGTGTTGCGTAAAGTTTTGTCCGCTGCGGCCGTTGCCTTGATGGTCGCCTCATCGTCGTCGGGATTGATGGCCGCCGGGACCTCTGCCTGGGACGCCGGCGCCGGCGCCAATTGGCGCGCGCTCGTCGCCAAGGCGCAGCAGGAAGGCAGCGTTACTATCGCTAGCCCGCAGCCGTTGCCGACCTTGGTTGCCGCGTTCGAAAAGGACACCGGCGTCAAGATCAACCTCGTGACCGGCACCGGCGGCACCATCACGGCCAAGTTCGATACCTCGGCGCGAGCCCACCACGAATCGATCGATGTGCTCTTCGGCGGCGGCAGCGAGCTAACGACGTTGCTGCCGGAGAACTTGCTGCAGCCCATCAAGCCGCAACTGATCCTCCCGTCGGTGCGTGAGGGACCGAATTGGGAAGGCGGTAAGTGGCAGTGGTGGGACAACGCCGGTCAGTATTTCTTCGAGGCCACGACGTCCATCTTCGGCATGCTGACGTACAACGCCGACGCCGTTTCAGCCGCCGATGTGTCGACGTGGAACGGTCTGCTCAACCCGAAGTTCAAGGGCAAGATCGTCTGCTACGATCCGACCTCGCCGGGACCCGGTGCGGGTGCCATTGCGGCCATGGCCAAGGTGCTCGGCATGGACTACGTGACGAAGTTGATCAAAGACCAACAGGTCACGTTCGTCCCCAACAGCGACCAAGAGATCGCCGACGTGGCGCACGGCGAGTACCCGATCGCGCTCGCCATGACGACCGCGCCGATCGTACAGTATCAGAGCCAGGGCCTGAACATCAAGGTCGCCTTGCCGGCGCCGATGCCGGGTTACCTCACGCATCCCAACGGCGTCATCATTGAGGCCGTCGGTGCTCCCGATCCTGCGGCGGCTCAGGTGTTCATGAACTGGTTTGCGAGCCGGCCCGGGCAGCAAGCCTATCAAGACGACACCGACTACATCAGCAACCGCACCGACGTGGACAAGAGCAAGATGCCGGCGTTCATCGTACCCAAACCCGGCGTGCGGTACTTCGACGATGGTCGCGGACAAGATTACTACGTTACCGAAAGAAAAACGATCATCGCCGCGGTGACGGCCATGATCGGGGGTCATTAGTGCCGTTTGAAGACATGCGCGAGTTCGTCGCGCTGCTCGAGCGAGCGGGTGAATTCAAGCACGTCGACGCCGAGTTGGACCCGAACTGGGAGGTCGGCGTCTTCGCTCGCCGGCTGATGGACCGCGGCGGCCCGGCGGTGCTGCTGCGCAACGTGCGCGGGACCACGATGCCGGTGTTAATGAACCTGTTCTCGACGCGCCGGCGGGCGGCGCTGGCTTTAGGCATCGAAGAGCGCGACCTCCTGCAGCATTGGCTGCAAGCGATGGAGCGCCCGATTCCACCGGTACTCGTGGAAGAAGCCCCGTGCCAAGAGATCGTGCGCACCGATGGTGACTTGCTGCGCGACCTTCCGCGCATCGTCTGGAACCGGGAGGACGGCGGCCCGTACATCACCTTCGGCCTGACGATCTGCCGAGATCCCGAGACCCATGAGGGGAACATGGGCATCTACCGGATTCAGATCAAAGCCAACAATCGCATCGGGATGAACGCCCATCCGCCCTCGCACGCCGGGGTCGCGCACGCCAAGGCGAAAATGCGCGGGCAAGATCTTCCGGTTGCGATCGCCATCGGCGGTGACCCGGCGCTATATCTGGCGTCGCAGGCGCCGCGCAGTTATGCCAAGGACGAGGTTGCGTTGTGCGGCGCGCTGCGTGGCGCGCCGGTAGAAGTGGTGAAGTGCAAGACCGTCGATCTCGAAGTGCCGGCCGGCGCAGAAATGGTGATCGAGGGCCACTACCGCGCGCAAGTCCACGAGATGGAAGGTCCGTTCGGAGAGTTCACGGGCTACTACAGCGGTGCGGCGGAACGCGGCGTGGTCGACGTCACGGCCATCACGCATCGGCGGGAGCCGATTTTCGTCGCGACCTATGAGGGCAAACCGCCCACCAATACGCACATCCTGCACTCGCTGGCCCGCGAACCGGTCTGGTACACGATGCTGCGCCGCGATATCTGCCCGACCATCCGTGACATCAACGTGACCTACGGCGGGAGTTCCGGCCTGCACGTGATCGTCTCGATGAAGCCCTTGAATGCCGGGCACGCGCGTAACGTCGGGTTGGAACTGATCAAGGTCTCAACGATCAAGCACGTGGTGGTCGTCGACGACGACATCGACGTTCGCGATGCGACCGCGGTGGAGTGGGCGATCGCGACCCGGGTGCAGGCCGACCGCGACGTGATCATCATTCCCAATCTCTCGTCGATGGCGCTCGATCCCTCGCAGCCGAATTTCCCCTCCGGCATCGGGGCGAAGATGATCGTCGATGCGACGCTGCCGCAGCGAGGCGCCGACGGGCTCATCGAATTCCGCGCCGAGGATCTCGCGGTCGTGGACAAGCGCTGGTCCGAGTATGGCTTGGGCGGCTAGCCCGCTGCGAGCTTGAGGGGCGGCTCTCTCGGCGCGATCCTGCGCATCGTCGTCGTGATCGTCGTTGGCGTTCCGGTGATGGCGCCGCTGATCTATCTCGTTATCGCAAGCTTCAGCGATTCGTCACCCGGGCAAGCACTGCACTGGTCGCTCGCGCCGTGGATGCGCGCCCTGACGAACTGGCCCACCTTCAAATCGCTGCTCGTCTCGCTGCTGCTCACGATCCGCGTTCCGATCTCGCTAGTGATCGCCCTCGGGTTCGCGTGGTTTCTCGTGCGCGTGGACATCCCGGGCCGGCGCTTCATCACCTACGCGCTGTGGTTCGCCTGTTTCTTGCCGATCCTGCCGATGACGTTCGGCTGGACGTTGCTGCTCGACAAAAGCTACGGACTCGCAAACGTCCTGGTCGAGAAGCTGCCGTGGGTGCACGGGCCCGTTTTCAACATCAACTCGATCCCCGGCATCCTGTGGCTGCACGTGACCCTGACGACGGTGCCGATCATGACGATTCTGCTGCTGCCGGCGCTACGCGGCGTCGACGCAAATTACGAGGAGGCTTCCGCAATGGCCGGCGCGGGACTGTTGACGACGATCCGCCGCATCAGTTTGCCGTTGCTGGCACCCGCGGTGTTGGTGGTGCTGCTGGCCGGATTCATTCGCAGCCTCGAGTCGTTCGAGGCGGAGCAAATCTTGGGCATCCCGGCCGGCATCTTCGTGTACGCCACCCGCATCTACGACCTGCTGGAGAATACGCCGGCGGACTATCCGCAGGCCGTCGCGTTGTCCACGCTCGTTCTGGCCGTAATGTTCGCTGTTGCGCTGGCCTATCAGCGGGCGCAGTTGCGCTACGCCGATACCCGCACGCTGGGCGGCAAAGACGTGCGCGTTCGCGGGCGTCCGCGCGGAACGCTGGCCTGGTCGGCGGCGGCAGTGCTCTACCTCAGCGTGTTCCTGTTCATCATCACACCGCTCGCGATGCTCATCGCGGGCTCGTTCAACACGCTGTTCGGATTTTTCACCATCGCGCATCCCTGGACGTTACGGCACTGGACCACCGTCCTCGGCGATGCGGCATTCCGCAATGCGCTGAACAACTCGCTGATCGTCTCGTTTGCGGTCGCGGTGATCGGGACGTGCGTGGCCACGGCGGTCGGCGTGCTGATCGCGCGCACCCGGGACCGGCTCTCGCACTACGTGGCCGTGGCCGCGTGGCTGCCCTGGGCGGTTCCGGGCCTGTTGATGGGCACCGCCTACCTGACGCTGTTTCTCGAATTTCCCGGGCTCTCCGGGCTGCTCAACACGTTGCTGCCGCTGATCGTTGTTTTGTCGGTGCAGGCGTTGCCGCTGGGCAGCATGATGATGCGTTCGGCCCTCAATCAGCTTTCGGACGATCTCACGGAGGCCGCCTACACGTGCGGTGCCGGCGCAACCGCAACCTATGCGCGGATCGTCCTGCCGCTGCTCAGTCCGATGTTGACGACGGTTTTCGTCATCACATTCATGGCCGCGCTGCGCGATATCAGCACGACCGTGCTTCTGGCGGCCCCAGGCAAACTCACGCTCTCGCTCTTGATGTTCCAGTACGCCACCAGCAACCAGCAGGAGTCGGCCGCGGCGCTGGGCGTGATTATCGCCGGCATCTCGCTCGTGATGACGGCGGTCGTGCTGCGCATCGGCGCGCAGTTCAGCATCCAATGAGCGGACCAGTCCCCTCCACCGGCGAAAAAGGGTTCGCCGTGAGTGACGTTGCGCGCGTTTCTCGACCCGCATTCCTGGCCGCGGCTTCGGCCGCGTGCTGCTGTGCGTTTCCGAGTGCTGTTCAGGGCACCGATGCGCTCCCGCTACCGTTTCCCATCGACGCCTCGCCTACCGATTTCGGCCGACCGGTACGCGAAAGTGACGCTGTCTACGACGGTCCGCTCATCGACACCCACGCGCATCTCAATCCGCCGGTAAGCAATTTCCCGGCAGAATCGGTCGACATCCTCGCGGCGATCCGAAATGCCCGCGTCGATCGCATCGTGCTACTTCCGGCGCCGAACGAAGGCCGGTGGCGGCTCGCACAGGCGACGCAAGTTCAACGAATGGACCTGGTCAAGAATTCCGGCGGCCGGGTCTTACGGATGTGCGGGAGCGAGTACCTGACCGATTGGATGGAAGACTCTGCAGTAGCCAATCGCATGCCGAGTCAAAACGATATCGCGGGCAGGATCGGACAACTCAATCGCGATCTTGCGAGCGGCACAAGCGCCGGGATCGGGGAGATCGGGTTTCTCCATTTTGACACGGCCGGTGGGCAGCCGGTCGTCCATTTACCTCCGGAATATCCACCGTTTCTGGCGATCGCGGAAGCGGCCGCGACTGCCGGCGTGTGGATGGACATTCATGCGGAGCCGATCGAGCCCGACGGAACCCAACACTATGCAGACGTTTACGCGACCCTTGCGTTCATGTTCCAACGCTGGCCAAATCTCCGTCTCATCTATTCGCATAATGGCTTGACGAACCCGCGCAATGCTCAGTCCCTGTTGACGACCTTCCCGAACATCATGATGAATACCAGTTTCTATCGACGCGCTGCGTGGAGGCATCTTGGCCCGCTTACCAACGAGCGCGGGGCGATATACGAGGATTGGGCGGAGCTGCTGGAGGCGCTGCCCGACCGGTTCATGATCGGAACGGACTTCTTGTTCGGGTGGACCCCCGCGCCGCTCGAAGCGTACGCTAACTGGATCAATGTCGATCGGCGCATCCTCGGTAGTCTTTCCCCCACCACCGCGCGGAAGATCGCCTTCGACAATGCCGTACGCGTCTTCGGCCCGATCGCGACGGCTAAGGCGTGAGGTGCCAGAGGCGTTCGGCATTGCCGTGCGCCATCGCGCGGGCGACGTCGGGCGGGAGATCGCCTAAGGCCTGCCGCCACATCCGGACATCGGGGACGTAGGTTCGCTCCCATCGTTCAGCGGTGACATTGTCGAAAGCGAGTAAGAAGCGATCCGGATAGCGCTCCACGAGTTGTTTCCAGGCGGGGCTCAAATCTGAGCCCTGGAACATGTTGGTCCACCCGTATTTTGTCCGTCCGATCGCCGCCGGCGAGGTCGTTGACGTTAGCAGATAGAGGTTCTTGTGGCCGGCGAGCAGCGTGCCGGCTAGATCCGGGGTTAGCTGGCCGAGGTTATTGAGCGCAAACGCGTTGTCGGGCTGAGCGTTCAACTCGGTCTCGAGCATGTTTTGGTAGAACGGCTTCTCCGTTGCCGTCATGGCGGTGAATTCGATGTGCGCGATCGCAGGCCAATGGTTCGCGAAGGCGTAGTCGAGCGTCTTCGCGATGAACGGCGTATCGAACGCATATGTGAAGCGTTCGGCATGCGCGGCCGGCTTGGCCTCATGAAAGATTAGTACCTCGCCGACTGCCTGATACTTCCCGGACTCGATCTCCGCCTCAACGCGCCGCATGCTAACCGTCTCGTTTACCGCCTTCGAATCAATCGCGGGAATGAAACGTCCGGGAAATTGATCGGCGGCATTCACCACCTCGATCGGCAGCAAACTTCGCGCCTGAGCGCTGAGCGATAGCAGGGTGGTCTTTACCCCAACCTCATCCATCAGAGAGACGATCCGCGAAGGTGCTATCCCGGCATCGAGTTGGCTGTGCGCATCGATGATGTAGTCGGAATATGGCTGCGCAGGCGCGGCTGGAACGCCAAGGAGGGGCGCCGCAATGAAGAAGGTGAGGAATGCTACAAATGATTTCACTCTGATTCTCATGGTCGTTCCCATTGGCTAAAGGCGAGTTGTTCTTACTGCATGTGCCAGCCGTGGCTGGCGAGCAGCGATTGACCGGTCAGCGCATTGGTCGGGAAGGCGGTGAAGAAGACGGCCAGCTCGGCGACGTCGGCCGCCGTGGTGAACTCGCCGTCCACGGTATCCCGCAGGAAGATGTTCCGCACGACCTCCTCGGGACTGATGCCGCGCTCGCGGGCAAACTGCGGGATCTGGCGCTCGACGAGCGGGGTGCGGACGTAGCCGGGACAGATCACGTTGGCGCGCACGTTGTGTGCCGCGCCCTCTTTAGCGACGGTCTTACAAAGCCCGATGAGGCCGTGCTTGGCAGTCGCGTAGGGGCCTTTGAGGAGCGAAGACTCCTTCGAGTGCACGGACCCCATGTAGATGATCGAGCCGCCGGTTCCGGCGGCGTACATGTGACGGAGCGCCGCGCGCGTGGTGAGGAACGCGCCGTCCAGGTGGATGGCCAGCAGTTTCCGCCAGTCCTCGAACCGCAGCTGGTCGAGCGGGTCGAGGTGCTGGATGCCGGCGTTACTCACCAGCGCGTCGAGCCCGCCCAGCTCGTCGATGCACTGCGCGATGCCCCGATCCACCGCGGCTTCGTCGGTAACGTCAACGACGATCGTGCGCGCCTGCCCACCCGCAGCGG
>Ga0209415_10000909_pt1 | contig 56388 bp, 51 predicted proteins | sample PeaSoiSIISIP2007_FD_187696 | JGI IMG/M metagenome (GOLD analysis project Ga0209415, IMG submission 187696) | Peat soil microbial communities from Weissenstadt, Germany - SII-SIP-2007 (SPAdes) (version 2) | ecosystem: Environmental > Terrestrial > Soil > Wetlands > Peat | place: Germany... | reverse complement strand
TTCAGCAAGGGGGACTAAGTCGTAACAAGGTATCTGTAGGGGAACCTGCAGATGGATCACCTCCTAACAGCGCCTCCTTCGGGGGCTCGCTGAAGAGGTCGGGTCCGATGTAGCTGGTACCGTTTCCGTACCGCCTCCCCACCCATGGGCCATCAACCCTTTTTTGAGTAGTTACGCTTTCCTTAATAGCGTCGGGGCCGGTCTCCTCCCCGATGCTCTCGATGGCGTCGTCGCGTCCGGTAGCGAACGAGGTCGCCCCCGCGATCCGCTCGCTCGCCGCGGGCGAACCGGTGCTCGTCTTCGACGCCCCGGACCGCGAGGGCGAGACCGACCTCATCTTCCTCTCCCAGCGTGCGACGCCCGAGCTCGTTCGCCTCGCGCGCAAGGACGCGGGAGGGCTGATCTGCACCGCGATCTCGGACGAACTTCGAAGGCGCCTCGACCTACCGTTCTTCGCGGACCTGCTGTCGATCGCGCAACCCCGGTTCCCGGGCCTCTCCGGCCTCGCCGAGCGACCGCGCTACGACCGACGTTCGGCGTTCGGCATCACCATCAACCACCGCTCGAACTTCACCGGCGTTCCGGACAACGACCGCGCGCTCACGATCCGCTCGGTCGGGGAGGTCGCGGCCGCCGCGAACGGGGTCTCCGACGAGGCCCTGCGCGAGCAGTTCCGCGCCACGTTCATCTCCCCCGGCCACATCCAGCTCCTCTACTCGGCCGCGGGCCTCTTCGCCGAGCGAAAGGGCCATACGGAGCTCGCCATCTCGCTCGCCCGGATGGCGGGCGTCTCGGAATCCGTGACCGTGTGCGAGATGCTCGGGGACTCCGGCGGCGCCCGCGCCCCCGGCGCCGCTCGGCGGTACGCCGAGGACCACGGGTTCGAGTTCCTGGAAGGACGAACGATCGTCGAGGCGTGGCGGACATGGTCGTCCGCGTAATGGCCACGGGGGTCTTCGACCTCCTTCATCCCGGCCACGTCTTCTTCCTGACCGAGGCGCGCAAGCTCGGCGACGAGCTCGTGGTCGTGGTCGCGCGCGACCAGACCGCGCGGCGCCTGAAGCGGGAGCCGTACGTCCCCGAGCACATCCGTCGGGAGATGGTCGAGGCGCTGAAACCGGTCGACCGCGCCGTCCTCGGCTCGACGACGGACATCTACGAGACCGTGATCAACGAGCGCCCGAACATCATCGCGCTCGGCTACGACCAGGTCTGGAACGAGAAAGAGGTCGAGAAGGAGTGTGAGCGGCGGGGCGTGCCCGTCAAGGTCGCGCGCATCGGCGCGCTCATGCACAACGACCTCGCGACCCGGCGTCTCGTGGAGCGCATCCTCGAACGCGGCAAGGAGCTCCGACCGTGAAGAAGGTCGGGGTCGTCGACACGACGTTCGCCCTCGTCGACATGGCCGAGTACGCGGTGAGAGCGCTCAAGGCCCGCGGGACGGGATTCAAGGTCCTTCGCGCGACGGTGCCCGGGATCAAGGACCTGCCGGTCGCCTGTCGTCGCCTCTTCCTCGAGGGGGCGGACCTCTGCCTCGCGCTCGGGATGCCGGGGAAGGCGGAGTACGACAAGACCTGCGCCCACGAGGCGTCGCTTGGCCTCCTGTACGCGTCGGTCCTGGAGGCGAAACCGATCGTGGAATGCTTCGTCTTCGAGGGCGAGGCGTCCGGCGCGAAGGAGCTGCATTCGCTCGCCCGGCGACGGGCCGAGGAGCACGCGCTCAACGCCTACGCCCTTCTGTTCCGCCCGCAGGAGCTCGCCCGCCATGCCGGGACCGGGCTCCGCCAGGGATTCGCGGACGCCGGAGCGGTCCGGCCGACCCGCTGAACTCACGATCCAGTACGTAGGAACCAACCATGCCGAAGAAATCGAAAGTGGGGAACGGGGTGCGAGTGGCGATCGTGGTCAGCGAGTTCAACTACGACGTGACGCTGTTGATGCTCGAGCGCGCGAAGGAGGAGGTCTCCTTCCTCGGCGCATCGCTCGGGCCGGTGTTCAAGACGCCGGGCGTGTTCGACATGCCGCTCGCCGCGAAGTCGCTGCTCGGCCGCGACGACGTCGACGGCCTGGTTGCCCTCGGCGCTGTCATCGAGGGCGAGACCCAGCACGACGAGGTCGTGATGAACCAGGCGGCGCGCAAGCTCACCGACCTCTCGGTCGAGTACGGTAAGCCGCTCGGACTCGGGATCTCCGGGCCGGGCGAGACCCGATTGCAGGCGCAGGACCGCATCGAGAACGCGGGCAACGCCGTGCGGGCGGTCGTCAAGATGGTCCGGCGGCTCCGCGAGCTCGAGTGAGCGCGCGCCCCGGTCTATAGGCCGATCCGGCCTCGCAGGTACTCGAACGCCGTCTTCCCCTTCGAGGTGTGGGGGGTCACGGTAAGACGCCCGGGCGGCACCTGGTCCCTCGAGCGCGTTCGCAGCGCGGTGACCAGGCGCTCGTGGTCGACCTCGATCGTGACGTCCGGGTGGAGCGCCGCGCCTTTCGTGACGCTCACTGCCCCGGCCGTGTCCACGACGAGCGACGCTTCCTCGCGCTCGGTCTTGAAGACCCATGTCTGGGGAAGATAGGCGCGGACCATGCCGCCGAAGAATCCCCCGAGCTGCGACTGGATCTGCGGCTGCACGTCGTGCGCGACGGATTCGAGCGCCGGAAGGAGCGAGGACATCGCGGTTCCACGCCGGCGCGCGGATAATTAGCCATCGCTCCGAGCGGCTCGTTCCGCGGGATGGGGCGGAGACGCCCCCTCCGTCAATTCGATTAGCCCCAACCGTTATGGGTCCCGGGTCCTCGTTCGGTCGGGGGGAACGCTCGGTTGGGCCCTCGTGAGTTCTACGACGAGTTGCCATCGACCCAGGACCGGGCGCTCGCGCTCGCCCGCGACGGGGGGCCCGCGGGAACTCGCGTGGTCGCACGTCTCCAGACGCTCGGCCGCGGCCGCCTCTCCCGGAGCTGGGAATCTCCGCCCGGGGGCCTCTACTGTTCGATGATCCTCGCCCGCCCGCTCGTCCGTCCCACCCTCCTGCCGCTCGCCGTGGGCGCGACGCTCTCCTCCGCGCTCCGCGAGGAGTTCCGGCTTCCGCTCGCCCTGAAATGGCCGAACGACATCCTGGTCGGCGGAGCGGGTCGCCCGATGCGCAAACTCTGCGGGATCCTGACCGATGAAGTTCGCTCCCCCACGCTGGGCCGCGCAGTGGTCGTGGGGATCGGGGTCAACGTGACCTTCGATCGGGAAACCTTCTCCCCTGCGCTGGGCGAGCGGGTGGCGGCGCTCGAGGAGTACGTGTCCCCGGCACCCCCGCTCGAGCGGGTCGAGTCGATCGCCGTCGATTCGGTCGACCTCGCCGGTCGCATGCTCTCGAGCACGGAGGGGGCGAGGCAGGCCCGCGAGCTTTGCAGTTCGTTGCTCCACGGCGTCGGTCAACGGGTGTCGGTCGACGGGCACGCGGCCGGGACCATCGAGGCCCTCGGAGACGACGGGGAGCTCTGGCTCACCACGTCCACCGACCGGGTGGCGATATGGGCCGGCGATGTTCGCGTGGAGGAGGGACGATGACCGAAGCGTTCGACCGTTGGGCGGTCCTCAAGAAGAAGGTCGGAGAGGGCGGAGGAACGGACCGCATCGAGCGGCATCGGGCCGCCGGCAAGCTCACCGCGCGCGACCGCCTCGAGGCGTTCTTCGACCCCGGGACGTTTACGGAGGTCGACCCGTTCGTGACGCACCGCGTCACCACGTTCGGGATGGACGAGCGACGCGTGCCCGGGGACGGGGTCGTGACCGGCTGGGGCGAGGTGGACGGTCGACCGGTCTGCGCCTTCGCCCAGGATGCCACCGTCTTCGGGGGCGCCCTCGGCGAGGCCCACGCGATGAAGATCGTCAAGGTGATGGAGACCGCCCGCAAGGCGGGGGTCCCGATCGTCGGGTTCGACGACTCGGGCGGCGCCCGCATCCAGGAGGGCGTCATGAGCCTCGGCGGGTACGGCGAGGTGTTCTTCCGCAACGTGCTGCTGTCGGGGGTGGTCCCCCAGCTCTCCCTGATCCTCGGCCCGTGCGCCGGGGGAGCGGTCTATTCGCCGGCGATCACCGACTTCGTGATCATGACGAAGGGCACGGCCCAGATGTTCATCACCGGCCCGGATGTCGTGCGGGCCGTGACCGGTGAGGAGGTCACGATGGAGGCGCTCGGCGGGGCCGAGACGCACGCGGCGGTGAGTGGCGTATCGCACTTCACCGCCCCCTCCGACCGCGATGCGCTCGCCCTCGCTCGAAAGATCCTGAGCTACCTGCCGCTCAACAACCTCGAGGACCCACCCGCGGTCCCGCCGAGCGGGCCGAGCCACTCGGCGGCCTCCGAGCTCGCGCGGGTCGTTCCCGAGGACTCGAACGCGCCCTACGACGTCCACGCGGTCATCGAGCGCGTAGTCGACCCCGGCTCGCTCTTGGAGGTGCAGGCGGCGTGGGCGCCGAACATCGTCATTGGGCTCGCGCGCCTGGACGGCCGAGCCGTCGGCGTCGTCGCGAACAACCCCTCCGTGCTCGCGGGGACCCTCGACATCAACGCGTCGTCCAAGGCCGCCCGCTTCGTCCGGTTCTGCGACGCCTTCAACCTGCCGATCATCACGTTCGTCGACGTGCCCGGATTCCTGCCCGGGACCGCGCAAGAGCACGGCGGGATCATTCGCCACGGCGCGAAGCTCCTCTACGCGTACGCCGAGGCGACCGTTCCACTGCTGACCGTGATCCTCCGCAAGGCCTACGGGGGCGCGTACGACGTCATGTGTTCGAAGCACCTGGGCGGGGACCTGAACCTCGCGTGGCCGACCGCGGAGATCGCGGTCATGGGCGCCGACGGCGCCGTCAACATCCTCTTCCGGCGCGACCTCGAAAAGGGAACGCCCGAGGAGCAGGAGACGCTGCGCGCCCGGCTCACGAGCGACTACCGCAAAGAGTTCCTGAACCCGTACCTCGCCGCCGAGCGCGGCTACATCGACGACGTGATCGACCCGGCGGACACGCGCGCCCGGCTCGTCCGCGGGCTCTCGCTTCTCTCCTCGAAGCGGGACGACCGACCCGGCCGAAAGCACGGCAACATGCCCCTCTGAGCGCGGAGCGGGTATGGTCGAGATCACCGAGACCGTTCTGCGCGACGGTCACCAGTCGCTCATCGCGACCCGCATGCGCACGCGCGACATGCTCCCGGCGGCCGAGCGCCTGGACGCCGTCGGGTACCGCTCGCTCGAGGTTTGGGGCGGAGCGACCTTCGACGTCTGTCTGCGCTTCTTGCGGGAAGACCCGTGGGAGCGGTTGGATTCCCTGAAGAAGGCGATGCCGAACACGCCCCTCCAGATGCTCCTGCGGGGGCAGAACCTGGTCGGCTACCGGCACTACGCCGACGATGTCGTCGAGAAGTTCGTGGCCCAGTCGGCGCGCTGGGGGATCGACATCTTCCGGGTGTTCGATGCGCTCAACGACCCGCGCAACATGGAAACGGCGCTGCGGGCCGTGAAGAAAACGGGCGCGCGGGCCCAGGCCACGATCTGCTACACCACGAGCCCGGTGCACTCCCTCGAATCGTTCGTCGCGCTCGGAAAGCGTCTCGCCGCCCTCGAGGCCGACGAGCTGTGCGTCAAGGACATGGGCGGGTTCATGCCCCCGGTCGAAGGGGCCGCGCTCGTGCGAGCGCTCGTGAAGGAGGTCGGCCTCCCCGTCGTGGTCCACACGCACTCCTCGAGCGGGATGTCGTCGCTGACGTGCGTCGCCGCGGCGGACGCCGGCGCGGTCGCCATCGATACCGCGCTGAGCCCGTTCGCCGGCGGGACGAGCCAGCCGCCAACGGAGACGTTGGTCGGCGCGCTCAAGGGGACCGACCACGACCCGAAGCTCGACCTCGCCCTGCTCGCCGACCTGGCCGCCTATTTCCACACGGTGATGGACCGGTACCGGCCCCTGCTCAACCTGCGGTCGCTGCAGACCGACCCCGGCATCCTGATGCACCAGATCCCGGGCGGGATGCTCTCGAACCTGCTCTCCCAGCTCGCCGAGCAGGACGCGCTCGGCCGGCTCACGGAGGTGCTCGACGAGGTGCCCCGCGTTCGCGCGGACCTCGGCTACCCGCCGCTCGTGACGCCGACGAGCCAGATCGTCGGGATCCAGGCGGTCATCAACGTCCTCACCGGCGGGCGCTACAAGCAGATCACCGGCGAGGTCCGCGACTACGTCCGTGGCCTCTACGGGACCCCACCCGCACCGCTCGACCCGGAGCTCGTCAAGAAGGTCACCGAGAACGCTCCTGCGATCGCGGGCCGGCCCGCCGACCTTCTCCCGCCCGAGTTCGAGAAGATGCTCGCCGAGGTCCGCCAGCTCGTGCCGGCGGCGGACACCGCCGAGGCACTGTCGTACGCGCTCTTCCCGGCCGTCTACAAATCGTACCGCCGGGCGCTCGATCATGGCCTCGACGGGGAGGTCCTCACCTCGGCGGCGCTCGGGGTGGTGGGCGCCCTGCGCGCGTCGGCGCCCGCGACGCCCGCGCCGGCCGGAGCACCCTCATCGGACGCACCGGCCCCCGCCGCGGGAACGGGAATGAGCGCCTGGGCGTACGACGGTCGAAGCCGAGCTCAATCGCACCGGAGGTGGATCGATGCGAGTCGTCCTCGAACGCGCCGGTAAGAAGACCGAGGTCGAGGTCGCCTCCGACCTCGGAAGCGTCACCGTCGGGGATCGAACCTACCCGGTCGTGGTGGTCGCCTCGGGAGTGAACCGGGTCGAGCTCGAGATCGATGGCGAGAAGGCGGTGGTCGAGAACTGGCCGGAGCATTTCTCCCAGCCGTTCGGACCGGTCGACGTGAACGGGGAGCGCTGGGCGGTGAAGGTCGAGACCGGTCCTTCCGACACCGCGGCCCCCCCGGGCCCGGCGGTCGCGAGCGCGGTATCCCCCGTAGGACCCGCTTCGACCCCGACGGCCGCCCCAGCGACCGGCGAGGGAGTTCCCGTGGTACCCCCGATGCCCGGACGCGTCATCGAGATCCGGGTGGCGGACGGGGACCGCGTCACGAAGGGCCAGACGCTGCTCGTGCTCGAAGCGATGAAAATGCGCGGGGAGGTGGCGAGCCCGGCCGACGGCGTCGTCCGGGACATCCGCGTGGTCGCGGGCGCGAACGCCCGGGCCAAGGAACCGATGATGTGGATCCGCGCCGAAGGCTCCGGTCCCTAACGACCGGTCACAGGTCGGTTTCGGGCTCCGCCGGAGCGTCGGGGGTCGCCGCGCCCCCGTCGAGGTCGTCCTCCCCGGTCGGCTCGGTCATCCGGTCGGCCTCCTCGACGGGGTCCTCGAACGGCTCCTCCTCGTCCTCCGCCGGCGCGGGCACACGGCGGGCGCGCGGCGACTCGTACGGAAGGGTGCGATACCACGCGAGGTAGACGACGGCGAGAAGCACCGGCACGGCGAACAGCGCGAACGTGGTCGTGCCGAGGTTGTAGTACCGGCCGAGAAGGATCAGACCGAGGGTCAGGGCCGCGAGAAGGGCGGCGAAGACCGGCAGCGAGAGGAGGGAGACCGTGCGCTCGGACATCGTTCGACCGGTCCCTCACCACCGCGGGAGCGCATGACCGCAGGATGGGCACGCGCGCGCCCCGGGCACGATCGGTGCCGCGCAGTAGATACAGAACCCCAGGCCGCCGCCCTCGGGGCCGCTCGGCAACGGTGCCGTCGCGGCCGAACTGGAGGGGAACGGGCTCGAAGCATCGAGCGACCCGACCGGCACCCCAGAGCCTCGCGGGCGGATGGCATACAGAAGGATGAAGCCCGCGACCATCCAGGTGATCAACACGTAGAAGGCGTCGTTCGCGTACTGGGGGAACTCGAAGAGGATGACGAACGCGATCATGATCGCGGCGAGGTTTGCGACCGAGATCCAGACCCGCCAGTTCACGGGGTTCTCCCGTTCCCTCCTAGCGAGCGACGGTTACTTGGCGTTTTGTCCGACCGACGCCGATGGGCCGGAGCTCGTTCCCGAAGGCCAACGTAAATAGGGCCCGCGGCTCGCGCCGCGCCGTGCCGAACGTTCCCCGGCTCGTCGCCCGGGACGAGTTCACGTACGAGATTCCGATCACCGAGGTGCCGGGCATGCGGGTGCCGGGCGTGCTCTTTTCCGACGCCGCACTTCTCTCCGGGGTCGAGGGCGACCCGGCGCTCGTCCAGCTCGCGAACGTCGCGACCCTGCCCGGGATCGAACGCAACTCGCTCGCGATGCCGGATATCCATTTCGGATACGGGTTCCCGGTCGGAGGTGTCGCGGCCTTCGACATCGCCGACGGCGTCGTCTCTCCCGGTGGGATCGGCTACGACATCAACTGCGGCGTGCGGCTCATTCGCACCACCCTCACGACGGAAGAAGTGCGCCCCCGTCTCGCGGACCTGATCGAGCGCCTCTACCGAGAGGTTCCTTCCGGCGTCGGCTCGCATGGGGGATACCCACTCTCGTCGGGCGACCTCGAGGAGGTGCTCGCGAAAGGTGCCGCGTGGGCCGTCGGAAAGGGATACGGGCGTCCCGAGGACCTGCCGGTCCAGGAGGAGGAGGGCCATCTCGCCGGGGCTCGACCCCAAGAGGTCTCCGAGACGGCTCGCAAGCGCGGCCTCCGGCAGCTCGGCACGCTCGGCTCGGGGAACCACTTTCTCGAGGTGCAGACCGTCGACGAGGTGTTCGAACCGGAGTTCGCCCACGCGCTCGGGCTCGTCCCCGGTCGGGTGACCGTGATGTTGCACACCGGCTCGCGCGGCCTCGGCCATCAGGTCGCGACCGATTTCATCCAGACGATGGACCGCCGCCTCCGCGAGGAGAAGGTCGAGCTGGTCGACCGACAACTTTCGTGCGCCCCCGTCGCCTCCGACCCGGGCCAGCGGTACCTCGGCGCGATGGCCGCCGCGGCGAACTTCGCGTGGGCGAACCGCCAGGCGATCACGCACTCGGTGCGGAAGGCGTTCGCGAGCGTCTTCGGCCGGTCCGACGAGTCGCTCGACCTCTCCGTGGTCTACGACATCGCGCACAACATGGCGAAGGTCGAGGAGCACGCGACCGACCGAGGTCCGCGGAAGTTGCTGGTCCACCGCAAGGGCGCGACGCGCTCGTTCCCCGCGGGCCGCGACGAGGTCCCCGCGCCGTACCGCCGGTTCGGCCAGCCGGTGCTCATCCCCGGCGACATGGGCACGGCGAGCTACGTCCTCATGGGCCTCCCCACGGCGATGGAGCGGTCGTTCGGTTCCTCGTGCCACGGCGCCGGCCGTCGAATGAGCCGTCACGCGGCGGTACGCGCGTTCCGCTACGAGGAGGTCACGCGAAAGCTCGCGAGCCAGGGGATCATCGTCCGGTCGGCGTCCCGCGAGGGCGTGACTGAGGAGGCCCCGGGCGCCTACAAGAACGTCGAGGAGGTCGTGCGCGTCGCCGAAGGCGCCGGGCTGACCCGACGCGTCGCCCGCCTCGTTCCGCTCGGGGTCGTCAAGGGATAGGCGGAGCTCCGCCGGCGCTACGTCGCCGCACGATCACGGCGAGCGCGGACCCGGCTCCCACGGCCACGACCAGGAGCACCCACGTGGGCGCCGGAGCCGTGGCCGTTTGTACCGAGACCGTCCAGTTCATCGAAGCCGAATCGTTCGCGAGGTCGGAAGCCCGCAGGTCAACACGGTACACGCCGGTGGCGGGGAATACGTGCGTGCCGTTCTCCGAGCTCGCACTCGAGTTGTCCCCGAACGACCATCGGAACTCGTAGGGGCCCCCCACGCCTCCCGTGGCGGCCGAACCGAAGCGAAGCGTCAGGGGCGGGGTCCCCGAGTTGGCCGACAGCGATGCGTGCAGCACGAGAGGTCCGGTGGCCACGACCGGGTGGACGTCGGTGGCCGAGTCCCCCCAGGAATCGCGCGCGGTCGTGACGATCGTGTAGAATCCGGGCACCGGGTAGGGGTGCACCGCGATGGGGTCCGAGATCTCGTAACCGTCCCCGAACGCCCACACGACGCTCGTCGTTCCGGGTCCCACGGCGATACCGGACCCGTTCCAGTGGAGCGGAGCGGGGCCGATGGGGGGCCCTCCGGAATCCGAGAACGAAAGACCGTCGACCCGCGGGAGGAACCCGCCGGGCTCGATCGCGCCGAAGTGGGCCAGGGAGAGCGCCACCCGGACGACCGAGCCGGTCGTGGGGTCCGTCACGTTCACCGTGATCCCCAGCGTGTCGTTCACCCTCAGGTGGGTGGAGGGGGAGTAGGTCCAGTTCAGGGCGGGCCGGTATGAGCCCGAGTGGGAAGCGATTCCCCAGAGGAATCCGGCGGGGACGACGGTGCCGTTCGCAGAGATCGCCCGGGCGGTCATGTTCACGGTCGCCCCGAGCGGGACATCCAGTGCGGGATCGACCGTGGCCGTGACGGCGGGACGAACCGGCCCCGAGGTCCCGCCCGGGAAACCGACGTCGATCAGGAACGCTTCGCTCGCGTTCCCATGCCCCCGGTCGGAGAGCTGTCCCGTCGCAAGGTACAGTCCGGGGGTAGTGTACGTCGTCGACGCCGAAGCCCCCGTGGCCGTCGCTCCGTTCCCGAACGTCCAAACGGTCGCGGTCACGTTCGAGGAGTAGCCCCCGGTGACGCTCGCGTGGAAGTGCACCGTCAACGGCGCCGGTCCGAACGCCGGCGTGAGGCTGAAATTCCCCGTGAGCGACGGAGCCACGGTGACGTTCATCACCGCCGTGACCTCCTCGTTCTCACTGTCGCTCCCGTACCCGGTCACCCGGTAGTCGCCCGCCGCGCGAAAGATCGCGCACCCGCAGGCGCCGAGGTACGGGTCGCTCGCGGTCAGGGCGACGGACGGGGAGAGGGTTCCGGAGACCGTGGATCCCCCCGAGATGGAGAACAGTTGGGGGAAGTCGGCGGGGGCGTCGCGAACCCCGACGTTGGGAGCCGGCATCATCGTGAGCGGGACGGTGTCGTTCCGGCAGTTCGGGAGGGGCGCCCCGCCGACCCCGACCGCGATGCGCGCGCTCGCCCCCCCGTCCGAAGGAGCGGCGGAGTCCGAGACGATGACGGCGGCGCAAAAGCTCCCGGAGGCCCCATAGGTGTGGTTGGTGGACGCCCGGGGCGAATCCAGCAGATAGGTCCCGTCCCCGAACGAGAAGTTGTAGTGGTACGGGGCGATCCCTCCACTGGAAACGACGGAGAGTTGGACCGCCGCGCCGGTCGCGGGGAGTTGTGTGGACGCGGTCAGGTTCGTGGAGAACGCCGTCCCCCCGCCGACCACCACCAGGATGGGTGGGGAGACCGAGAAGTTCGCGATCGAGTCGGCGACGTAGCTCTGGGCGGCATAGACCCCCGGGAATTGGTAGGTGTACGCGGTCGCGCCGCCGACGGCGAATGACGCGTTTCCTTCGCCGAAGGAGACTCCCTCCAGCGGGTAGGTCCCGGTCCCTCCCGCGGGGGCGACGTGGAAGGTCACGGTCAACGGGGCAGCCCCGAATCGGGGGGACGCATACACGAAGGTCGCGAGCGAACTCGTCGAGGTTCCGATCCGATGGGAGAGGTCGTGCACCAGATCGAACGCCTGGGGCGAACCGAGGCCGGTGACCGGGTCCCAACCGGTTCCGGCAGAGTAGCCGTTCGACCCCGAGACGATGTCGTGGAAATCCCGCGTGTAGTTGGGTCCCTGGGAGATCGCGTAGAGCGAGGGATTGAGCAGTCCCAACCTCCCGTGGGCGTACTCGTCAGCAATGGCCACGATGCCCGCCCAGACCGGCGTGCCGAGGCTCGTGCCACCGACCGAGGCGGTCGAACCATGGAAGAAGAGCAGCGCGGGGGTCGCCGCGTCCAGCGCGAGGTCCGGAACCCCGCGCGTCGGATGAACGGGGCCACTCTGCCACCACGGCCGTGGGAACGGCGAAAACCCACCACCCGAACCTCCTTGATTGTTGCATCCGGGAGATTGGGCTCCCGTGGCGTTGCCGCTCCAGGCGGTCTCCGATTGGTAGGTCCCATCGGTCGCAACGCTGAGGACGGTGCCGCCCACGCCGGTCACGTCCGGGTCCGACGCCGGGAAGTTGGTCGACACGCCCGCCGTGCCGTCGGCCGAGCCACAGTCCCCGCTCGCGGCGAAGACGCTGATCCCCTCCGCCGCGGCGAAGGCGAGCACCGGGGAGAGAAGGCCGTACGACCCATCGGTGGAAGCGTTGCATGCGGCGACGCACGGGGCGGCGATCTGATTGAAGACCCCGACATCGGGTTCCCCCCAGCTCATGGAGATGACATCGGCGGCCTGATGCGCGACCAGCCAATCGACCGCCTCGTAGAGGCCGGGCCCCCGGTCGGGCGAGAAGGTCATGTCGACGGTCGCCCCGGGCGCGGCGGCGCGAGCCCACTCGAGGTCGAGCGCATCCTCGAGGCTCCACCCGAGGTTCACGCTCGAGTTGAGGTCCCCGGGGGCGGGGTCGGGGTAGACGTAGTTGACCTGGCCTGCGCTGATCCCGCTCTGCGAGGCCAGGGCCGCCAGGTCGGCGGCGAGCTGAGGTTGGACCTCCCCGGAGCTGTACGGATCCACGACGGCGAGACGTACTCCGCTCCCGTTGGTGCCGACGTTGAGGAGCGGTACCATTCCGTACGCCCCCCAGATCTGGCACGGCAGGAGCGCCCCTCCCGACCCTGAGCAGCTGGCGGCGGGAGTGACCGACGCGGGCGACCGAGGGAAGGTCCTCAACGCGGGGACGATCGGGGAGGCATTACCGAGTCCCAACGCTCCGGTCCACGGGGCGACCGCGGGGAGACTCGCCGGAGTGGGGTGGCTCACGAAGGTCCGTCCGTTGGTCGCGCGGTACTCCTCGAACGTCGTCCCGAACGCCGCCGCGACCTCGGAACTCGGCCCGGTGACCGTCAGCACGAGATGATCGGGGCTGGGATGCACCGAGAGGCCGAATCGCTCGAAGTAGCTCTGGGCTTCCGACACGCTCGAGGGGGATGGTCCGAATCGCTCCGTGAGCTGGGTTGCCGTCAGGAAGTGGCGGTACTCCGGGGTTCCCGGCGAATAGACCGACGATATAAGCCCCTGCAACGAGGATGGATTCGGGAGCGCAAGCCCGACCGCCACATTGACTTCGGTCGTAGCAGGAAGGGCTCCCACAAGCCTCTCTCCGGCCTCCGCAATGTACGCGGGGGCGACCTCCACCCTCACGTTGGGGTCGGCCGAAAACGAACCGGGTGCGGACGGCAGGGGTCGAAGGGGATTCGGGCTACTCACGCCGTCGAAAGGTCGGGACGTAGACGTCCCCGACGGGAGAATGGACCCGAGAACGATCGCGACCAACGCGGTCGCCACGATGACCGCGCGGGTCCGGGATCGACCGGCCATGCTCACTCCGTACCCAATCGAAGCATCAGCATATTCCCCTTCCTCGAGTCCGGCTCCGCAAGAACTCTTAACCGAAGCGTGACGTGGGGAGCCCGGAACGCGCCGTGGACCCCTATCTGGATTACGAGATCGCGCTGGCCGTTGTCGTTCTCTACGCGCTGGTCGTGTATGCTCTGTATAAGTCGGGCCGGCTGGGACCCGACAAGCCTCTCTCCCTCTTCGGACCGGCCTTGATGATCAAGACCCAGCGAGGTCGCTCGGCGCTCGACCGGTGGGGGCGCTTCAAGCGGTTTTGGACCGTCATCAGCGACATTGGGATCGGCCTGTCCGTTCTCGCGATGGGGACGATCGTCGGTCTTCTCGTCTTCGGGGCGATCGAGTCGTTCCGCCTCACCGCGGCCACGGCACCTCCGGTCTCTGAAGCCGTCGGGCTTCCCGGGATCAACCCCATCATCCCGATCGGGTACGGGATCGTCGCGCTCGTGGTCGGGATCGTGCTCCACGAGCTCAGCCACGGCGTCGTCGCCCGGTCGCAGAACATCGGAGTGAAGAGCCTCGGGATCCTCTGGTGCGTGGTCCCGGTCGGAGCGTTCGTCGAGCAGGACGATACGGAGATGCTCGCCGCCTCCCGACGCCGTCGGGACCGTGTCGCTGCCGCGGGAGTGCTCGCGAACTTCGCGCTCACGGTCCTGTTCTTCGCCCTGCTCAGCGGGATGATCGCCTCCTCCGTGACCCCGAACGCCGACGGGGTCGGCGTCGGCTACGTGCAGCCTTCGAGCCCCGCCGCCAACCTGAGCCTCTCCGCGGGGGACATCATCACGTCCATCAACGGCACCCCGACGACGACGGCGAGTCAGTTCGAATCGGCCCTTCAGAACTCGACTCCGGGCGAAACGATCCCCCTCGTGTACTACTCGGCGAACCTCGGACAGACGGTCACGACGCACGTGGTCCTCGCCACGAACCCGAACGTCAAGACCCGGGGCTTCCTCGGAGTCGCTGTTACGGTCCTCTCGCCCACCCAGCTGAAGCAGAGCCTCGTCTGGCCGCTGGGAAGTGACCAGGGCCCGATCGCGGGCGGGGTCTATTGGCTCATCCTGCCGTTGGGGGGGCTCGAACCGGTCTCCGGCTCGACGACCAATTTCTTCCACCTCAGCGGACCCCTCGCCGGCCTTGGGACCGCGAACTTCTGGATCGCGGCGAACATTCTCTACTGGCTCGCGTGGATGAATCTCCTGCTGGGCCTATCGAACGCGTTGCCCCTCTTCCCGCTCGACGGGGGGCTCCTGTTCCGGGACTTCTCGGCGTCGGTCGCGGCGCGCTTTCGCCGCGGCTGGTCCGCGGCCCGCCTCGACGAGTTCGGGGGCCGCGCGGTGACGGTCTCTTCGGTCCTCGTCCTCACGCTCCTTGTATGGCAGTTCCTCGTGCCTCGGCTCCTCTGAACGAGCGTTCGCTCTTCGCAGAGTACCCGTTCCTACCGGGGGCGGAAACGCTGCTGGGAGAGGAGGCGGTGTCCGTCCGTGGACTCCTTTCCGACCCGGCCTACGCGTCGGCTCGCACCCTCGGCCGCGCCCGGATTCTCGCCGCGGCCGACGACCCGCGGGGCACCCGGGACCTCGAAGAGCTCGCTCGGGCCGACCCGTCGGTCCGACTCCTTTCGTTCCTCTTCGCCCGAGTCGTCCTCTCCGCCGCCCCCGCTCCGGCGGCGATCCGTCGTTGGGCCGTCGCCGAGGCGAAGCGCAATCATGCACGGTTGATGGCCGTCGATGCGGAGGAGCTCTCCGAGGTCGCCCGCCGGCTCGGGTTCTCGTTCGTTCCCGCGTCGACAGGCATCGAAGTCCCGCTCGTCGACTTCCTGCGCCTCTCGGTCCCGATCCGAGAGGCCGAGTTTCGACTGCCGAGACAGGCCGTACGAGCGGGAACGGTTTTCCTGCGCCCGGCCCGGGCGGCCCGACTCCTCCAGGAGGCCGTCCGGTTGCGTCTCGCCGAGCCCCTTCCTCTCGCCGAAGACGTCGTGGGCGACGTGAGGGCGCGGGAGGCGGAGCTGCTCGGGGAGCTCTCCCGACGCACGCCCTCGCCCGTCGCTCGGGCGGAGCTTCGGGGAGGCGCGATGCACCCCGAGCTGTTCCCCCCCTGCATCCGGAAGATGCAGCGGACCCTCCAGAAGGGCGAGAACCTCTCCCATTCCGGGCGGTTCTGCCTCGCGGCGTTCCTCCACCGGGCGGGAGCCGACTTTGAGACGATCGTGGATGCGTACCGGGGGGCGCCCGATTTCGACGAATCGGTCACCCGCTACCAGGTGGAGCACATCACGCTGCGCGACGGGGGTCGCGGCTACGAGCCGCCGGAATGCGAGACGCTTCGAAGCCACGGTCTTTGCGCTCGCGACGGCGACCCGACCGCCGCCGAACCCCGGGACAAGGGGCGCGACGACCGCTGTTTCGACCCGTCGCTCCGCCACCCGCTCCAGTACTACCGTCGCCGCGGAGGGGCGGTTGTGGAACGGGAAGAGGCGGAGCGCCCGTCCCCTACTTCGGCGGGGGAAGGGCGCGATAGACCCGGAGCGCCCGCGCGGCCGCGGTCCACTGGCCGGCGATAACGAAGTAAACGAGCGCCACGTCGATCACGGTGAACGCGACACCTCCCCAGTGGAATCGGGACCAGGGAAGCGAGGCGGCCCAGGGCCACGGAAGAGACCAGTCGAACTCGAGGAACGTGGCGAGGGCCAGGACCACGAGCCGGTCGGTCCGTGAGAGCAACCCCGCATACAGCCGGCCCTGGCCCACCGCTTGGGCCTGGGTGCCCATGTAGCTCGTGAGCAGGAGGCTCACCAGCGCGAGGAGGGCGAGGAACGGGCTCGCGAAGGTGGAGAGGGCGATGCCGAGGAGGATCGCTACGTCCGCGTACCGGTCGAAGACGTGGTCGACGAAATCGCCCCGAACGGACGTACGCCCCGTCGCGCGAGCGACGGCCCCGTCGAGGACGTCGAACACCCCCGAAAAGAAGATCAGGAGTGCGACGGGGAGGAAGAGGTAGGGGGTGGTCCAGCGGACCAGGAACGCGAGTACCCCCGCGGCCACGGCCAGGAGCAGCGCGACGACACTCAGGGTTCCGGGGTCCCACCCCAAGAACGGTCGGGCCATCCGAGCGACGTACGGCTGGACCCTCGCTCGGTAGGACTCGAGGACCATCGCCCCCTCCTACCCGGCCCATTCCAAAAGCTGCTCGGTCACGGCCGGGTCCGCGATCCAGTCGACCCGTCCCCAGCGGGAGGGTCGGGGGCCTCGGAGCCATGAGGCGACCTCCCGGGCCACGTCGGACGGTCGGCGTCCGGTAGTGTCGACCTCGAAGACCCTTCGGCGCTGGCCGACCGCCTCGGCCGTGACGAGGTTCAGGGTCTCGGAAAGCAGGTTCTCCCGACGGGAGCGCATGTCTCCGTGTCGGGAGGACCGAAGGCGCCGTTCCAGCTCGACGGGATGGCAACGGAGCACGACCACGTCGCGGACCGGGAGCAGATGGGCGAGGTGACCCACCACGATATCGGCATGAAAACGGGAGGGCCTCGAGCGGAGTTTCCGGACGAGCTTGGGCAGGTCGACCTCCAGACCCCCCCCTCGCATTCGGGCGCAGTCGAACCTGCGACCCAGGTCTCCCACCTCCACCACACTAAGTGAAGGGGTAAGGAGGCGAGCGACCGTCGACTTGCCGGTTCCGGGTGTACCCGATAGCGCTGCGCGACGACCCACGATCGGCCCGGAGACGGACGCCCCTAATCAGGTCGACCAATCGCTCTCTCGGGAGGCGGTCCGACGAGCTCTTCGTCCGCCACCCCGCCCTCCGGCGCGTGTCGATGCTCCTTTGCACGGACCGCCGTCCACCGATAGCGGGGCGGATGAAGCCGACGCGAAGGTTAAGTAGCCGGACGCATCCCGTAGGCTCATGCCTCACGCCGGGAAGCGAACGGTCGGAACGGTAGCTATTGGCCTGCTGGTTGCAATGTTGGTGGCGTCGGTTTTCGGCGCCTCAATCTTGATGGTCCCCCACGCGGGGGCCTCGACGCAGGCGGGCGCGAGCCATGTGACGGGCCTTGGTAGTGCGACGCATTCCACGCCTTCGGCCGTGAAGCCGTCCGTGACCACCACGGCGACCATTGTGAATACCACTGCGGCGGCCATGTACCAGGCGATTCCGTTCAATCTGGGGCTCACGATCACCGTGACCGGGTCATCGATCAACGTCACCACGACCAAGATCTGGGTGACCCTGGTCGACGATGTATTGGGAACGAAGTGCGGTTCCGTTAGTGCGAACCAGTCAATCCTGCCCGGGATCACGCACTACAACGTCAGCCTCGGCCCCATCGCCTTGACCCCGGCGCTCGCGCTGTGCCCGGGTATCGCCATCCACGGGACCGACATCCAAGGGAACGTGAAGGTAGACAACTCGGCCTACGGCGGAACGGTTGCGACCGGCCAGACCGGCGTACTCGTGACCGACTTCATCTTCAGCCCCCTCACCGCGGCGCTTGCGAGCCCGTCGGGATCGGTCGGAGCCGGAAACATCTCCCTTCTGGCCCTCTACACTGCCCAGTACGTGGAATCGGTCACGATGGTGATCACCGCTCCGGCGGGGGCCGTCGTGTTCAACTCGAGCCTCGCGTGGTCCGGGCCGTCCAACCCGACCGTGGCGACGTGGTTCGAGTCGACCCCGGGAACCTACCACTACACGCTGACGGTGACTACCTCCTACCAGACCCTACCGGTGGCGGGAACGATCACCGTTCTCCCCGGAGCGGGGACCCCGGTCTACGAGAACTCCTCCACGTGGCAGAACTCCTCGGTATTCCCCGGAGTCTCGGGAGCCGTATCGGGAACGATCCTGCTGGTCGTGGGCCTGATCCTCGGCATGATCGTCGCGCTCGCGGTGGGCCGCTCCCTGATGCGACCGGCCGCGGCCGCCCCAGCCCAGCCGTGGCAGCCGTCCGGAACGGGAGCGAACGCCTGCAGCGTCTGCGGGAAGTCGTTCGCGACCCCTGAGGAATTGAAGGAGCACGCGAAGACCGAGCACGGGATGAACTAGGCCGTTCATCCCGCGGCTGCGGACCAACCCTTTCCTCTCTCTTCTTTTCTTCTCGGGTCGAATCGTTCGACGAGCTCGGACCGGACCGCGTCCGCGGACTCCCTCTCGGTCAGACGAAGCGCAAGCGCGAGAATTCTCGACGCCAGCGCAGAACTTCCACGCCGACCCGCTCGCGCCGAACGCCCCCGCGCACCAATAGGTCGGCCAGTCGGTCCATCTGCGACGGCTCGAGCCCGAGACGGGTGATCTCCGCGCTCCCCACCCGCCCTACGAGGTCGAGGAGGAGCCGCTGTCTCTCCAGCCGGCGGGCCAGCTCGCCGGAGCCGATCCCGTGTCGTTCCCGAAGTTTCTTCCGGTCGATCAACAGCTGGTGGGATTCCGTGTACCCGTCGTCGCGGGCCACCATCGGGATGGCCCGGTCATCGAGCGCTCGACCTAACGCTTTCGAGTTCGCAACCACCGTCCGGGCGTATTCGGCCCCGACCCGCTCGAACTCGAGCAGCGTCTGACCGAGCGCGGCGATCCGGTTCCAGTGGGCGTTGTCGAAGATCCTCCAGACCAGCGCCGGGTCGAGCTGCGAGAAGAGGTCTTCCCGGTCCGTCACGAGGAGTCCCCCCTGCGGGCCGAAGAACGACTTGTGCGTGCTCCCATAGAGGACGTCGGCCCCCTCCCGCAACGGGTCCTGGAACCCCCCACCGGCGACCAGACCGAGGACGTGGGACGCGTCGTAGAAGACGAGGGCGTCCTGGGCGTGAGCGGCTTCGGCGATCGCCTTGAGGGGATACGGGAAGAGAAAGAAGCTCTGGCCGAGGATGACCGCGGCCGGGCGTTCCCGGCGGATCGCGTCGACCGCCTCCTCCTCCCGGACCCGATGCCCCGGGCCGGTCGCCGGGAGCGGCCGGACCGTGTAGCCGAACACGGCCGGAATGTAGCCCGGCGCGTACCCGTCGTAGCCCCCTTCTTCCGGTTGGATCGCGAGCAGGCGGGACTTCGGCGGGAGCAAGGGAACGAGGGCGGAAAGGGCGGCGATGTGGCCGGAAAGCGGCCGAGTCGTCGCGAACCGGGCCCGGAAGACGCGAGCGGCCGCGGCGTTGGCGAGCCGCTCGACCTCGTCGGTGTATCGTGTCCCCGCGTAGCTGTTGTCGAGGGTCTCCCCGTCGAAGTCGGAATGCATCGGGAGCGTGTAGCGGCCCGCAAGGTCGCTCGACAGGTAGCGGCGAGCGGTCGGCGAGACGGCGTTCTCGCTCGGGAGAAGGTTGAACACCTCGCGACCGCGCCAGCGGTCGTGCGCCCGGACGAGAGCGGCGAGCCGGCGCTCCTCGTCAGCGGGCATTCGCGCTGTCCGACGCAGGGGCCGGGAACGCGGGACCGTGGGCGAGCTTGCGCTGCTCGTGATGGCCGCATCGGGGGCATTCAAGCCCCTTCGCGCGACGCGCGAGGAGGTTGTGGCAGACCTGGCAACGGGCGGAGACGACCCCGAGCGAGGAGGGAGCGGTGGTGAGCTTCACCGACGGGTGCGATTGCAGCACCTTCGCGAGAACGATGTCCCCGACGGCGAACTCGCTCGAGAGCGACTCGGTGTACCCTTCCTTCGCCTTCGAGACGTGGACCGTGCCCTCGGGTTTGCCCGGCACCGGCCGGCGGCTCGCGGACGTCGTCAGGATGGTGCAAATCGCCATCGCCGTCTTCAGCTCGTCGACACTGGCGTACACGATATCCCCTTCCTGGATCTCGGGGACGGCGTTCCGGGCCTCGACGCGCACCGTGCGGTCGCGGGGGTCGACATGGGAGGTTCCCAGGACCGACGCGTAGATCCGACCCCGGTTCTCGTACGTCCCTCGGCCGGGGAGAAACTCCTCCGCGGTCCCGAGGTAATCGCCGGGCAGCACTAGTTTCGTCGCTTCGTCTGGAGGTGTCATGGCTTTGGTCCCGTTTCGATGACCCAGCGATCGACGGCGAGTCGGACGTTGTCCGCCCGATGGTGCGGGAACGTCCGGGGGAGGTTCCAGGGCACCGGCTCGACCTCGATTACGTGAGCGGACCGGTCGAGCGCGAGTCGCGCTATAAAGGTTCGGGAGGCCGACGACGCGAACGCCCCCACCGAACGCCGCGCGAGCGAAAACGCACGGTCCCAGAACGGCCGGTCGGCGTGCTTGGTTTGTGCGCCGAACGGCGGATTCATCACCACGAACTCCGCCGGTCGGTCCCAGTCGGTCACGTCCGACCGCCGGAACTCCACCGTCGCCCCCGCGGTCCGGGCGGCGGCGCGGGCCACGGGGAGGAGCGTCGCATCGACCTCGACCCCCACGACCGGGGCCGCCCCCAACAGGGAGGCACCGATCGCGAGGCGGCCGGTCCCACAGCCGAGGTCGAGCACGGACCGACCCTCGAGGCCGTACCGACGGTCGAGGGAGGCCAGGAGGTCGGCGGCCGCCTCTGCCGGAGTCACGACCTGTTCGAGCGTCGCCGCGGGACGGGGCGGCGTCGGCACGGATTGGATCCTTCGAACGAGCTCGTCCCTGCGCACGCCGTCCACGAACCGCTCCGGCCAGAATACGTTGGGGGCCGACCGCCGGAGGAAAGCGGGGAGCCGGATTTGAACCGGCGAACGCCTACGCGGCAGGATCTCTTCGGCGGTGACCGCCCTTTAAGTCCTGCGCCGTTAACCGGGCTTGGCTATCCCCGCACCCTTAGCGGGCGGGAGCGGCCGGGGCCTCTTCCTTCGCCGCGCGGGCCGAGGTCTTCTTGACGGAGACCCGGCGCGGGAAGTACTTCAGGAGGACCACGTCATTGACCGCCGACACCCATCGATACGGAATGTTGGTAGGCCGGGAATCCTCGACTAACATCGGGCTGGTCTCGTCGACGTAGAGCCCGTCGATCTTGGCCGAGTCGACGTCGACGACCACGTTGTCGACATCGCCGAGCAGTCGGCCGTCCGGCGTGTAGATCTGCCGTCCCAGAAGTTCCGTCATCTCGACCAGCATGGTGGTTCCCGTCGGCGAGCGACGGGGCCCGCCCTTCTTATGCCTTTGGGCCGAGGAGAACCCGGTTGCGGCGCTCCGTTCGGGAACCGGTCACTTCGGGTCCGGGTCGGTCTCGGGCTCCGCCTGGCGGACCTGGGACCGATACAGTCGGAGGAGTTCGTCCGTCGTCGTCACCTCCGTCGCGCTCTTGTCGTCCCGGAACCGTCCGGTGAACCGGGGGAACCGGAGGGCGAGGCCAGCTTCGGATCGGATCGCGCCCAGACCGGCCCGGTGGACCGGGCTCAGGGTGAGCTCGGCACCGCGAACCTCGAGGACGAGGCCCGGGCGGATCCATCGGTCCGGGGTGAGCGCGGTGTCGACCTCGGGAGGCCGTTCATCCGTTTCGAACCGGTGAAGCCGCTTCGGCATCTCGGCGAGCTGGGCGTCATCGAACCCTGAGCCCACCTTGCAGAAGCTCTCGAATCGGTCGCGCTTCGGGTTGTAGACCGCGAGGAGGAATGCCCCGAATCGGCCGGCTCGTCGGCCCCGGCCCTGGAACCCTCCGACGACGACCCCGTCGATCGAATCGGAGAGGCCTGCGGTGTACTCTCGCTTGTACTTGATCCACCAGAATCCCCGGGCCCCTGCGCGATAGGCGCTCCCGTCGCCGACGGACTTCGCCATCACACCTTCCCCGCCCGCGGCGATCGCCTCGTCGAAGAACGTCTGGGCCTCCTCCACGTTCGAGACGACCCGCTGGACCGCAAGTCGGATCCGCTCGGTAGGGGAGACTGCCTTCTCGAGCAAGGCCCGTCGCTCGGGGAATGGCCGTTCGTACACGGGCTTGCCGCCGAGAAGAAGCACGTCGAACGTGAACAGGCAGACCGGTATCTCCGCCGCGACGCGGTCCAGGTCGTGCTTGCGGCCCCGACGGCGGGATACCTCCTGGAACGGTTGGATCTCGTCGGTGTCGGGGTCGATCGGAACGCATTCTCCTTCCAGGATCGCCGGAGTGGACCGCACCGCCCGCGGCAGCTCCTCCACGAGCTCGGGAAACTGCGCGCTGATCTCCTCGAGCCGACGAGAGAACAGGCGCACCGGCCCGGATTTGGGGATGTGGGCTTGGACGCGAAGGCCGTCATACTTGTACTCGAGGGCCGCCCGTCCGTCCATCCGCGCGAGCACGGCGGTCAAGTCCGGCTCTCGCTCGGCGAGCATCGGCCGGATCGGCCGACCGACATCGAGCGAGACCGCCGCCAGCCCCTCGACCCCGCTCTCGACCAGCACCCCCGCGACGAGCCCGAGGTCGCTCGAAAGGTTGAACGCGGACTCGATCCGTTGGCGGGTCGGCTTCGTTCCGTCCCCGAACGCCACGGCCAGGGAGTCGAGGAGCGTCATCTCCCGGACGCCGACTCGAAGGGTTCCCAGAACGAACCGGACGATGAACTTCCCTTCGAGCGGGGAGGCCCGTACGAGCAGGTCCGATAGGGTCTGAACCTTGACCTCCTGTGAGCCCTCGCCTTTCGATTCGGCGATTCGGGTAAGTTCGGAATACACCTCCCCGACCTGCAGCGGAGGGGAGTCTCCCAACCGCCGGACCCCGGCCAGCAGCTCGCCGGCCGTCGTTCCCAGGTCGCCGGACTCCTTCGTTCGCCGGGCAACGGCGGCCTCTTCGGAGTGCGTGGCGATGGCCACCGCGCGGCGCGCGAGCGAGTCGGCCACGCCGAGTTCGACTCCCTCGTACTCCGGTCGAAGCAGCCCTTGGGCGAGGTAGAGCACCCGTCCGAGGTCGGGGGGCCGAAGGGGCCGGATCAGGTCGACCAGGATCGACCGCATCTCGAGACGTTTGGGGGTCGCCTCGAGCTTTTCGAACGTTTCGGCGATCTTACCGAACTCCATCTCGGGCTCCGTCCTCCACGGCCGACCGCAAGCGGGCGAGGTTCTCGGCGACGTCCCCCGAGTTGAAGACGGAGTTCCCGCATACGAAGAAGGTCGCCCCGGCCCGGGCGGCCTCCACTGCGGTCGTGACGGTCACCCCGCCGTCGATCGAGATCAGCGCGGGTGAGCCGGCTCGGTCGAGCTCCTGCCGAGCGGCCCGGACCTTGGGAAGGACCTCGGGGATGAACCGTTGGCCGGAGAACCCGGGGTGGACGCTCATGACTAGGAGCTCGTCCAGTTGGGGGAGGAGCGGATGAACGGCATCGAATTCGGTATCCGGGCGGATCGCCGCCCCGACCGCGGCGCCAGCGCTTCGGATCGTCCGGACCACGTCGAGCGGAGGGTCTTCCGACTCCACATGAAACACGAGGGTGTCCCCGCCGGCGGCCCGGAAGGCGTCCACGTAGCGCAACGGGTGGGAGATCATCAGGTGGATGTCGAGGGGGAGCTTCGTGCGGGCGCGGACCGCGGCCACGAGCGCCGGTCCGAACGAGATGTTGGGCACGAAATGACCGTCCATGACGTCGAGATGGAGCGCGTCGGCTCCCCCTCTCTCTGCGGCGCGAACCGCATCGCTCAGGGTCGCAAAATCGGCGCTGAGCAGCGACGGAGCCAACCAAAGTTTACGAGAGGGAGAGGACACGCGCCGCCGCAAGTCTTCTAAGGGTATATATACCGCCTTCCGACTGGGGAGCCCAGACCTCGGAAACGGGGTTTCGAAGAGATGCAAGAAGTGGATGAAACGCGCCCATCCCCGGTCCTCCGGGGTATGGGTCGAAGGGGAATGTCGCCGACGATGGCCGCAGTGGTTCTCATTGTGGTTATCGTGATCGTGGGAGGCGCCGGTTATGCGGGGCTGAACGCGATTTCGGGCAACGGAGGCAAGAAGACATCGTCTAGCTGCGCTCCGTCGACGGCGCCACAGTGCGGAGGAAAGGGCGGAGCGAACGACGTGGTCATTTTCGTGGCCTTCCAACCAGGAATCGGCCAGAACATGATCAGCATCAACTTGGGCCAGCAGGTGCCGGCCACTGTTTCCCTGTCGGGGGGCGAGGCGGCTAACTCGTTCACCGTAGGTTGGGGAGATGGGACCAGTACTACCCAGACCTCCTCTTCGTTCACCCACGTCTACCATTCGATCGGTGTCTACGTCGTAACGGCCACCGCGCTCGTTGGAACGACGGTGCACACGGGCAGCAACTACCTGTATCCGATCAACGTCGTCCCGACCATCGCTCAGACCTCGGCGGGACAGTTCCCGACGCTCGCGACCACGTTCTCGAACGGCTCCGCGCCCACCGCACCGAACTACCCGTGGATCGCCCAGGGTGGGACGGTATCGGTCAGCGCGACGTACGCGACCCTGCCGAGCGCCGTCGGTTACACCGCCGGCTCTCCGACTATCTCGTCGAGCGGCGGCACGGGAACGGCGTCCAACACCACGACCAGCGCGAAGGCCAGCTACTCGTTCAGCTCCCCCGGACTCTACTCGATCACGATGGTCGGTCCGGTCACGAGCCCGAGCGGCGTGCTCTATCAGAACTACACCTGGAACGTCTACGTCGGAGCGACGGGAATCTCCCTCGCGTGCACGTATTGTAAGACGAGCGGAACGTCGAGCCCCCACTCCGGCTCGCTCTACATCTACGAGATCGTCCCCGGCGGCGCGACCAGCCTCGACCCCGCCGTCGACTACGAGACGACCGGCGGCGAGATCATCCAGAACGTCTTTGAGACGCTCCTCAACTACAATGGGACGTCCACCGCGGGCTACGTGCCGATCCTGTCGACCTGCATTCCGGGACCGGCCGCCACGGGCCCGTCGTCCTGCCAGACGCAGTACGGCTCGGACCTCCTGACCGCCAACACCTACTGGACGTTCGTCATCGACAAGAACGCTCAGTTCTACGACCCGGGCACCCACACCTCTTGGGGCGTCTACCCCTCGGATGTGATGTTCTCGGTCGCCCGGACGCTGATGTGGCTGCAGAACCCGAGCCAGTACGTGACCAACGGCTGGATCATCGGGCAGTCCCTGCTGCCCTTCGGTAACCACGCCTGGGACGGCGCACTCCATGCGCCGTGGAACAACACGCCGTCGAACGTGTACGGCTCGATGCTCGTCAACGACACGCACTATTGCCCTGCGGCAGCGTTGTCGAGCCAGCACGGCTGCATCACGTTCAAGGCGGATGGTTCCAGCCAGCTCTGGCCATTCTTCCTCGAGTTCGTCCAGGACTCTGAGGGGGCGTCCGTGGTTCCGTGCGGGTGGTACACCCACCTCGGCGCGGGCCTGCCGGGCTTCACCTCGACCGCGGCGAACGGGGATGGTCCTTGCGTGCTGCCCGGAGGCGCGACCTCGACGAATACCACGGCGTTCACCTCCGCTGTAGCGGGCATGGCGCCGACGGCGTTCGACTCGATCATCGTGCTCGACTCGACCAACTTCCAGCAGCCCTTCCCACAGGTGCGCTGGGCCGTCGTCGGGAGCGGACCGTACTACCTGCAGAGCGTGAACCAGGGCCAAGGGTACATCCTGAAGGCGAACCCGAGCTACGCCCAGCCGAACTGCGCGGGCCAAGCGAACTGCTACCCGGCCCCGGGAGGCTACGCGGGAACCGCCTACGTGTTCTGGGACCAGAACTCGATCACGGGAGTAGAACAGTACATCGCCGGACAGTCGGACGTCTCCTCGTTCTTCCCGACGGATATTCCGACGGTGTTGAACCTGGTGCACTCGGGCAAGGTCGGACTATTCAGCCTGCCTACGCTGAATCTGTTCCCTGAGGGGTTCTCGTACAAGTTCGACCCAGTCGCGACCCAGACCCAATCGGGATTGACGACCAACATCGCGGGGGACTTCTTCTCCTACGTCGGGATGAGGATGTTCTTCGCGTCGGCGTTCCCATACTGGTCGTTCATCAACACGTACAGCACCTCGGATGGCATTCCGTTCATCCAGGGTGAAGGCGGAGCGATCCCGCAGTACCTGGGCAACTACTACCCGCAGAACATCTCTTGGCCGGGACTGAACACCTCGAAGGGCCTCTGGCCGCAGGTGTGGCAAGACCCGACCTTGACCGCAAGCGTGGTCGGTAGCCCTGGCTGGTGGTGGAACAACATCACCTCGCCGACCAGCCCGTACTACGACCCCGAGGCGGTGGCGTGCAAATCCGGCTCGCACTGCACGTTCCCCATCGGGTCGGAGCTCGGCGCTCAGCCGTTCGACACGGCGGTCGATGCCTGGAGCCACATCATCGCGCAGATAACTGGCAACGCGATCGTGACCACTCGCTGGGACCCCACGTTCTCCCAGATCGTCCTGAACCTGGGAGCCCCGCCGGGAACCACTGGGTTCAACACGTTCGTCGCGGGCTGGCTGCCCGACTACCCCGACCCCACCGACTACATGGTGCCGTTCTACCTGCCCGACGGGTCGTATACCTACTCGGCGGCGCTGGGAGAGACACTGCTCGGCGGGAGCTACAACGGGTGCGCGGCGCACGCTGCGACGACCTTCGCGAACCTGGTCTACTGGGCTGACGTGACGCCCATCGTCCCGCAAGCCTGCCAGGGGACGGCGTACAACATCCTGGTGTGGGCCGCAGGGGTCGCGTCGCTGCTACCGGTCGGAACCGAGCGGACGCTCTACTACAACCTGCTCGAGCACATCGCGAACGGGCTCGTCCTGTTCACGTATGTCGAGCAACAGATCGGACTAGGCTCCTACGCGAGCTGGATCAACCCGTCGGGCCTCGACCTCAACGTGATGGCCCCGGGCCAACTCTGGTTCAACTGGGCCGGGAACGGAGTCGCCTAAGACCGGGCGGACGGCAGAAGACGCACGGCTCCGTGGCACCACCACGGAGCCCAACCCCTTCCATCTTCTCTTTTTTTTTCCAAAGACCTCGAAGGGAACGTTGACCTTGCCTTAGGCCCCTGAGGCCGTAGGTCGCCTCCAATTCGGAGGGGCCACTCTCTCCCTCCCCCCTGTGCCGGGAAGCGGCCGTAGGATGGGTGGTTGCCGTTCAACGTCTACCTACCTCGGCCTCAAGGGGCGCCGAGTTCTGGGGTCCTCGCACTGGCCCCTCAAGGGGTCACGCCGGCAGAGCCGGGTAGGTGGAGGAGCCGCCTACAGGAAGTCCTCTCTTCGCGGTCCCGTGTCCGGGCGAGGGAGCTTCCCCTCTCTCGCGAGGGCTTCCTCGGGGGTCCATCGACCGAACTCCCGTGGGCGGAGGAGGGTCGGGCGAAACTTTCCCGGCTCGCGCGGGGCTTCCGGGTCGAACCGGTACCAAAGGTAGCGGTACGCGAGGAACTCGAGGTAGACGGCGGCAGCGATGGAGAGGCCCAGACCGAGGGCGTTGAACGGAACCGCCCAGATCTCCAGGATCCAGATATCCACGATGAAGAAACCGAGCGCGACCCAGATCTTGGAGCCGGAATAGAGGAACCAGTCCCGCCAGCTTGGGCCCGGGTCGGCGAGGGCCTTCTTCTTCGCTAGCTCCCACGCGTCCGCGTGTTCGACCCGGCTCGCGAAGGAGTCGTCCCCGCCGGGTGCGTCCTCGTCGCCCGGTCCCCCGACGACCCTCGGCATCGTCGACGCGCGCGTTACGAGACCGCGCGGGGCGCTTCCTCGGCCATCGCGAGGGCCCCGGCCGCTCCCTTCGGAGCGGCCTTCTCGGGCGACGAATAGAGGTGGCAGGCGACGTAATGGTCGAGGCCCATCGCGGTCATCTCGGGCTCGACCTTCGAGCAGATCGGCATCACCGCCGGGCATCGCGTGTGGAACCGGCACCCTGGCGGGGGCGCGGCCGGGCTCGGAACGTCTCCCGACAGGACGATGCGCTCCCGTTTCGTCGTCGGGTCGGGGATCGGGATCGCCGAGAGGAGGGCTTGGGTGTACGGGTGCAGGGGCCGGGAGAAGAGGCCGTCCGTCGGCGCGGTTTCGACCACCTTGCCGAGGTACATGACCACGACCCGTCGGCTCATAGCGCGTACGACCGACAGGTGGTGCGAGATGAACAGGTAGGCGAGCCCTTGCTCGTCCTGCAGCCGTTTCAGGATGTTCAGGATCTGGGCTTGGACGGAGACGTCGAGCGCGCTGGTCGGCTCATCGAGGACGATCATCTCCGGACGCAAGGCGAGGGCCCGGGCGATGCCGATCCGCTGCCGCTGCCCCCCCGAGAACTCGTGCGGGAAGCGCCAGAGATGCTCCGGGTTGAGCCCGACCTGCTGGAGAAGCTCGAGGACCCGCTGGTCCCGCTCGCGACGGGTTCCGGTATGATGGATCTCGAGAGGTTCCCCGACGACCTCGCGGACGAGCATTCGGGGGCTGAGCGAGCTGAACGGGTCCTGGAAGACGATCTGCAGTCGGCCCCGGAGCTCGCGCATCTTGCGCTGGTTGCGGCGGTACAAGGAGTACTGGGCGGCGATCTCATCGAGCTCCTTGAGAGCGGCCGAGCTCGTGGCGGTGGGCTTGTGCGCGCTTCCGTTGTCGTCCCCGAGGGAGGCGTAGAGCGAATCGAGCCGACCCATTACCTCCGGGGTCGGGCGGTAGTACGTGTGGCCGGAGGTCGGTTCGACCAGGCGGAGGATGACCCGGCCTAGAGTCGTCTTGCCGCATCCCGATTCGCCGACGAGGCCCACCGTCTCGGACTCGCGAACGTCCAGGCTGACCCCGTCCACGGCCCGAACGTCCCCGACGTGGGAGGAGAAGAGGCCGCCCCGGATGGGAAAGTACTTTCGGACGTTTCGGACCGCGAGGACGACGGGATGCCTAGGGGTGCTGTCCATCGAGAGACCACCGTGAGGCTCACTCGACAACTGCCGGACCGTGATATAAGAAGCACGCAACCTGGTGGCCGTTGCCCTCGTCGGTCATCGGAGGACGGGTCTCCTTGCAGACCGGCATCGCGTACGGACAACGGGGGTGGAACCGGCATCCGCTCGGCGGGGTGATGAGGTTCGGGACCGAACCGGGGATCGATTCGAGCCGCTTGTCCGGCTGGTCCACCCGCGGGATCGAAGCGAGGAGACCTCGGGTGTAGGGATGGAGGGGATTGGAGAAGAGGTTCATCACCGGAGCGTTCTCCACGATGTTGCCCGCGTACATGATGCAGATCCGGTCCGCGACCTCCGCGAGGACGGCAAGGTCGTGCGTGATGAGCAGCGTCGAGGTCCCGATCCGGTGCTTCAGGTCGCGCATGAGGTCGAGGATCTGCGCTTGGATCGTCACATCGAGCGCCGTGGTGGGCTCGTCGGCGATCAGCACGGTCGGCTCGGAGGAGAGCGCCATCGCGATCATCACGCGCTGGATCATTCCGCCCGAGAGCTCGAACGGGTAGCATCGGGCAACCCGGACCGGGTTCGCGATCTGCACTCCCTCGAGAAGCGCCACGGTCTGCCAGAAGAGCTCGTCCTTGAGCGGTTTTTCCGCCCGGCGGTGTACGAATGGGACGGCGAACTGGGGGTGCGACCAACGGTTGGCGAAGGATCGCCGCCGGGAACGTGCCTCGAGCAGACGGTGAGATTGTCCCTCTTGCATCTCCCGCATGTACGTCTCGCGAAGTTGGTCGATGAACTCGGTCTGACGTCGCCGATACTTCAAGTAGGAGCGTTGGAGCCCGCTCAATCGAAGGCGTCGCAGCGCGCTCCGAAGCTCGATCGTGAGAGCATCCGGTGAGGAGGTGAGCGCCGTTCGGGCCGCGTAGAACGCTTGGGTCCCGAACGAAGGAAGGTTCGTCGCGTTTCCAACCGCGGCCGCCAGCTCCTCGAGGCGTTCGTTCGAGGCATGAGACCGAACGGCTTCGGTCAGCCGTTCGATCGCCGGGAGGAGTTCGGGAGAGTCCGGGGTGGCGTTCAACAGCTGGTCGATGATATGCTGGCCCCGGTGAAGGGCGAGGGTCTCGCCGATCTGGTCGTAGACGGGGAAGACCGGGTTCATCGCCTGGGACGGCTCTTGGAAGATCATCGAGATGCCGTGACCTCGCACGGCCATCATCCGGGCCGCTGCCGCCTTGATCCGACGGAATCGTCGGGAGACCTTGACCCGGCCGGTTTTCTTGATCGGCTTGACCTTCGCTTCCCGTTCCAGTCCCCAGAGAAGGTCCGCGCCTCGGAAGAGGATCTTCCCCGATACGATCCGTCCGGGAGGGTCGGGGATGAGCCGGAGGACCGAGAACGCGGTGACGCTCTTTCCGCAGCCGGTCTCCCCGGCGAGGCCTAGCGTCTCCTGGCGGCGGAGCTTGAACGATACGCCGTCGAGCGCGCGGACGACGCCGTCGTACGTGTAGAAGTAAGTCCTCAGGTCCCGAATGTCCAAGACGACGTCCCCGTGCGAAACGCCGGGTCCTTCGACGGTCTCGGCGTGGACCTCGGGCGGTGGAAGGTGGACGATCTCCGTCGGGTCGGGGATGATCGATGCCATCGGAGCCCCCGCAGCGGCCACCATCGTCGACGAATTACCTCCGCAGCCGGGGGTCGAGCGCGTCGCGCAGTCCGTCGGCGAAGAAGCTCACACTGATCGCGAACAGGAACAGGGTGAGGCCGGGGAAGAAGAACTGCCACCATGGGAAGGTGCACCCGAGGCCCAGGGCCGACGCCGACTGGCAGTTCGTGATGAATGACGCAAGAACATCCGGTTGGGCCGAGAAGGCCGTAATCGTCCCCCACTCGGGGAAGCTTCGGGTCGTAAACACCTGGAAGCCGATGAAAACAATCGCGGCGATCAAGAGCGGTACCGTTCCGACATCGAGAGACATCTGAACGAAGACGGGGTAGATGCTGTTGGGGAGGATGTGCTTGCGCAAGATCCGCCCCCCCTGCGCACCAGAGGCCTTCGCGGCCTCGACGTATCGCTGCTCACGCACCACGAGGACCTGGCTTCGGACAATGCGGGCGTACGAGGGCCACCAGACTACGACAAAAGCGGCGATGACAAGACCGACTCTAGTCCAAAGATTGGTGACCGAAGGCGCGAAGACGGCAAGCGTGATGATGACGAGCAAAAGTCCCGGAACCGACAGGAAGATGTCGGTCAGCCGCATGATCACCTCATCGACAACTCCTCCATAGTACCCTGAGACGATGCCGAGGAGGATTCCGATAAACGCCCCCGATACGACCACGCCTACCGAGATCGTCAGCGACCACTGGGTGCCCTTGACGAGACCGTCGAAGGTGTTGTAGAAAATCTGTCCGGGCGGATTGAGCGTCAGCGAGCCGAACGGTAAGGGACCCAAGGAAGCGGTGCGGAGGGTGGCGGTGGGACCGATCACCGAGGGCATTCCTACGGGAGTCAGGTAGCAGTTGGGGCCGGGGGGTGACTCGCCTTGCTGGTAGGTGCAGACCTGGGTGAAGATGGCGGTCGGGGTTGGTAGCGAGCCGTTGGTCGCCTGGTAGGTCTCTAGTTGCGTAGCCGGTGCCGCATAGAAGAAAGAGACCACGTAGAGAATGACGAAGAAGATGAGGATCCCGAGCCCAATCATGGCGAGAGTGTTCCGACGGAAGAAGTACCAGGTCCGGCGGAGCTGGTCGAGCCTGGGGTTCGGCCGTCGGCGGACGCGGAGCTTGGTTTCCTTGGGTTCGTCTACCAAGGTTCCCTCAACCGAGCCGCACTCGGGGGTCCAAGAAGGCGTAGAGGACGTCCACGATGATGTTGGCGCTGACGACCAGCAAGGTGAACAGGATCGTGCTTCCGAAGATCATTCCGAAATCATACGGGGTCAGAGTCACCGAGTAGGCGATCATGCGTCCGACCCCGTTGAGCTGGAACACCTGCTCGATGATCGGGAACCCGCCAATGAACCCCGCGAAGGTGAGTCCGAGGACCGTGATGGTGACGTTGAGAGAGTTACGGCCGGCATGCTTCTTCACGACCGTCTTCTCGGGAAGGCCCTTCGCCCGGGCGGTGCGCACAAAGTCGAGGTTGAGGACCTCGAGCATGCTGTTCCGAACGAACCGGAGCAGCAGCGCGACCGTCCCGTAGGCGATCACGAAGGCCGGGATGAGGATCCGAATCAGAGTGTCGAGCGCCATGAACCACAGGCCGTGGTAGGCGGCATCGACCGTGGGGAATCCTGTGGGAGAACTGATGGCCCCGCTCTGTAACCAGGTCGGATACAGTTGGCCGGGGAAGCACTGCGGCGGTGGCCAGGAGCCCGTGAGGTCGGTGTACGAACTCTGGCCGTGGCAGAACGGTGATAGGCCGCTCGAGCCCCCTAAAAGCAACACGAACGCCATTAAGAGTACGGAGCCGAGAAGGAACGCCGGCATGGCGTACCCAGAAAAGGAGAGCACCCGGGCCGCTTGGTCCACGGGGCGGTTGCGGTTCACAGCGGAAAGATTTCCGATTGGAATCGCAATAATGAGGATCAGCAGTAAGGAGAGGCCTGCCAACTCAAGGGTGTACGGGAGGAACCACCCCAGAACCGTGACGACCGGCTGTCCCCGGGTGATCGGGACGGATTGCGTTACTCCGGTTCCGTTACCAACGTACCCCCAATGACCCGTGAGAGAATTGCCGATGTAGATGGCCCATTGGACGGGTATCGGTTTATCGAGCCCTAGGGCCGCGACGCCGCGGGTGTAGGCGGGGTTGGTACAGTTGCCGAGCGTGCTGGGATTCCCGGTAAGCTTCGAACACGGAATGACGGGGTCGTAGGAGAGCCGGGGGCTTGGCCCATAGTAAGAAACCAGCCGTTGCGATACGGGGAGCGCATTGACGAGGACAAAGGTGATCGTCATCACCCCGATGATGACGGGGACGATGAGGAGAATTCTCCGGACCACATAGATCCACAGCCGCAATTCCGCCCCCCCGGTCGGCCTTCTTAGGGCCGCCCGAGATGCCCAACCAGAAGGTGATATTTAAACATCTATCGAGGGCGATTGGCGACCGTAGCCGAGCTTGTGCTGAGGCGGTCCTAGGATGCTTCTGCTCGCCCCCACCGGGAACCAAGAGGAGCTGACGACCCGGCATCCCCAGCTGGCGGCCGATGGGGTCCCCTCACGGGCTAGAGGTGGAAACCAGGTAGGTGGCCCGGGTCCGGCCCCCAGGCCCCCTTTTTGACCCCATCGTGAGTAGGGAGCAGAGGGTGGCAAAGCGATGCACCGGCCCGGCCCGAAACCGAAGCGGCTCTACCTTCGCCTGGTCCGATTCGGCGACGACCAAGCCGAGGATGCTGGCCTTCGTGCCGCCTTGCGGACGTTCGTTCGTGAGTTCGAGCGGGTTGGCCGTCTGGTGGCGCATGGCGAGCTCACGGACCCACCCGGGGACCTGCTGATCCTACGTGCGACGGACCATTCCGAAGCTTTGCGACTCCTCCGGAAGGACCCGCTCAAGTCGGAGCGGGAGCCGACGTATCAGCTGCTCGAGTGGAAGGTCACGGAGCTCGGTTCCGGGGTGAACATCGAGCCCGCTCCGGCCCGCGGATCGGGGCGGTTGACTCGAGTCCAGCGAGTCGGGGTGATCGTCGGCGATCAGACGACCGCGGTAACGTGGTATCGGGACGTCTTGGGGCTCGAGGTCCTTCAGAGCGACCCCGAGACGGGGTACGTCGAGCTCTCGCTCGGACCTGGGGCGGTCGCACTCTCCCTGATCTCCCCCCGACCGGAGTGGGGCGCGCCGTACTACGCGGAAGCGCTCGCTCGAAGGGGAACGCGCACGGGCATCGTGTTCCAAACCGACAACGTCGCGGCGCTCGAGCTCCGACTCTTGCACGCAGGGGCCAACGTGACTCACGGCGTCGAACCCGAACCGTGGGGAGGTCGGACCATGCGGTTCACTGACCCGGATGGAAACGAGTTCCTTGCATTCGACCGGGGGGCTCCGGTCCCGCCCGTCCAAACCCCGCGGGCCGCCCGCCCTAAGTAGGATCCGGATTGAATATCGGACTGGGTCCGCGCTGGGCCAACATCAGAGTAGCGCGAGCCCACCCGTAACTCCGTCGATCTCACCCGCTCGGGCCGGGCCGAGCCCGAGGCAGGTCTTCGTACCCGGGGGCACCTCGGTGAACCCCGCGTCCTCCACGAGCACCCAGGGAATCCCCAGACTACGGGCCTTCCGCGCGAGCGCTTCCAAGTCCGAGAGCGTGGGCGCAACCAACGCGATCTTCTTTTGGCCCGTGGATGACCAGGCGCGGTAGGCCGCGGGCGCGCGTTTTTCGGCTTCGCTCGCCAACATGACCGCCGCATGGGCGATCTGAACGGCCGCCTTCCCGGCGGTCAATCGCAGTTCCCCGCGGATCACGAGGACCATCTTGTAGTCGGACCCGTCCGGCCCCGTCTTACGATGCATACTCTTCCTCCCGCTTGCGTCGGAGGGCGTCTCGCTCTTCGCGTACCGAGTCGAGCTGGGTCGTGAGTCGCGCCATCGCGCCCGGGTCGGAGACCGAGACGCGCAGAGCATGCTGAAGCCGCCGTTCATCGCGTCCCAGCCGCTCGAGCTCACGCGAGAGCTCCCACGCGCCATCGCCTCCCGCCTCGTTCGCGTCCCCAGCGGCCGCGGGGGGGTTCCGAGCGAAGGCACCCCGAGCGAACGCCGCTACGAAGCCGACGACGGCGACCGCGACGAGGACGGCCTCGAGGAGAGGGTCGGACCACGACGCAGCGAAGCCTCCCGGGGCCAGGTTCAGGATGCCGTAACCGATCACGACGGTAAGCCCGATGCTCGTGACGAAGGAGAGGGTGAGGAGTTCGAGCAGTTGCCGGGCTCCGCGACGGCCCCGAACGCGCCACTCCGGAAACAGCGCTTTCGCGACCGCGTAGCCTGGTACGAAGAACAGGAGGAGAGCACCCACGCCTCCTTCCGCGATGCCCAACGGCGTCATCGGGCGAGCGCCCGGGTCACGGGGACGGGTCCCCTCCCGAGCCGAACTGCTTCTCCATCTGGCGTCGGAGCCGTCGGTTGGAGACCAGGCCGTGGGCGGCCTTTCGGGTCGTCTCGTAGTGCTTCAGGAGCGCCCGAACCTCCTGGGGGCGGTGGCCGCTCCCGCGGGCGATCCGGTGGATGCGGTCGGCCTTGATGACCTGCGGGTTGTCCAGTTCCTCGGGAGTCATCGAGTCGAGGATAACCCGGAAACGGCGAAGCCGTTTCTGCGTTAGCTCGAGCTCCTTATCATCGACCTTCATCGCGCCGAAGCCGGGGAAGGCCGAGAGGATCTTCGAGAACGGTCCCATCTCCCCCAGGGAATCGAGCTGGGAGCGCATGTCGCGAAGCGTGAACTTGCCGGACATGAGCGCCTTGGCGGCCTTCTCCGCGGCCTCCTTGTTCGACAGCTCTTCGAACCGCTCGAGCAGGCTTTGGATGTCGCCCATCCCGAGGAGACCGGAGACGAACCGGGTAGGCTCGAAGCGTTCGAGCTCGTTCAGGTGCTCGCCGGTGCCAATGAACAAGATGGGAGCTCCGCTCACCGCGACGGCGGAGAGCGCGCCGCCGCCCTTGGCCGAGCCGTCGAGCTTCGTTAGGATGACCCCGGTGAGGCCAACGGCCTTGTGGAACGCCTCGGCACTCCGACCGGCCGCCTGGCCCATCGCGGCATCCAGGACCAGGATGACCTCGTCCGGGACGAGCGTCGCCTTGACCCGTTTCAGCTCCTCGATGAGGTCCGCGTCGATACCGCTCCGTCCCGCCGTGTCGACGATGACGGCCAGGTGCGGCGGGAACTTCTCCAGAGCTTCGCGGACGATCACCTCCGCGCGCTTCTCCGAGCGATTGGAGTAGAACTCGCTCCCGACCTTCTTCGAGAGCTGCTCGAGCTGGTCGACGGCGGCCGGGCGATGGACGTCCGCGGCCACCAACCCGACGCGGACCCCCCGCTTCTGGAAGTACCGAGCGAGCTTGCCAGCGGTCGTGGTCTTCCCCTGGCCGAAGAGCCCGGCCAACAGGATCTTGCGGGGCCGGAGGTCGAACGGACGGTCCTTCCCCAGGATCCCCCGTACCTCCTCGTAGATGATGCGGACCAGAAAATCGCGGAGACTCATCCCCGCCGGAGGTTTCTCCTCGACCGCCCTCCGGCGCACCCGCTGCGTCAGCTCCAGGGTGAGTTGAACGTTCACATCGGCCTGAAGCAGTGCGCGTTGGATGTCCCGGACGACCTCCGAGAGAAGCGCTTCGTCCACGACCGAGCCGCGCGCGATCTTCTGGAGGACACCCCGAAGGGATTTCCCGAGGGAATCAAGGACCATGGAACCGGCCGGCCCGGAGAGGGCGAAAAACCCAGTGCGGCCGACCTATAAGTGGGGAGGGTTCACGGGGGGCGGAGCGACAAAGCGTGCGAAAGTGTCGCTCGCGACGGAATCGTATTAAGAGGCTGTGAGGCTCGGAAGGGGTAGACCATGACTGCCGACGCGGCCGCGGCGCCCCCAAAGCCCGCCCCTCCGAAACTCAACCCTGTCCGGGTTCCGATCGTCGAGGAGCCGGTCGATGTCCGAACGACGGATTTCCGTGAGGTGCTTCACGCGTACTCCAAGGAGGACGCCATTCTCGAGGCGAAGCGGTGCATTCAGTGCCGCCGACCCTGGTGTGTCGAGGCGTGCCCCATCACCCAGGACTGCCGGGAGTACATCCATCTCATTGCGGACGGGGATTTCGACGGCGCTGCCCGCGTCACGCTCCGGGAGAACCCGCTCGCGACTTGCCTGTGCAAAGTCTGCTATCACTACTGTGAGGATTCCTGCGTCGTCAAGAAGAAAGGGCTCCCCATCGCGATCCGCCACTTGAAGCGCGCCGCCCTCGAGTACGGCAACAGCGACCTCGTCTATGTCCCGTCCAAGCCGAAGAACCAGCGGGTGGCCGTCATCGGAGCCGGTCCCGCGGGCCTCATGATGGCGTGGGAGCTCGGCGTCCGAGGCTACTCGGTCACCGTCTTCGAGCAAGAGCACCGGTACGGAGGTCTGATGCAAACCATCCCGGCGTACCGCATGACCGACGCGGACGTCGAAACGGACCGCAAGCGGTTCGGCGAGCTCGACGTGACATTCGTCGACGGTACGAAGGTGGGCAAGGAGTTCCCCGTCGACAAGCTGATCCGGGAGGACGGGTACCAGGCCGTGTTCGTCTCGATCGGGACGTCGACGCACCGGACGCTCGGGGTTCCGGGGGAGAACCTTCCCGGAGTACTCCCGGCGCTCGACTTCCTGAAGAACGTCAATCACGGGATTCCGGTGACGGTCGGAAAGGAGGTCGTCGTGATCGGCGGCGGAGACGTCGCGATGGACTCGGTCCGCACCGCCCTGCGCGAATCGCACGGGGGACGGGTCACGCTCGTGTACCGGCGCACCCGGCAAGAGATGCCCGCCGACCCGGAGGAGATCCACGGGGCCGAGCATGAAGGGATCCGGTTCCTGTTTCTCAAGGCGCCTCTGAAGGTCGTCGGAACGGACCACGCCGAGGGCCTCCTCGTCCAAGCGATGGAGCTCGGGCCTCCCGATGCCGGGGGCCGTCGCGCGCCGGTTCCCGTGCCGGGTTCCGAGGAGACGATCGCCTGCGATACGATCATCGTCGCGGTCGGTCAGAAGGCCGACCTCACAGGGTTTGGGCCCGAATTCGACCTCAAGCTCACCTCGCAGGGCTGGCCCGAAGGGAAGAAGAAAGGGTTCGAAACCGCGGTCCCCGGGATCTTCGCGGCGGGCGGGAGGTCGGTCGTGTACGCGATGGGGACCTCGATGGAGGCCGCGGACGCGATCGACGCCTACCTCGCGGCCAAACGCGGCGAGGCGCCCTCCCCACGGCCGGACCCGCTCGGCGGCTCCGAGACGTTCCACCTCCCTCCGGGATACACCTCGCCCATTCGCGTGTAGGCGACCGCTCTCGTGAGGTTCGGGAACCTTTTTCCGAGGTCCCGGCCCATTAGGCGAGGATGAGGTTGACGCCGCGAAGGTTCCGCATCCTAGCACTCGCGGCCGTCGTGCTCCTCTCCGTCCTCGTCGCACTTCCGAACCTGGCCGCCGCTCCCGGAGGATTCGGGTCGATCGCTCCTCCCGGCCACGCTTCGTCGATCGCACTCAACATCGGTGCGGTGTACTCCGGGTCGTTCGCGTCACGCGCGGGATTCGAGGATTGGTACTCCCGATCGACCTCCCACGTGACCCCGGCCACGGGTGCTCTCCTCGTGGTGGTAACGTTTCGACCGAGCGACCCCTCGTTCTTCTCTCCCCCGCCGCTCGGTTCCCACGCGCTGTCGCTCGCGCAGATCGCGGAGCGGTACGGCCTGGCCCCGGCCACCTACGCTTCTGCCGAGTCGTACTTCGAATCGATGGGCCTCACGGTGGTCCACCCCTGGGAGGATCGACTCACGCTCACGGTGGGCGGAGACCCGGCGACGGTCTCGCGAGCGTTCGGGACCCAGCTCGAATCCGGCATGTACGAAGGACGGGCTGTAACGTTCCCGTCGATCGCTCCGAGCCTACCGGCATCGCTCGAGTCGTCGGTCGCTGCGGTCACTGGGCTTTCGAGCGGGTTCGTTCCTTTCTCACTGCCGGCGGGACTCCCGGCTCCCCGGCCCTCCCCGGCAACCGGCCCGGCGGTGGGCCCGAACGACCTCATGACTCCGGCCATCGCACGGGAAGTCTACGACCTCTCGTCGCTCTACAACGTCTCGGGCCCTTCGCGGTTCGCCACGGGGCAGGGCATCGCACTGTTGCTGTGGGGGTGGGGGTATTCTCCCGGGGACATCGCCTCGTTCTTCTCGAATGACTACCCTGCCGGCTTCCCACAACCCTCCATCCACCCGCATCCGGTCGACGGAGCCCCGTCTCCCTCGAGCAATGCGGTCTTCGACCCGAGCAAGGCCCCGCAAGAGCTGACGCTCGATATGGAGTGGGCCGGGTCGATGGCCCCCGGCGCCGCGATCCATGCGGTGTACGCCCCCGACGGGCCGGCGGCGAATAACTACTCCCCGACCGATGCCTCGATGGGGGACGCCCTCAACGAGGCCGTGTCCATCCCGGGGATCTCCGTCATCTCGATGTCGTTCGGGACCCCCGAGAGTTCGAGCCAGGGGCTCGCGGCGCTCTGGGCTACGGATTTCGCCGCCGCGGCTCAGGAGGGTATCACGCTCCTCGCCGCCACCGGCGACTTCGGCGGAGATGCGGCGAGCGGGTGCACCGGCGGGCCCTCCCCCGAGTTCCCATCCACCTCTCCGGACGTCATCGCCGTCGGTGGGACAGCGCCCACGCTCGCGCGGAACCTGCTCGGTCAGGTGACCGGTCTCGCGAGCGAACCCGCGTGGAGCGGGAGCGGTGGCGGGTTCTCTACTCTGAACGCAGCACCCTCCTGGCAGGAGGTCGGCAGCGCGGCCGCGCCGATCCTCGCGAACGGTCATCGCGGGACGCCGGACGTCTCGGCCACCGCGGCGTACAACTTCCTTCACTACAACGGCTCTGACGGCGTGGCCGCCGGGACCAGCTTCGCGACTCCCCTGTGGGGCGGCCTGGTCGCGGAGATGGATGCCCTCTATGGCACCCACCTCGGGTTCCTGACCCCTCGCCTTTACGCGGTGGGCGCGAACCAGGAGAGTGGCAAAGCGGCTGTGGGCCTCGCCGACGTCACGAGCGGCTCCACGTGCATCGGCACGGCGGCGCAAGGCTGGGACACGGAGTCCGGCTGGGGCTCGCCCCGAGCGCTGTTGCTCTACGAAGACCTGACCGCGACGTTCGTGGACCTATCCGTGTCCGCGACTCCTTCGCCGGTAGCGCCGGGAGGGACGGTCACCATCGTCGCTCAACTTTCCAACCGGACCACGAGAAACCCGATCGCGGGAGTGCCGATCGCCCTCCTCTTTGCTGCGAGCGACCCGAACGGACCGTGCGCGGGCGTATGGGGAGCCGACAATCTGACGAGCAATTCCACGGGAATGGTGAGCCTGGCCGTGTCCGTCCCGATCTGCTTCTTCGGGGCCCACGGGACGGCGTGGGTGTCAGTCACGAGCGATGGGTACTTCGGGTCGAACTCGACCAACGTCGACGTCAACCTGCTCGGATTCGTCCCCGCGCTCGCCGGCATTGAGTCGTTCCCGGCGAACATCGCCGCGTTCGGGGTCATCATGGGCATCGCGATCGCGATCGGGATCGTTCTGGGGGGTGGCCGCAAGCGAGTCCGTTCTGCCTACCGACCTCCCGCTCCGCCCCCGTCGGTGTCGTCTCCCCCGCCGTCCGGGCGCGTCGTCGCCACCCCCGCGTCCCCGGCCCCGTCCCCGGTTCCGCCCTCCCAAGAGGGTCCGTCGCCACCTCCCTCCGAGTAGCGCGACCCCGGCCTCCAGGCGCCGCCCGACGTTGTCGTCTCGGCGGCCCCAAAAGACTTAATCCGGCCCCCTTCTCGTTCTGCCGTGCCCGAGGCATCGGGGGATGCCCCGGTTGGGGCGGCCCCGGTCGCTCTCTCGGGGCCGGAACGCACGCTTCTCGTCGCACTACGCGAGCGGGAAAGAGCGGCGATCGAGGAAGAGGTGCTCTGTCGCGAGGTCGGCCTGCCCGCTGACCAGGTCCGCGGAAGCCTCCAGCGCCTCCGGTCGAAGCATCTCGCGGTCGTGGAAGAAGATCACGAAACGATATTGCGACTGACGCCCCGGGGAGAGCTGGTCCGAGGTCGGGGCCTTCCCGAGCGACGATTCCTAGACGCGCTTCGGGGGCACCATGGTTCGCTTACCCCCGCCGAGGCCGCCGAGTCCGGCCTCGACGAGGAGGAGAGGTCGGCCGCCATCGGGATCCTCCGTCGGCGCGGTTGGCTGGCCGATGGGCTTCCGTTCCGGCTCCGGTCGGAGACGACGACGGCCGAAGGACTCCTTCCCGAGGAGGTCGTTCTGAGGCAGGTCGCCGAGGGGGATTCGGGGGCCGACCCCGCGATCATCGATGCGCTGGAGCGCCGGGGCCTCGTCCGTCGCGACCACCGATCGATCAAGCGATGGACCGTGTCGGAGGAAGGTAAGCGCCTCCCGCTCGCTCCGGAGGGCGAGGAGCTCGTCGGCTCGCTTACCTCCGAGATGCTTCGCACGGGGGATTGGCGGGACCGGACCTTTCGACCGTACGACGTTCGTGCGGCGGTCCCGTACTGGACCGGGGCGAGGCCCAACCCGTACGTGGCGTGGCTCGAGGAGTTCGAGGAGATCTTGATCGGGCTCGGCTTCGAGCAGGGGGAGGGTCCGCTCCTCGAGACCGAGTTCTGGAACAACGACGCGCTGTTCATGCCGCAGGACCATCCGGCGCGTTCGATCCACGACGCCCTTTCCGTCGAGGCGATCGAGGGACAGCCCCCCGCCCCGGACCTCCTCGCCCGGGTCGCCGCGGTCCACGAGGGGCGGCCGCTCCCGGGAATGGCCTCCCCCCTCGGACCCGGCTGGCCCGGCCCGTATGATGTCCGCGTCGCCGTCCGGCCCGTGCTTCGATCGCAGACGACCGCGGTCTCGGCCCGGTTCCTCGCTCGGAACCCCCGGCCCCCGTTCCGAATGTTCTCGATCGACCGGAACTTCCGGCGCGAGGAGGTCGACGCTCGCCACCACCTCGAGTTCGGTCAGTGCGAGGGGATCATCGGGGAGGAGGGACTCGACCTCCGACACCTCGTGGGGGTGTTCACGACGCTCGCCGAGGCGATCGGGATCCGAGAGGTCAAGATCCGCCCGAGCTACTTCCCGTTCACCGAACCCTCGATCGAGGGGTACGTCCGCCACCCCCGGCTCGGGTGGATCGAGGTGTTGCCGGGAGGATTGTTCCGACCGGAGGTCCTTCGCCCGTTCGGCATCGAGGTGCCCGTGATCGCCTGGGGGATCGGGGTCACGCGGCTCGCGATGGTCGCCCTCGGCTGCAATGATATCCGCGAGCTGTTCCAGGACGATCTCGCCGCGCTGACCGGGGGGAGTCCGTAACCATGCCGACGACGGTCGTGGACCGCGACCGGCTCCTGGCGATCGTAGGCCGCCCGCTCAGTGACTCGGTCCTCGACGAACTGCTCTTCGCGTCGAAGGCCGAGATCGAGGGCCACGACGGTTCTTCGCTCACGATCTCGGTGACGCCCGACCGCCTCGACCTCCTCTCCGAGGGAGGGCTCGGACTCTACCTGCAAGGGGTCCTCGAAGTCTCCCAGGGCATTCCGCCCTACCAGGCGTCGGCCGCAGAGGACCTGCGCGCGGGGTTCGAGGTCGACCGCTCGGTCGAGCCGATCCGCCCCGCGATCGCGGGCGTGGTCGTGCGCGCGCCCCCCGGTCAGTCCTTGGACGCCGGACTCCTCGCCGAGGCGGTTCGCTTTCAAGAGCTCCTTCACGCGACTATCGGCCGGGACCGTAGGGCCGCGAGCCTGGGGATCTACCCGGTCGACCGTTTCGCGTTCCCGGTCCGCTACTCGCTCGAGCCGGTCGCGTCGGTCAAGTTCGTGCCCCTGGACGCCGCCGAGGAGGTCGACGCGGAGGAGTTCTTCCGCGTCCATTCCATGGCCCAGACCTACGGATCGCTCGGACGTCGGGGCGATGGCTGCCTCACCCTGCGCGACGCTCGCGGGACGATTCTGAGCCTGCCGCCGATACTGAACGGCCGTGCCGCCGGCGAGGCCCGCGTCGGGGACCGGGAACTCCTGATCGAGGCCACCGGGACACGAGAGCGCTCGGTCACCGAGGCGGTGGGCCTCCTCCTCGTCGTTTTCGTGGCGCAGGGCTGGACCGCTTCCCCCGTTCCCATCGCTCGCGTCGGCGGTTCCCCGTCGAAGGGGGAGGCCGTTCTTGGGGTGCACTCCGTCGAGCTCTCCACTTCCACCCTTCGGACCCTGGGGGGGGAGGGCCTTTCGACCGCCACCGTCGAACGGAGACTCGCTCAGAGCCGCCTCGGGGGGCATCCTCATTCGGGGGGCTGGAAGGTCGACGCGCCCCCTTGGCGCCCCGATCTGGGGACGGCGGTCGACGTGGCGGAGGACGTGCTTTTGGCAGCGGGGGTCCGGCCCGAGGACGGATTGCTGCCGCCCAGCCACACCCGGGGCCGGCTTCGGCCGGAGACCGTGTTCCGCCGGCGATTCGCGTCGGCATTGCTTGGGCTCGGTCTCGCCGCCCCATACACGCCGCTACTCGTTTCGGAAACCACGGTCACCAAGGTGGGGGGAGCTCCCCCGCTGCGCCTGCGGTACCCGGTCTCCGCGGAATTCGCGTACCTCCGCGACCGTCTCCTCCTTTCCCACCTGAACGTGCTGGCGCACAACACTCGGCACGGCTACCCTCAGCGATTCGGCGAGGTAGGCCCCGTGATCGTCGCCGCCCCCGGGTCCGAGACGGGGGGAGAAACGCGCTACCACGCCGGATTCATGATCGCGTCGGACTCCGCGGGGTTCGCCGAAGCTGCCGCGCTCGTCGAGTACCTACTTCGCACGGTGGACGTCACCGGCGTGCGAGAACCGGCGGAGATTCCGGGGACGATCCCGGGACGCAGCGCTCGAACCCGGGTCACCGGAGAGCCGGTGGCCGAACTCGGAGAGGTCGCGCCCGCGCTCCTTGCCGACCTCGGGGTCCCGGTGCCCGTGGCCTGGGCGGAGGTCGACCTGAGCGCCTTGTGGCCGCTGGTCGCTCGTCACGAAGGCGATTAATAGCGCCCGCCGGTCCAACGTCGATGGCCCGGTCTCGGCGTTCCTCAAAGACGTCGGCCGCCCGCGCCCGTTGGGAGAAGGACGCGCGGCAGGCGATCGGCGGCCGGATGGAGGGAGGCCGGCTGCCTCTCCTGGTCGACGCGCCGAAGGACCCGGAGGCGGCCTTTCTGGAAAATATCGGCTTTCCCGGCGAGGCACCGTTCACCCGAGGGATCCAGCCGACCATGTACCGCGGCCGGCTCTGGACGCTGCGCCAATACTCGGGGTTCGGGAGCGCGGCCGCCACCAACGAACGATTCCATTTCCTTCTCAAGGGCGGTCAGACCGGACTCTCGGTCGCGTTCGACCTGCCGACCCAGAACGGATACGACTCCGACCACGAGCGAGCCCACGGCGAGGTCGGCCGTTGCGGCGTGCCGGTCGCGTCGCTGGGGGACATGCGGACCTTGTTCCGGGGAATCCCTCTCGACCGGGCGACCGTTTCGATGACGATCAACGCGACCGCGCCGATCCTCACCGCGCTCCTGGTCGCGGTCGCCGAGGAGAGCGGAGTCCCCCGGGCTTCGCTTGGGGGCACCGTGCAGAACGACATCCTGAAGGAGTACATCGCCCGGGGAACCTACGTCTACCCGCCCGGCCCCTCGCTGCGACTCACGGTCGACCTGATCGAGTTCGCGACGCGGGAAATGCCTCTTTGGAACTACATCTCGGTCTCGGGCTACCACATGCGAGAGGCGGGCGCGACCGCGGTCCAGGAGATCGCCTTCACCCTGGCGAACGCCATCGCGTACGTCCGGGCCGTGCAAGCTCGCGGACTGGACCTCGACGAGTTCTTACCGAGGCTTTCCTTCTTCTTCTCCGCCGACCGGAATTTTCTCGAGGAGATCGCGAAGTTCCGGGCCGCGCGCCGGCTCTGGGCGCGGATCGTCGGGGACGAGTTCGGGGCCAAGTCGAGCCGTTCGAGGCAACTTCGGTTCCACACCCAGACCGCCGGCTCGAGCCTCACGGCGCAGCAGCCGGAGCTCAACGTTGTCCGCACGACCCTGGAGGCACTTTCCGCGGTGCTCGGCGGGACACAGTCGCTTCACACCAATGCGTTCGACGAAGCCCTCGGTCTTCCGACGGAGTCTTCCGCGCGTCTCGCGCTCCGCACCCAACAGATCTTGGCCGAGGAGTCGGGCGTGACGAACACGGTCGACCCTCTGGGAGGGTCGTACGAAGTGGAGTACCTGACCGACCGGATCGAGACCGACGCTCGGGAGTACCTCGACCGGATCGAGCAGATGGGCGGTGCGCTCGCCGCGATCGAGCGCGGCTTCCTGGCGGGGGAGATCGCGAAGGAGGCGTATCGCGTCGCCCGCGCCCGCGAACGAAAGGAAGAGGTCGTGGTCGGCGTGAACGACTTCACCGAGGGGAATCCACGCTTTTCGCTCTTCCCGGAGGGCGGCGCCTCCGGGGTCCATATCCAGCGGATCACGCCGGCCGAGGAGCGCCACCAGGTCGTCGGATTGCGACGATGGCGCCTATCGCGGGACCCCAGAGCCGTCGAGTCGGCTCTTGCCGAGCTCCGTTCGACGACCGACCGGGGCGCCAACGTCATGCCGGCGGTGCTGGCCACCGTCCGCGCCGGAGGGACCCTGGGAGAGATCGCGGACGTGTGGCGAGTGTGCTTCGGGGAGCAACCCCCCTCGAGAGCGTTCTAGATGAAGCCGTCGAAGCTCGACCACGTCGGGATCGCCGTCGCCCGCCTTTCGGACGCAATCGCCCGGTGGGAGCCCGTCCTCGGCCCCCCCGAGGCTCCGCCCGAGGAGGTTCCCGGTAGCTTGGTGCGGGTGGTCTTTCTCCCCGTGGGCGACACGGCTCTGGAACTGGTCGAGCCGGTCGGCCCCACCTCGCCGGTCGCCAAGTTCCTCTCGAAACGAGGCGAGGGGATCCACCATATCGCCTTCCGCGTCCCCAGCGTCGACGCGGCGCTCGCAGAGGTCGCGGCACGCGGGGGACAATTGATCGACCGGTCCGCGCGTCCCGGGGCCCGCGGCCATCGGGTCGGGTTCGCCCACCCCTCGGCGTTCGGGGGGATCCTGGTCGAGTTCGTGGAGGCCCATTGAGCCGCATCGCGTCCGCGCAGCTCGCGGGCCTGTACGATAGCCGAGGACGCCTCACCGTCGAGGCGAGCATCTCGCTCGATTCCGGCGTCACCGCCCGCGCGGGAGCTCCGAGCGGGGCGAGCACGGGGATGCACGAAGTGCTCGCGTTCCCGAAGGGCGGGGTTCCCGAGGCCGTTGTGACGTTCCGGGCCCGGGTCGGCCCCCGTCTCGTCGGATTGGATGCCGCGGATCAATCCGCCGTCGATGCGATGCTCCATGACGTCGACGGAACCCCGAATTTCTCGGCGATCGGAGGGAACACGGCCACAGCGGTGTCGGTCGCGGTAGCGATGGCCACCGCCGAGGAGACTCACCGGCCGCTATGGAACGTCCTCGCTCGACCCGGGGTCGACGGTCGTTCGTTCCCCGCGATCGTGGGGAATTGCCTCAACGGGGGACGCCATGCGATCGGGGGGCCCGACATCCAGGAGTTCATCGCGTTCGCCGACTGCGCGCGGCCCGAGGACTCCGTTCGTGCGGCCGTGCGAGTGCACACGATCGTCGGGGAGGAGCTCCACCGGCGGCTTCCGAAGGCCGCGCTCGGCCGCGGGGACGAAGGGGGCTGGGTAGCGGCGATCTCCAACCTGGATGCGCTCGAGATCCTCTCGGAAGCCTGCGCGAAGGCGCGGGACGAGCTCCACCTGGAGGTCCACCCGGGCCTCGACCTCGCCGCGAGCGAGTTCTTCGCGAACGGCCACTACCGCTATCGCGAGCAGACCCTCGACACCGAGGGCCAGATCGGCTTCGTTTCGAAGCTGGTCGACCGCTTCGGGCTGAGGTACGTGGAGGACCCCTTCGACCAGGAGGCGTTCGACGCGTTCGCGACCCTCACGAAAGCGGTGGGGAAGCGGACCCTGGTCGTCGGCGACGATATCTACGTGACGAACGAGAACCGATTCCGGGTCGGCCTCGAGCACGAGTCGACCAACTCGATCCTCATCAAGGTGAATCAGGTCGGTACGCTCACCGACACCTTCGCCACGGTCGACCTCGCCCGAAGCCACGGGGTTTCCACTATCACCTCCCATCGCTCGGGGGAGGTACCCGAGGGATGGCTCGCCCACGTGGCCGTCGGCACCTCGGCGCGGGGCCTGAAATGCGGGATCCTCGGCGGCGAACGGGTGGCAAAGCTAAATGAACTCCTGCGGCTCGGCCGCGCCACCGGAACCTGACGAAATGCCCGACGACGAGATCGTGATCCAGGAACCCGTCAGCGCCAGCGACGGGCAGGACATCCAGCCCGGCGAGCTCCTGATCCCAGAGGACACCTACCTCACGTCCGGCGTCCATATCGGGACGCAGCAGAAGTCGGCGTCGATGCGTCGGTTCGTCTTCAAGGTCCGATTCGACGGACTCCACGTTCTCGACGTCCGGGAGACCGACCGCCGCATCCGCTTCGCCGCCAAGTTCCTCGCGCGCTATCCCGCCGACCGGATCTTGGTGGTCTCCCAACGACAGTACGGCCAAAAGCCGGTCCGCGTGTTCGCGAAGACCCTCGGCGCCGTCTCCTTCGCGGAGCGGTTCGTCCCGGGCTGCCTTACGAACCCCAACCTCGAGGAATACTTCGAACCCAAGGTCCTGGTCGTCACCGACCCCGCCACCGACCAGCAGGCGCTCAGCGAGGCCGTTTCGATCGGGATCCCGGTCGTGGGCTTGTGTGACGTCAACAACGAAACTCGGGACGTCGACCTCGTGATCCCGGCGAACAACAAGGGCCGGGTGGCACTCGCGACCGTCTACTGGCTGCTTGCCCGCGAGGTCCTGAAGTCCCGCGCCGGAGGAGCCGAGGTCGCGTACCCGCTCACGATCGACGACTTCCAGGCGGCCCTGTAGTCCGCCGTCGTCGGCGAACGCTCTCGGCCATCACCTTCCACCTTTTATCGGGCGCCCGCCTTCTTCTCCCGTGGGAACGCCGAGGTCGGGTCTTCTCGAACTTCTGTCGCAACACGGCGTTCCGGAGAAGGGCGCCCGCGTCTACCTCGCCGCCTGCCGGGGCGGCGCGATGACCGCGAGCGAGCTCGCTCGAGTCTCGGCCGTGAACCGGGTCGAGGCCTACCGGTTCATCAAGCAGCTGTCGACCGAGGGCCTCCTCCGGGCGACCGGGAGCCGACCTCAACGGTTCGAGGCGCTCTCCCCGGACGACCTCGTCGACCGCTGGATCCACCGTGCGTCGGAACGCCTTCACCAGCTCGAGAAGGACCGTGACCGGATCCTCTCCGAGTGGGAGGAAGGCCGGGACGAGTTCGACGAGCGCGACCCCCGCAAGTTCGCCGTCCTCGAGGGGAAGGAGGCGATCCGGCGGTTCCTGATGAAACGCATCGGGACCGCCGACCGCCAGATCATGGTCAGCGCGAGCGGCCGTGCGCTCGCCCGCTTCGTCGACCTCGGGCTCGACCGCGCGTTCCGCGAGGCCAGTTCCCGGGGAGTGAAGGTCCGGGTCGTCACGGAGGTCGACGCACAAAACTTGGTCGAGGCGAAGCACTTCTCCGGATTCTCCGAGCTGCGGCACTCTCCGATCCCCGTGGCCAATCGCGCGGTGGTCTTCGACCATCTCGGCTCGCTCGTCTACGTGTCGAGCGAGGACGGGTTCGGCCGTTCGGGCGACGAGCAGGTCGCCCTCTGGTCGTCGGCCCCGATGTTCATCCGCCTCGCCCGGGACTACCATCGACGGATGTGGACCCCGGCGACGCGGGCCGAAGCCCGTTTCGTCGAGCTCGAGAATCCGCCCGAAGCGGTCCTCCCGGTCGTGTCCGGAAAGGAGGCGATCCCCTTCCAGCGCCTCAAGGAGGTCGCCAAGCTCGGCATGCGAGCTTCCGGGGTTCGCGAATTCCACCTGCACCTTCCCGAGCTCATCGAGACGATCGCGCGCCAGCTCGGCCGGGAGATCGCTGGGCAGATCGAGGGAGGTTCCCCGGCCGAGGTCGCTCGCGCATTGGGCCAGTACTACGAGACCCATACGATGGGTCATCTCGCGATGGTGCGCGAACGCCCGCTCACCCTCCGTGTCACCGGATGCTTCGCGTGCACCAGTGACTCCCCCGAGATCGGCCGAGTGATGTGCCCGCAGCTGCTGCGCACGGTGCTGGAGACCCGGTTGGGGCAACATTGGGAGGTTTCGAAGCCCGACCCGACCAAGCACGCCAGCCGTGGCTGCGTTTTCACGGCCACTCCGGCCTGACACGGCATGCTACGCCGGCGCACGGTGTAGCAACTGTAGCAAACAAAAGATACATGGAACGGACGAACCTATAAATACGGGCCCTGTTTTGGGAGGGCTACAAGCTATGAAGACCAGCTCTCCCGCCCCTACGGGTCGCCGCCCTCGTCCGACCAGCGTGAAGACTCCCAATCGGCCCGTCTCCGCCGAGGGTGGGCCAGTTCCCCAGGGACCCCCGGTCGCCGAGGTCTGCCCCAATTGCGGTTCTTCCCACCTTATCCGGGATGAGATCCGAGGCGAGATCGTCTGTGCCGACTGCGGGCTCGTGGTCGACCAGAGCGCTCTGGTCAGCGACCGCGGTCAGCGCGGGTCGAAGGAGGACACGGGTCGCGAGGCCCGAGGCTGGGGCCCCGTCATTTCGCCCCTCATGCCCGACAAGGGGTTGTTCAGCGAGATCGGCGTGCCGACCCGCGACTTCCAGGGCAACTCGCTCTCCAGGAACACCTCCCTGAAGTTCTATCACCTGCGGAAGCTCAATCACCGTCTGCGCGCCGCGCGCACCCACCAGAGGAACCTCGTGGTCGCGCTCGGGGAGCTGAACCGGCTCGCAGGCGTGCTCGGCCTCTCGCGTGAGGTCAAGGAGTCCGCGACGTACATTTACCGCCGGGCCCTCGAACACAAGGCCACGCGGGGCAAGAAGATCGTCGCGCTGGTCGCAGCGAGCGTCTACGCGGCATGCCGCCAGTGCCACGTCCCGCGGACGATGAAGGAGATCATCGCCCACTCCAAGGCCACCAAGATCGAAGTGGGCCGAGCCTACACACTCCTCGCGCGCGAGCTCAAGCTCGGCTTGAAGCCGGTGGAGCCGCGCGACTATCTCGTGCGATTCACGCAGGACCTCAACCTCTCGAAGGAGGTCCGCCAGAAGGTGCTCTCGCTCCTCGAGCAGGTGGAGCAGGTCTACTCGACGAGCGGGGTGCTCCCGAACGGGATCCTGGCCACGATCATCTACATCGCATCGAACCTGATGGGCGAGCCCCGCAGCCAGGACCGGATCGCCGCCGTCGCGAACGTGACCCCGGTGACGATCCGCAACCACTACAAGGAGCTCCTCGAGCTTCTGGGCCTCCCGAAGAACCTGACGAACCCCCAGGCGCGGGGAACCCTACCGGCCGAGGCGGGCGACGCCACTGGTAAAGTGGTCCTCGACGCCCCGGCCGCCGGTCACTAGGTCACCGCGGAGTTTCGGGGCGACGCCCCCGGAAACCAGATGAACCCGCGGGCAGGTCTCGGAACGTGCCCGCGGTCCCGGCGCTGAGCTACTCGTCGTTCCGTACCTACCAGGAGTGCCCGCTCCGCTGGCGCTTTCTCTACGTCGACAAGCTCCCCGAGGCGCCGCGAGGATACTTCACCTTCGGGCGTGTGGTCCACTCCCTCCTCGAGCAGCTCGTAGCCCCGCTCGTGGTCCCCTCCGCCCGGCGGGCGGGCGAGAACGACCGACAGCGGACTCTGGATGAGTGGCATCCGTCCGCCGGAGCCGCGAGCCCTGCGGGCCACCTGATGACGACGGACGAACTGCTCGCGGCGTACGACCGGGAGTGGTCGAACGAGGGGTACACCTCAGCGGAGGAGGAATCTCGCTATCGCGCCCTCGGTCGCGATATCCTCCTCAAGTACCACGACTTCCTCGTTCGGGAGCGACCTCTCCCGGTCGCGGTCGAGGAACATCTCGAGGCCCGCTGGGATGGGATCCCGGTTCACGGTTACATCGACCGGATCGACCGGACGCCCGCGGGCGGTCTCGAAATCGTGGACTACAAGACGTCGCGGGAGCTCACGAACGACGATGCTCGCGACTCCGACCAGCTGAGCCTCTACCAAGTCCTCGTGGAGAGCAATTACGCCGCCCCCGTGCACGGTCTGACGCTCTATCATCTCCGGTCGTTGACGCCGTTGCATACCGCTCCGCGCGAACGCGCGGCCCTCGCCGGGCTGCACGACCGCATGGGGAGCGCGATGGACGGGATCCGGGCCGAGGCGTTCGAGCCGACCCCGGGGAGGCAATGCTCGCGGTGCGACTTCCAGGACCGGTGCCCCGAGTTCCGTGCCGTGCCGCCGGCGGACGGGGAGCGCCTGCGCGCCCTCGTGGACCGGTTCGAATCGCTGCGAGGCGAGGAGAACCGCCTGGAAGGCGAGCTTCGCCGGACCGCGGAGGAGCTGCACCGCGCCGCGGAGCAGCTGGGGGTTCACCGAGTCCCGGGCACCCGCTCGGTCGCCGTACGTCGTAGGGAGGAAGCTTGGCAATATTCGCTTGACAACGTTCGGCCCCTCCTCGATCAACACGGCCTTTCCCCGAGGGTCGCGTCGGGCACGCCGGAAGAGGTCCGCCGCCTGGTCCGCGACGCGAGCGTCGACCCGGAGGTCCGGCGCCGGGTCGCCGAGACCGGCGCGCGTCGGGTGAAGTGGTACTGGGAGCTCGAGGCCGAAAACGGCCGATAGCGAGAAGTTCGTCTCGCGCGCCCCGCTCTCGTGATTGCGTTTCACGACCAGGTTATCAGGACCCACCCCGATGGTCCGAGGAAGCGGGTCGATGGTCTATGACGGCGGTCGCGGGAGCGTTTCGGTGGTCGGAGTCCGACCTCCGGGAGGTCGAGGCGAATTATCGGGACGAATGCTCGAGCCGCTGGATGTACGAAACGCTCGCGAGCGTCGATCGGGTCCCCGCACGCGCCGGGCTTCTCCGTGAACTGGCCGGCTTCGAGCAGCGGCACGCCGCGCTCTGGGCGGGTCTCCTGGGCAAGCTCGGTCGGCCCCTTCCGCCGGACGCGCGGTTCGTCAATCACCGGATCCTGGTGGGTCTCGCTCGGATCCTGGGAGTGGGATCGGTCCTTCCGGTCGTCCACCGCGAAGAGGTCGATGGCGTCGAGAAGTACCGGGACCAGGCCCGCCGTTGGCAGGATGCGAATGCGAAGACGGTGTTCACCACCCTTCTGCCGGACGAGGTCGCGCACGAGATCGAGACCTCGAACTCGGCCCGAGAAGCCGCGTCTACAGGGAGCGGCTCCCTGCGCAGCCTCCTGCTCGGAGCGATCGATGGGTTCGCGAGCATCGTCGCGCTGTCGGCGGGAGTGGCCGGGGCGACGAACTCCGACCAGACCGTCCTGATCGCGGGCTCCGCGTCGATCGTGGCCGGTGCGCTCTCCATGGCCGCCTCGGAATACGTCTCGGTGAAGGCGGAGCACGACGCGCGCACCGCGCAGACCCGGATGGAAGCGGAGGCGCTCGCGGTGGCTCCGGAGACGAAGCGGGACCAGTTGATCGCCGCCTACCAGGCGAAGGGTCTCTCCTCGGACGAAGCGAAGGTTGTGGTGGTCCGATTGCAGCAGGACGATCAACGGTTCCTTGCGGCTATGGTCTCGGAGCGGTACGGGTCAGACCCCGGAGAGGGGGAGCGTCCCGGTCGGCAGGGTATGTTGACCGGCGTCTCATTCGCGCTCGCGGGGGCGGTCCCGATCCTCCCGTTCTTCCTCCTGAGTCCCCACACCGCCGTCATCGTGTCGGTGGTGGTGACAGCCGTGGCCCTGTTCCTGGCCGGACTGTTCCGGGCGCTCTCTTCCCTGCACCCGTTCGTTCGCAGCGGCCTCGAGATGGTGGCCGTCGGCATGGGCGCTGCCGCCGGCACCTACCTCATCGGACTTCTCATCGGGGGCGTGGTCAGTTAGGGGCCGGCCCCGCCCGGTGCGCTCCCCGCCCTCGCAAAGGCTAAGACGGCCGCCCGATACTTCCCCGTATGGGGATTCCCCTCGCTTCCGAGTCACGTCTGGCGTCCCTGAAGGGACGGGCGCCCACGATCGCTACCCTTTGCTCTCACTCCTCGCTTCAGATATTCCACGGAGCTCGAGCGCTCGGATTCTCGACGCTGGGGGTCTGCGTCGGCCCGCCGCCGAAGTTTTACGATGCGTTCCCGCTCGCCCGACCGGACCGGTTCTTGTCGGTCCCCCGAGCGAAAGACCTGCCTTCGGCGGCCGAGCAGCTGCGGGCGGAAGGGTCGATCCTGATCCCCCACGGCTCGTTCGTGGAGTACGTCGGGTCGGAGGCGTTCGCCGAGTTGGACGTTCCCGTGTTCGGAAATCGAGCGGTCCTCGGCTGGGAGTCCGACCGCCGAAAGGAACGGGAGTGGCTCGATTCGGCCGGGGTCCCCATGCCGCGACGCTACGAGGACCCGTCGGAGGTGGACGGTCCGGTGATCGTGAAGTACTACGGCGCCAAGGGCGGCAAGGGATTCTTCCTCGCGAAGAACCGCGAGGCGCTCGAGGACTTCACCCCGACCGGTCCGCACGTCATCCAGGAGTACGTCCTCGGGACGCGGTACTACATGCACTTCTTCTATTCGCCGCTCTCCGACCGCGGATACCGCGTGGGCCACGGGTCGCTCGAGTTGCTCGGGATGGACCGGCGGGACGAGGCGAACATCGACGAGCTGTACAAGCTCGGCGCCCAGGAGGAGCTTATGAAGGCCGGGATCCGACCGACGTTCGTCGTCACGGGCAACGTCCCGGTGATCCTGCGAGAGTCGTTGCTCCCGAGTGCGTTCGAGGTCGCCGCGCGCATCGTCGAGCGCTCGATCGAACTGTTCGGTGGGATGGTCGGGCCGTTCTGCGTCGAGGGGATCATGACCGAGGGCCTCGAGTTCAAGGTCTTCGAGATCTCGACGCGCATCGTCGCGGGGACGAACCTGTTCATCTCGGGCAGCCCGTACTCTGATTTCGTGGAGCCGGGCCTATCGACCGGAAAGCGGATCGCCCAGGAGATCCATCGCGGGCGCGCGGAGAACCGGCTCGCGGAGATCCTGAGCTGAAGACTCTCCTCGCCGGAATCCCGGGAAGCGGAACCGGCGCTGGGTCCCGACCGGGACTCGTCCGTCCGCTCCGAGGTCCCCTACGGGTCGTGCCGGCAGCCTCGGCGGGCGGGATCCCCCCGGTTCCTCATCGTTAAGACCCGCGTCGCTCGTCGGCGAGCTTCCATGCCGTCCGCGATCTCCGCTATACACCTCGGGAAATCCTACCCGAAGTCACGCCCCGGGAAGTTCGCGCTGGACGACCTTTCCCTCGAGATCCCCACGGGGCGCGTCTACGGTCTTATCGGACGCAACGGCGCCGGCAAGACCACCTTCATCCGCATTGCCGCGACCCAGCTGGCCGCCAGTCGGGGTACGGTCTACGTCCTCGGGCACGACGTGCGCACCGAGGAGCGCGCGATCCGGACGCGGATCGCCTGCATCCCGCAAGAGTCGCGTCCGCTGTACTTCCTCAACGTCGAGGAGGTCGTCTACACGTACCTCAAGCTGCGCGGCCTCGAGGGCACGGAAGCGCGCCGGCGCACGCGGGACGCGCTCGAGGAGCTGTCGCTGTCGTCCTACCGCCGGTCTCTCGTTTCGCGCCTCTCCGGCGGTCTTCGACGTCGGACACTGTGCGCGATGGTGCTCGCCTCGGACGCGGACGTGCTCTTCCTGGACGAGCCGACGACCGGTCTCGACCCGATCGCCCGTCGCGAGGTCTGGCAGGCGATCCGCCGGGCGAGCCGGGAGCACCGGACCATCGTCCTCACGACGCATTACCTCGACGAGGCCGAGGCTCTCTCCGCGCGACTCGCGCTCATCGAATCCGGCCGCTTGATGCTCGAGGGGACTCCGGGAGACCTGAGGGCCCGGGTCCGGTATCCCTATCGGGTGACGATCGAAGGGTCGATCCCGCGCGAGGAGCTCGACCCGTACGGGAAGGTCACCCCGATCGAGGGTGGGTTCCTCCTGTTCACCCGAGAGCACGAGGCGCACGAGGTCGCCCGCCGGGCGCTCGAGCGCGGGCTGAAGATCTCCATGGGTCCCGTGAGCCTCGAGGACATCTTCCTCGATGTGGTCGGGCGCTCGATCGATGAGGACACGCCCTCCTCCGAGACCGAGGATGCCACAACGGAGGCGGAGGCATGAGCGAACGCAATCGGCTGCGGTCGATCCTCACCCTGGTCCAGCTCAACGGCCTCATCCCGATCCGAACGACGCCGCTCTATATCGTGAACCTCCTCGCTTCCCCGCTCTCGTTCCTGTTCTTCATTTACATCGTCTCGCACGGGACGTACGTCTCCTACGGGATCACCGGCGGCATGGTGCTCACGATGCTCACGGTCGGGACGAGCCTCCAGTCGGACCTCACGCACTATCGGCACGACCTGAAGTTCCAGGACATCGTGGTCGCCTCCCCGGTGGAGGCGCCGATCTACGTGGCCGGGATGGCGCTGAGCGAGCTCGTGTATTCGCTCCCCGCGCTCGCGGTGTTCATCGCGCTGTTCGTCGCCTGGGGGTTCGCGACGGTGACGAGCCTCGTCGTGGTCGCGGGCGTCATGGTCCTCGTCTGGGCGTTCGCGAGCGCGCTCGCGTTCACGCTCGCAACCTACTTCAAGGACGTCCGAGAGACGTTCATCTTCAGCCCGATGCTCTCGCTCCTGTTCACCGTCCTGCCGCCCGTCTACTACCCGATCTCGGCGCTTCCCGGTTGGGCCCAGGTCGCCGCGCGGGTATCGCCCACCACGTACGCGGCCAGCCTCGTCCAGGGGGCGGTGGGCCAACAGCCCCTCTCGTTCGCGGATGCCGCCCTCGATTGGGCAGTGCTGCTCGCGTTCACCGCCGGCCTCTTCGTCATCGCCGCCGTGAAGGCCCGCTGGAAAGACCCCTGAACGGCCGGTCGCGCGTTCGGCACGTGCCGGAGAGCGTGCGTCGCGCGAGTGCTTATGTACCGGCCGATTGGTGGAGCCGCGATGCTTTCGTTTGCGGACAGTCGGAACTTCGACTTGCCCGATGAACGCCTCTCCCGATGCCTGTTCTGCGGGAAGGAACTCGTGGTCCTCCCCGACGACCGGCGGGGCGGGGCCTGCTACGATTGTCTCTCGCTCTCCATCCGCCCGGCGGCCCCGTGCCCCAGCTGCGGGATCCTGATCCCCGGCGATGAGCGGGCCGTCGGCTGCGCCAACTGTCGGTGGTACCCGCTCCGGGACTGACGGCGTCGCGCGCACCTCCGCTAAGCTTATCGCCTGAGTCCGGTCCGTCGCGAAGGGCGTGCCGAGGTGGCTCAGTCCGGTACGGCGCGAGTCTGGAAAGCTCGTGGCGGAATACGCCTCGGGAGTTCA
>Ga0209415_10000908_pt1 | contig 56435 bp, 55 predicted proteins | sample PeaSoiSIISIP2007_FD_187696 | JGI IMG/M metagenome (GOLD analysis project Ga0209415, IMG submission 187696) | Peat soil microbial communities from Weissenstadt, Germany - SII-SIP-2007 (SPAdes) (version 2) | ecosystem: Environmental > Terrestrial > Soil > Wetlands > Peat | place: Germany... | reverse complement strand
CTGCCATTTGACCGCGAGCAAAAGCAATCTATGATCGAATTTGTGCCTTGCGGATCGTCGGGGAGGAGCGGGTGGACGACGCCGTCATGGAAGTGGCGAACGTATCGCTTCGCTTTGGCGGCGTGCAGGCGCTGAGCGATGTCAGCTTTTCGGTGCGGCGCGGCGAGCTGTTCTCGATCATCGGTCCGAACGGCGCCGGCAAGACCTCGCTGCTCAATTGCGTTTCCGGTCGATACTGGCCGACCAAAGGATCGATCGCGCTCGACGGGCGCGACATTACGCGCCTCAAGCCCAGCCGCCGCGCCGCGATCGGCGTCGGCCGGACCTTCCAGAATTTGGCGCTGTTCGGCCGCATGTCGGCGCTCGAAAACATCATGGTCGGCCGGCACCATCTGCTGAAGAACAATCTTCTGACGGGGGCGCTCTATTGGATCGGCGGCGCGAGGGGCGAGGAGATGGCGCATCGACGCGATGTCGAGGAGATCATCGACTTCCTCGAGATCGAAGCGATCCGGCATGCGCCGGCCGGCACGCTGTCCTACGGGCTGCGCAAGCGCGTGGAGCTGGCGCGCGCGCTCGCCTTGAAGCCGAGGCTCTTGCTGCTCGACGAGCCGATGGCCGGCATGAACCTCGAGGAAAAGGAGGACATGGCGCGCTACATCGTCGATCTCAACGAGGAATGGGGTCTGACGATCATCATGATCGAGCACGACATGGGCGTCGTCATGGACATCTCGCATCGGGTCATGGTGTTGAACTTCGGCAAGAAGATCGCCGACGGCGTGCCGGCCGAGATCATCGAAAATGCCGAGGTCAAGACCGCCTATCTCGGGGCGGATTTGGCCGAGGCTCGGGACGCTTCGCCATGAGGCCGTCGGCGCTGCCGGAGCTGCCGGATCTCGACCGCTACGACACCTATCCGAAGCTGCTGGCATGGAACGCCGCGCGCCACGGCGGCGCTGTGGCGTTGCGCGAAAAGCGGCTCGGCCTGTGGCGCGAGATCACCTGGAGCGACTATCAGCGCCGCGTCCGCACCCTCGCCTACGGGCTTCATGCCATCGGCATCGGGCGCGGCGACGTGGTCGCGCTGATCGGCGACAACCGCCCGGACTGGATCATGGGCGAGATCGCCATCCATGCCGTAGGCGGCTTGAGCCTGGGCCTCTATCGCGACGCCCTCGACACCGAGGCGGCCTATCTCATCACTTACGCGGGCGTCAAGGCGGTGCTGGCAGAGGACGAGGAGCAGGTCGACAAGCTCCTGAATCTCGGCGCCGAGATCCCCACCGTGCAGCACATCGTCTACGCCGATCCGCGCGGCATGCGGAAATACGACGATCCTCGCCTGATGACCGCAAGCGAGCTCGAGCGGCGCGCGGCGGAACGGGAAGCCGCCGAGCCGGCGTTTTACGAGAACGCCGTGGCGCAAGGCAGCGGCGCCGATACGGCGATTCTCTGCACCACCTCCGGCACGACGGCGCATCCCAAGCTCGCGATGCTCAGGGCCGGAGCAATGCTGAAGCATTGCCGCGCCTATCTGAAGGTCGATCCCAAGGGGCCCGACGACGAATACGTCTCGGTGCTGCCGCTGCCCTGGATCATGGAGCAGATCTACGCCGTCGCCGAGCCGCTCATCTGCCGCATGCGCGTGAACTTCGCCGAAGAGCTCGAGACGGCGATGCACGACATGCGCGAGATCGGCCCGACCTTCATTCTCTTGGCGCCGCGCCTGTGGGAGAAGATCGCGGCGGAGGTCCGCGCCCGGATGATGGACGCGTCGGCGCCGAAGCGTCTCATGTTCGATCTCGGCATGCGGATCGGCATGGCAGCGCTCGACCGCGGCAAGCACTCGATCCTGGCGGAGCTGCTGTTGTTCCGTGCCTTGAAGGACCGCCTCGGCTTCTCGCGGCTGCGCTCGGCCGCGACCGGCGGCGCGGCACTCGGTCCCGACACCTTCCGCTTCTTCCTCGCCATGGGCATACCGCTGCGGCAGCTCTACGGCCAGACCGAGTTGGCCGGCGCCTACACGATCCACCGCCCGGGCGATGTCGATTTCGACACCGTCGGCGTCGGCTTCGACGAGACCATCGAGATTCACGTCGCCGAGCCCGATCCCAATGGCGTCGGCGAGATCGTGACGCGCCATCCCAACATGTTCGGCGGCTACTGGAACGCGCCCGAGGCCTCGGCCGCCGAACTCGCGGACGGCTGGATGCATACGGGCGATGCCGGCTATTTCAAGCCGGACGGCCAGCTCGTCGTCATCGACCGCATCCGCGATATCGCCACCACGGCGTCGGGCGCTCGCTTCTCGCCGCAATACATCGAAAACAAGTTGAAGTTCTCGCCCTTTGTCGCCGAGGCGGTCGTCCTCGGCAACAATCGGCCGTTCCTCGCGGCATTGATCTGCATCCGCTTCGACATTCTGGCGAAATGGGCGGAAAAGCACCGCATCGCCTTCACCACCTATACCGATCTCGCGGCCAAGCCGGAGATCTACCGGCTCGTTCGCCGCGAGATCGAGGCGATCAACCGCACTCTGCCGGAGGCGCAGCGCGTCCGTCGGTTCCTCCTGCTCTACAAGGAGCTCGATGCCGATGACGGCGAGCTGACCCGGACGCGCAAGGTCCGCCGCGGCGTCATCGGAGAGAAGTACGGCGACCTCATCGATGCGATCTATCGCGGCGAGGAGGCCGTGGCGGTCGACACCACCATCACCTTCCAGGACGGCTCAAAACAGCGGATCCGCACGACGCTCAAAGTCGAAGATCTGTCGAGCGGCGCAGAGTCGTCGCCTGCGGCCGCGCGCGCGGCGGCGGAGTAGGACGGGCGATGGAATGGCATCTGCTGCTCCAGCTCGTCATGAACGGGCTCATCGTCGGCATGCTCTATGGCGTCGTCGCGATGTGCTTCGTGCTGATCTACAAGGCCTCGCAGATCGTCAATTTCGCTCAGGGCGAATTCCTCCTGATCGGCGCCTGGATCTGCTGGTGGCTGCTGACCAAGCAGCATCTGCCCTTCGTCTGGAGCTTCGTCGTCACCCTCGCCTTCATGATGGCGTTCGGCCTGCTGGTGCAGATCGTCGTGCTGCGGCCGCTCATTGGCGAGCCGGTGATTTCCGTCATCATGATGACGATCGGCCTGTCGATCTTCTTCCAGGCGCTGATGAAATGGGTCTTCGGCGTCTTGCCGCAGCCCTTCCCGCCGATCACCGAAATCGCCTCCGTCTCGATCCTTGGGCTTCAGGTGCAGACGGTGTACCTCATGTCGATGGCGGTGAGCGTCCTCTTGATGGGCGGGTTCGCCTGGTTCTTCAAATCCTCGCGCATGGGACTGGCGATGCGCGCCACCTCCTTCGATCAGCAGGTTGCGCAGTCGCTCGGCATCTCCGTGCGCCAGGTCTTCGCGCTGTCCTGGGGGATCTCGGCCATGGTCTCGGCCATTGCCGGCATCGTCGTCGGCGTCGTCAATGGCGTCTCGGGCGCGCTCTCGATCTTCGGCATCAAGGTGTTCCCGGCGGTGATCCTGGGCGGACTCGATTCGATCGTCGGCGCGGTCCTGGGCGGGCTCATTGTCGGCGTGCTTGAGAACGTCGCGCAATTCGCCGACAGCCAATTCCTGAAATGGGGCAATCTCTACGAGATCGCGCCGTTCTACGTCCTCATCGTCATCTTGATGATCAAGCCCTACGGCCTCTTCGGCAAGCGCGACATCGAGCGCGTGTGAGCGGCCGATGAGCAGCGATGCGTTCCGGCCCTGCGGCGATTTCAAGACGGCATATTCACGGGATCAGACGATATTTCCCACCTCCTGGTCGCGCAATTTCTGCATTCTCGGCATCATCGCCGTGAGCCTCGCGCCGTTTTTCGCCGACCGCTACGTGCTGAGCCTGCTCATTCAGATCGGCTATCTCGGCATCGCCGCGCTCGGCCTCAACATCCTCGTCGGCTTCACCGGGCAGATTTCCATCGGGCACGCGGTGTTCTTCGGCTTCGGCGGCTTCGCCTCGTGCTTCCTGAGCAACCAAGCCGGGCTTCCGCCGGCGCTGTCGGTGCCGCTCGCCGGGCTGATGACGACTGCGGTCGGACTCGTCTTCGGGCTTCCGGCGGCGCGCCTCAAGGGCCTCTATCTCGCGATCGCGACCTTGGCCGCGCAATTCATCCTGCAGGACTTCTTCGGCCGGGCCCAGTGGTTCACCGGCGGCGTCAACGGCACCGTGGCGCCGCCGATCAGCCTTTTCGGCTTCGCCTTCGACCGCGACGAGCGTTATCTCTATGTCGTGCTCGCCTATGTCGTCTTGCTCTATGTCGCGGCGGCCAATCTGCTTCGGACCCGCGACGGCCGCGCCATCGTCGCGGTGCGCGATTATTATCTCGCGGCGGAGATGATGGGCGTGAACCTCGCGAAATACCGGACCTTGTCCTTCGGCATCGCCTCCTTCTATGCTGGCATCGGCGGCGCGCTCTATGCGCATTACTTGGGATTCATGTCGATCGAAGGGCTTGACATCGGCTTCTCGATCCAGTTTCTCGCGATGGTGATCATCGGCGGGCTGGGCTCGATCATGGGCTCGCTGCTGGGAACCGCGTTTATGATATTGCTGCCGCAGGCCGTCAATGCGATGGTGAAGACGCTCGACGGCGGCGCCATCGATCACGCGCTGGGACTGCATGAGGGGCTGCCGTTCCTGCGGGAGATGATGATCGGCGCGGCGATCATCCTGTTCCTCATCTTCGAGCCCGATGGGCTCGCGCATCGCTGGAAGCAGATCAAGGCTTATTGGAAGCTCTTTCCGTTCAGCTACTGAAGGCGCAGGAGACGAACAAGATTTGGAGGAGGAAGCATGAGAACCCTGAGGACGATACTCGCTCTGACCGCGGCTTTGGCGGTGCTGCCGACGCTCGCGCGCGCCGACTATCTCGTCGGCAATCTCGATGATTTCAGCGGCGGCACCGCCGATGTCGGCAAGCCCTATGGCGAGGGCATCGCCGACGCCGTCGCCTGGATCAATGCCCATGGCGGCGTCGCCGGCACGAAGATCAATCTCGACGCCGTCGACTACGGTTATCAAGTGCCGCGGGCGCTCGCCGCCTACAAGAATTGGACCGGTGCCACCAAGGCCGTCGCCGTCCTGGGCTGGGGCACCGCCGATACCGAGGCGCTCGTGCAAAGCGTCGCCAAGGACGAAATTCCCTATGTCTCCGCCTCCTATGCCGGGACCCTGACCGATCCGACCGGCAAGGGCGGGCCGAAAAGCGAGCGCGCGGCGCCCTACAATTTCTTCTACGGCCCCTCCTATTCCGATGCGGCCCGCGCCCTCGTGCAATGGGCGGCCGCGGATTGGAAGGCGAAGGGCGGCCAGGGCAAGCCGAAATGGGTGCATATGGGGGCCAACCACCCCTATCCGAACGCGCCCAAGGCAGCCGAGGAGGAATATGCGAGGGAATTGGGCTTCGAGGTCTTGGAGCCCATCCAATTCGCGCTCACCCCCGGCGACTACACCGCGCAATGCTTGACCTTGAAGCAGAGCGGCGCCAATTACGCTTATCTCGGCAATACCGCGGGGTCCAACATCTCCGTGTTGAAATCCTGCCAGACCGCCGGCGTGAAGGTGCAGTTCGTCGGCAATGTCTGGGGCATCGACGAGAACGCGCTAAAGGCGGCCGGTTCCGCCGGCGACGGCGTCGTCTTCCCGGTACGCACCGCCGCGCTGTGGACCGACACTGCGCCGGGCATTACCACCATGCGCGAGATGGCACGGCACTCCGATCCGTCGGGCCAGGAATATAAGCCCGTGCATTATCTCGCCGGCATCTGCACCGCCATGTATCTGAAGGAGGCGATGGACTGGGCCGCCGCCAATGGCGGCGTCAACGGCCCCAACATCGCCAAGGGCTTTTATGCCAAGAAGGATTGGGTGCCCAAGGGTAGCGAGGGCGTGTGCAAGCCCTCGACCTGGACCGCGGAGGATCACCGGTCGACGATGTCGGTCGATCTGTTCCGGACCTCGGTCACGGGCTCGACCGATAACGGCACGGTCGGCGAGCTCATCGGCAAGGGCGTGATCAAGATCACCAAGATCGCGACCATCGACCTGCCGCGCAAGAAGGAGTGGATCGGCTACTGACCGGCGCGTCGCCGGCACGCGCGAGGTCATGACGATCGGGTCGGTCGAGACGGGCGGCGCGGCGGCAATTCCGCCGCTGCTGTCCGTCAACAACGTCGAGGTCGTCTACAACGATGTGATCCTGGTCTTGCGCGGACTCAATCTCGCCGTGCCCAAGGGCGCGGTCGTCGCCTTGCTCGGCGCCAACGGCGCCGGCAAGTCGACGACCCTCAAGGCGATCTCCGGTTTGCTGAAGGCCGAAGACGGCGTGATCACCCGCGGCGATGTCGCCTTCGAGGGCGAGCGGCTCAACGATCTCGAACCCGACATGATCGTCCGCCGCGGCATTATTCAGATCATGGAGGGCCGCCGCATCGTCGGCGACATGACGGTGCAGGAGAATCTGCGGCTCGGCGCGCATACCAGGCGTGATCGCGGCGTGAGGGACGACATCGATCGGGTCTATTCCTATTTCCCGCGGCTTAGGGAGCGCACCGGGCTCGCCGGCTATCTCTCCGGCGGCGAGCAGCAGATGCTGGCGATCGGCCGGGCGCTCATGGCGCGGCCGAAGCTGATCTTGATGGATGAGCCGTCCATGGGACTGTCGCCGCTGCTGGTCCGAGAGGTGTTCTCGATCATCGTCCAGCTCAACCGCGATTTGGGCCTGACCATTCTGCTGGTCGAGCAGAACGCGCGCCTCGCCCTCAAGGCCGCGGGCTACGGCTACATCATGGAGCAGGGAAAGATCGTGCTCGACGGTCCCGCCGACGCGCTCGAGGCCAATGAAGACGTCAAGGAGTTCTACCTCGGCCAGGGCGAGGCGCGGAAATCCTTCAAGGGGCTGAAGTCTTTCAAGCGGCGCAAGCGCTGGCTGTGACGTGCCGGCCGCCGGAATCAGCCGAAAACCTTGCGCAGCAAGTCGGTCGTGCGCGCCGCCGGATTCGTCCGGATCGCCGCCTCTTCCACGGCCATGTAGTGGAAGAGGCCATCGAGAGCCTTGCCGACCGTGAAGTCTGTGAGGTTGAAGCTCTGTACCTCCGAGCCCGCCAAGGGCATTCCCGCCGCCTTTGTCTGGACCGATTGGAAGGACTTGACCGCGCCGACGCTCGACAGCGCATTGTCGACGATCGGCCGAAACGACCGCGTCAGCGAAGCCGAAGTCGTGCGGTGGAAATATTGCGTCGCCGAATCCTGCGGGCCGGTGAGGATCGCCCGCGCATCCGTGACCGTCATCTGCGATACCGCGTCAATAAAGATATTCAGCGCCTTGGGCGCGGCCTGCTCGGCCGCCCGGTTCATGCGCAGCTGAAGGTCGTCCAGCATCGCCGACGCGCCCACCGCCTTGAGCGCGCCCTCGATCTTGGCGACCGGCCCGGGCAGCGGGATCCGGATCGCGGGATCGCCATTGTATCCGTCGGTCTTGCCGACCCTGCCGACGACGCGCTGCGAGGCGACTTTGAGCGCGTCCTTCAGCCCCGAGCCGATTTCGCTCTGGCTCAAGCTCGCGCCCTTGCCTGAACTCGACGTCGAGCCTTGCCCGGATGCCCCCGGGGCCGCGCCGCCGGGAACCTGATTGAGGAGACCGCGGCCCTGGTCGAACAGGGTATTTTGCGCCGCCGCGGCAATGGGCATCGCCGCAAGAAGGGCAGAGAGCAAAGCGCGTCGAGACGGCAATTTCCCATTCATCGCCTTTTTCCCTTCGACCGAATTTCGCCGGATGAAATCAATGCCGCCTTGCGTCATCGTCGCTCGGCGATCGCGCTCGCATCGTTCGGTCCGGTCGCTCTGCCATCCGGTCCGAGCGAATAGAGGTCGTACTCGCCGTGCTGGCCGGGCTGATGATAGACATAGGGCCGGCCCCAAGGATCGGTCAGGATGTTGCTCTTGGCGACATAGGGCCCGGTCCAACGGGCGACGCCGGGCGGCTGCTCGTCCAGCGCCTTCAATCCCTCCTGATCGGTTGGATAGCGCCCGATATCGAGCATGAAGAGATCGAGCCCGGTGGCGATCGTCTGCATTTGGATTTTGGCGGCGTCCTCCTTCGCCCGGCTGAAATATTTGAAGACCTGCGGCACGGCGATTCCGACCAACAGGCTCAGGATCGCCAGGACAACCAGAAGCTCGACCAGCGTGAAGCCCCGAGCCGACCGCATGACCGCGCGTTCACCCTCGCGCATTTAACCCTTGCTCCTTCCCGGACCGACCAGCCCGCGGCGCGATCATAGGGCGGCGGCGCGCGGCACGAAACCGGCAAATTCACTCGCTCACAGCCCGCCCTTGCCGGCCCGGCTCTCGACAGTCTCGGGAGCGAAATCCGGCACCGCGATGCCGCCGAGCAGCCGATCGACGATGCCATGGAAGCGCTCCCACGGCGCCTCGCGATCGCTCTGATTGCGCACCACGATTGAATTGCCGGCGTAAAATTTCTCGTAGAGCATGTGACGTCCGGCGAATTCCGAGCCAACCAAATCCCAGGCGAGCTTGTAGAGCTTCATGCGCTCCAGGGCCGCCACCGACGGCGTCGCCCACCAGCGCCGGAACTGGTCGCTGAGCTTCGGATCGGCGAGCACCTCGATGCTCGCCGGCAGCTGCAGCGGCACGCCGCCGAGCAAGGTGCGCAGCACGTCGACGATCTCCGTGTGATGCTCCTGGCACCAATTGAGCGCCGCATACATCATGCGGCGGTTGGGACAGGCATAGCCGTCCGGCCACGCCTCCCAGGCCTCGATCTGGCCGTTGACGAGACCGCCGATCGTCGCCTCGAGCGCCGCAAGCCGGCCCAGGGTCTCGCGCACCGCCGGGATCTTGTCGACGCCATTCGCCTGGCAGATGCGGCTCGCGAGCCCGACGATCAGCCCCATCTTCGCCCAGAAGCGGACGTTGGATTGGTGATTGGCGTAGCAATTCGCCGGCGTCTCGATGTAGATCCGGCGCGACATGGCACCGTTGTTGTGCAGGAACACGCGCTCCCACGGCACCTTGACCCGGTCGCAAACGAGGACGCTGTCGGTCTCGTCGTAACGGTGGCTCAGCGGGTAGTCCGCCTCGTGCGCCACCTGGCGCTCGTAAGACTGGCGCGCCCACAGCGCCACGCCCGGCGTGTTCAGCGGAATGGCGCAAGTGATGCTCTCGCTCTTGAACTTGTCCTCGATCGGCGTGAGATTGCCGATCCACACCTCGTCGGCGAAGACCCCGGCGGTCGCCAGCATCTTCATGCCCGAGAGGGTGACGCCTTCGTCGTCCTCGGCGACCACCTGCAGATTCGGATCGTCGCGCTCCTGGCCGGGAAAGAGGTCGGCGCTCCGCTTGCCCGTCGGCGGTGTCACGGCGAAGCAGAGATAGAGGTCGTTCTTTCGCGCACGCTCGTAATAGCGCAGAAGATTCGCGCCGAAGCCGGGATGGAGGTCCTCGAGGAGCGCTGGTTTCATCGCCAGCCCCGTGACCAGCCCGGCGACGTGATCGGGCGAGCGGCCGATGAGGCCATAGGTCGCATCCGCGATCGCCTTGAGCGCGCGCGTGCGGCGCGCCAGATCGTCGCGGCTGCGGCAGCGCAGCCAATAGAGGCTATAGCGCTCGCCGTCCTCGACATAGGAGAAGAGCTCGTCCTTGGCCGGATCGGCTTTGAGATCGAAGAGCCGGCCGATGGTCTCGGCGCCGTGACGGAAGGCCGGATGCCGGGTTACGTCTGCGACGCGCTCGGCGCCGATATAGACGGTGCGGCCATCGCGCATGCGCTCGAGTTTTTCGTGGCCGGTGACGAGCATGGGCGGATCTCCCCTCGATCGGCCCACTCTACACGATGCGCGTCAGTCCCGCATCGCGCCGATGCTCACGCCTCTCCCAGAACCGCTCGCACCGTCTCGCGCAATCCGCGCACCTGCGACAGGATCCAATGATCCTGCAATTCCTCATGCGCGAAGACATGGCCGGTCATCACCATGTCGACGGCCGCGCCGTCGCTCGACAAGGGCAACGTGACGCGCCTCACCGTCACCGGCTCGCCGCGGTCTTCGAGCAGGAACTGGTTCTCGGTGTAGATGGGCCGGCGCAGCTCCAGCGTTTCGCGATAGATGCCGAGGACATAGTCTCTGTAGCCGGCGGTCTCCGGCACGACCTCGTCGACGAAAAGGCCGGTCGGCTCGCGGCCGACCGCTCGCCAGAACACCGCCCCCGCGCGGCGATAGCGAAAGCGCGTCTCGCCGTTGCGACGGACCACATCCAGGATCATGGTGTTGGGCCACACGCGCCCGGGAATGTCGAGCGGGTCGATGTCGGCGCGCCGCGGCATCATCCGGCCCCGGCGCTTGTCGAGCCAAATCTGATAGAGGAATTGCAGGCGATCATCGCCGATGGCCAGGCTATTGATCATTCTTTTCCTGCGCAAAGCGATCGTGGAGGGTATTCGGCGCCGCTTAAATCTATGTTAAGTGCTGCGGCCGATTGACCGGCTCGGGCGGGCAGCCTAGGCTTTGCCAAGCGCCTTGCTGTCAGCGGCGCCAAAATCGGCGCAAGGTCGTCGAGCGTAATGGGGACGTCCATGTCGCACTCCGAGCACGACAACGCCACGACGGCGGATCTCGCGAGCGAGATCGCCGCCCGATTCGCCGAGGCGATCGACGAGAACCGGCTCGACGACATCCCCGATGATTCCTTGGGACAGCTTTTTGCGAGCGTCGTCAGGGCCTATGCGGCGAAGGCGCAGGCCGACGGCGCCCCGCGCCCATTCGCGCGCAACAGCGGCGTGACCGCCACCGATGTGATGATCGGCTGCAGCGCGATGCTCGAAGGCGTCAATCTCCAGGTCTTCGAGCTCGGCCTGTGGCAATCCTGGTCGCGCGTCGGCAAGCGCAAGCCCGAAGAAGCCGCTCAACCCGAAGCCCTTTGATCGGCGCCTTCCGGTCGCCGACAAACTCGTCCTTGCGGCGCCGAGCCTGCGCCGGCGCGTGATGCGCGTGCCGTTCAGTGCTCTTAACGCTAATACCAGCGGTGCTTGTCTCGGCGCTCTCTACCACCAGGAATAGATAAATCGTGCGCGCGAACAACCGATCGCCGCGCCGCGCCCTTCATTAAATTGTTTAAATTGTAAAGAAACGGCAACGTTTCGTCGGGCGGCTTTACACTTCGCCGCGGAAGCGCGCGCGCCGGGCCGCGCTAGACATTGAATCCGCGTCAGATTTCCGCGTTGGCGCACATGTTGCATCCGGTCCCTGGTCGATGCGAGCGAGGGGGAAACGTTCGGTGTCCGCGCGGATGATGAACCTGGCTTATCCTCTCGAGAACAAAATTCGGGTCCCGATGACCAGCCGACGGGTCATGGCGACGATCCGGGAGTTGAATCGGGTCATTGCGTGCGCCGAGGCGCAGCGCTCCCGCCTCGGTCCCAACGAATTGAAGTGGCTCTTGGCCTTGCGCGAGCGGCGCTATGCCCTGAGCCTGCTCCTGGTGGCGCGGCGCATCGAAGCTTCAAAGCAAGTCGTGAGCCTGGACCGATGGCGCAACGGCTTCAAGCGACCGGCGACGCGCGCGACCGCACACGGTGGCGGCCTTGCCCAATGGGTCGAGGCGGGCCACGGCGGCGCTCGTTAGCCGCGGCGCGCCAGGGCTCGAAGTCGCTTTGGGCGCATTAATGATGATCTCCGGGAACGCCGTGTGGCGCACGATGCTTGCGCTGGCGCTTGCCGCGGGCGTGTTGGCGCCCCTGTCCGCCCGGGCCGATGGGGAAAATCCCGAGGCGCAGTTCATTTTGGCGCAGCGCTACGAGCACGCCGAAGGCGTGCCGCGCGACTTTGGGCGGGCGATCGAGCTCTATTGCGAGGCATCGCGGCAGAGCCACGCCGGCGCCGCCTTCAACCTCGGCTGGATGTTCCTCAATGGCCGAGGCATGCGGCGCAATGACGCCGTCGGCACGGCATGGATGCGCGTCGCCGCCAAAGAGGGCAGCCCGCAGGCGGCGCATGTTTTGGAATTGCTCGGCAATCAGCCGGTCGTGGAAGCCAGCGGCTGCGACGAGCCATTGCCGGCAACGACCGGACTGTCGCCGAAGATCGCGGCGATCGTCGCCAAGACCGCGCGACAGTATCACGTCGATCCGAAGCTGGTGCTGGCCGTGATCGCCGTCGAGTCGGATTTTCAAGCGAGCGCGGTGTCGCCCAAGAACGCGCAGGGGCTCATGCAGTTGATGCCGGACACGGCGCTGCGCTTCGGCGTGAAGAACGTCTTCGATCCGGCCGAGAACATTCAAGGCGGCGTGAGGTATCTGCAATGGCTGCTCGGCTATTTTGCCGGCGACGTGTCGTTGGCGCTCGCCGCCTATAATGCCGGGGAGCACGCGGTGCAGCGCTTCGGCGGCGTGCCGCCCTATGCCGAGACGCACGTCTATCTCAGGCGGATCGGCAATCTTTATCCGGCTGCCGGACGCCGTTCGCCGGCGGCGCTGAATTAGGCCCGCGGCGGGAGCGGAACCCCCGGGCTCAGGGACCCTTCTGCCAATTCAACCATCGCGAGGCTTCTCCCTCGGATACGCCCAGTTCCCGAAGACGGGCGACCGCTTCCTCCCGGCTGATCGTGTCGGTGCCGGAATTGCCGGCGCTGCCGCGGTAGAGACGAACGATCTCATTGACGGCCGCGACCCATTCCTCGGCGCTACGACGCGAAATCATGCGCAAGCCCTCCTTCGCAAGGGAACTCCTATGGCGAATCCCGTCCTCTGCCTGGACCGGCCGGAAACGCTGGAAGCATAGGAAGAGAATCTTGCTCGAGGCTTTACGCTGCCGGCGATCCTATCGCCGTGATCGCGCGAGCCGCGCGGGTTGGCGCCGCGTTAATGCTTAAGCCTAAAATTTTAGGCGAATGTTCTCCACATTAACCGAAATTACATGCTTCACTGTCCATCGACCGCACGATCACGAGATGGGCTGAAGCGATGGATGCGGAGACAGTCAACTACCTTCGACAGGCCGCGCGGCGACGCGCTTCCGCGACGTGGTGGCGGCGCAATGCTGCTGAGGAGCCCAAGACCGAGGACTCCCCGACCAACCGCTCTCTCCCGCGCTTGTTCCAGCGGCGCGATGTTGCTGAGGAAAGCAAGACCGAGGACTCGCCGACCCACCGCTCTTTCTCGCGCTTGTTCCAGCGGCGCGACGTTGCCGAGGAAAGCAAGACCGAGGACTCCCCGACCCACCGCTCTTTCCCGGGCTTGTTCCAGCGGCGCGACGTTGCCGAGGAAAGTAAGACCGAGGACTCCCCGACCAACCGCTCTTTCCCGGGCTTGTTCCAGCGGCGCGATGTCGCTGAGGAAAGCAAGACCGAGGACTCCCCGACCAAGCGCTCGTTCCCGCGCTTGTTCCAGCAGCGCGATGTCGCTGAGGAACCCGAAGCCGAGGACTCTCCGACTAACCGCTCCTTCCTGAGCTTGTTTCTGCGGCGCAAGCGGCCGACACCCAGCACCTATCAACGCTGCCTCGCGGTCCATCTGCATTTCGCCGCGCGGCACGGCGCGCTCGATTAGCGCTCGCCGCCCGACGCTCTCCGGTCGCGGTTGATTGGCCGTCATCGGCCGGGGCAAACTGCACCCGCGCGCGCATCTTTTCGCTGTCGCGCCTTGCGCCCCAGTGTGATAACACAAGGGCAAGCAAGCGGGTTCTCGGGAGGGGAGCATGAGGGCATCGTTGATCGCCGCCGCAGCGGCGCTGGCGCTCGTCGCTGGGCCGGTCCTTGGCGCCGACAAAATCAAGATCGGTTTCGTCACGACGCTGTCGGGGCCCGAAGCGGTGATGGGCAATCCGATGCGGGATTCCGCGGATTTGGCGCTCGATATGCTCGGCGGCAAGATCGGCGGCGTGCCGGCGGAAATCGTCTACGGCGACGACCAGCAGAAGCCCGATGTCGGCCGTCAGATCATCGAGAAATTCCTGGAAAAGGACCGCGTCGATTTCATCACGGGGATCCTTGGCTCGAACGTGCTGCTTGCGATCTATCAGCCGGTGATCAAGTCCAAGACCATCATCATCAGCGCCAATTCCGGTCCGCATCAGATCGCCGGCGAGATGTGCTCGCCCTATTTCTTCTCGACCGCCACCCAGAACGATGAAGGCGCCGAGGCGATGGGCCAGTACATGACCGATGCGAAGATCACCGATGTCTATGCGATGGCGCCGAATTACGCCGCCGGCAAGGACATGATCGCGGGCTTCAAGCGGAACTTCAAAGGCAACATCTCGGCCGAGGTCTACACCACCTTCGGTCAGCACGACTACCAGGCGGAAATCAGCCAGATCCGCGCTGCCAATCCCAAGGCGGTCTTCGTCTTCTACCCGGGCGGTATGGGCATCCAGTTCGTCAAGCAATATGCCGAGGCCGGGCTCAAGGACAAGATCCAGCTCTACTCCATCTATACCGCCGATGAAGCCGCGATCCCCGCGCTCCAGGATGCGGCGGCCGGAAATTACACGGCGGGCAATTGGAGCGCCGATCTCGACACGCCGCGCAGCCGCGCGTATGTCGCGGCCTTCCGCAAGAAATACGGTTACACCCCCGCCAATTACGGCGCCGACAGCTTCGATGCGATCTTCCTCATCGACAGCGCAGTCAAGGCCGTCAAGGGCGACCTCGCCGATAAGAAGGCCCTGATCGCGGCGATGGCGAAGGCCGACTTCCCTTCGGTAAGAGGCGATCTCTCGTATAACGTCAATCATTTCCCGATCGAGAATTTCTATCTCTTCAAGATCGTCAAGGACGGCGAGAGTTATGCGCTGAAGCCCGAGCATACGATCTTCACCAACTACAAGGATTCCTACGCCAAGGACTGCAAGATGCCCGCGGTCGAATAGCCGCGTCCCGCGGCAGGTTCGAAGAGCGCATTTCGGCATTACCGGCAATTCCGGCCAGGATTTCGCGCGATGTCGTCGCTTCTCGTGCTCGAGCAGCTGCTCAACGGCGTCCAGTTCGGCATCATGCTGTTTCTGATGGCGGCCGGGCTGACTCTGGTCTTCGGCATCATGAATCTGATCAACCTCGCGCATGGCTCCGTCTACATGGTCGGCGCCTATGTCTGCGCCTCGACCTTCGCCGCCACCGGCTCGGTGGTCGTCGGCATCGCGGCCGCGATCGCGGCGAGCATCGTCATCGGCATCCTGGTCGAGACCGTGGTATTCCGCGCCCTCTATCATCGCGAGCATCTGGATCAGGTGCTCGCGACCTTCGGCCTGACCCTCGTCTTCAACGACGGCGTGCGCGTCGTCTGGGGATCGACCGCGCTTTACGCGGCAGTGCCCGCCTTCCTTTCCGGCCAAGTGGCGATCTTGCCCGGCTTCCTCTATCCGACATATCGGCTCGCCATCATCGTCGTCGGGCTCGCCGTCGGGGCCCTGCTGTCGCTGCTCATCGCGCGGACGCGGGTCGGCATGCTGATCCGCGCCGGCGCCTCGAACCGCGTGATCGCGGCGGCGCTCGGCGTCAACATCACGCTGCTCTACACGTTGGTCTTCGCGCTCGGCGCGGCGCTCGCCGCGCTGTCGGGGCTGATGGCCGGACCGATCTTCACGGTCGAATCCGGCATGGGCGACAGCATCCTGATCCTGGCCTTCGTCGTCATCGTCATCGGCGGCCTCGGCTCGATCCGCGGCGCGTTCGTCGCATCGCTCCTGGTCGGCGTCATCGACACGATGGGGCGGGCGTTCCTGCGCTCGCTTCTCGCTCTGGTGATGGCGCCCACCGTCGCCGACAATGCCGGTCCCGCGCTCGCCTCCATGCTCATCTATCTCGTCATGGCGGTCATCCTGTTCCTTCGGCCACAAGGCCTCTTCCCGGCGCGGGTGCGCTAGGCCCATGCTGCGACTCGCGGGCGGCCCGCGGTCCCTGCCCCTCATCGGCATGATTCTGCTGGCGCTGGTGCCGCCCGTTTCGCTCGGGCTCGGCGAGCCGTTTTACATCGACCTTTTCACCCGCATCATGGTCTTCGGGATCGCCGCGCTGAGCCTCGACCTCGTCCTCGGCTATGGCGGCATGGCGAGCTTCAGCCATGCGGCCTATCTCGGCGTCGGCGCCTATGCCATGGGCATCCTCAGCTTCTACGGCGTCACCGACGGCTTCGTGCATTTCGCCGTCGCCGGCCTGGCCGCGGCGCTGGTCGCGCTCTTCGTCGGCGCCGTCTCCTTGCGCACGAGCGGCGTCTATTTTCTGATGATCACGCTGGCCTTCGCGCAGATGGTCTATTTCCTTGCCATCAGCGTCAACAAATACGGCGGCGATGACGGGCTCAATATCAAGCAGCACAGCGATTTCGCCGGCCTCATCGATCTCGACAATGCGACCGCGCTCTATTATCTCGTGTTCGGGACGCTCGTCGCCTTCCTCTGGATCTGCGGCCGCATCGTCAAGTCGCGCTTCGGCATGGTCCTGCGCGGCGCCAAGTCGAACGAGCGCCGGATGTCGGCAATCGGTTTTCCGACCTTTCGCTACAAGCTCGCCGCCTTCGTCATATCCGGGGCAATGTGCGGCTGCGCCGGCGCGCTTCTGGCCAACCAGGCGCTCTTCGTCTCGCCCGCGCTCATGCATTGGTCGCGCTCCGGCGAGATCTTGATGATGGTCCTCATGGGCGGCACGGGCTCGCTGTTCGGGCCGGTGCTTGGCGCCGTGGTTTATCTCGTGCTCGAAGATACGCTCTCGACGATCACCAGCTACTGGCAGCTTCTGCTCGGCCCGATCCTCATCGTCATCGTGATCTTCGCCAGGCACGGCATCCTGGGGCTGCTCGCCGGAGCGCCGCGGAGGCCGGCCCGTGGCTGAACCGCTCTTGCTGACGGAGCGCCTGACCAAGCGTTTCGGCGGTCTCGTCGCCACCGATGAGCTTGATCTCTCGGTCGTCGACGGCGAGGTTCATGCGATCATCGGACCCAACGGCGCCGGCAAGACCACCTTGATCGCGCAGCTCGCGGGCGAACTCAAGCCCGATAGCGGAACCATCCGGTTCGCCGGCGCCGACATCACCCGGCTCGCGCCGCATCTGCGCTCGGCGCGCGGGCTGGCGCGATCGTTCCAGATCACCAGCATCTTCGCCGACCTCACGGCGCTCGACAATGTCGCGCTCGCCGTCCAGGCGCATGCCGGCCACAGCTTCCGTTTCTGGCGCTCGGCGGAGACCGAGACCGCGCTGCGCGAGCCGGCGCGCGCCGTGCTCGCCCAGGTCGGCCTTGCCGAGCGCGCCGACGCGCCCGCCGCCAGCCTGGCCCATGGCGAGAAACGCGCGCTCGAGATGGCGATGGCGCTGGCGACGCGGCCGCGCCTCTTGCTCCTCGACGAGCCGATGGCGGGGATGGGGCCTGAGGATTCGGTGCGCATCGTGGGCCTGCTCGCCGGCCTCAAGGGAAGCCTCACCATTCTTCTCGTCGAGCATGACATGGACGCGGTCTTCGCCTTGGCCGACCGCATCACCGTTCTCGTCGATGGCAGCGCCATCGCCTGCGGCCTGCCGGCGGAAATTCGTGACAATGCCGAGGTGCGCAGGGCATATCTCGGCGAGGAGGCCGCGTCATGACCCAAGAAGACGCCTTGCTCAGGGTCTCGGCGCTCGAGGCGAGCTACGGCGAGAGCCAGGTGCTGTTCGGCGTCTCGCTCGAGGTCGGGACCGGCGAAATGGTGACGCTTCTGGGTCGCAACGGCATGGGCAAGACCACGACCATCTCCGCCATCATGGGCATCCTGCCGCCGAAGGCCGGCGAGATCGTCTTCGACCGCCAACCGATCCGTGGGCTGCCGTCCTTCCGCATCGCGCGCCGCGGCCTGGGCCTGGTGCCGGAGGGACGCCAGGTCTTCCCCAACTTGACCGTGCGCGAGAATCTCGTCGCGACCGCCTATCAGCGGCCCGGCGCCGCGGCGGCCTGGACCTATGCCGCCGTGCTCGAGCTCTTTCCCGGGCTGGCGGAGCGGGCCAACAGCATGGGCGCGCTGTTGTCGGGCGGCGAGCAGCAGATGCTGGCGATCGGCCGGGCGCTCATGACCAACCCGCGGCTGCTCATCCTCGACGAGGCGACGGAAGGCTTGGCGCCGCTCGTCCGCGCCGAGATCTGGCGCGTGCTCGAACGGCTCAAAGCCGCCGGCCAGTCGATCCTTCTCGTCGACAAGAACGTCGAGGCGCTGACCCGCATCGCCGACCGGCATTACATCCTGGAGAAGGGCCGCATCGTCTGGTCCGGCAGCTCCGCCGAGCTGCGCGGCAACAGCGAGATGCAGCAGCGCTATCTCGGCGTCTGAGCTGCGCTCTTCAGTGCGACAGCAAAATCGGCAGCAGGCTCACGCCGACGATCTGGCGGGTGGCACCGCCGAACAGCGCCTCGCGCCAGGGCCTGTGGCCATAGCCGCCCATGACCAGGAGATCGGCGCCGGCGTCGCGCGCCTCGGCCAGAAGCTGCTCGCCGGGGCCGACGCCTTCAACCGCATAGGCCGGGCGCAGGCTCGCCTTGATGCCATGCCAGGCAAGGTGTTCGACCACTGCGGCGGCGCTGGTTTGATGCTTTTCGCCGACGACGATGACATTGACCGCCCGCGCCGCCGCGAGCAAAGGGAGCGACCCCGCGAGCGCTCGCACCGCCGCCGCCTCGCCGTTCCAGCCGAACGCGATGCTGTCGCCGAGGGCCTGCGGCGGCTTCGCCGGCGCCAGCAGGACCGGCCGGCCCGACTGCAGCAGCGTCTGCTCGACCGCATCGGAATGCGGCTGATCGACCACGCGCTCCGAGCGCCCGAGCACCACGAGATCGAAAAAGCGGGCGCGCTGCGCCACCAGATAGGGCCCGTAACCGCTTGCCTCGCGCCAGCCCCCGGAGGCGCCGGTCTTGCCGGGCGAAGCGGCGAGGGCAATCGCGTGCCGGGCGAGCGCCGCCTCGAAGCCGGCCTTGGTCTTCGCCGCCATGCCGGCGGCATCCGCGGTGATGCGGTCGATCAGCTCGCCGCTCATGGGCATGCCGAAGCCTTCGCCCGTCGCCAGGAGGATTTCGCGCACATCCGTGAGGACGTGATAGGCCTCGAGATGCGCCTCGAACTTGCGGGCGAGGCGACAGCCGAGCTCGATCGCTCCGTCACTAGCCGCGCCGCCGCTGGCGGCGACAAGAATCGTCTTGATCGTCATGGCATTGCTCCCTCGGCCGACATCGCCGGCGATATTAGCAGAGATCGGCGGCGCTGCCGACGCCCTTCGCTATCTCCCGGTCCGTGCCGCCGCGAGCGCGCGCCAGACCGTTTGGGGCGTCATCGGCAAGGGCACGTGGCGAACGCCGAGATGCCAGAGCGCATCCACCACCGCATTCCCGACCGCGGCCGGCGGGCCGATCGTGCCGGTCTCGCTGCCGCCCTTGACGCCCAACGGGTTGCTCGGCGCCGGCGTCACCAGGTAATCGAGCCGCAAGGGCGGCATGTCGCCGGCGCGCGGCAGCGCGTAATCCATCAGGGTGCCGGTGAGGAGCTGGCCCGATCCCGGATCATAGACGACGTTCTCCATCAGCGCCTGGCCAATGCCCTGGGCGAGGCCGCCCTGGATCTGGCCCTCGACGATCATCGGATTGATCACCACGCCGCAATCATCGACCGTATAGTATTCGCGCAAGCGCACCGCGCCGGTGCGGGGATCGACGATCACCACGGCCAGATGCATGGCGAGCGGGTCGTTGAGGTCCGGCGGGTCATGGAACACCGTGCTCTCGAGCCCCGGCTCGAAGCCCGCGCTTTTCGGCAGAAGCGCCCCGCTGTAAGCGATCTCGGCAATCTCGGCGAAGGACAGCTTGCGGTTCGTGCCGGGTAGGGAGAAATAGGAATTCTCGTAGGCGAGATCGGCCGCTTCGGCCTCGAGCACATGCGCCGCGATGCGGCGCGCCTTGGCGAAGACCTGGGCGCTCGCCACGTGAACCGCCGCGCCGCCGACCGAGGCCGAGCGCGATCCCCAGGTGCCGTTGCCGAACTGCACGCGTCCGGTATCGCCCTCGACCACGTCGATGTCGTCGATGGGAATGCCGAGCCCATCGGCGGCGATCGCGGCATAGGTGATCTCGTGCCCCTGGCCGTGCGAATGCGTGCCGACGAAGAGCGTGACCCTTCCGTCGCCATGCACGCGGATTGTCGCCGATTCATAGCCGCCATGCAGCCCGCCCTTGCGCGCGAGCTGGCGGCTGGGGCCGGTGCCCGACTTGTCGAGAAAGGCGGCGAGACCGATGCCGAGCAATGTCCCCTCCGCGCGCAGCCCTGCCTGCTCCTGGCGCAGCGCGCGGTAGCGCGACAGAGCGATGAGCTTCTCCAGCATCGCCGGGGGATTGCCGCAATCATAGGTGCGGCCCTGCGGCGTCGGATAGGGAAACTGATCGGCTTGAATGAGATTGCGGCGGCGCAGCTCGACGACGTCGATGCCCATCTCGCGCGCGGCATTCTCGATGAGGCGCTCGTTGACGAAGGTCGCCTCCGGCCGGCCCGAGCCGCGATAGGCCGCGACCGGCACGGTGTTGGTGTAGACGATGCGGATGCGCAGCGCGAGGTTGGGCGTGCGATAAAGCCCGGTGATGGTCTGCGGATAGGAATTGCCGGGAATGCCCGGCGCCGAGTTGCCGGCATAGGCGCCGAAGGCCGCGATGGTGTCGACCTCGAGTCCGAGGATGATCCCGTCCTTGTCGAAGGCCATGCGCGCCGTGGTCACATGGTCGCGCCCCTGGGTCTCGGTGATGAACTCCTCCGAACGGGTCGCCGTCCATTTGACCGGCCGGCCGAGCTCGCGCGCCATCCAGACGACGGTCGAGACCTCCGGCATGAAGCTGCCCTTGACGCCGAAGCTGCCGCCGACATCGGGCGCGATGACGCGCAGCTTGTGCTCGGGCAGATGGAGCGTATGACGGCAGAGCCAAGTGCGCAGCAGATGCGGCATCTGGTTCGTCGCCCAGAGCGTGGTCTCGCCGGTCGCGGGATCGTGGCTCGCGACATAGGAGAGCGTCTCCAGCGGCACGGCGGCGAGCCGGTTGTTGACCAAGCTCAAGGACGTCACATGCGCCGCCCGAGCGAACGCCGCCTCGGTCGCGGCGCGGTCGCCGCGGAAGATCTCGGTCGCGAGATTGCTGCCGAGTTCCTCATGAATGATCGGCGCCGCCGGCGACAACGCTTCTGCGGTCTGGGCGACCGCCGGCAGGATCTCGTACTCGACCTCGACGGCCTCGGCCGCATCCATGGCGCAATAACGCGAGGCGGCCACGACCGCTGCCACGATGTCGCCGACATGGCAGACCTTGACGGCGGCAAAGGCCGGGCGCAGCGCCTCGTTCATCGGGCGGCCGTCGCTGAAGGGGATGGTATGGCCGAGGACGATCTTGCCGAAGCCCGCCGCCGCCCAATCGGCCGCCGTCAGGACCCGGAGCACGCCGGGCATCGCGCGCGCGCTTTCGGTTGCGACCCGACGAAGACGCGCATGCGCGTGCGGGCTGCGGACGAAGGCGATATAGGCAAGGTCGGCGAAGTTCAGATCATCGACATAACGGCCGCGTCCCGTGAGGAAGCGGATGTCCTCCCGACGCTTGAGCGGTTGGCCGACATACATGGTCAGAGGAATTCTCGGGGCACGCCGTTGCGGTCAGCGCGCCGGGGCGGGATTTCCCGCAGCTTGCGCCTTGCTCGTCGCTTGTTCCAGCGTGGGAAAGCTCTGCCAGTCGCCTTTCACGCAGCGGAAATAGACTCGCGTCGTGAGCTGCCGCTCGATCACGGCGCCGTTCGAGAAAATGAGATTGCCCCAGACGCAGCCATTGGCCGGCACTTGGGCCAGCGCGCTATAGGGAACGAACTCCGGCGGCACCAGCGGCGCCGGCTGCGCCCAAACCGCTGACAGCGGCCACGCGATCAACGCGATGATGAGATAGAAGAGCGCCTTTGCCATGGCATGTCCCGCAATCTGTCTCGCATGCGGAGATTGATCCGCGCAATGAGCGGATGTGCCGGCATGCTATCCTGTTGACGCAATTCTTGTCGAGGATAGAGTCCCGCCGCGCCCGAACATTCCGGCCGTGACGGTAACGAAGACGCGGGAGACGCCAGCATGTCCAGCAAATCGCCGCGTTACGAGGTCTTCGCCTTGCGCTATGCCGCCGCCGCCCGCGCCGCCATGGCGAATTTCATCTTGCCCGGCCCGCACGACGTACCGCTGCCGATGGATTTCTACATCTGGGCGATCCGCGGCGAAGGCCGCACCATCGTGGTCGACACGGGATTCAGCCCCGAGGTCGGCGCGCGGCGCCGGCCGGAGTGGAAATACCTGCATGCGCCGACGGACGCGCTCGCCAAGCTCGGCATCGATGCCGCGACCGTCAGCGACCTCGTGCTCACGCATCTGGATTGGGACCATTCCGGCAACACGGCGATGTTTCCGGCGGCGCAGTTCCACTTGCAGGAGGCGGAGCTTATGTTCCGCACCGGCCGCTACATGACGCATCCGTTCTTTTCCGCCCGGGCGGAGATCGACGACGTCATCGCCGCGGTGCGCAACGTCTACGCCGGCAGGATCCGCTTTCACGACGGCGCCGATACGATCGCGCCCGGCGTGACCCTGCATCTCATCGGCGGCCACACCGCGGGCATGCAGGTGGTGCGCGTCCCGACCGAGCGCGGCTGGGTGGTGCTGGCGAGCGACGCGGCGCATTACTGGGCGAATTTGCGCCGGCGCCACCCCTTCCCGCTGGTCCTGGACGTGGGCAAGATGCTCGAGGGCTTTCGCCTGATGGAGGAGTTGGCGGACAGCGCCGACCACATCATCCCCGGTCACGATCCCGAAGTCCTCGCGCGCTTCCCGGCCTTGCCCGGCCAGTCGGACATCGTCCGCCTGGACGCGCCGCCAAGCGCCGCGAGGTGATCCTTGATCGCGTAGATGTCGGTCGGATAGGGCGCAAGACTCGTCGCCTTCGCCACCGATGGCGTCGTGCCGAGCGCGGTGCCGCCGAGCTGGACGACGCGTTCCGCCATCGTATCGACATGGCCGTCGATCTCGGTGCGGAAGGAATCGATCATCTCGTGAACGGCGATGAATTGCGGCCCCTTGAGGTTTCAATGCGCCGCAAGTCAGTGGCGCGTGGTTTGCCGCGCCGGCGCGAGCGTGCTAGGACAGCGCGCCATGCTGACGATCGCCGAAGAGCTGCTGCTGCTTTCGCACGACGGGAGCCGCGGATTCTTCCATGAGCCGCCGCAGCTGCTCCGCGACACCGTGCTCGCCGGCGCGGTGCTGATGGAATTGGCGCTACGGAGCCGCATCGACGCCGATCTCGATGGGCTCGTCGAGATCGACCCGACGCCGACGGGCGAGCCGGCGCTCGACCATGCCCTCGGCAAGATCGCGGCCGCGACGGAATCCCGCAGCACTGCAGCGTCGCTCGACCTGCTGCGCAGCGACGGGCTGATCATCCGCGACCTGTCGATCGGGCGGCTCGTGGAGCGCGGCGTGGTGCGCCGGCAGGACGACCGGTTCCTCTGGGTCTTGGAAACCCGGCGCTATCCTTTGATCGATGACGGGCCGTTGCTGGTGCTCAAGGCGAGGATCGCCGGTTTGCTTCTCAGCCAGGAGATCCCCGATCCGCGCGAAATCGTCATCATCGTGCTGGCCGATTCCTGCGGGCTCCTGTCAAGCGTGCTGCCCGAAAGCGATTTGCGGCGGGCACAACGCCGCATCGAGCAGATCGCGCGGCTCGATCTCATCGGGCAGGCCCTGCGCTCGACCTTGGCCGAGCTGCTGAGCACCATAACAAAGATGACGGCTTTCCCGAGCTGAGCCTGTCCGAGCGAATTGCGCCGCCACGCGAGCGGCGCGGGCGAGATCACCGCGGAAAGACCTGGAGATTGCCGACAGCCGCGCCGATCGAGAGCTGCGGCGTCGAGGGCGGGCTCATGCCCATCGATTTCTCGTGCTCGGCGACGCAGCCGCGCGTCCTGTCCATCACCATGCGCCAGCCGATCCCGCGCTGAAGGTTATCGAGAATGCATTGATCGAAGACGGTGAACTTCAAATTGACGTTGCAGCCGAAGGATGCCCGATCGTCGCGTGCCGCAGTGAGAATGATCCGATTGGCGCCCGGCAAGGCCTGGCCCTCGGCAAAGCTGCCGGAATAGCAGCCCGAGGCGATCACCACGGTCGGGCGCTCTTGGCAGGCGACCTTTACCAGCGCGCCGAGCTCAGCGGGACGCAAAAAGCCACCCTCGCGCTTCAGGACAAGACCGCGGCCCGGCGCGCCGTGCGAGGTGATGAAGACAAAGCAGCCGTCGCTAGCCGCGGGGTCGAGGGCGGCGAAGGCATCGCGAATGTTGGCTTGGGTCGCTGCACGCTGACCCAATCCGGTCGCGCGCAGGATGGTCATGTTCGACCATGGCACATCGAAGGCGGTGAGTTTCTCGGCCATCGCATCAACGGCATTGTCGAAGGCCGGCTCCTGATCGTCGCCGGCGATCAGCACCGCCTTCCAGCCCCTGGGTTGTGCGAGGGCGGGCGGCGATTTCGCCGATGCCGGCGCGGATCCGCAGACGACCAGCGAGACGACCAGCAGGATGGTGCCGAGAATTGATTTCATGACAGAGCGCCCATTCAATTCAAGTATGAATGCTGTCATAGGGCGGCGTCGAGTCCGGTGAAGCGACGGCGCACCGGAAAAAGCTCGGGGTCGTAGCGGCGCGAAATCAACCCCCAAATGCCGTCCCGCGCTCGAATCATCACGAAGACCGCGCTAGGACCCATAGCGTTTTCATGGGCCCTTCCCTCCCCTATCATGTTCACCGAGCTGAATTGATTGTTTCAGCACATTTATCCGGGGCTGGCGAGAAACGGGAAAGGACGACGCGAGGGCGATGCACGCCATCTTGGTCACCGGCGCGCTCGGACAGATCGGCTCCGAGCTCGTCGCCGCGCTGCGCGAGCGCCACGGCGCCGATCGCGTGATCGCGTCCGACATCCGCATGCCGATGACGGGTCCGGCCGCCGCGCAGGGGCCGTTCGAGCTGCTCGACTGCACGCGGCCGGATCAGATCCAGGATGTGGTGCGGCGCTCGGAGATCGGGACCATCTACCACCTCGCCGCCATTCTTTCGGCGGTGGCCGAGGAAAAGCCTCAGGCCGCCTGGAGCCTCAACATGGGCGGCCTTTACAATATTTTGGAAGTCGCGCGGCAGTATCGCTGCGCCGTGTTCTTCCCGAGCTCGATCGGCGCATTCGGCCCGACCACGCCGCGCGAGAGGACGCCGCAGGACACGGTCCAGCGGCCGACGACGATGTATGGCACGACCAAGGTCGCGGGCGAGCTGTTGTGCGACTACTATGCGCGGCGCTTCGGCGTCGATGTGCGCGGGTTGCGACTGCCCGGGCTGGTTTCCCATGTTGCCTTGCCGGGCGGCGGGACGACCGATTATGCCGTCGAGATCTTTTACCAGGCCATCCGCTACCGGCATTACACCTGCTTTCTCCGGCCCGACACCGCGCTCGACATGATGTACATGCCGGACGCGATCCGGGCGGTCCAAGAGCTTATGGCGGCGGATCCGACCCGGCTCGTGCATCGCAGCGCCTTCAATATCACCGCCATGAATTTCGACCCCGATCGTCTTGCCGCCGAAATCCGTAAGCACATCCCGCAGTTCGTCATCGATTATGCCGTCGATCCCGGACGCCAGGCGATCGCCGACACCTGGCCGCGGTCGGTCGATGACAGCGCGGCGCGGCGCGAATGGGGCTGGACGCCGAGCTACGACATCGAAGCGATGACCAAGGACATGCTCGAAAGGCTCGCAGCGAAGCTCAAGCCGGCGCGCTAGGCCGGCCGACCCGCGAGGGAGGCGATCGTGCCGCAAGACCGGATGGAAGACGCTCTTCGCGCCGAATTGGGCAAACTCGAAGCGGAAGGGCGGCGCAAGGACCGCGAAACCGTCATCGCCGGCGTGCTGCCGCCGGCGGGCGATCGCGGGCCGCGGTTTCTCATCGAGGGCGAGGGTCAAAAGCCGTTCCTGCGAATGAATGCCAACGCTTATCTCGGCCTGTCGCTGCGCGAGGAGATCGTCGCCGCCGAAGAGCAGGGCGTGCGGCGCTTCGGAACCGGGCCCGGCGCGGTGCGCTTCATCAGCGGCACCTGGACGCCGCATGTGCAGCTCGAGCGGCGGCTCGCCGCCTTTCACGGGCGCGAGGCCGCGATGGTCTTCAGCTCGGCCTATGCGGCCATGATGGGCGTCTTGCCGCCGCTGATCACGGCCGACACCGCGGTGATCAGCGACGCGCTCAATCACAGCTGCATCATCAACGCGATCCGCCTGGCGCGCCCACGCGAACGGCAGGTCTATCCGCATGGCGATCTCGGCGGACTCGAGGCGCGGCTCGTGGCAGCGGCGAAAACCTGCCACCGCGCCATCATCGTCACCGACGGCGTGTTCAGCATGCGCGGCGACCACGCGCCCTTGGCGGAGATCGTCGGCATCGCCCGCCGGCACGATGCGGCATTTCCCGAGAACGCGCTGGTCGTCGTCGATGACTCGCACGGCATCGGCGCCTTCGGCCCGACCGGCCGCGGCACCGAGGAGCGCACCGGAGCTGTCGCCGACTTACTGGTCTCGACGCTCGGCAAGGCCTTCGGGGTCAATGGCGGCTACGTCGCCGCCGGCCGCGTCGTCATCGACTATCTGCGGGAGACCTCGCCCTTCTACGTCTATTCCAATCCGATCGCGCCCGGCGAGGCGGCCGCCGCGGCGACGGCGGTGGCGATCGTCGACAGCGCGGTCGGGCGCAACCTGCTGCAACATTTGCTCGCGATGGCCCGGCGGTTCCGGCAAGGCTTGGTCGACCTCGGTTTCGAGACGATCCCCGGCGAGCATCCGATCGTGCCGCTGATGGTGCGCGATACGCTGCGCACCGCGGCGCTCGTCCATCACCTGCGGGAGCGCGGCGTGCTCGCCACGGGCCTCGGCTTTCCCGTCGTGCCGCGCGGCGACGAGGAGATCCGCTTCCAGATTTGCGCGGATCACACGCCTGCCGACATCGACGAGGCGTTGGGCACTCTGCGCGACTTCGGCGCCGGCGCGTGAGCGGCGCCGAGGGGTTGACGCAGGTCAAGGCGGCGGGCGAGGAAAGCGGGCATCCGTGGTGCCCTGCGCTCGGTATCACCAGGCAATGGAGGCGGTCATGAAGGTGCGGGAAGCCATGTCACCCGATGTCGAAACGGCGCGGCCCAGTCAAGCCATCAAGGATATTGCCCAGAGGATGTACAAGCAGGGCATCGGCTATTTCCCTGTCAGCGACAAGGGCCGCCTCGTCGGGGTCATCACCGACCGCGACATTACCTGCCGCGTCGTTGCCGACGAGCGCGATCCGGCCACGACCAAGGTTCGCGACATCATGTCGAAGGGCGTCGCCTATTGCTTCGCCGACGACGATCTTTCGACAGCCATCCGCCTCATGGAGCAGAATCGGATCCGGCGCATCCCCGTCCTCGATCACAAGGAGCATCTGGTCGGCATTCTCTCCTTGACCGATGTCGCGCGACGCGCGCCGCATCGGCTCACCGCCGAATTGGTGGAAGCGGTCTCGCGCGAGAGCCCGCTCAGCGTCACCATCAATCCGGCGGCGGAGATCCTGAAATAGCCGGTCGCGGCGACCCGCGTGCAAGGCCGAAGGACGGCGATACCGCGTTTCCGAGGGGGACCATCACGCCGCGGCATCGGAAGCGCCGTCCCGAGCCCCCGCCAATCGATCCAGCTTCTCCGCGATCTGCGCCAGGAAAAGCGCGTGAGGCCTCGCGCAGGACGGCGGCGGCCTTCGACACGTCGCTCGGCCCGCTTTGCCGATTGGCGCGATCGAGGTCGGCGACGGCCTCGACGAGAAGATCGGCAATCCTCCGTTGCTTAGCCTGGTCGGTCTCCAGGCGCAGCAAGGCTCCGTAATGCTCGATGTTGAGCCGAAGAATTCCAGGGGCTTCCATGGGCTCCACTCGCTTGCATCGACAACGCCGAATCTCGCGCAGCGGATAAGCGCTGCTGGTTAGCGTGCGTGCGACAAGAAGAGCGGCAACGCGCACCACGAAGGTTATATCTCCGATCCGTCGGACGCAACGGTCCGCACGCGCCGTTTCCGTGACATTTTTGCGACGGCGCTACGCCATCCCGCCGCACGGGGGGGTCGCCGAATTGATCCACATCATGGCCCGCACCGTTGGGCATGATCAGAGTAATTCCAAACGAATGGCCGCCCGTTGCGGTGCGTTACAGTGGCCGTCGGGTTTGCTCGATCGGAACCGATTGTGGCGACATCGCAGGATTGCATTGCACTGAGCGATCTTGCGCCCGCGGCAATCGCCGCCGAGGATGAGCCTCTTCCGGAAGAGCGGCAGCAGGGACCGGCATGCAACATCGGAAGATGATCTTCGATATGCCCAAATCCGCACGCGCCGGCAATGCTGGCCGCGGCGCAAGCGAAGCCAGCCATCGCACACATGGCCAAACCTGACGCCGGCGCTATGGCTCGGGGCGCGGCCGTCGAGCCGCGCGCGGATTATTTCCCTCATGGCGCCGATGTCGGCATCCGCGGGATCGGGCCGACCCGCGAATCCGCGTTCGAACAGGCGGCGATGGCGCTGTCCGGGATCGTCACGGACATCGCCGGGATCGAACGGAAGGCTTCCGTGACCGTGGAGTGCCAAGCGCCGACCGATGCCTTGCTGCTGGTCGACTGGCTCAATGCCCTGATCTACCGCATGGCGGTCGATCGCATGCTGTTCAGCCGTTTCGCCGTAAGGATCAACGACCACCGGCTGCAAGGGGAAGCCTGGGGCGAAGCGGTCGATCGCCGCCGACATGCGCCGGCGGTCGAACCGAAAGGAGCGACCTACACCGCGCTCAAAGTCGAGCGCGGCGCCGGCGGCGAATGGACCGCCCAATGCGTCATCGACGTGTGAGGCAGGCCAGAAGATGGACACCACCAAGCTGTCCCGCGTGTCCGATCGGGAATGGCAGGTCGAGCCGACCGGCGATATGCGCGTCCCCGCGGTGATCTATGGCGATGCGGCGCTGGTCGGCGAGATGGATGAGAAAGTGCTGGAGCAGATCGTCAACGTCACCTGCCTGCCGGGCATCGTCGGCGCCGCCCATGTGATGCCGGACGCCCATTGGGGCTATGGCTTCCCGATCGGCGGCGTGGCGGCCTTCGATCCCGAGGAAGGCGGCATCGTCTCGGCAGGCGGCGTCGGCTTCGACATTTCGTGCGGCGTGCGCACGCTCGCCACGGGATTGCGGCGCGGCAACATCGAGCCGCTCAAGCGCGAACTCGCCGACAGCCTCTTTGCCAACATCCCCGCGGGCCTCGGGAGTCGCGGCAAGATCGCGCTCGACCTTGGCGAGATGGATGCAATGCTGATCGGCGGCGCGCGCTGGGCGTTGGCGGAAGGTTATGGCGTCGCCGATGATCTCGAGCGTATCGAGGAGCGCGGCATGATGGCGGGTGCGCAACCCGAGGCCGTCTCCGAGCACGCCAAGACGCGCCAACGCGCCGAGATGGGCACGCTCGGATCGGGCAACCACTACCTCGAAGTGCAGGAGGTGACGGAGATCTTCGACGAGGCCGTCGCCGCAATCTTCGGATTGAAGCGCGGCGATGTGGTGGTGAGCATCCATTGCGGGTCGCGCGGTCTCGGGCACCAGATCGGCACCGAGTTCCTGCGCGAGATGGTTATCGAGGCGCCGGCGCAAGGCATCCGCCTGCCCGACCTCGAACTCGCCTGCGCGCCGATCGCGTCCGAACTCGGGCAGCGCTATCTCGGCGCCATGCGTGCGGGCATCAACTGCGCGTTCGCCAACCGCCAGATCATCACGCATCTGACCCGGAGAGTGTTCGGTCACTATTTTCCGGAGGCACGCCTCGATCTGCTCTTCGACGTCTCGCACAACACCTGCAAGGAGGAATGGCACGAGGTGGAGGGCAAGCGCCGCCGGCTCTTTGTCCATCGCAAAGGGGCAACCCGCGCCTTCGGCCCAGGCCATCCCGACCTGCCTGCAGCTTTCGCGGCAATCGGCCAGCCCGTCTTCATCGGCGGCAGCATGGGAACGACCTCCTCCATCATGGTCGGCGCGGCAAGCAAGCCCGAACGCGCCTTCGCGTCGGCTTGCCACGGCGCCGGCCGGCGCATGAGCCGTCATCAGGCGCTGAAGCACTGGCACGGGCGCGAAGTGATCGACGAGCTCGCCCGCCGCGGCATCATCATCCGCAGCCCCTCGAGCCGCGGCGTCGCCGAGGAGGCGCCCGGCGCCTACAAGGATACCGTGGCCGTCGTCGAGGCCGCGCACGTCGCCGGGCTCGCGCGCAAGGTCGCGACCCTCGCGCCGGTCGTCTGTGTCAAAGGGTGAGGCGCGGCGCGCGGCTCCGCGCCCTTCTCGCGCCCCGATGCCGTCGTTATACTGGGATGTTGCGTGAAAATTCGCTTAATGACGATCGAGTGTGGGGAGGCACGCCATGCCGCATCGCTTGCCGGTCTTCGACGGGGACGGCCATGTTCTCGAAACCGATGTTCAACTCGACAAGTACTTCGAGGGGAATTGGAAAAACGCGCGCCGCCTCGCCGGTTTGACGATCTTCCCGAGCCTCGACGGCTGGTCGCGCAGCGTTCAGATCTCCGAGCACGACACCGGCCGCAAGCACTGGACCTCGGATGCCAAGATCTGGGGCGAGGCGCTTGACCGAATGGGCATCGAGGGCAGCGTGCTCTATCCCACGATCGGGCTCGCCTACGGCCTCATGCGCGAGATCGGCTTCGCCACCGCGACGGCGACGGCCTATAACAATTGGCTCGAGGCCGAGTACACGCGCCGGGACAGTCGCCTTTTCGGCGTCGGCCTGATGCCGGTCGAGAATCCCGAGGGCGCGATCAAGGAAATGCGGCGCTGCAAGCGCGAGCGCAAGAATTTCGTCGCCATGCTGCTGCCGAGCGTCACCGCTTCGGGCAAGACCTACGGCGATCCCTCCTTCTGGCCGGTCTATGCGGAGGCCGAGAATCTCGGGATGCCGCTCGCGCTGCATGGCGCGCCTTCGGTCGGCTTCGGCTTCGATCACTTGCGGCCCTTCGTCAAGGTGCACACGCTCGAGCATCCGATCCCGCTGTTCATCCAGCTCACGGACATCGTGTTCTCCGGCGTGTTCGACGATTTCCCCAAGCTGCGCATGGCCTTCCTCGAAGGCGGCGCGAGCTGGGTCCCATTCATGATGGATCGGCTCGACTACGAATACGACACGGTCCAGGGCGCGGAGGTGCACAAGAAGGTGCGGCACACGCCGTCCTATTACCTGACCGAGACGGAAAATTTCTGGGTGTCCTGCGAAATGGGCGAGCGCGCGCTCAAATATACGGTCGACATGATGGGGGCCGACCGCGTCTTCTACGCCTCGGATTTCCCGCACGAGCCGACCGAGCAGGCGCTGCTGTCGGACATCCCCGAATTTCTTGGGCGCACCGACATCGACGAGGCGGCCAAGGGCAAGATCCTCTATCGCAACGCCAAGCGATTTTACGGGATCGCCTAACCGGCGCGCGTCGCCGCCTGCGGCAAGTTGTTGCGCCGCGACAGCGCTTTTGCCCTTGTCGCGCCTGGGGCGGGCTGGCATCCTTGAACGAGAGCGACCGCCCGAGCGAATGCGGCCGCGGCCGGAAGATGGGATCGAGGAATGGCGACAGAAATCAAGGAGCGCACAGACAGGCCGGCGCTGGAACTGCAGATCGCGCCGCTTTCCCCGGCGATCGGCATCAAGGTCACCGGTATCGACGTGCGCCGCCTGAGCGATGCGGAGTTCAAGCGGATCGAGGAGGCCTGGCTGCAGAACTGCATCGCCCTCTTCCCCGGCCAGAGCCTGAATCAGGAGGAGCAGGTCGAATTCGCCGAACGCTTCGGCCCGCTGGGTCGGCTCATCAACAAGCACGAGGGGCGGCGCGACCATCCCGCGGTGATGTATGTCTCGAATGTGCGCGAGGACGGCAAGCTCATCGGCGTGCTGCCGGATGGCGAGATGTGGTTTCACTCCGATCAATGCTATTCCGAGCGCCCCTGCGCCGCGACCATGCTCTATGCCATGGAGATCCCGTCCAAGGGCGGCAACACCCGCTATGCCAACACGTTCCGGGCGTATGAGGCATTGCCCGAGCCGATGAAGCGCCGCCTCGTCGGGCTCAAGGCGATCAATGCCTATGACTATGCCGCGAACCCGACGCAGGCCGGCACGGTCCAGCGGCCCGACGCGCCGAACTACGCCCACCCCGTGGTCCGCACCCATCCCGTGACGAAGCGCAAATGCCTCTATGTCAACCGCCTGATGACGGTCCGGATCGAAGGCATGGAGCGCGGCGAAAGCGCGGCACTCCTCGCCGAGCTCTACGACCACCAGGAGCACCCCGAATTCATCTACGAGCACCGTTGGACGCCCGGCGATCTGCTGGTCTGGGACAACCGCTGCACCTTGCACGCGCGCACCGATTTCGATGCCTCCGAACGGCGCATGCTGCGCCGGGTCATCGTGCTGGGCGACGAGCCTTATTGAAGAGGCGTCATCGCCTAGCGCGCGCCTCGTTCAAGCCTCATCGTCATGCGTGAGCTTCGTCCCGCGCATCCACGCGTGTGCTTCGCGGCCGGCCCGGGCATGACGCTCAAGGGAGAAGCAATGTCGGAAAGGGGCCGGCGCGAAAGCGTCGCGCATCGGTCTCCGGGTTGCGCATGGATTATCCCCAGGGGCCCTTGTGGGCGGCGGAGGGCGGCTCGGCGTCCGGCGTCGATTGCGTTTCCGGCGATGGGCCCCAGGGGCCGCCATGCGGAATTTCATGCCGCGGGGGCTCGACCGGCGGCGGCGCACTCGCTTCGGCCTCGATTGCGGCCCCGCCGAGATTGCGCAGTCTCGCAATACGGTCGGGGATCGGCGGGTGGGTCGATAACAAGCCGCTGAAAGATTCGTTCTTGGGCTCGGCAATGCACAAGGCCGCTACCGGTGAGTTCTTGCGCGCGATATCCGTGTCGCTTCGCGCGAGGCGCTCCAGCGCGTGGATGAGGCCGACGGGATTGCGCGTGAGCTTGGCCGAGCTGGCATCGGCGAGATATTCGCGCTGACGCGAGATCGCCATCTGCACGACCCTCGCGGCAAGCGGGGCGACCACCAGTACGATGGCGAGCAACACGAGAACCACGACGGTCAACGCGATTCTCACGCCCGACGCCCCGTCCGAATCCCTGCCGCGGGAACGGTAAGGCATGCCGCCGCCCCATCCGAAGGTCCATCGCAGGACGTTGCCCAGGAAATGCGCCAGCAGCACCATCACCCCGGCCATGGCCGCGACGACGGTGGTGTAGCGCACGTCGTAATCGGCGACGTGGCCCATTTCGTGGCCGATGACGCCTTGCAGCTCCTCGCGCGTGCATACGGTCAGGATTCCGCTGGTCGCCGTGATCATCGCGCGCTGGGGCGAATAACCGCTCGCAAAGGCGTTGAGCGCGGAGGTGTCGATGACCATCGGGCGCGGGGGCGGCACGCCCGCGGCGATCGCCATTTCCTCGACGACATCGATGAACTGGCGTTCCACGGGATTCTCGGGATCCGCCGGACGGGCGCCGGCGAACGAGGCCAGGATGTTCTCGCCCGAGGCCAGCGTGATCAATCCCCAGACCAGGCCGGAGCCGGACAGGATCGCCGCGCCGGCAAGCGCGTCGGGGCGCGGCGGCCCGAAGAGATCGAGCAGGACGGTTGCCGCAGTGAGGCGCTCGACGTCTTCCGCGGGCAGGTTCCAAATCAGCTCCAGAATCGCGACGCCCCAACCGAGGACATAGCCCGCCACCGCGCTGATCGCGAGCAGGACGACGAAGAGAACGACGGTGTTGCGCTTGTTGCGCGCGATCGCGTGCTGGAAGTCGGTGTTGTAAAGGGCGGCGGAAGGGCTTGCCATCTTGGGACCGCGCTAGGAAAGCTTGACCTCCGGCACCGCCTCGACGGCGGCGCGCTCCGTCTCCGGAACCTCGAACATGGTCTCGGCCGAGAAGCCGAAGGTATGAGCGAACAGCACGCCCGGGAAAGAGGCCACGCGGATGTTCTGCGCCTGCACGGCGTCATTATAATGCTGACGCGCGAAGCTGATCTTGTTCTCGGTCGTCGTCAGCTCCTCCATCAGCCCCGTTACGTTCTCCTGCGAGCGCAGGTGTGGATAGGATTCGACGAGGGCGAACAGCCCACGCAGCGCACCGCTCAGTGTGTTCTCCGCCTTTATCGACTGTTCGGGCGTGTTGGCGCTGATCGCCTGGTTGCGTGCCTCGATGACGGCGGTCAGCTGCGACTTCTCGATCTGAAGCGCGTCCTTGACCGCGTTGACGAGATTGGGAATGAGGTCGTGGCGGCGCTTCAGTTGGATCTCGATCTGCGACCAGGCGTTGCGGACTTCCTGTCTGCCGGCGACCAGCCCGTTATAGATGCCGATCGCGACGATCGCCACGATGACAACCAAACCAAGCGCGATCCAAAGTCCCATCGACATGTTGCCGTCTCCTTAGGTCTTGACCGAACTTCCCGAAATCAACCGCGGCTCGGAATGCGAGAGTAGCCTTAACGGGCCGCGATCGCGACGGGCTCGGCCGGAATTTTCCATGGCGTAAAGGGCGGTCCACCTACTCCGCCGCGAGAGAGCTGGACCGCCGTTTAGCGACGTTGGGTCTTTCTTGCCGGCATTTTCAATAGCTTAGCGGGCTCCGTCGCTAAGGTCCTGCTATTTATTGGGCGCGCTCGTCAGCGGCGGCGCCCAGCTTGGCGGCAGTCGACATCAACGAGGCCAATGCCATGGCGCCCGGCCTCACGCTGCCCGACGAGACCGCGCATGTACGCAAAACCATTTCGGTTCTTCCAGGAAGTAGTATTCTCATGGTTCCCGCACATTCGCGCGGCGAAAGCTTCGCCCGGGGGCGAAGGGCAACTTCCTCGCCGCAAACCCGCTTTACCCGAGGAGGAGGATCCAATGGATGAGAGCAAGAAGTCGGAAACAGACACGGCGTCCCCAATGGACCAGTTTTCGACGTTCATTCGCGGCCTGAAGCTGCCGGATATCGACGTGAACGAGATCCTCGCAAGCCAGAAGAAGAACATCGAGGCCTTCACGAAGGCTATGCAGACCACGACGGAAGGAGCGGGCGCGGTGGCGCGGCGGCAAGCCGAGATTCTACGGTCCGCCTTCGATCAGACCACGGCGATGATCCGCGAACTGACAGTACCAGGAAGTCCCAAAGAGACCGTCGCCAAGCAAGCTGAGTTCATAAAAAAAGCGATTGAAACCGCGGCGGCGAACGCGCGCGAGCTGGCCGAAATGATCGAAAAGTCGAACCAGGAGGCGTTCGAAGTCATCAGACGACGCACGAGTGAGGCCCTCGACGAAATCCGAAAATCAGCGCTCAAGAAAAAGGCGGACTAGACAAGCTATCCCAGCGCCCGCGGTGCCACCCAATCGGCATACGCTCGAGATGCCTTCGCTTGCTGCCGCGGGAGCCAGGATTGCCATCAGGCGGTTGCGCCGCCGTCGGCGGCCAGCACTTGCCCGGTGACATAGTCCGAATCGCCTGATGCGAAGAAAAGAAATGTGGCGGCCAGTACATCCGGCGAAGGATGGTCTTGGAGCCGCGCGGCGGCGACATCGCCGAACAGCCTGCCGTGATATTCGGCGAGCGCTTCCGTCATGCGGCTGTGGGCGACCGGCAGCACCGCATTTACTTGGATGTTGAGCGGCGCCAATTCCTTGGCGGCGTTTTTGGTGAAGGCGATGATTCCTCCTTTCGCCGCGGCGTAATCGGCTACACCGCTCGACCCCCTGATCGCAGACGGCGCGGTAACATTGATGATCTTGCCGGAACGCTTCGATCCCAGGAACCGCCGCACCATCTCGACCGTGCAATAGAAGGTGCCATGCAGATGGGTGCGTAGCGTTCGCTCCCATTGCTCGGGAGTGATTTCAAGCAGTGGCGTGGGCCTGATCGTGCCGGCATTGTTGACAACGATATCGAGCGTGCCGAAATGCGCGGCGATCCGGTCGGCAATGCGGCAGACATCGTCGTAGTTGCCGACATCGAACAGGCCCGCCTGAACGTCGGCCCCTGTATCACGCGCCAAGCGCGCGGTGTCCGCAAGCGCATGCTGATCAACATGCCCGACCAGAAACAGGCGCGCGCCCTCACGCGCAAAGGCCTGCGCGACGCTGCGCCCGATACCGCGGCTGGCGCCGGTAATGAGCGCGATCTTTCCTTCGAGTTTCCTCATCGCCCTTCAACCAATCACCTTACGTATCATTACGCTACAGCAAAAGTGAAAGCGCCAACACCGATCGCGTGGAGCGCCTGCGTGTCGGCGCCCGACTGAACGTTCCCGATCGCGCAACCTTCTTCGGCGGTAGCGCGGCGAGATATACCGATTATTCCGCCCTGACGTCGGCGGCGAGCTCGACCGTATTCACACGCGACATCCAACCCTGAACCCCTCCGCGCAGGATCAGCCATTGTCGTCGCGCGCGGCGCGGGCAGCCATGAAGCCGGCATAGGCGCCGCCGCGCGCGAGCAGGTCCTCGTGCCGCCCGTCCTCGACGATGCGGCCGCTCTCCAGCATCAGGATGCGGTCGGCGCTGCGAATGGTCGAAGGGCGGTGCGCGATGACGAGCACGGTCCGCCCGCGGCGGATCTCATTCAAGGCGCGGTGGAGCGCAAGCTCGTTTTCGGTGTCGAGATTCGAGACCGCCTCGTCCATGACCAGGATGGGCGCATCGCGCAGGAGCGCGCGCGCGATCGCGATCCGCTGCCGCTGACCGCCCGAGAGGCGCAGCCCGCGCTCGCCGCAGGGCGTGTCGTAGCCCTGCGGCAGGTCCGCGATGAAGTCGTGCGCCTGGGCGAGGCGCGCCGCCCGCTCGATCTCGGCTTGGCCCGCCTCAGGCCGGCCGAGGCGGATATTGTCGCCGACGCTGGCATTGAAGAGATAAACGTCCTGCGGCACGAGCGCGACCGCCTTACGCACTGCCGCGAGCGGCAGGCCGCGGATGTCGCAGCCGCCGATGCGGATCGTCCCGGCATCGACGTCCCAGAATCGCATCAGCAGATGCGCGCAGGTGGTCTTGCCCGCGCCCGACTTGCCGACCAGCGCCACGGTCTCGCCGGGCGTTATGGCGAAGCTCAGCTTCGCGAGGATGGGCGGCCGGCCGGCCCCATAGCCGAACCGCACCTCGTCGAAGCGCACCGAGGAATCGGCGATCGCCGACGGCGAGGCCGTGCCGCGGTCCGCCACTTGCGGCTTCTGATGGAAGATGGTGACGACGCGCTCGGCGCCGGCACGCAGCTCGCCGAGCTTGCGCGCCGTCTGCGTTACCTCGGTGATCGGCGTCAGCGCCGCGCCGGCGAGCACCACGGCGACCGGAAAGAGCGAGAACGCCAGGGCTCCGCTGCCGACGAGGACGAGGCCCGTCGTCACCGTCGCGAGCACGGCCAGGGCGAGCAGCAGGTCGATCGCCGCCTGCTCGAGCCCCGCGCGTACGCCATAGCGCATCTGGATTGCGTCGATGGCGCGCGTCTCGCGCATCAGGCGCTCGAGGAAGGCGGCGCCGCGGCCGAAGACCGTAAGCTCGCGCAGGCCCTGCACGCCCTCGACGACCTCGGCATTGAGCGCGCCGAGCGCGGCGAGGAGCGCGCGGCCCTGCTCGCCCGCCCGCCGCGCCAGCCAGAACGGCACCGATGCGACCAGCGGCAGGAACGGCAGCAGCGCCAACGCCATCGCCCAGTGGATGCAGGCGAGTGCCACGAGCACGCCGAGCGGCACCAGCACGGCGCCGATGTAGTCGCCCAGCACATGGGCGTAGAACCATTCCATCAACTCGGCGTCGGCAGTTGCGACCGAGGCGAGCTCGCCCGTGCGGCGGCCCATGACGTAGGCGGGCGCGGCGCGCTCGAGCCCGTCATAGATGCCGATTTGCAGCACCTCGATCAGCCCATAGGCGAAGTCGTGCGCGATAAAGGCCTGCCACCATTTGCAGAAAGCGGCGGCGAGCACCGAGACGCCGAGCAGCCAGCACGCCAAGGAGAGCCGTTCCGGCGGCGCGCCCTGGACCGCCTGCCCGACGAGAAAGGCGCCGGTCGCGAGCGCCACGACGGTCGCGATCTGCGCGACGATCGCCGTCCCGACCGTGAGCGCGAAGCTCAGCCGCTTCGCCGCGATGAACGGCAGGAGCTGGCCGAGGCCGCGCGCGCGCGCCGCGCTTGGCGCCATCGCTTCGAAAGCCGGCGCCGTCATTCCGCCGCCTCCTGCGCCAGGGCGAGCCTCGCGTATAGCCCGCCTTGCGACAGGAGCTCGTCATGCGTGCCGTGCTCCACGACCGCGCCGCCGCTCAGCACGAGAATGCGGTCGGCGTTGCGGATGGTGGACAGACGATGCGCGATGACGATCGTCGTGCGCTGGGCGAGGAGATGGTCGAGCGCCTCCTGGATCGCCGCCTCGCTCGCCGGATCGACATTCGACATCGCCTCGTCGAGCACGAGGATGGGCGCGTCCTTCAAGAGCGCGCGGGCGATGGCGACGCGCTGGCGCTGCCCGCCCGAGAGCCGCGCGCCGCGCTCGCCGATCTCGGTCGCGTAGCCCTGCGGCAGGGAACGGATGAAGGCGTCGATATTCGCCGATTTGGCCGCCGCCTCGATCTCGGCCTCGGTCGCGTCGGGCTTGCCGATGCGCAGATTGTCGGCGATGGTGCCGTGGAAGAGATAGGTGTCCTGGGCGACGAGCGCGATCCGCGCGCGCAGATCGGTCAGCGACATGTCGCGCAGATCGACGCCGCCGAGGCGGATCGTGCCTTCGGCCGGATCGAAGAAGCGCAGCAGCAGCGCCGCGATCGTGGTCTTGCCGGCGCCCGAAGGACCGACGAACGCGACGCGCTGGCGCTCGCCGATGGCGAAGGAGACGGCGTTGAGCGCCGGGCTCTCTGCCCCGTCATAGGCGAAGGTCACGCCGTCGAAGACCACGTCGGCGCGCGACGGGGCAGGAAGGGGACGCGTCGCCTCGCGCACTCTGGCTTCGACCGCCAGCAGCGCCGCGACCGGCGGCGCCGCGCTCGCACCGGCCCAGGCAGCATGGAATTCCTTTTCCAGCCGGTCGAGCGGCCGGAAGGCTTCGCGCGCGAGGAAGAGCGCCATGAACAAGGCGAAGGGCGCGAGTTCGCCGGTCGAAACGCGCCACGCGTTCCACGCCAGCAGCACCGCCACCCCGCCGAGCGAGAGCAATCCGGTGACGCCGTTGCGCACCAGCGAGACCGAAAGCGTGCGCATCGCCTCCTGGCGCAGATCGACGGCACGGCGCACCAGCTCGGCGCGGCGCCGTTCGGTCGCGGCGAAGGCTTTCAACGTCATCAGTCCCTGCAGGCTGTCGAGTAGATAGATGCCGAAGGCGGTCCTGACCGCGAACAGGTTCGAGCGCGACTGGCGCCAGCGCATCCAGAACCGGTTGAACGCCGCCGCCGCCGCGACGAAGGGCGCCAGAGCAAGCGCCGATGGCAGGTCCACCGGCGCGAGGCACGCGATGACGCCGGAGCAGCCGAACCAGGCCACGAACACCGTCGGGACGTAGCGGCTGTAATAGGTCTCGAGCGCCTCCACCCCGTCGACGATCGTCGCCTGCAGCCGGCCGCTCTCCTGCGCATTGGCATAGCTCGGGCCGAGCGCCAGGAGCCGCGCGAGAAGCCGCTCGCGCAGGCTCTCCTTCGCGACCTGCGCCGTCTTCTGGGCGGCGACCTCGGCGAGGAAGAGAAGCGCGCTCCGGATGACGACGACCAGCAGCAGCAATCCGACGCACCACGCCGCGCGCGCGTAGTCGTGGCTGCGCAGGACGGCGGCAAGCGCCACGGCCAGCAGCACGCCCTGCCCGATATAAGCCGCCGTGACGGCGAGGCCGAGCGCAATGCTGAGCGCCACGTTCCGTCGGATCGGCCCGGCGAGCGACCACAAGGTCCCGTGCATGGCCCGATCGATAGCACATCCGTCGGGCGACGCGGCGGCACTTTTCGGCCGTAGAGCCGAAGACAAGATCCGTATCGCTCTGGCAGGCGTGCGCGGCGCCGACCTGCCTCTACGCCCCTGGCGTTCGTGCCCACATCCAGCGGGCGCCAGCGCCCGGTGCGACGAAGGAGGAGATCGGCGAGGTGTTGCAGCGGGCGAGCGCCATCTCGATCCACACCGCCACCTTCGCGATGCCGGGGCTGGTGGCCGCAATCAAGAGCGTCGTCAAAGATTCATAGCGCCGGGGAGATTCAGCGGTTCCCGCCCGCCGGCAGCTTCGCCTTCCCGAAGGCTCCCTGCTCCCGGCGCGCGGCGATTTCGTCGCGTCCGATCCCCAGCTCCAGCAGGATCGTCTCGGTGTCGGCGCCGAGCATGGGGGGAGCGCTCTCGACCTTCGTCGGAGTCCCCTCGAGCTTGAAGGGCGCCGCCACGGACTTCACCTTCTGGCCGTCGAACGAGAATTCGACGACGCCGCCGATCGCGGCCAATTGCTCGTCGTCGGCGGCCTCGCCGACCGAGTTGACCTTGGCGACGTTGACCTTGACCGGGGCGAGGCGGTCGAAAACCTCCTGCCGGGTCAGTCGCCGGGTCACGCTGCTGATCGCCGCGATGACCTCTTCGCGGCGGTGCTGGCGGTCGAAGATGGTCTTGTACTCGGGACGCGCCAGCCGCTCGGCGTCGAGCGCCGTGGCGCAACGATGCCACATCTCGTCGCTGGGGGCGATGATGATGACGCTGCCGTCGGCGGTCGGAAACGCCTGGTTGGGGACGCTCAAATGGTTGGCCGTTCCCATCGGCTTGCGGATCGTTCCGTCCAGCCAGTATTCGGTATAGAAATAGCTCATCAAATGAGCCGAGCTGCGGAGCAGCGAGGCTTCCACCGCTTGGCCCTCGCCGGTGCGCTCGCGATGGAAGAGCGCGGCGAGGATGGCGCAGACCATGGCCAGGCCGCCATGGAGATCGATCGCCGCGGTGCCGACGCGGACCGGCGGGCGATCGGGCTCTCCGGTCATGCTCATCAGGCCGCCATGGCCCTGCAGCGCCAGGTCGTTGGCGCCGAGATGGGCGAGCGGCCCCTGCTTTCCATAGGCGAAGAACTCGCAATAGATGACGCGCGGATTGGCGGCCTTGATCGCTTCGTAGCCGAGGCCCCAGCGTTCCATGGCGCCGAGCCGGAAATTATGGACGACGACGTCGGATTTCGCCGCCAGCTCGAACGCGGTGCGCCGGCCGGCCGGATTGCCGAGGTCGAGAGCGATGCTTCGCTTGTTACGGTTGAAGGCGACGAAGGAAGGGCTCATGCCCCCGTATTTCTTCAGCATCTCCTTGGTGGAGCCCAGCACCCGGCCCTCGTCGCCGCGGCCGGGCTCCTCGACTTTGATCACGTCGGCGCCGAGATCGCCGAGCAGCTGCGTTGCCGCCGGCCCGGCGAAGACCCGGGTGAAATCCAGCACGCGGATGCCGTCCAATGCGCCCGTCACCCTCCACCTCCCCTCCGGCAATTCCGGCGACGATGCCGGCCGCCGAGCGACGCCACAATCGAATCCCATCGCGGACCCCGCGCGCAACCGGTGCGCCGCCCGCGTCAGCGGTCGGTCGAATGGACGACCGCCTCGCCCACCGTCACCTTGATCCCGGAATCGGTCTCGCACCAGACCTCGAGGCGGAAGATGGTCTCTTCCTCCTTCTCCTTGTGGATGGACTCGACCCGCGCGCAGGAGACGATGGTTTGATCCTCGTAGATGGGCTTGACGTATTTCGTCCGCAGCCTGCCTTTTTCGGCGGCATCCCTGCCGAAGACGTCGAGCAGGAGGCCGAGGATCCAGTTGGTGGAAATCATGCCGTCGGCGATGATGCCCGGGAGGCCCTGCGAGCGGGCAAAAGCGTCGTCGTCGTGGATGGTGGGCTCCTGCGTGTGGATGCGGCCGTCGTCGGCCGCGACGGTCGGCTGGGCGTCGACATACCGGCGCATGCGCTCCCGCGTCATCTGGCGTGCCGCCGAACGCAGCTCCATGCCGACATGGAGCGGCGGTGCCGCGATCCTCTGCGAACCAGTCATCTCCGATCTCCCCACCTTCAGGCCGCGTCCTTCTTGGAATAGGCGAGGATCACCGTGTCGCGGTAGGCGATCAGCAGCCGTCCGTCGGCGGCGGCGCGCAATTCGATCTCGAGGTGGACATAGTCGCGCTCGCGCTTGCTGTAGCGATCGGTGATCTTGCCCACCGCGCGCAGCTTTTCGCCGGCGCGGATCGCCTCGTGGTAGGTGGCGTCGTACTCGACATGGACCCTGGCCGTGGGTCCGGTGCCGGCGGGGCAGGCGTGTTGGTAGAGGCGCAGCTTCTGCAGATGGACCAGCGTCGGAGGCACGATCTGATCGTGGCTTCCCTGGAAATACTCCTGGTGCAGCTCGACCGCGTGGCAGTACTCGCGCACCACGAACGGGCTGAGGACGAATTCAACCGGCCCCAGCACGTCGCCGGGCGCCAAGTCGGTGACGTAATGGCCGATCGCCATTTGGGTTCTCCGCCGGAATCAGGTTCCCTACACATAACAGCGACCGCGCCCCAGATAAATCCGTCCTGTGCCACGCTTGCCTCCACTGGCGACTGGGGAAGCGGGGTGCGACGATCCGCTCGGAAAAGCCGGCGCGACGGGAAGCTTCAGGGCGATCGGTCCGCAGGGACGAATGCGAACCGATCGCCGCGCCGGTTGACGCTGCCGCAATGGGGCCGGCCGAAATGCGCCGGGCAGACCATGCTGCCGTGCTCGGCGCAATGTTCGAGAACCCATCCGCGCGTGCTCCGCGCCAGCTCGGCATTCTCGCAGAACTTGCTGTTCCAGCTCGGATTGTAGACCTGGGCGGGCTGATGCATGATGTCGCCGATGAACATCGCCTCCTGGCCGCGGGAGCGCACCCGCACCGCCATGTGGCCGGGCGCATGGCCGGGGGTCTTCACTAGGTCGATGCCGTCGAGAATCTCTTCGTCGCCCTCGACGATCATGGTCTTCGCCGAATCGAGAACCGGCCGGACGCTGTCCTCGAAGATGAGATGCGCCGCCGGCGGCTGGTCGGCTCCGCCCCGCTTCGGGTCGCGCGCTTCGCACTCGAGGCGGGAGAGCACGTAGGTGGCGTTGGAGAAGGTCGGAACCCAGCGCCCGTCGACCAGGCGGGTGTTCCAACCGACATGGTCGACGTGCAGGTGCGTGCAGATGACGTAATCGACCTTCTCGGGGACGACGCCTGCCTGCCGCAGGCGCTCGAGATAGGGCGTGTCGAGATGGTGGAAGCGCGGCGAAGCGGGGCGTTCCTTGGCGTTGCCGCCGCAGGTATCGATCAGGATCGTCTGCCGCTTCGTCCGCAGCAGCCAGCTATGGATGCTGATGACGAAGGCGTCGGCGGCCGGCAGGTAGAAGTCGGAGGCGAGCCAGGAGGGGCGCTCGTCCTCGATTTCCTTGCGCCACTCGGCGAACAAGGTGGTCGGCTCCTTGAGCACGGTTTCCTCGATCCGCCTGATCTCGATGTCTCCAAGCAAAAGCATGCGCACGCCTCCCGGCGGGTCCGGTCGCCAATGCGGCGTCGAATCCTTTCTCGTCCCGTCGCCATATAATGCGCAAGAAAAGAGTGAAAATCGACAGGAATAGCAATCTTGCGAGCCATGAAAACATGCTTTAGGTTCGTTCCCGTTCCTTTGTTCTGCTGATTTCGGCTAGAGTTGTTCCAGAAACGCAAGTCGTCGGGAAACAACGGAAGACGTAACCAGTCGGGAGGAGCGATTACCTGAATCGCGAGGGCGTGCCCCAGGCGCTCGCCGCGCCGACCTGTTCCGCATCGACGGAGCGGAGTCGAAGTCCGGCGGCGCCGACCGGACCTTGCCGCAGAAGACGAATTCACGGCGCCCATGTTGCGCCGCACCGATCGTGAGATTCTTGGAACGTGACGCTGCCGATGCAGGACCTACTCACGATCGATCGCGTCTCTCTGGAGCTCGGCGGAATCTCCGCATTGTCGGAGGTGTCGGCGGGCGTTGCCGAACGCCACATCACCGCGCTCATCGGCCCCAACGGTGCGGGCAAAACTTGCCTGTTCAACGTGATCTCCGGCTTCTATCGACCCTCGGCGGGCGCGGTGACCTTCGACGGCATCGACCTGCTGGCGACCCCGCCCTATGCAAGGTCGGGCCTGGGGATCGCACGGACCTTTCAGAACATCGCCCTGTTCTCCGGGCTGACCGTGATCGAGAACATCAAGCTCGGCGCCCACTCGCAACTGCGCACCAACGTGTTTTCCGCCGGCCTCTATTTCGGATGGGCGCGACGCGAGGAAGCCACGTTGGATGAGCGTATCGACCGCGAGGTCATCGAATTCCTCGACCTCGGCGAAGTCGGCGACCGCTCGATCGCCGGACTCCCCTACGGCCTGCAAAAACGCGTCGAGCTGGCGCGGGCCTTGGTGATGCGGCCGCGCCTGCTCCTCCTCGACGAACCCGTCGCCGGCATGAACGCCGCCGAGAAGGCCGCGATGGCCGGATATATCCGGCGCTGCGTCACCGACTGGGGAACCACGGTGCTGCTCATCGACCACGACATGGAAACGGTGATGGGACTTTCCGGCCATGTCATCGTTCTAAACTTCGGCCAGGTGATCGCCGCCGGCGATCCCGACGCGGTGCGGCAGCATTCCGGGGTCATCGACGCCTATCTCGGCGTGGCCTGACGGGAACCGACGGGGATGGCGCAGTTCCTCGAATACAGCGTCATCGGCATCGCCTCCGGCGGCGTCTACGTGCTGGCGGCGCTCGGCTTCGTCATCATCTACAAGGCCGGCAGCGTCTTCAATTTCGCCATGGGCGAGATGATGATGATCGGCGCCTACATGTTCTATGCCGTGGGCGTGAATCTCGATTTCGGCTGGCTGGCCGGCCTGCTCTTCGCGGTCATCGGCTCGGCGGTTCTCGCCATGGCGATCGAGCGCGCCCTGCTCCGGCCGATGATCGGCAAGCCGGTGGTGGTGCTGGTGATGATCACGCTCGGCGTCGGCAGCATGCTGCGCGGAGCGGCCGGCCTGATCTGGGGCCCCAGCATCGTTCAGTTGCCCGAGTTCCTGCCGCGCAAGCCGATCTTCCTGGGCGACATCCTGATCCCCGGGAAACTGGCGTGGGGCCTGCTCGGGGTCGGCGCCCTGGCGCTCGCCTTCGTCGCCTATTATCGCTTTTCCCGGGCCGGCATTGCCATCCGCGCCATTTCTTCGGATCAGGTGACGGCCGCGGGTCTCGGCATCAACATCGGCCAAGTGTTTTCGTTGACCTGGGCGATGGGCGGCGTACTTGCCGCCGCCGCCGGCATCGTCGCCGGCGCGGTCAACGGGGTCACGCCGCAACTGGGTGTGGTCGCCCTCGACGTGCTGGCGGTGGTGATGCTCGCGGGAATGACCAGCATCGAAGGGGTGATGGTCGCCGGCATCTTCATCGGCTGGCTCGAAACCATGGTCGGCGCCTATCTCGGCGCGGCCTGGCAGAGCTTCCTGCCCTACCTGGTGGTCCTGCTGGCGATGACGGTCAAGCCGACCGGCCTGTTCGGCGAGCACAGGATCGAGCGCATCTGATGCGTGCCGAAACCGATCAGAACCAGCAACCGGGGTCGCCGGAGGCGGGCGCCGCCGGCGCCGTCGCCAAGTCGATCCTGGCGAGTGCGGCGGGCCGGGCGGCGCTGTGGATCCTCCTCGCCGCCGCCCTCGCCGCGTTTCCCAAAATCAGCAGCGTCTATCTCCTCTACATGGCCTCCCTCGTCGCCATCAACGTGATCGCCACCACCGGCCTCAACATCACCGTCGGCTATGCGGGCCTGCTGTCGATCGGCCATTCCGCCTTCATCGGCGTCGGCGCCTACGCCAGCGCGCTCTTGTGGCTGCATGCCGGCACGCCGCTTCTCGTCAACGTCGTCGCCGGCGCCTTCGCCGCGTTCCTGGTCGGCCTCGTCTTCGGCGTGCCGTCTTTGCGCATCAAGGGCGTCTATCTGGCGATCGCCACCCTGGCGGCCCAGTACTCCCTCTATTTCATCTTCCAGCAATGGGTCGTGGTGACCGGCGGCGACCGCGGGCTATCGCTGCCGCGCACCAACCTGTTCGGACTGGGCGACGTCGGCTTCTATTACTTCGTTGTCGGGCTCGCCGCCGTGCTATGCCTGGCGGCGCGAAATCTCTTCCGCACCCGCATCGGGCGGGCGTTCATCGCCGTGCGCGAGCGCGACTATGCGGCCGAGGTGCTCGGCATCAACGTCGTCCGTTACAAGCTTCTCGCCTTCGGACTGGGAGCGGCCTATGCCGGGGTCGCCGGGGCGATGATCGGGGTCTTCCTGCGCATCGTCAATCCCGACCAATTCACCATCATCGCCTCGATCTTCTTTCTCGCCGCCGTGGTGGTCGGCGGGCGCGCATCGATCCTCGGATCGATCCTCGGCGCCGGCTTCATGACGCTGATGCCGGAGCTGCTGCGCGCCGTCCTCGATCTCGTCGGCGGCGGCGGCAGGCTCGATATTGCGATTGTCCTCTCGCCGGTGCGCGAGACGATCTTCGGAGCCCTCATAGTCGGCTTCCTCATGTTCGAGCCGCGCGGCCTCGCCGGAATCGTGGACCGGCTGCGCGGACGCAGCGAAATCATCGACTCTCGGCCCGAGGCGGCCTGACCGCTCCGGCATCATCGGCAAAGGAGGAGCATGCCATGTCCAACAGACCTAGAGCCGCGGCAATCGGGGTCGGCCTCGCGGCCACCCTATGTCTCGGGGTCGCGCCCGCCGGCGCCCAGGACCTCAAGCTCACCATCCCGGTGCCGCTCAGCGGCCCGCTTTCCTTTACCGGCCAGCTCCAGCAGGCCGGATGGCAGCACGCGCTCGACTGGATCAACACGAACGGCGGCGTCAAGGGCCGCAAGATGGTCGCCGACTATTGGGACGACGAATACAAGGTCGACATCGGCGTCGCCGGATTCAAGAAGGCGGTGGCCAACGGCGACGTGATCTTCTCGGGCGGCGACGGAACGCCGTTCGTGCGCGCGATCTCGCCGGAGAACAACGAGCATTACAAGGTTCTGATGTCGAACACCGGCATGGCCTCCGATCTGGTCGATACCGCCAAGTACAAGTATCATTTTCTCGTGGGGGCGACCTATTCCGACGAGATCGACATCCTGTTCAAGTACATCAAGAGCCAGCAGGGCAGCGGTCCCGCGCCCAAGGTGGCGCTGGTTTACAGCAACACCGAGTTCGGCCGCGATCCGATCGAGCACGCTCGCGCCAAAGCGAAGGAGCTGAACATCGACATCGTGCTCGAGGACCAAACGCAGTTCACCGGGGTCGACGTCACCAGCGACGCCATCAAGGTTCGCAATGCCGCCGCCGACTACGTGATCTTCCACGGCTACGCCGGCAACATCTGGCCGGAAATCCTCAAGCTGGCGCGCGAGTACGGGGTCAAGTCGCAGTTCATGGGAACGGTCTTCGGCGCCGACCCCCAACTGGTGCGCGGCGTCGGTCCGGCCGCCGACGGATTCCTCGGAGTCGTGCCCTACAATCTCGTCGTCAAGGACAACAATGCGCCGATGATGAAGGTCATCGATTCGTATCTGAAGACCTGGAGCGGCAAGCCCTACACCGGATTCGCCGGCATCGGCTACGTGCAGAGTTGGCTGACCGCGCTGATCCTGCGCACCGTCATCACCACCGTCATCGATTCGGGGAAGCCGCTCAACGGCGACAACCTGATCGCGGCGGTGAATGCGCTCAAGGACTGGGACAGCGGCGGCATCTACGACACGCCCATCAGCTTCGTCCGCCAGCGCATCCCCTACAGCGTGGTCTACCGTTACGGCGTCAAGGCGGATTCGTTCACAGTCACGCAGGCGCAGGGCTTCGTCCGGGCGGAGTGACGCAAGTGGCGACGGCGCTCGAAATCCGCGGCCTCGACGTCGTCTACGGGGGCGCCATCCAGGCGCTCCACGATGTCTCGCTGGTGGTCGAGGAGGGCGGCGTCGTCGCCCTCCTCGGCTCCAACGGCGTCGGCAAGTCGACGACGCTCAAGGCCATCTCCGGGCTGCTGCCGTTCGAGAACGGCCGCGCGGTGACCGGGAGCATCGCCTTCTTCGGCGAGGAGATCGGCGGCGTTCCTTCGCACAAGCTGGCGCGGCGGGGGCTCTTGCATGTGCGCGAAGGGCGCCACGTCTTCGCCAACATGACCGCCGAGGAGAACCTGGTAGCCGCCACCTTCGCACTGGGCAAGCGGGCGCCGCCCAAGAAGCGCGGCGACTTCGACGAGATCTACGCCTATTTTCCGCAATTGGCGCTGCGCCGGCAGAGTTATGCCGGGCTGCTCTCGGGCGGCGAGCAACAGATGCTGGCGATCGGGCGCGCCCTCGTCGGCGAGCCCCGGCTGCTTCTCGTCGACGAGGCCTCGCTCGGCCTCGCCCCCTTGATCGCCAAGGAGATCTTCGACATCCTGGCGCGCATCAATCGCGACAAGAATCTGTCGATTCTGGTGGTCGAGCAGAATGTTCCGCTCGCCCTGAAGCACGCGTCCTACGGCTACATCCTGGAGAGCGGCCAGGTGGTGCTGGAGGGCGCGGCGGCCGATCTCGCCGATCGCGAGCTGGTCACCAGCCGCTATCTCGGTGGGGCGGCGGTCCGTCGTCCGGGCTAAGGCGCAAAGTCCGCAGATGCGCCGCCGAGCAATTCCGAAGTCAGGCCGCTTTCTCGAGCTTGGGGAGTGAACATGAATCTCGACTTGTTCCGTTTCGACGTCAAGGACGGCATCGCTACGGTGACGTTCGACCGCCCGCCGGTGAATGCCCAGAACCGTCAGTCCCGCGAGGAATTGATCCGCATTTTCGACGCGATCAGCGACCGCGACGATATCCGGGTCGCCATTCTCACCGGGGCCGGAAAGATCTTTTCCGCGGGCGCCGACGTCAAGGAGCGCGCCAGTCTCGTCAAGGAGCCGGGCGACTATGTCCGCCACAACCGCCTGACGCGGGAGTTCTTCTACGCCCTCACCGATTGCGCCAAGCCGGTCATCGCCGCCGTCAACGGCCCGGCGCTGGGGGCCGGCTTCGTCGTGATGCTCTCCTGCGACATCATGCTGGCTTCCGACAACGCCTATTTCGCCATGCCGGAGATCGATGTCGGGCTCGCCGGCGGGACCGCCTTCCTGCTCCAGCATTTCGGGCGCTCGATGTCGCGCACCATGTACTTCACCGGCCGCCGCATCCCGGCGGCCGAGCTCTATCGCCGCGGCGTCATCGAAGCCTGCGTGCCGCGCGACAAGCTGATGGAGACGGCGCTGGAGATGGCCCGCGAGATCGCCGCCAAGAGCCCGATCGCAGTGCGCCTGGCGAAACGGTCGTTCAACGTGGTCGAGGAGATGCCGGTTCGCGACGGCTACCGCTACGAGCAGTCGGTCACCGTGGATCTGTCGCAGACCGAGGATGGGCGCGAGGCGCAGCGCGCCTTCATCGAGAAGCGCAAACCGGAGTTCAAGGGGCGCTGACCGGCGGTTCCGCGGTCTCGAGGAAGCGTTCGCGGCCGATCAGCATGGGGCGGATTTTCGAGGCGCCGGCGCCGATCGCGTAGAGCTTGGCGTCGCGCACCCGATTCTCATGCGCTATGCGCCCGATGCAGTAGACCGGCGCGCCTGGATTTCAACGGCCGCGATGGCTTGGCGCAATTCGTCAGCGATGCGCTGATGGCAAGCCTCTTCGTTCGGCATCGCCGGCGGAAGCGCCTCACCTGCGAGCGGCCCTCCGATAACGACACGAACAGGCCGCAAACGTGGAATACGTCGGTTGCGCGGCAAGGCTTCGAAGGTGCCCGACACATAGACCGGAATCGCTGGAACGCGTGTTCGCGCGAGGATTCGGCCGATACCAGGGAGAAACCTCTGGAGCCTGCCATCGGGCGTGCGCCAGCCTTCGGGAAACCATGCCAGGTCATGGCCGCGCGCAAGCATTGCTTCGGCGACGGCGAGGGTCCGGCCGGGGAGCCGGTCGTCGGCCGGGAAAACGTGCAGTGCGCGCCAAAGCGGATCAAGCCAACGCGTGCGGAAAAGACGCACCGCATCGCCGGCCCAATAAAGCCGCCGCGCGCGGCGATAGTCCAATGCGGCCATGATCACCAAAGGATCGAGATCGCTGCCATGGTTTGCCACAAGCACATACGGTCCTTCCGCCGGGAGATTCTCGGTGCCTTCGACGCGAAGCCGGAACAGAGCGCGCATGAGAATCCAATTCACGAGATAGACGGCTAACTGAAGCGTCCTCAAGCCGGTGCCCGTCGGTGCGAACAAGCGGCGCTCCATAATCTCGCGGTCCTTCGCCTCCGTTTCGTCTTCCGTTGCGGCTGCGCCATGCTCGGCTGCGCGAAGCAGATCGCGGACGGTGACGGCGTCTGCAAACTCGCTTTCGGAAATGCTCAATCCCGCCTGCTCCAAAGCGAGGCTCAGCGATATCCATTCCAAAGAATCGATACCAAGATCGAGCTGTGGACTCGCGTCCAGGCTAACGCGTTTATTTGTATATCGCGCGAGCAGAACGTCGTAGAGCTGCCGCGCCCGCGGTTGCGAGAGCAGCGCTTCATCGTCCGGATTGGGCGCGCGCGGAGCGGGCGCGGCTTCACCCGAGAGCGAACGCTCGTAGAGCGCTGGCAGAAGAAACCGCCGGTATTTCCCGAGCTGCGTTCGCGGCAATGGCTCGCGTACGAGCGCGAAGCCGGCGAGGCGTTCATACGAGGGCAGGCTCTGCGATTGGCTCGCGAGCGTGACTCGGATCGTCTCGTCAATGCGTGCGCTCGCGCCGCTGCGGATCGCATCGACATCCGGCAGGAGGAGAGCGACAAGGCTCCCTTGCCGCTCGAGCACCGCGATTTCTCGGATAAAGGGGCTCGAACCGTAGATGCGCTCGAGCGCCTCAGGATTCACTTTCTTTCCGCCGCCGAGGACGATTGTCTCCTTGCTTCGGCCCGTTATGTACAGAAACCCGTCATCGTCGATGCGACCGAGATCGCCGGTGCGATACCAACCGTCGGCAGTAAAGGCCTCACCGTTGGCGGCAGGATTGTTGCGATATCCCGTGAAGACGTTGGGGCCCGTCAATTCGATTTCCCCGATACCATTCTCGTCGGGCGCGGCAATGCGCATCGCGCCTCCTCGGAACGGCTTACCCTCGCTTCCGAGCCGTTCAACGCCCGGCAGGTTTCCAGTGAAAATCGACGCGGTCTCGGCAAGGCCGTAACCACTTCGAACCTCGAACCCAAGACCGACCAGCGGCCATAAAATTCCAGGATCGAGATGTGCGCCACCCGATACGAGAAGACGCAGCCTGGGCCCGATTTGTCCGCGCAGCGAATGAAACAGCCATCGCCCCGCATCGACATCAAATCGGCGCCTGATTCCGATCGACACCGCGAGCAGCGTCCGGAAGATGGCATTCAACACCCTTCCCCTCGCGCCGAGGCGTGTCTCAAGGCTCGCGACCAGCGCCGTATAAAGCCGCGGAACGCCGACGATGGCCGATACTTCCCCGAGGCGAATGGCTCGCACGAGCTGCGGACCGCTGACCGATTCGGGAAAAACCACGGCGGCACCGCTACTGAGCGGCGTCAACAGGCCTACCACAAACGGATAGATGTGGTGCAGCGGCAGCGGCAATAGCACGCGGTCGCCGCTGCCAATGAGACGTGCTGCAGCGAGCGCGTGGAGATTGGCCCAAATATTAGCGTGATTCAGGTGAAAGCTTTTCGGCGGGCCAGTGGTTCCGGATGTATAGGTGAGAAGCGCCGGCTCGTCGGAAGATAACGTCACTGTCGGTACGGACCGTGCGGCAAATAGACCCTGCCAGACACGTGCGCCGGCAGGCGCAGGACCATCGCCGATCACGATCAGACTAATAGTCGGGTCGATCGAATGGATTGTTGCGGCATGCTGCGCGCTGGCCATGACATAGCGACAGCCGCTATCCCCAAGCGCCGCCCTTAGCTCCGCTTCGGTGATCAGGTCATCAAGAGCGCAGACCACAGCGCCAATCGCGGCGAGCGCGAATCGGGCGATCACCCAATCGCAGCCGTTGGGTGCAACAATCGCTACTGGAATTCCTGGCTTGATCCCGGATGCGGCGAGGCCTGCAGTGAGCGACAGCACCCTCTCGGAGAGTGCGGCGTAGGAGACCCGTTGGGTCGATTCTCCACACGCCGTTATAAGCGCTGGCGCCTCGCCGAACGATGCGAGGCGGTCGATGAACGACCGTAGTGTCCAGCCTTGCAAGATGGCGGCGTCGCTCATTCTCTGGTCACAGCGGCGAGCCAGCAGAAATGCTTTAGACCAACGGATCGAGGCATTTCGGCGGGGCCCCCTGGGAAGCAGTTACCCTTGATACTTGAGACATGCTTGTCAGGTACACCCGTCTCTCATTGGTCCATGTCAACGTTGGCCTCAAGTCGGGCATCTTAGCAATAGCTGGCAAACCAAGAAATGCGCAGCGCGACGATGGCGACAGAATTGGCAACGAGTTTGTCGTACCCGCAGCTTGAGGGAATCGCCGCCAGCGGATGACACGGGCGCAACCGGCGCTCTCGCACTCATTTGTCGGGTGCTACCACCAGATTGGCGAAGCCTCCCGGAGGCTGCTCCCAAATGTCGCGCAGCGCGTCATTGATGCCTGAAAGCGGATAGATGCGCGGCTCCCATGCCGCGAGGTCGAGCGCGCCCACCCGCGCCATGTCCGCCACCAGCGCGGCTTCTTCGTTGGTGAACCAGTTGGAGCCGCGATACTGCTTGGCCGCGGTCATGAATTGCGTCGGAATGAGCGCCAGCGGCTCGGCCAGCGCGCCGATGTTCATGGTGGCGCCGCCGCGCTTCACCGCACCTTGCGCGTCCAGCACCGGCGCAGCCGGTCCCCCTCGCCCGGTACAGTCGAGCAGCAGATCGACGCCCGCATTCTCGGTACGCTCGAGCACCCAGGGCACGATCGCCTGATCGCCCAGCGCCATCGTATCGACCCGGCGCGGTGCGAGTTGCTTCAATCGGTCGAGCACAGCGCGGTTGCGCCCCCAGCCGAGAATCCGCGTGACGCCCATCGCCAGCGCCAGCATTGCGGCGCCGACGCCCAGCGTGCCGGTGACGCCGTTGATCGCGATCCAGCTTCCGGCACCGACGCCGCCGCGCCTAAGGGCCGAGAACGACGTACACAGATAGCCCCAACGCGCTCCCTGCTCGAAGGTCACTTCGTCGGGCAACTTGACGAGACTCGCGGCCGAGGCGGTGACGTATTCGCTCAAACCGCCATATGGATATTCCTCGAGGAGCGCTGCACCTTTGGCGGAGAAGCCGAAATATCCCCGGAGCGCGGCATCGCCGCACAACAGCGGTCTGCCGCTGCGGCAATGGAGGCAGACGCCGCAAGAGAGGAACGGATTGATATAGACACGGTCGCCCAGCTTGACGGCGGAGTGACCCTCGGGCGGCTTTACCACGATACCGGCGGCATCGAGCCCCATGACTGCCGGAAGCTTCGGCAGGTGATGCCACAGCTTGCCGCTCACGATGGCGTTCATGTTCGGGATGATGCCGCAGGCCTTAACCTGGACGAGCGCGTCTCGCGGGCGCGGCTGCGGCACGTCCAAAAGGTCAACGCGGAACGGCTGGCCGGGTTCGTGGAGGCGCGCCGCGCGCATCTGTTGAGCCAATGTCACCTCCCCTTTGCGGCAATCGCCGCCGGCGCCTGGCCACTCGCAAATCCGGCTCGCCGCGCCGGCGTGCCGCGCCAGCTTGCGCCCTTCGTCTTCGGCCGTAAAGCGTCTGAGTACGCCCTCTCGCGCAGGCGACACAAACATCCCGACATCACCCGAGCTGCCAGGGGCGTTGCCAGCCAAAGCTTCGGAATGCTAGCATCGAGCATCCGACAGGGATCATGCGTGAGGTGTGAGATGGCGAAGGTTGCGCCTGCTGTTGTCAAGCCTCGGACGTTCCGGGAGGAGCTTGAGGCGGCGGTTTTGCGGCGGCATTGCGCGAACCATCCGATGACGGAGAAATGGGCAGAGGGCGCGCTTGGGCGGAAGGCCCTCATGGGCTGGGCCGTCGAGCATTATCACTGGGTGAGCAACATCTTCGGCGCCTTCTTCGAGATCTGTGCGCGGGCGCCCAAGGACGTGGTGCGCGTGCAGCTGGAAAACTATCACGAGGAAAATGACGACGCCCGCCCGCATCTCGACATCGTGCTGCGGTTTGCCGAGGCGAACGGCGCGGACCTTGCGGCGGTAAAGAGCGGACGTGGCCTGCCGACGACGGAATCCTGGGTTCGGTTCTTGAACAAGGCGGCAGCGGAGCCGTCCTGGATCGCAGGCGTGGCTGCGATCAACATCGGCACCGAATCGCAATCGCCGATGCTCTATAGCAAGGTTCTCCCGGCGCTGCGCAACATCTACAAGTTCAAGGAGCCCGAGATCGAGCATTTCTGGCTCCATGTCGAGGCGGACACGGAGCACGGCGGCCGCGCCTTCGATGTGCTGGAGCGGTACTGCACGACCAAGGAGCAAAAGGAGTTGGCGCTCTATTGGGCCTATGAGAGCGCGCGGATGCGCTGGTTCTATTTCGACGGCATCTACCTGCATTACGAGATGGGCTATCATCTCGCCTGAGCGGGACCCCTGGCGCCGTCTTGGGAGCGCGCACGGCGCGGCCGCCATGGGGCAAGGCGTCCGCATAGCGCTTGCTCAGATCTGCGCCGAGCCGTTCCACGCTGATCCTGCGATATGCCGCCGTAGGGCCCGCTCCAATTTCTGCTCCGGATCTCGGCGGGCAACCAGAATCCTCAGGCCGCGATTGACGCCCCGCGCTTGCGCCACGTGCTCGCGGCGGACCTCGAGCGGGGTCGCGACAGCGCCGTAACCGGCAAGCCTCGTTAGCAAAAGCAGCAATGAAAAAAAATTCCCGAAGCCATAGTCCTCCGCGCAATAGATCGAAGAATCAGCGGAGACCAGGTCGGCCCAGAAACGAGACGTATGCGCGTGAAAGGATCATGAATGCGGCCGAGATGGTGTTTGCCGAACGGGGGTACACAATGGCGTCGTTCACGGCGATCGCCACGCGCGCAAAGGTCACCCAGGCGCTCGTAACATACTACTTCGTCTCGAAAGAGCGACTATTCAAAGAGGTTTATCTGAGACGTACGCGCGAGATCGTGAGAGGGCGGCTGGAGGCGCTCGATGCACTTGCCCAGAGCGGCAAGGATTTCGGCCTTCCCGAGTTGATTGCGGCATTCCTAGGTCCCGCATTTGGTATCCGCCGGATGCGCGGCGGCAGGGCATTTCTACGCTTGCAATGGCGCCTCCTGCATTCCGAACCGCCGCGATTTGCCGACAGCTTGCGTCGTCAGGCCTATGACGAGGCAGCGAGACGATATGTTGCCGCGATCTGCAAAATCATGCCGGACCTTTCGGAAAAGACCGCATATTGGCGTATCGTTTTCGTGATGGGTCTGTACGCCTACATTAATTCAGATACGCATCGCCTAGAGAAAATCTCCAAGGGCCTTTGCAACTCAAACGACGTCGCGGCGATGTTGGCGCAAGCCAAAGCGTTCGTCCTCGGTGGGATGATGGCACCCGAGCCGCCAATGGTGATCCACTCATGAACGATGACGCGAAGTGAACTGCATCGGGCGCTCGGCAACACGGCTGTGAGCACGACGATGCTTCATCCGGGTCAACAAGCTGTCGGACGGGCTCCGAGAAAGAAAGTGTGATGGAGATGGAGCGAGAGCGGCAAGCGGCCGAGGCGTATTTGACGATGCGGGGCATCTTCAAGTCCTTCCGGACCAAGGCGAGGACGGTGATTGCACTCGCCGGCATCGACTTCACCGCCGCCAAAGGCAGCTTCGTTTCGATCATCGGTCCTTCCGGCTGTGGGAAGTCGACCTTGCTCGCCTGCGTCGGAGGTATGGAGCGCCCGACTGCCGGGCAAATTACGGTCGATGGTCGCGTTGTGACCGGCCCGAGTCGACGTCTGGGGTACGTGTTCCAGGAGGAATCCGTCTTTCCCTGGCGCACGGCTCTCGGCAATGTGCTGTTTGCCTTGGAGGACCAAGGGGGCAGCAAGAACGACCAAATTGACAACGCGCGCAGCATGTTGCGCCTTGTCGGCCTGCAAGGCTTTGAGAACGCCTATCCGAGCGAGATGTCGGGTGGCATGAAGCAACGGGTCGCAATCGCGCGCGTACTGGCCGCTGAGCCAGAGGTTGTATTGATGGACGAACCGTTC